>Ga0209543_1002689_pt1 | contig 12284 bp, 16 predicted proteins | sample MesohylFT_FD_187296 | JGI IMG/M metagenome (GOLD analysis project Ga0209543, IMG submission 187296) | Host-associated microbial community of the marine sponge Aplysina aerophoba from Gulf of Piran - sponge mesohyl, lysed by freeze-thaw... | ecosystem: Host-associated > Porifera > Sponge >...
GCGCAGACTCCTAGCCCACCATTCGTCGCCTGACGGCTCCGCCTGGTGCCCAACCAACCCTGCTAGGAGTCTGCACCGTTCTACGGCGCAGACTCCTAGCGCGTCAGATACTCGCGGTAGTTGTCCGGCGTGATGGTCTCCGTCACCACCTGACCGCTTCCGCCCAGGATCCGGCCGGGCTCCTCGTTGAGGGTGTACTCGAAGGCGCCCGCGTCTCCCACGTTCACGGTGATGGCCTCCGCCGCCCGGAGCACCTGGCGCTCTCCGGCGCTCAGCAGGCGCGACAGCACCACCTCCCCATCCACGGTGGCTGCTACCCAGCAGTCGCGGCTGGGCCGGATTTCCATGACGAGTGGCGCATCCGCAACCTGGGGACTCGTCACCGGCCGGATCTCCTCGGGCGAGATCTGCAGGATCGGCGCCTCCGGAGGCAGCGGCTCTTCGGCCGGCGGCGGTGTCACGGGATCCGGGGCGCGACCGGAAGTACGGGCGGCGGCGCGGTCGTCGCACGCCCGCACGCCGACGAAGATCCCGAGGGCCAGGAGCGGCACGGCGAGCAATGCGAGACGCAGGCCGATCGGCGAGGCTCCGCCCCGGCCCACCAGCAGGCCCGGCGAGCCGCCCTCTCCGGCTGCGGCGATCTCGACCGGATCCTCCTCCGGACACCGCGCCAGGAACTCCTGGAGCGAGGCGTCGGGATCGAGACCCACCTCTATGGCGAAGGAGCGAACGAAGGCCCGGGTGAAGATGCCGCCGGGCAGGCTCGAGGCGTCGTAGCGCTCGAGCGCGTCGAGCGCGGAGACGGAGATCTTGGTGGTATCCGCGATGTCTTCCAGCGACAGACCGCGGCGCTCCCGGGCCTCTCTCAGGAACGAACGGTCCTCGGGCGGCTCAACTTCGGACACGGGTCTCTGACGGTAGACGAGCCCTCAACCCTTGTCAAACGCCCTTCGGAGGGCCTCGGCGCCGTCCACCACCCCCACCAGCCCCCGCCGGCCGCAGGCATCGGCGAAGAACCCGATCGCCGCCACGCCGGCGGCGCCCGTCCCGGCGATCCGGGCCGCGTTGCCCGCCTCGACCCCACCAATCGCCAGCACCGGCAACGGCGCCGCGCGGACGACGGCGGCCAGCCCGGCGAGCCCCAGGGGCCGGCGGCCGGGCTTCGACGCCGACTCGAAGACCGTGCCGCAGATCGCGTAGTCCAGCCCGTCCATCTGCTCCGCCATCCGCACGTCGTCCGGCCGGTGCACGGAGCACCCAATCAGGTAACCGGCGGGAACGATCGCCCGGACGCGCATCGGTGCCGGCCCCCCGTTCTTCAGATGCACGCCGGCGGCCCCCGCCGCGATCGCGATGTCCACCCGATCGTTGACCACCACCCGCGTGCCGCTGCCTGCAACGGCGGCGACGATCCGCTCCACCAGCCGCAGCAGGGCCCGGTCGCGGAGCCCGCGCTCGCGCACCTGCACGATGTCGACCCCCGCCCGGCCCGCGGCCCGAGCGAGTTCGACGAGCCCATCGCACGCCGGTCCGTCCCCGCCGCGCGCAGCCGGAAGGCGCTGCCGGTCGGTCACCAGGCAGGTGATAGGAACGCGCCCGCGAAACGTCACCGCACCGCCCGTGGCTCGCGCCGCCCCAACAGCCGGAAGAACTCGACGACGCCCGCGACGAGGTTGAGCAGACCCACTCCCGACACTCCGCCGCGCACTGCGTGCATCGTCAGGACGGCCTCGACCAGGGAGTTCGCCTCGACAAAGAAGTTGCGATCCCAGAAGTTCGTCCAGGGTGCGACCAGAAGGACGAGGCCAACCTCGAGAAAATAGACGATCCGGAGAGAACGGCTGAAGCGTTCGCGCATGGCGCGACGGAACGGGCCTGCGCGGCCCCTACCCGCTGGTCGGGGTCGAATCAGGCAGAGATCGCGGCCGGAAGGAGCGGCGGTGCACGTCGGAGTACCCGTGGCGGCCGAGCGCCGCCAGGTGCGCGCGCGTGGCGTATCCCTTGTGGCGATCGAAGCCGTACCGCGGGTCGTTCGCGTGCAACTCCTGCATCCACCGGTCGCGGGTCACCTTCGCGACGATGGACGCGGCGGCGATGGCCGCGCAGCGACGATCCCCGCCCACGACGCGTTGCTGCGGCATCGGCAGATCCGGCACCTCGAATCCGTCAACGATCACGAAGTCGGGCGGGGGCGCAAGTGCCTGCACGGCCCGACGCATCGCGGCGAGCGAGGCGTTGTGAATATTGACCCGATCGATGTCCCGTGGCTCCACCGCGACCACCGTCCAGCTTCCGGCGAGGACGATCCGATCGTACAGAAGCTCCCGACGCGCCGGCGTCAGGAGCTTGGAGTCCCGGAGACCGGCGACGGCCCGCCCCGGGTCGAGGACGACGGCCGCCGCCACCACCGGGCCCGCAAGGCAACCGCGCCCGACCTCGTCGACGCCCGCGACCCGTGCGAACCCGCGGCGCCGCAGTGCGTTCTCCAGCGTTCGTCGCGCACCCGCGCGCCTCGAGGCTGCGGCGGCTGGCACCGGAATCGAAGACCTCTCCCCGTGGAGGGGGCTGGGAGCCCGCGCCATAGAACGTGCCTCTGCAGGAGTTCGCCCCCGCGCAAACTCCCAACGCGCCCGCGAGGGTGCGCTAGCGCCGGCGAAGCTCACGGAGGCGCGCCGCCTTGCCTCGGAGCTTGCGCAGGTAATAGAGCTTCGCCCGCCGGACGCGCGCGGAGCGGACGATCTCTATCCGGTCGATTACCGGCGAGTGCAACGGGAAGATCCTCTCGACGCCCTGGCCGAAAGAGACCTTGCGCACGGTGAAGCTCGCGCGGGCGCCGCCGCGCCGCTGCGCGATGAGCACCCCCTCGAACACCTGGATGCGCTCCTTTTCGCCCTCGCGCACCTTGACGTGCACGCGCAGGGTGTCGCCCGGCCGCATGTCCGGGCGCTCCACCAGTTGCGGAGCCTCCACGGCCTCGATCGCTTTCATGCGCCAACCTCCGTCTTCTGCCTGTCTGCCTGATCGAACTCGCGGAGGATGGCCCTCTCCTCGTCGTCCAGGCTCGCGTCGACGAGCAAGTCCGGGCGGCGCTCGCGCGTGCGCCGCAGGGCCTCGCGCTTGCGCCAGTTCCGGATTGCCGCGTGATTCCCCGATGTGAGGACCTCCGGCACGCGATGCTCGTCTAGTTCCGCGGGCCGCGTGTAGTGCGGATAGTCGAGCAGCCGGCGCACGAACGAGTCGCCGTCGACGCAGTCCCGGTCGCCGACTACCCCCGGCACCTGTCTCGCAACGGCGTCCAGTATGACGCACGCGGGCAACTCGCCGCCGCTGAGCACGTAGTCGCCGATCGAGAGCTCCTCGGTCGCGAGACGCTCGCGGACGCGCTCGTCGACCCCCTCGTAGCGACCGCACAGCAGGACGACGTGATCGAGTGCGCTCAGCCGGACCGCCTCCCGGTGCGTGAACGCCACCCCCTGGGGCGACGTCAGGACCACGGCGCGCGGCTCCCCGCGGTCCCGGCGGATGTGGTCGAGCGCCCGCACGAAGGGCTCCAGCTTGAGCACCATACCCGGCCCGCCACCGTACGGTTCGTCGTCGACCGAGCGGTGGCGGTCGGTCGTGAAGTCGCGCAGATCGTGCACGGCGACGTCCAGGACGCGCTGCGCGACGGCGCGCCCCACCACGCCGGTCGAGGTGACCTCTCGTATCACCGGGGGGAAGATGGTGACGATGTCGAACTTCACGAGCCTGCCGCTCCCCGGGCCGCCGTTCGAGGCCTCCGGCGCGGCTGGCGCCGGTTCAGATCGAGCAATCCGGCCGGCGGATCGACGACTACCGTCCGGGCCGCCGGTTCGACGCGGACGCAGATTGCATCGACCAGCGGCACGTCGACCTCCACCCCGTCCGCGTCGACGATCAGCCGGGAGGCACCGGAGGCTGCCTCCACGCGCCGCACCGCGCCGATGCACCGGCCGTCGACGGTCTCCACGCCGCAGCCTACGAGGTCGTGCTCGTAGAACGTGTCCGGCGGCAGTGGTGCGAGCTCGGCCTCCGGCACCCGGAGCTCGACGCCGGCCAGGCGCTCGGCGCCGTCGATGTCCGACACGCTCTCGAAGCCGACGATCGGCCGCCCCCGCTGGAACCGCACCGCCGCGACGCGGAACGCCGCGACCCGCCCCTCCAACCCCGCGAACAGGCGGCTCCCCGACCGGAACCGCAACTCCGGGAAGTCGGTGCTCGGGTCGACGATGACCTCTCCGCGCCGCCCGTGCGATCGCGCGATGCGCCCCACGACGGCCATCCGCTCCCAGCCGGAGCCGGCCGGGGCCTCCGCTGGGGCGCGGAGCGGCGTGCCCGCCGTCATCGCTCCGGCAGGTCGTCGAGGAAATCCACCGTGACGCGCGGCCCGACGTCGCCCGCGGCCACCTGGGCCAGCGTCCGCACCGCCGTCGCGGTGCGGCCCTGCCGTCCTATGAGCTTGCCCAGGTCGCCGGGCGCGCTGCGCAACTCGACGCGAATCGAGCCGGCGTGCTCACGCTCCCGAACCTCGACGTCGTCCGGGCGATCGACCAGCGCCCGGCAGATCACCTCGACGACGTCGCGCGGTCGGCTCACGAGCCCGCAGCCGGCGCGCCGGCCGCCTCGGCTGCCGCGGGCTCCGCGTCGCCCGGGGCGTCGCGGTGACGGGCCAGCAGCGTCCGCACCGTGTCGCTCGGCTGCGCCCCGCGACCGAGCCAGTAGTCCACTCGCTCCCGCTTCAGGGCGAGCTCCTCCGGCTGTGCCGTCGGGCTGTAATGCCCGACGACCTCGATGGCACGACCGTCGCGTGCGGTGTGCGACTCGACGACGACGAGTCGAAAGAATGGACGCTTCTTGGCGCCCTGGCGCCGCAATCGAATCATCAGCATGCGCGCTCCCTGCTCCCCGCTGTCCGACCCCCGCCCGGCGCGCGCCCGTCACCGCAGGCGCGCCAACGCCCGGCGAGCACCCCGGCGCCGGCCGGCCGTGCCGATCGTCCTCAGCATCTTCCGCATCTGTGCGTACTGTCTCAGCAACCGATTGACCTCCGGCACGCTCGTACCGCTCCCCCGCGCCACGCGCTTCCGCCGGCTGCCGTTGATGATGGCCGGATGGCGACGCTCGTGCGGCGTCATCGAGTCCATGATCGCCGCCGTGCGGGCCAACTGCCTCTCGTCGACGCCGGCGGCAGCGCTGCCGCGAACGCCCGGGATCATCTCGACGAGCTGTTGAATCGGCCCCATGCGCCCGATGGCGGCCATTTGTTGCCGAAGGTCCTCCAAGGTGAACTCGTTGCGCCGCAGCCTGCGCTCGAGAGCCGCCGCATCCTCGCCGGCCACCGCCGCCTCGGCGCGCTCGACGAGACCGAGCACATCGCCCATCCCCAGCATGCGAGAGACGAGGCGGTCCGGTTGGAACGCCTCGAGGTCCTCAAGGCGCTCTCCCGTTGCCGCGAACACGACGGGCACCCCGACGACGGAGACGACAGAGAGCGCGGCGCCGCCGCGCGCGTCGCCGTCCATCTTGCTCAGCACGACGCCCGTCACCCCCATCCGGTGGTGGAACTCCCCGGCGCTCCGTATCGCGTCCTGGCCGGTCATGGCGTCGGCGACGTACAGCACGTCCGACGGCGTCACCGCCTTCCCGATCGCCGCCAGCTCGTCCATCAGCGCATCGTCGACGTGCAGCCGTCCCGCGCTGTCGATGATCACGACCTCGAACCCGCTGTTGCGGGCGTCGGTCACCGCGCCGCGCGCCCGCTCCACGGGGTCCTTCGACGCGGGGTCGTGGACCCGCAGACCGGCGTTCCCGGCGAGCACCGCCAACTGCTCGATGGCCGCCGGCCGCCGTACGTCGGTCGACACCAGGAGCGGATGCCGCCCCTGCCGCTCCAGCCAGCGTCCGAGTTTGGCCGTGGTGGTCGTCTTCCCGGACCCCTGGAGCCCGACCATGAGCACGACCTGCGGGCGCTGGGGCGACGAGCTCAGGCCGGGGCGCGGTTCGCCGAAGAGCGCGAGCAGCTCGTCGCGCACGATGCCGGCCACCTGCTGAGCCGGCGTCAGGCTCTCGAGGACGGCGCGATCGACGGCCCGGTCGCGAACGCGATCCAGGAAGGCCCGCACCACCTTGAAGTTGACATCCGCCTCGAGCAGAGCCAGCCGGATCCCGCGCAGCGCCGTCTCGACCCGTTCGGGGGTGAGGCGCACCTCGCCCCGCAGCGCGCCGAACACATCCTGCAAGCGGGTGGTGAGGGCGTCGAACATCGTGGGCACCGAACCGTGGGCGGACTCCGAAGGAGACCCGAAACGCTGAGCAACCGCCCACCCGGGCCGTCAGGCCCAAGCACAATCGGCCATTCTAGCGCAGGGCGCGGATCGCCGGCAACGGCGGGCCCCGCGGGCTCGTTGCGGGTTTCGCTGACGCCGAACTCGCGCGCCGGCAGCCCTCCGGGCTAGACGGAGGAGAGTTTGTGGCCGAGCTTCTCCTTCTTCGTACGCAGATAGGCCTCGGAGAACTCGGACGGCGGGACCTCGAGCGAGACGGACTCCTGGACCGCCAGGCCGTAGCCCTCGAGCCCGATGAACTTGCGCGGGTTGTTGGTCAGCAGGCGCATCGTGCGGACGCCGAGGTCTCCGAGAATCTGGGCGCCGATACCGTAGTCGCGCTGGTCGGCCTTGAAGCCGAGGTGCTCGTTGGCCTCCACCGTGTCGAGCCCCTGGTCCTGGAGCTCGTAGGCGCGGATCTTGTTGCCCAGCCCGATGCCCCGCCCCTCCTGGTTCAGATAGAGCAGAATCCCGCGGCCCTCCGCGGCGATCCGCTCCATCGCGAGCGAGAGCTGCCGCCCGCAGTCGCATCGCGACGAGCTGAACACGTCGCCGGTCAGGCACCGCGAGTGAACGCGCACCAGCACTCCCTCCCCGTCGCCGACCGAGCCGCGGACCAGGGCGACGTGCGTCTGCCCGTCGATGACGCTCTCATAGGCGACCACCTGGAACTCGCCGTGATCGGTCGGCAGAGCCGCCGCCGCCACGCGGCGTACGAGCCGGTCGTGGCGCATGCGGTAGCGGATGAGGTCGGCGACCGTGACCATCAGCAGCTCGTGGCGCCGGGCGAACCGCTGCAGCTCCGGCACGCGAGCCATCGTGCCGTCGTCGTTCATGATCTCGCAGATGACCCCGGCCGGATACAGGCCGCCCAGCCGCGACAGATCGACCGCCGCCTCCGTCTGGCCCGCCCGAACGAGCACCCCCCCGTCGCGGGCCCGGAGGGGGAAGACGTGGCCGGGCCTCGAAAGGTCGTTGGGCCTGGTCGCGGGATCGATGGCGGCCCGCACCGTCGCCGCGCGATCGGCCGCCGAGATGCCGGTCGTGGTCCCGCTCTTGGCGTCGACCGGGACCGCGAACGCGGTCTCGAAACGCGAGGTGTTGTCGGCGACGGCCATCGGGATCTCCAACTCGTCGAGTCGGGCCCCGGTCATGGAGAGACAGATGAGGCCGCGCCCGTAGCGGGCCATGAAGTTGATCGCCTCGGGCGTGACCTTGTCGGCGGCGAGCGTCAGATCGCCCTCGTTCTCCCGGTCCTCGTCGTCGACGACGATGATCATCCGCCCCGCGCGCAGGGCGGCCACCGCGTCCTCGATCGAGGCGAACGCGCTCCGCTGAGCCGGCCGCACCGGGCGCGGTCTGCCCTCCGGGGCCCGCGCGGCGGCCCGCTTCCTGGTCCGGGAACCGGTCGATTTCGGGTTCATGGCTCTCCGCCCGCGTCGCGACCGCGCACCACCTCGAGCGCGCGAACGACGTGCTTGCCGATGATATCGCACTCGATGTTGACCGGATCGCCGACCGACGCCGCGTGCAGGCGGGTCTCCCACCACGTGTAGGGCACGATCTGCACCTCGAAGCCATCGTCGCTCAGGCTTGCGATCGTGAGGCTGATGCCGTCTACGGCGACCGAACCCTTCGGCACGAGCCACTGCCTCAGCGCCGCCGGATACCGCACGCCGACGCGCCGGAACTCGGCCTCGGGCCGAATCTCGTCGATGCGGCCGACGCCGTCGACGTGCCCGAGCACGAAGTGCCCCCCCAACCGGCTCGCAGGCGTCAGGGGGCGCTCCAGGTTCACCGCGGCCCCGGCCGCCAGCGACCCGAGCGCCGTCACCCGCAGGGTCTGCGGCGAGGCCTCGGCCTCGAACGCCGCCGCATCGCAGCGGACCGCGGTCAGGCAGATGCCGTTGACGGCAACGCTGTCTCCCGCCGCAAGATCCGGGGCCAGCCGGGTCGCGATGCGCAACCGGATCCCCTCCGCCATGGGGCGCGCCTCCGACACCTCGCCAACCGCCTCAACGATTCCCGTGAACATCGCCCACAATCTCCACATCCGGCCCGAGGGTCCGCACATGCATCGCCGTCAGGTCCGCCAGCACCGCCGCACGCCCCCCGAGCCAGCCCACCCCCTCCGCGCCGAGGACCGTGGGGGCGATGAAGATCCGCACGCGGTCGACCACCCCCGCCTCCCAGGCGGCCCGGTGAATCAGCGTGCCGCCCTCGAGCACCAGCGTCGTGATGCCCCGCGCGCCGAGCCGGCGCACCGCCTCCCCGATGTCGTCTCCGTCCAGCGCCACCACCTCCGCGCCGGCTCCCTCCAGCCGGCGGACGTCCTCCGGACGGTGCGCGACGGCCTGCGCACCGGCCAGGACCAGAACCGGCCCGTCGCCGAGCGTCTCGAGAACGCGAGCCGTCGGCGGCGTGCGCAGCCGCCGGTCGAACACCACGCGCGCAAGAGGAAGATGACGCTCCGGCCCCCGCGCGGTCAACACGGGGTCGTCCACGAGCAGCGTCGTCGAGCCGACGCCGACCGCGTCGACCACCGCGCGCTCCTCGTGCACCGCGCGCCGCGCCTCGCCGGCCGTGAGGGAGGTGCGCGCTCCCCGCTGTGCCGCAATCCGGCCATCGAGGCTCGCCGCGATCTTCATCGTAACGAACGGCCGGCCTCGCATCACCCGGGTGACGAAGGCCTCGTTCAGGCGCTCCGCCTGCGCGCCGCGCACCCCGACCTCGACGGCGACGCCGCGGGCTCGAAGGTGGGCCAGCCCGCCGCCCCGCACGCGCGGGTTGGGGTCGACCATGGCGACCACCGTGCGCACGATGCCCGCCTCGGCGACGCGCGGCGCGCACGGTCCGGTGCGACCCCGGTGGCAGCACGGCTCGAGCGTGCAGTAGAGGGTGGCGCCTCGCGCGCGGGGGCCGGCCTGCGCAAGGGCCCGGATCTCGGCGTGCTCGCCCCCCGCGCGTTCGTGGTGTCCCTCTCCGACGACCTCGCCGGACGGCGCCACGATGACCGCGCCGACCATCGGATTCGGGCTCGTACGCCCGCGGCCCCGTGCCGCGAGGCGAAGTGCGCGATCCATGCGCTCCGCGTCAGGAACGGCCGTCACCCCGATCACCGGCGCCGAACAGGGCCTCCACGTAGTCGACCGCGGAGAACGGAAGCAGGTCCTCGAGCCCCTCGCCGACCCCGACGAAGCGAATGGGCACCTCGAGCTCGCCGGCGATGGCGACCGCGACTCCGCCCTTGGCCGTGCCGTCCAGCTTGGTGAGCACGACGCCGGTGACGCCCGCGGTGTCCAGGAACTGCCGCGCCTGCACCAGGCCGTTCTGCCCGACCGTGGCGTCGAGCACGAGCAGCACTTCGTGAGGCGCGCCTTCCGCCGCCCGGCCGGCGACGCGGCGGATCTTGCCCAGCTCCGCCATCAGGTCGGCCCTCGTGTGCAGCCGCCCCGCCGTATCGACGATCACGACCGAGCAGCCGCGCGCGCGTCCCGCCTGCACGGAGTCGAACACGACCGCCGCCGGATCCGCTCGCGCGCCGGCCTTGATCATGTCGACCTGCGCCCGGCCGGCCCACGCATCGAGTTGCGGAACGGCCGCGGCCCGGAAGGTGTCCGCCGCGCAGATGAGCGGCTTCTCCCCATCGAGGCGCCAGCGATGCGCGAGCTTGCCGACGGTGGTCGTCTTGCCGGTCCCGTTCACGCCCACGACGAGCACGACGCGGGGCGCGGCGACGGGCGCCGCGGCGATCGACGGCCGGTCGAGAATGTCGAGCATCTCGCGCCGGACCAGCTCGCGGGGGTCGGCGCCCGGCTCCGCCGCCTCGCGCACCCCCGCGACGATGCGCTCCGTCGCCGCCACGCCGACATCCGCCTCGATCAGGAGCTCCTCGAGCGCCGCCAGCGTAGTGCGGGAGTCGGGAGCTGCCCCCGCACGACGTTCGGCGCCCGTTATCGCCGCCAACCGCGCCGTCAGGTGCTCGGCGGTCCTGCGCAACCCGGCGCGCAGCCGGCCCGCGAGGCTCACGGCTCCGCCTCGGAACGCTGTCGGCGCAACATGAGCTCCTCGAGCGCCGCCCGCGGCGTCCGCCGGCCCGAGAGCACCTCGGCCATCTGTGCCGCTATCGGCAGCTCCACCCCGTGCCGGTCGCCCAGGGCGAGGGCCGCTCCGGTCGTCCGGACACCCTCCGCCACGGCGCTCATGCCCGCCAGCACCTCGTCGAGCGGGCGCCCCGCCCCCAACCCCAGCCCGACCTGCCGGTTGCGGCTCAGCGCGCCGGTGCAGGTCAGAACCAGATCCCCCAGGCCGCTGAGGCCGGCGAGAGTGTCGCGGCGACCGCCGAGCGCGTACGCCAACCGCGACACCTCGGCCAGACCGCGCGTGATGAGGGCCGCCGTCGCGTTGTGTCCGAGGCCCAGGCCGTCGACCACGCCGGCGGCAATCGCGATCACGTTCTTGAGGGCCGCCCCCACCTCGACGCCAGTCACGTCGTCGCTGGCGTAGAGCCGGAAGTAGCCGGATCGGAACTCGTGCTGCACCGCGCCGACGGCGTCGGACGCGCGGCCGGCAACGAGCACCGCCGTCGGCGCTCCGCGCGCGACCTCCGCCGCGAAGCTCGGACCCGACAGCACCGTCACGGGCCGCGCGGTTCCGAGCTCCTGCTCGATGACCTCCGACATCCGCAACAGGGTGCCCTCCTCGATGCCCTTTGCCGCGCTGACGATGATCGCCTGGGGCGGCACCGACGGCGCGGCTCGCCGAAGCACCTCGCGCACCCCGTGTGACGGGACCGCCGCGACGACGTAGCGGGCGCCGCCCAGGGCGCTGCCGAGCGACGTGGTCGGCTCGACCCCCGGCGGCAGCGACACGCCCCGGAGGTAGCGGCGGTTCTCCCGGCGCGCCGACATCTCGGCCACCAGCGACGGTTCGCGACCCCACAGCCCAACGGGCTTTCCCAGCCGTGCGAGGTGGACGGCCAGGGCTGTCCCCCAGCCGCCGCTGCCCAGCACCGCCACCCGGTCCGCCGCTCCGCTTCCGCTACTCATTCGACATGGCGCCGAGCGGTACCCGTCAGCCCCGCCGGCGCAGCGCCAGACGCCATTCCGTGCCGGCCCGCAGCCGGTCCAGGTTCGACCGGTGACGAGCGAGAATCAGCCCGGCGACGCCGGCTGCGGTCGCCACGATGACAGACGAGGCCCCGGCCGCGAGCGCCAGCAGCGGCAGCGCCACGGCGGCCACCAGCGAACCGCACGAGACGTAGCGGCTGATCGACACGACCGTCACGAACACGGCGACCGCCATACCGGTGGCGAGGGGCGCAAGCACAGCGAAGGCCCCACCGGCCACCGCGACTCCCTTGCCCCCGCGGAACCGCAGCCAGACCGGCCAGACGTGGCCCGCCACGGCGGCCACGGCGGCCGCGGCCTGCCCCCCCTCGTCGATCCCGACGGCGCGCGCCGCCAGGACCGCGGCCGCTCCCTTGCCGGCGTCGAGAGCGAGGACGAGACCGGCGAGCGACAGACCCGCCACCCGCAGCACGTTGGTCGCTCCCACGTTGCGGCTGCCGGCGCTGCGCACGTCGAGTCCCCCGAGACCGCGGGCCACCAGATGCGCGAACGGAACCGCACCGGCCAGATAGGAAGTCCCCACGAGCAGCCACATCATGGATCGCCATCCAGTATGACGCAGCCCAGGGGCGCGCGCTCGAGTGCCCGGTAGGACGCTCCGCCGGGCGCCAGTCGGCTCTCGTAGAGCACGACCGCGTCCGCACGCCATCCGCAAGCGGGCACGGCCAGCCGGGCCAGCCCGTCACGAATGCTCCCGCGGCTCGACCGTGGCGCCTGCCGCAGCCGCCCGAGCGTCACGTGACCGGGCGGGCGAGGATCGATGGGTGCGGCCAGGAGCGGCCCCAGCCGGGCGCGCGCGTCGGCGTGCAGGCGC
>Ga0209543_1002695_pt1 | contig 12253 bp, 11 predicted proteins | sample MesohylFT_FD_187296 | JGI IMG/M metagenome (GOLD analysis project Ga0209543, IMG submission 187296) | Host-associated microbial community of the marine sponge Aplysina aerophoba from Gulf of Piran - sponge mesohyl, lysed by freeze-thaw... | ecosystem: Host-associated > Porifera > Sponge >...
TTCCGCGAGCGTGACGATCATCACCCCGGCAAAGCGCAGATGCTTGTAGAGGATCGCCACGTCGGCCTGGTCGCGGCTCACCCGGTCCAGCGCCTCGGCAACGACGATCTCGAACGCGCCCCGGCGCGCGTCCTCAAGCAGCGTCTGGACGCCGGGGCGAAGAACCACGCTCGCGCCCGAGACCGCCGCGTCGCGGTAGGCGCCGGCGATCTTCCAGCCCTCGCGCCCGGCGTGCTCGCGGCAGATGCGGAACTGGTCCTCGATGGAAGCGGCCCGCTGCTGGTCGGACGAGTAGCGGGCGTAGAGCGCACAGCGAAGGGTCATGGTCTCCGGTCTCCTATCGTTCGTCGGCCTCCCCGGCCGGCGCATTGTCGTTGGCGGCTTCCGGCCGGGCGAAGTGCTCGCGCGCGATCTGCCGCCCGAGCAACCGGGCGAGGCGCAGCACCGCGTCCTCGATCCGCGCTTCCGGGCCGGGGTTGTCGTTCGCGGCGCGGCGATCGTCCCCGCGCCCGCTGCCGTCCCTGCCTTCCCGCATCGCCTTCGCCTTCCCGGTTTCCGTGACCCTGGAAGGCCGATTTGAACATGCGAACGGGCGATGTCAAACGGTCGGGCAAGGTGATTTCCTGCATGGAATCAACCTCTTGCACCCCACAGGCACCGTCAGGCGCCGCATGCGCCGCCTGGGGCATGATCGAAAAAATTTCGCGATCACCGCATTCCTGCGTAATCGGCCAGCGTCACCACGGTCTCGCCGTGCTCGGTCGGCGCAACGGCCGCCACGAAGCGGCGGTCCGCCGTCACCACCGTTGCGCCGATGCGGTGCGCGAGCGCGAGATACACGCAGTCGTAAACCGGATGGTCGAGGGCCAGCGCCAGACGGACCGCGTCCGCGCTGACGGTCTCATCGTCGTTCCAGCGCAGCGGCATATCGGTCATCCAGGCCAGGGCGGCGCCTGCGTCGGCGCGCTCGATCTGACCCAGCCGCGCCTTGCGCCACAGCGCATTGGCAACCTCGGAAGCCATCAGGCGCGGCGCGTGCAGCTCCCGGCCGCTCGCCGCCAGTTCCCGCGCGGCATCCGACTCCGGCTCGTCGACCAGCAACTTGACCGCCACGCTCGCATCGACCACGAAGCGCATCAGAAGTCGTCGCGATGGCCGCGGTCGCGGTCCTCGCGGATCAGCACTTCCGCCGGGGTTTGCCTGCGCCCCCTGGTCTTCTCCCGCAGCCGGTCCGACGCCTCCAGAAACGCGGCCCGCTTCGCCGCCATATCGTCTTCGGCGGCGCATTCCAGGACATGGCGTACCTCGCCCTCCAGCGAGCGGTTGTTCAGCACGGCGCGCCGCTTGAGGCGGTCCACCACGTCGTCGTCGAGTTGCCGCACGTTGATCGTCGCCATCGGCTTGTCTCCAAGAATGGTATCATATTGATAGCGTATCATCGCGGCCCAGGCAAGTCCCTGCCGGGAGGACATCAGGCGACATTCGGCGCCTTGCGGCGCCTGGAGGATGATCCCCTCCGTTCGGCCCTTGTTCCCTGCCTGCGGAGCGCATATCTGGCCGGTATGGACCGGCGCGAATCCCCCCGTCCCGCCTCCGGCGGCAGGCTGCCGCGATGGTAGCCTCGATCGGCAAGATCGCCTCGCCGGCGCAGGGCGTGGGGTATTTCGAGAAGGACGGCTACTACGCCCGGGACGACGGGGCGCACCGCGAGGCGAGCGCCTGGGCGGGCAGGGGCGCGGAGGCGCTCGGCCTTGCCGGCCCGGTCGATCCGGAGGCGTTCCGCCGGGTGCTGGAGGGCGAGGTTCCGGGCGGGCGGCGGCTCGGGCGCATGGAACCCGACGGGACCGTCAGGCACCGGCCGGGCCGCGACGTGACGCTGAGCGCGCCGAAGTCGGTCTCGCTGATGGCGATGGTGGGCGGCGACGGGAGGATCGTCGAGGCGCACGACAAGGCGGTGACGGCGACGCTCGGCTGGATCGAGGCGAACGCCGTCGAGACCCGGATGCGCGACAGGGCGACCGGGGCGATGGTCCGGGCCGGGGACCAGAAAACGGTGGCGGCCACCTTCCGCCATGACACGTCAAGGAACCTGGATCCCCAGCTTCAGGGCAGGCATAGCGGCGTCGGTTGACGATTGTCATCGTCCCACCGCACTCGGCGCAGCGCAGGATGCCGGTAAGGGGCTGTGGAGTGTTGGAAGCGGTGTTTCCCCTGCGGTCCTGGCCGGCCTGTCGGCGGGTTTGAACGCGTTGCCAGGTCTCTTCGTCGACGATGCGAAGTTCCGGAACGTCCGCGATCACCCAGTCCGACGGCGGCAGGGGGCGGGCTTGGCGCTTGCCCGTATCGGGATCGCGGATGAAGCGCTGGCGCCCGTAGACGAGCCTGCCACGGTAGAGCTCGTTGTTGAAAATGCCGTTGCGCCGGGTGCGGTTACCGAGCGAGCGAGGTCGCCATGTCGGCGGCGCGGCGGTCGGAGCGGGCTTCGAGGTTTTTCCGCACGGTTCTGAGATCGGCTTCGTTGCGGGCTTCGTCCCAGGCCGCCGCGATGGCTTCCGCGACGGGGCATCACCCGCCGGGTAGTGCGTGACCGGATGCCTCCCCGCCTTATCGAATGCCCTACCGTCCCGGGGACGCGGGCCCGACGGATCGCGCAGGCGCGGCCCAGGCGCGCCGGAGGAGCCGCGGCCGGCTGCGGAGGCTTCGGATTTGTAGGAAATAGCCTGTAGTAGAAGGAGTGCACAGAACTACATAGCCTATTGAAACTATGGGCTTTTCCATTATCTCCGCCGTGGGACGTTGATAGCTTGTTGGGAAACTGCGGACAGAGTCGCTGGGGAGAGTTTGTTGGATCGTGTCGGCGCAGGAACACGCTGGGCAAGACTGGGGCATACATTGCGCGGCCTGCCTGCTGCGGCGCATTGGCTGACCGGCGCCGGGAGGCCAAGGTATCCGGGTGTCCACGTCTTGCGGCATCGCGGTGCGAGCCGGGAACGGACGAGGCTGCGGAGGGACGTGGATGCCCGGATCAAGTCCGGGCATGACGAGGGGGGGCGCGGCATGACGACGAAGGGGCGGCGCCGGGGGATTCGCGGTTTTCTTCGGACGCTGTTCCGCGTCGCGGTCCCGCTGTCGGCGACCGCAATCATCGCGGCCGCCTGCGGAGGGGGCGGGTCGAGCGCGGTCCCGGTGTTGGGTCGGCCGATGCCGCCGCCGTGCGTGCAGACCCACGACCGCGGCTGCCTGCCTGAGTCCGAGTACGAGGCGCTGGCGGCCGCCATCGCCGGCGACCATGCGGACACGGCGAGCTTCGAGAACCAGTGGGGCCTGGAGGCGGTCGGCTCCGACCGGGCCTACGCCAATCTCGAGCTGCGGCTGGGCCCCGACGCGAAGCCAGGCGAGGGCGTCATCGTCGGCGTTCTGGATACCGGCATCGACCGCTCGCACTTCGCGTTCCGGAACACGAAGGTCTCCGAGCGGATCCTCGCAGACGCGAGGGACGAGGACGGGAGTAAATTCTCGCACGGCACGGCGGTGGCCAGCATCGTCGCCGGGCAGGAGCGACCGGACTTCGCCCCCGACGCATCGGGCATCGCATGGGGCGCCGATCTCGCCGTCTTCGCGATCCCGCTGGGCTCCAGCGACGGGACCTACAAGCCGGTCGCGATCGGCCGCCTGGGTGCGACCGCGGAATATTTTACCGATATCTTCAAGGACATACTCGCCTGGCGCGACGGGTCGGGCCGCATCGATTTCCTGAACCTGAGCCTAGGCGTCCAGGGAGTCGTCGAGAGATACGGCGAACAGGATCTTCGCGAGCCCATGAAACCGCTGGTCGCCGTCATGGCCCAGCAGGGCTCGGACGAAAAGCTCGTCTTCGTCTGGGCCGCGGGAAACAGCCACGGCAACATGTGCGACCCGGCGCTGGCCGAGTGCGTCGACGGCGCGGTGGAGGCGAGCTCGGTCGGCCTGCTGCCGGGTCTTGCCGCGCGCTTTTCGGAACTGAAACCCCAGACGGTCGCCGTCGTCGCCATCGGCCGGGACGGCGGGATTACCGGCTTCTCCAACCGGTGCGGCATCGCGCAAGACTACTGCCTGGCGGCGCCGGGCGAGGAGGTCAAGCTGGCCTATTTCGGTCCGTATCGGGGGACCGATGGGGTCCGGAGCTCCGCCCGCGCATCTGGCACGTCCTACGCGGCGCCCATGGTCACCGGCGGTCTCGCGCTGATGAAGCAGCTGTTCCGCGGCCAGCTCTCCAACACCGACCTGGTTGCGCGCCTTCTGCAAACGGCGGACCGGAGCGGCGTCTATGCCGATGCGGCGGTCTACGGGCGGGGGCTGATGGATCTGGGTGCCGCGACCTCGCCGGTGGGCGATCCCGTGGTCGTCGCCGGCCTCGATGCCGGCGGCCCGGGCGCGCTGTTGCGCAAAACCGGCCTCCGGCTCGGCGCCGCGTTCGGCGACGGTCCGCTCGCGTCGCTCGGAAACCGCGAGATCGCGGCGTTCGACTCGCTCGGCGCGCCCTTCTGGTACAAGCTCGGCGGCTTGTCGACGGCGGATTCGGGCCCGTCGTTGTCGGAGCGGCTTCGGGAGTTCCGGCGGATATCGGCGGCGGGGCCGGCCGCCTCGCCGGCGGACGCGCTCCGCATCCCCCTCCTGGGCGCGCCCGCCGACGCCGGCGGCGCGCCGACGCTGCATCTGACACAATCCGGGGCGTCGGCGGAAGCCAACGCCAGCCACTTCGCGCTCGCCGGGGACGGCCTGATGGTGAGCGTTCCGGTGGCGGTCGGGCTCACCGCCAGCGCGCTCACCACCGAAGGCATGGACGGGCGGACTCCCGCGACCGGCGCCGCGCTCGCCTGGCGCGCGCCCGGCTCCGCGTTCGGCCTTCGCGCCGGCTGGCTGGGCGAACGCCGCACCCTGCTCGGCACCGTGCCCGAGGGCGCCTTCGGGAGCCTCAAGGGCAGCGCGGTCTTCGCCGGGGTCGAGTCCGGCATCGATCTGGGCCGGTGGCGGGTCGGCGCCAACGCGGAGATGGGCGCGATCCGCGCCCGCGCCGGGGGCGGCGTGCTGGAGGGGTTCTCGCCGCTGCTGACCAGCGCCTTCGCGGTTCACGCCACCCGGCCGACGCCCGGCGGCGGCGCGTTCCGCGTCTCGCTGTCGCAGCCGCTCCGCGTCGAAGACGGACACGTGCGCCTTGCCATTCCCACCGGGCGGACCAAGGCGGGCCGGGTGGTTCGCGAGCGGGTCGCCGTGGACGTCGCGCCCAAAGGGCGGCAAATCGACCTGGCGCTGCACTGGCACCGGCCGGCGCAAATCGGCGAGCTCCGCCTCGGCGCCATCCTCTCCCGCCACCCCGGCCACCGCGCCGCCGCCAACGCCGAGGCGGTCCTGCTGTCGGGCTGGCACGTCTCGTTCTGAGGGAGGGGTGGGCGCGCCGTGACGCAAGACAAGGACACCTTATGCGACATCCCACGGTGCGGATTCCGACGCACTTGACCGTGGATTCTGATTCTATTTGACCGTGATTCCGACGGTATTTGACCGTCGCGGCTGGCGCGTCGTTTCTCCCGGTTTGGGTGGGGCTCCTCCATCGTTGATTGCAGTCGCTGGCCGGAGGCCAGCCGGGTTCCGAGCGTAAGCGAGGCCGTTTCGGGAAGCAAAGGCCATGAGGGCGCGGCGGCAAGCTCCTCGATGTAGCATGCCGCCGCGCGCCCCGGATCTTGCCGTCCGGTCCGGCGCCGCAGGCGCCCATGGACCCCGGCCGTCAGGCCGGGGCTCCCTCGGTGTCGCTGCCGTCGAGCGGCGGCGGGCTGTTTCGTTTTCTCTCGGACTCTCCCTTGAGGTCGATGCGATAGGCGTTGTGGACGATGCGGTCGAGGATGGCGTCTGCGATCGTGGGCTCGCCGACGATCTTGTCCCAGCGCTCGACGGGGATCGGCGACCGTGTCCGATGCGTCGTTCACGCGCTACGGGTTCTGGGGCCAGTACGGGTATGCGGCGGCGGAGATCGGCGCGGGCGACCTGACGTCCGAGGCCGACGGGCTGCGGTGGAACGGCACGTTCAAGGCGGCGCACACCTGGGCGGCGGGCGAGGCGTCGGGGACGAACCCCGCGGGCACGGGGAGCGCGATCTGGCGAGGCATCGCCGAGGCGGCGCGGACCGCCGACTTCGAGCCTCTCATGGGGAGCGCCGAGCTGCGCATCGCGGATCTCACGCGGCCGCGTGTCGATGCCGACATCGACCTCGACGACGGCGGCGCCGGGATAGCGCTGCGATGGACCGGCATGGAGCCGGCCAACGGCGCCTTCGGCAAGGGCACGGCCGGCGCCGACCGCATCGACGGGCGGTTCCACGGCCCCGGCCACGAGGAGGCCTGGGGCACCTTCGATACCGGGGCTTATGTCGGCGCGTTCGGCGCCAAGCGGGAGTAGCCGGGCGGCGGCCGCGCGTGTGCCGGTGCGCCCCGTCTGCCCGGCCCTGAAGCCGGAACCCGGTGGCAGAGAGCCGACCATGAGACCCGCCATCCTCCTCGCCTGCGCCGGCCTGCTGGCCCTCTCCGCCTGCGGCGGCGGATCGTCCCCGTCCGGCGCCCCGCAGATCGTGCAGGCGCTCGCTGGCCTGGCGCCGCCCGCCGAGACGCCCGAGGATCAGTTCGCGCGCGCGCCTGGCATCCTGGCGCGCTCCGACTCCCTGATCCTATCCACCTACTACGCGGCGACGGACTCTCCCCGGGTTCCCGCGTTCCGCCTCCTGTCGGAATGCAGCGGAGCGCAGTGCACGGTGACCAATTCGATCACCGGACAGAGCCAGGTGGTGCGGATCTCCGATATCGAGCTGGCGCCCGATGGCACCGAGACCCTCGGCACCAGGCACGGCGTCACGCTGGGGGCGACGGCGACAGTGGTCATGGGTCAGGACGTGACCGCGTTCGGGGCATGGATGGATCACAGCGGGTTCTCGGTCCAGACGGCCAGCCAGACGGTCGGAGACATCGCCGTCGATACCCGGAACGGGTTAGTCGGCGGCATTCTCACCGGCGCCCGGCCGACCGGCAGCGCGACCTGGCGCGGCCTCATGGTCGGAAGGCCCGCCACCGGGGAGGACCGGCACGATCGCCTGCTGGGCGACGCGGTCCTCAGCTACGACATCGACGCTGGCGCGCTCGACGCCGCCTTCACCGGCATCGTGAACATCGACCGCAACGCCGCGCACTCGACAACGGCCGTGACGTTCGCCGACATCCCGGTCGGCCCGGAGAGGACGTTCGCGGCCGGCGAGGCGGGCGACCGCATCGAGGGCGGCTTCTACGGTCCGGGGCACGCGGAGACGGCGGGCGTGTTCGAGCGGTCGAACATCGTCGGCGCCTTCGGAGCCAAGAGGCAATAGCGGCGGAGGATGCGGGCGGAATAGGCGAGCCGAAACAATGCCTGGACTGAACACACTGTACAGATACGCTGCGCTCCTTGCCCTGGTGTTCGGCCTTTCCGCTTGCGGCAGCGGTTTCGCCGATGGCACGAAGAGCCACAGCGCCGCGACCGTCCCCGACCGATTGCTCCACCTGCGCGCGAGCATCGACAATCTCGATGCGGCGATCGTCCGCCTCCTTGCGGAGCGCTTCAGGGTGACTCGCGACGTAGCCCTCCTCAAGGCCGAACGGGCGCTGCCGCCGTCCGATCCGCAGCGCGAGGCGCGCCAGATCGCGCGCCTGCGCGGGCTGGCCGCCGAGGCCGGGCTGGACCCGGACCTTGCCGAGCGGTTTCACGCGTTCGTCGTTGCCGAAGTCATACGAAATCACGAGGCCGCCGCGGCGTCGAGGGCAGCGGTGCGGTGAGGCGCGGCGATACTCGCGCGGACGGCTCCCCTACCTCCGCCCGGCGAAACTCGCGGTGAGATCGGTCCGTTCCAGCACACCGCCCATCCCTTCGTGGTTCGGCCCGGCGAACACGCCCGTCACCGTGCCCTCCGCGCCTCCCGTCCGGACGAACCGGTTGCCGGCGATGCCGATCGTGTAGTCGAGGGTTCGATGGGTCCACGGCGCGCCCGTGCCGGGCGCCCCGGGCGCGCCGGTCCACACTTCGAGCGCGCTGAAGCCGAGCGAGCCCGAGAGGCTCGCCAACTCGACGTCGAGCGTCGCGCCGCCGGCGATCGCGCCCCCTTCGGTGTCGAACTCCCCCATCAGATGCGTCGAGGTGCCGGTCCACGGACCGAGATCGGCGATGACCTCCTCGCGCGTGCCGATCGTGCGTACGACCGTGTGGGAAGCGACGAGCACGTCGCGGTCGATCGGAAACAGCACCGCGCCCGGGTTCAGCCGAAGGCGGGGTCCGAGGGCGGAGTCCGGGTAGCGCTGCGGGTCCGGGTGGCCCAGCAATCCGAGGCCGTGGACGAGTTCGTGCGCGATGACGTGGACGAGGCGGTCCACCGCCTCCTGCCGGGCCTGCGCCGTTGGCGCCGCGGCGATCGCGTCGTAGGTCTTCTCTCGGTTCACGCGGATGTAGGAGTAGGTTATCCGGCCGTCTTCCGGACCCCCTTCGGCGATCGCGCCGACATCGGGGGGAAGGTGCCCGTAAGCGATGGGGATCTCGCCCGGCGCGGTCGCGTCCAGCCCGGCTTCGAATGCGGGTCCGGGCTCGGAGCTGAAACCGATACGGTGCTCGGGCGGCAGCGCGCTATTGAGGATCTGGATCGCCCGCGCGACATACGGGACCAGCGTGGACCGGGCGTTCGGCGCGAGCGATACGAATGGCTTGTGGAGCGGACGGGCCATCGTGATCTGCGGACGGAGCTGGCTTGCCCCGTCCAGGAATTCCACGATGTCCCCCGCCTGCGCCGCGTCCCGCACGGCGCCGTGCCGTACGATCACCCCCGCGTGCACGGTGCGCCCGTCGAGCCGCGCCGCCGCCACGGCGACCGGGGCTCCCACGAGGTACGTGCCCGCGCGCGCGATGATCGGTGCCTGTCGGGCGTCGCCATAGCCGAGTCCGGCGAGTTCGATCGCGCCCGCGCGCGGCGCGCCGGGCGGGTCTCGGGGGACGCGGGGCGTTTCGCCGGTCCTGTCGGCCACGCCTCCGCCGCCGCAGGCGGCGACCGCGGTCGCGAGGAGGGCCGCCAGCAGCGTGGCGGGAACGGGGTTCATTGCGGTTCTCCCTCGCAATTTGTTCGTATGTTGGCGATCACTTAGAAGCGCGGATATTTGATCATCATCCGCGCTTTTGGATGATCACCGACATTTACGGACAATCGGCGAATTGCGGTTGTCCAGAAGGCGTGGCCGCTGCCCCTTCCCGCCGCAAGTCCGGTGTCGCCGGCTGCCCCCGTCCAGCAGCCGAGCCGGTCGCAGGCGCAAGGGCCCTTCCGGGTGGCGGACTTGCCGAGGACCGCCGTGGCTTCGCATGACGCCTCGCGGAACCCCGGGCACGGCTCGCGGCCAGAGTGGCTCGCAACGCCTTTCCGCCCGCCGGACCGTGATCGGCGGTCCCCATCGACGTTTGCCTGACACTCTCCACCGGACCAGGCTTTTGAGCATGATGCCGTGCTCGGGCGGGATATTGCCGTTGGCGGCCTCGCGGCGCGTCGCGTCGAGCTTGTTCGCTGGCTCCGACCGCTGCGAGGCCAGAGAATCATGACGCATCCGGTGCCGTCGAAGAAGCCCCCCATGACCGGATAGGGGATGAAGCGAAAATGACTCGCGAGGCGGAAATGCCCGATCGCGAGGAAAAGCAGGCCCACAAGGAAACACGAGGCGACAAGCATGGCCACATTTGTCGCAAATGCCGCCTCGCCGGTAACGCCAGCCGCGACGGCGGCGCTCACCGTGCCCGGCACGATTGCGGGCAGTTCCTGCGGGAAGGTCACAATCCGCGAATAGCCGCTCGAAACGACGACGATCAGTCGAGAGACCACCGCCCCGAACGGCATCATGCTGGCGCCCTGCACTGCGAACGGCAGCATAGGACCGTTGAACATGATGGTTGCAAGAGCCAGAGCATGAACAACGATCATTGCGACTATCAATTTGCTGCCGGTGAGCACGAAAATCATTTTTGCGCGACAGCAGATCGATCAGCAATTCAGACAACCGATTCGCCGGCATTCAGGTCTATCCGCCCCGGCCCAATTTCGGTTCCAGAATTTCCTCGTCCAGCTGCGGTGGCTCGTCGGCCGGAACGGGTGCCGGTCGGGAAAGCCGGGCGGGAGACTGATTACGCCCGGCCTTCCCCGTCGGCCTTCCCTGGTGTGGGGGCGCGGCCGATTCCCTTACCTGCCCCACAGGCTCCGCAGACAGGGCTGTGCTTGCCGGCGCCATGTTCGACTTCTGGAAGCGCATCCGGCTGCTCGCAATCCGGTGACAATGGTGAAACGGACCGGTATTCCGATCATTTCATAGCCCAATGACTATGAGTAAGTTGTGTGATAAACGACCAAAACAGTGTGCGTTTCGGAGATACCGCGACACTCACAGGATCCGCTCATTGGGTGCGCCCGGCCGGCGCCAAAACCAACGGTCGGCACCGGATGTCAGGGCTTTCGGCAAGCCGATCCAGCCCGCGCCATCGACCACGATCGGGGAGGGTCACTTGAAGAGCCGTGACGAGCTGGAGAGCGAGGTCGAGGTCCTGGGGGAGCGCATCTCCACATTGAGCGCGGCCGTGCTGCGCCTCGGCTCGAGCCTCGATCTGGCCACCGTGCTGCAGGAGGCCGCCGACAGCGCCCGCGCGCTCACCGGCGCGCGCTACAGCCTCATCGTCACCATCGACGAGGCGGGCGAGGCGCGCGAGTTCGTCACCTCGGGCCTCACCCCCGACGAGCACCGCGAGCTCGCCGAGTGGCCCGACGGTCCCCGGCTGTTCGCCTACCTGCGCGACCTGCCGGGACCGCTCAGGCTCGACGATCTGTCCGACTACGTCCGCAGCCTCGGCTTCTCCGACGAGCTGGTCCGCACGAAGACGATGCACGGCACGCCCATGCGCCACCGCGGCGTGCAAGTCGGCAACTTCTTCCTCGGCGGGAAGGAGGACGCGCCCGACTTCACCGCCGCAGACGACGAGATGCTGGAGCTGTTCGCCTCGCAGGCGGCGGCTGCGATCGTCAATGCGCGTACCCACCAGCAGGAGCAGCGCGCACGGGCCGACCTCGAGGTCCTGATCGAGACCACCCCGGTCGGCGTCATGGTCGTCGACGCCGGCACCGGGCTGCCGGTGTCGTCCAACCGGGAGGCGCTCCGGCTCATCGAGCCCCTGCGCGAACCGGACCGCCCCGACGAGGCTCTGCCGGAGGACGTGACCTGCCGGTTCGGCGACGGGCGCGAGGTCGCCCTCCGCGAGTTCGCGCTGGCAGACGAAATCAGGAAGGCCGGCACGGTGCGCGCCGAGGAGATCGTGCTCTCGGCGCCCGGCGGGCGGAGCGTCTCGATGCTGGTCAACGCGACGCCGATCCAGGGCGAGGACAGCGCGGTGACCTCCGTGGTGGTCACCATGCAGGACCTGGCGCCGCTGGAGGAGCTGGACCGCCTGCGGGCGGAGTTCCTCGGCATGGTGAGCCACGAGCTGCGCACCCCGCTCGCCGCCATCAAGGGCTCGACCGCCACCGTGCTGGGCGCCTCGCCGGCGCTCGACCCGGCCGAGCTGCACCAGTTCTTCCGGGTCGTCGACGAGCAGGCCGACCAGATGCGGGGCCTGATCGGCGACCTGCTGGACGCGGGCCGGATCGAGGCCGGCACGCTGTCGGTCTCGCCTGTGCCCACGGAGGTGGCCGAGCTGGTGGAGCAGGCGAGGAACGCGTTCCAGAACGGCGGCGCCACGCACGCGGTGCTGGTCGACCTGCCCGAGGACCTGCCCCGGGTGATGGCCGACGGCCCGCGCATCGTGCAGGTGCTGAACAACCTGCTGTCCAACGCCGCACGGCACTCGCCCGGCTCCGCGCCGATCCGGGTCGCCGCGGTGCGCGACGACCCGCACGTCTCGGTCTCGGTCTCGGACCAGGGCAGGGGGATGCCGGCGGAGCAGCTGCCGCGCCTGTTCCGCAATTACACCGGCGGCGGCGACAACGACGCGAGGCCCGGCCTGCGGGGGTCGGGCCTCGGGCTCGCCATCTGCAAGGGCCTGGTCGAGGCCCATGGCGGGCGCATCCGGGCCGAGAGCGGCGGGCCGGGCCAGTGAGCGGGCGCACGCTTTCAGCGGCGATCTGGGGCTGATCGGCTCGGATTAATCGAGGTTTTGGGGAGGGTGCCCCCCGGCGATCTTGCAAGAAGGC
>Ga0209543_1002698_pt1 | contig 12247 bp, 8 predicted proteins | sample MesohylFT_FD_187296 | JGI IMG/M metagenome (GOLD analysis project Ga0209543, IMG submission 187296) | Host-associated microbial community of the marine sponge Aplysina aerophoba from Gulf of Piran - sponge mesohyl, lysed by freeze-thaw... | ecosystem: Host-associated > Porifera > Sponge >...
AGAAAGGACGGCGCGCGCGGCGTGGACCGTCAGCCGTCGCCCGGGGCGATGCCGCCGGCCATGTGCTCGCCGGAGTCGACCACGAGCAACTGGCCGGTAACGGCACGGCCGGCGGTGAGGAACCAGAGCACGGTCTCCGCAACATCCTCCGCCAGGGGCATGCGCCCGAGCGGGAGGGTGGCTTCCAGGCCCGACTTGAATCGCTCGTAGGCTTCGTCCTCCAGCCCGACTCGCGCCCAGCGCGTATCGGCGTAGCCAGGGCAGACCGCGTTCACCCGCACGTGCGGAGCGAGGGTGTGCGCGAGGCCCTTGGTGAGCGTGTTGAGCGCGCCCTTCGAGGCGGCGTAGGCAAGCGAGCTGCCGAGTCCGTTCATGCCGGAGTACGAGGAGATGTTGACGACCGCGCCGTCACCGGATGCCTCCAGCGCCGCGCGCGCGGCCCGCGTCATCTGGAACGCGCCGAGCACGTTGACCGCGAAGATGCGTTCGAAGTCGGCCGCGTCGAGCCCGTTCATGTCGGCGGCGGCCACGAACTTCGTGGTGCCCGCGTTGTTCACGAGCGCGTCCACCCGCCCGAACGCTTCGAGCGCGGTGGCGACAAGGCGCCGGCAGTCCGCATCAGCGGCGACGTCGGCGCGGCAGAGCACGGCCTTGCCGCTGGCGGCACGGCAGGCGGCGGCCTCGGCGAGGTAGCCGCGACGATCTTGGCCGGCGTCCCCCGCTCGCACCGCCGCTACTGGGTGGCGTAGGCCCGTCGCGCCGCCGGCGAGCGGGCCACGGCAGCGGACGTGGCGACGCGATCCCGGGCGCCGGCGTTGAGGCGGGCGGGTTCGCCGTGCAGGGTGTGCGGGTGCGATGGGCCCCAACGGACCACAATCGATCGCAACTGTTGCCGGGGTGACGGGGCGGCCCGTTCCCTACTCCGGTGCGCCCAGCGGAAGGGTTCAAGATGGACACCGCCCGGTCCACTCGATAAGCTGGGTCCTCAATGCCGATCCCGTTCATTGTTGCCGGTGGTATTGGTGTCGCGGTGGGGCTCATCGGCAGCTGGGTACTCCGCAACCAGCAGCTTGAACGGGAACCCTCAGCCAGTCGGCAACCAAGCGATACTGGAGGCGCTCGGTCCACGTCTCGGCCCGCGGACGGTACACGAAGGGCTCCGAACAAACCGGACCCCGCGAGCAAGCCACAGTGCGTCAAGGTTGCGTTGATGGTGTGGTATCGCGCCAGCATGCAACAAGCGCACGAGTTGATTGATGCGCTTACGGGGAATGACGCTGGTAAGGTGCTGAAGGACGGCCGGGCGACTGAGCCTCAAATTCGCGCCATCGCTTCTCTGATGTGGTATCGCGCCAGCATGCAACAAGCGCACAAACTGATCTGCGCTTTGGATGATCTTCAAGAGACGCCCCGGCCAGCGCCGGTCCAAGACCTTGACGAGCTGTTTCTGGAACGGCGGCTGCGGAGGACCTCGCCGGCACCGTGGTCGACGTCGCCCGCAGCGCGGCCAGCGAGATCGCGACGCCGGCCGACCTCGACAACCGCCGCGAGGCGACCCGCGCGCGTTACGTTCGATGACGTTCGGCAGGCCGTCCAAAACCAACGGGGCTGGAACGAAGACTGTGACGTTGACGGGCGGGAGCGGTGGTGCGGGCCGTGCCCGATACAGGATGCGCCGGGCTGCCGAGTCTCGGCCGGCGCCGAACACCTGGGCGACAGACAAGAGGTGCTCATGGCCTGCAACGCGTGCAACCCGCATGATCCGGGCCATCTTGGGCGGGCGCTTTTCCTCGAGCACCTGGACGCGCTCGGGGTGATGAGCAATGGCTCCCGAAGTTGAGCGGCGCTCAGAGGGATTGGGGCGGCTCTCCGAACGAGGTCGCTTCAAGGAAGAGCATCAGCGCCTTCAACGTGGGTGCGCTGTCCTGGGGGCGCTGCTGGTGGACGGGTTGGGAAGTCAGCTTGCGAGGTGGGTGGCCTTGGCACTCCGTCTTGGCCCTTCCAACTCGAACCCGTAGGGCGACCCTCCGGTTCCGGTACGTCACCTCGACAGATGACAGATTCTCGCCCGCGGGCCGTCGGAACTCTACGGGGACTGGAGCGTACGGCGCAGTTGTCGCGATCCGTACGTTCGCACAAGTGCGTCCTCTGTGCGCAGCAGCGTATAGTCGTTTATGTTCATTTGGTCCAGCCTTCGTAGTACAGCGTCCCGATCGTGTCGCGGAAGAGAGACCTTCCAGCAGATTGCGCGATCTATGGCAGTCCCGTAAGGAAGAACTTCCGTGCCTCGAGCAAGTCGCTGTGGGGCATTTCGCAGGATGTACTCGTGCGAGTGGTAACAGCCGACGCCCGGGTCTGACGCGTCATATCGGATAGTGCGCACCACCGTTGTGTAGGCCGATTGCTGATCATAGTGCCGGTTCTCGCCCTTCACTGCGCTGGGCCACCAGTGAATTCCGTCGTTGCTCCCAGGCAGGACCGCCGTCGGCGCGACAACATCGCCTGTGTAGGGGGAACTCGGCGGCCGCATCACGTAGATTGCGACGCGTGGTCGAATGTCGTTCTGGACGGTCTCAGCTTCGGACCCGCGGGTTGCGTCCTGAAACGCAAAGTAGGCCGCCACGTACGGTGACAACGACCAGTCTAGCAACGGCGACGGAAACCCGTGATGGCGGAGGTAGACTGCGTACTGGAATGTTAACCCGTTGTGCGAGGTGAATAGATCAGGGCTCGCTGCGATGTCGTCAAAGCGACGGTCGGTGTGGGTTTCTACGATTGCCTGCAGCTTTTCGGCGGCACCTGCGTAGGACCCGATGCGGACGGCGCAAGAAGGACTGCGCGGACCGAATTGTGCGCACTGGTGGCGGTAGAGGGTGCTTTCGAGTGACCAACAGCTGTCCGCTTGACCTCTGTATAGCACGTCGGCATCGAAGAGGCCTCTCTCATCGAGCCAGTCTTCGAACTCGTGAAGGTCCTTCAATTCGAGCTCGGCAATTGGCGTCAATGAAATGGTGCTTCCCCGGTGTTCCGCGGACCATTTAGGATCACTATTCACGTTCCGGCAACGCAAGCGCAATCAGCTCCGGCACCCGGCCGCCGCCCACGGTCAGCGCGATGTACTGCCGGCCCTGCCACAGGTAGGTCATCGGCGTGCCGATGGCGCCCCCCGGCAGATCAACCGTGGCCAGCTCCTCGCCCGTCGACTTGTCCAACGCAACGAGGCGCGGCCCGTCGTTCGTCCCTCCCGCCGTGAGGGCGTAGATCAGGATGTCCGGGGTCAGGAGCGGCCCGGCGCGGCTGCTGTCGCCGCCGAGGGGCGGGAGATCGAGGTCGCGCAGCAGGCGGTGATTTCGGTAGCGGTTGCCGTTGCCCATCGGCTGCATCCAGACGTGCTCGCCCGTGTTGAGGTCGATGGCGGTCATGCGCGAGTAGGGGGGCTTGAAGAGCGGCAGCCCCTGCGGCATCTGGGGGCGCGTGCGGGTGGGGCCGCGGCGCTCGATGACATCCAGCGTCGCCCCCTCGCCCGGTTCCGGCTCGCGGTACTGCATGACCGAGTAGGCGTTGTTCGACGGCACGTAGAGGATGCCGGTCTCGGGATCGAACGCGGCGCCGGACCAGTTGGCGCCCCCGCCGGCGCTCGGTCGCTGGATCGTTCCGTCCCACGTCGGCGGCGTGAAGATCGGTCCCAGGCGGTAGTCCGCGACCGCGTCGAGCGCCATCTGGCGAATCTCCGGGGTGAAGTCGGCGAGGTCGTCGACTACCGCACCCTGGTATTCGAACGGTGCCGGCCGGGTCGGGAACGGCTGCGTCGGCGACGGCACCTCGCCCGGGACGTCGGTGTCGGTCGCCACCGGGCGTTCCTCGATCGGCCAGATCGGTTCGCCCGTCTCCCGGTCGAAGACGTACGTGAAGCCCTGCTTGCTGATCTGCGCGAGGGCCTTCACCGGCCGCCCGTCGACGACGACGTCGACCAGGTTCGGCGCGGCGGGGAAGTCCCAGTCCCAGAGGCCGTGGTGCACGGCCTGGAAGTGCCATTCGCGCTCGCCGGTCTCGATGTCGAGGGCGACGACGCTCTCGGCAAAGAGGTTGTCGCCGGGGCGGTGCCCGCCGTAGTAGTCGGGCGCCGGGGTGTTGGTCGGCAGGTAGAGCAGGCCCAGTTCGGGGTCGGCGCTCATGAACGACCAGACGCCGACCTTGCCGGTCACGCGCCAGGAGTCGCCGCCCCAGGTGTCGTTGCCGTATTCGTCGCCCTGCGGGATGGTGTGGAAGATCCACTTCATGCGCCCGGTCCGGGCGTCGAAGCCGCGCATCCAGCCGGGCGGCGCTTCCTTGGTGATGTTGTAGGACGAGATGGACTGCGGCGTGATGACCGTGTCGCCGACGACCAGCGGCGGCGACTGCACGGAGTAGAGCAGGGCGTTCAACCAGTCGCGGTCGGCGCGCTCGGCCCGCGGGATGCTCTCGGTCAGGTCGACCCAGCCGTCCACCCCGAAGTCGGGACACGGCCGGCCGGTCTTGGCGTCGACGCAGATGAGGTGGCCGTTCCCGGTGCCGAACAGGATCCGCTCGTCCTCGCGTTCCGGGCCGTCCGACCAGTAGGCGACGCCGCGCTGGTTCCAGCGCGCGGTCATCGTGGTCGTCCCTTCCTCGTACGTCTTCGGGTTGTAGACCCAGAGCGTCTCGCCGGTCCCGGCGTCGATCGACGCGGCCTGCGACGTCGGCATGTTGATGAAGAGCCGTCCGCCGACCATCAGCGGCGTCGCCTTGAGGTTCGTGACGTAGGGCGGCTGCGCGTCGCGCCAGCGCTCCGGGTCGCGCCGCAGCAGCTCCTCGAAGATGATCCGCGAGTCGGCCCACCACTCGCCGCCGTCCGGCGTGTCGATGCTGAGGAACGCGTCGGCCGACCGCCAGCGCCAGGCGATCTCGAGGTCGCCGAAGTTGTCGCGGTCGATCCGATCGAGGGGGGAGTACTTCGTGCTGCCGAGGTCGCCCCCGTACGTGGGCCACTCGCCGTTGGTCGGGGCGCCGCGCTGGGCGAGCGCGGGAGCGCTCGTGAGGGCGGCAATGGCCAGGGCGGCGACGGTCAGCCTGCCGATCCCGGCCGCCCCGCGCTGCCGCTGTCGTGTCCTGTCGGGCATGAAGTCCTCTTCCTGGTCGCCTTCCGGCTCTTCGCCTCCGGAGTCGCCTTCGCGGGCCGCTGCCCGGAGCCGTCCGGGACGTGGCGCCATCATAGCGCAGCCGCCGGCCCGCTCCGCCTACGCGCCCCAGCGGTAGTTGAGGCGCGCGTAGTAGTAGCCGCCGCTCAGGCCCCACGGCGTGAACTGGCTGTAGGGGAGGCCGAAGCGCGCCGCAAACAGGTCCATCCGGTCCGAGAAGGTGTCGAAGACGTTCTGGCCGCCGACCGCCAGCGTGATGCCGGCACCGAGCGGAACGGTGGCCTCGAGGTCGACGATGAAGCGGCCGTCGAGCACCTGCGCGTCGGCGCCGCGCGCGGAGCGCGCATCGATGTGATCGACCCACGACCCGTAGTAGTTCAGGCGGCCGAGGAGGCCCACGCGTCCCGCGCGCTGGTTGACGGCGACGTTCCAGCGCGTCTCCGGCACGCCCCGCTCGAGGGCGAGCACGTCCCCGGGGCTGAGCAGCGCCGATTCCCTCGTTACCTCGGTGTCGGTGTGGTTCATCGCGAAGCTGAAGACGGTATCGCCGCGGAGGCGGAGGGGCGCGTAGGTCGAGACCACGTCGACGCCCCGCGTCCGGGTCGAGAAGTCGTTGATGAAGAAGCGGAAGAAGGCCAGGGTGCGCGCCGACGCGATGCCTTCCGACAGGAGCTGCGCGCGCTCCGCCGCGCCGAGCGTGAAGTTCTGGGACAGCGCGAGGCGGTTGTCGACGTCTACGTGGAAGTAGTCGGCGGTCAGCGTGAAAGTACCGGTGTCGATCACCAGTCCCGCCGTCGCGTTGGTCGAGGTTTCCGGATCCAGCGGCCGGCCGCCCCGGAGCTGCGCGGCCCGGAAGGTGGACGGCACGGTCGCGCTGTCGACCAGGTCCAGCGTCTCGGGGTTGATGGTCGACTGCACGTTGAACGTGTTCTGCTGGCCGGGCGTCGGCGCCCGGAACCCCGTGCTGACGCCGCCGCGCACCGAGACTGCGTCGCCCAGCCCATAGCGGGCCGACAGCTTGCCGTTCGTCGTGGCCCCGAAGACGTCGAAGTGCTCGACGCGCACGGCGCCGCCCACCGTCCACCGGTCGCCGGGGTCGCGGAGTTCGACGTCGCCGTAGGCCGCGACGTTGGCACGGGTCCACGTCCCGGCCGTGTAGCTCGGGAATCCCGGGAAGCCGTTGGAGCCGGAGACGAAGCCCTGCGGTGCGAACGGTCCGACCCGCCAGGAGTGCGGCTCTCCCTCGCGGATCGTGAAGCGCTCGTCGCGCCATTCGGTGCCGGCGGCCAGATGGACCAGCTCGGTGGCGGCGTAGGAGACGTCGAAGTTCAGATTGACCTCCGCCTGCCGGTAGAGGCCGGGATCGAAGTCGCGGGGCGTCGCCGGGCCGAGCGAGGCGTTGACGGTGTTGAAGACGAAGAAGTCGGCCTCGTGGGAGCCGTACCCGGCACTGGCGTCCCAGGTCAGTCCGGCGTCCGTGGTCCGCCGCAGGCCGGCCACGGCCGAGACATCGGTGATCACCCCGCTGAACCGCGGCGTGAAGCCGCCCGGAGCGATCTCCTGGAAGGAGAAGCAGTTGGGGTCCGCCCGCACCTGCGCGAGGGCGTCCTGGTCCGGCCGATTGCCGGTGATCGGCACGGTGGGGCAGTTCGCCGAGCCGTCGCGGACGCCGTCCTGCGTGTCGAGCACGTCGCCGATCAGCAGCGACCGGCCGCTGTCGAGGCTGAAGATGTTGGCCCGCGTGTTGGGATTCCGGAAGTAGAAGCTCTGCGTCGATGTCTTGTTGGCGTAGTTGGCGTGGCTGTAGAGCTCGAGACCGTTGGCGAACGCGTGGCCGAGGTTGCCGAACAGCTTCAGGTCGTCCTCGGCGGTCGGGTCGCCCCAGGGTTGCGCCGGATCCGCCACTGCGCTGTTGCCGGCCGCGATGAGCGCCGCCGCGTCGGCGCGCTGCACGCTGCGGTCGGTCGGGTCGGAGTTGCCGTACTCGAAGCTGAGGTTGGCGAAGCCGGTCTCGCCGAGCGGCAGCCCGACGTTGCCGGCGACGTTGTACGCGTCGCCGTCCCCCGCGCGGTAGGTCCCCGTGTTGAGCTCCAGGCTGCCGCCGGCGCGATCGTCCTTCAGCAGGAAGTTCATGACGCCCGCGATGGCGTCCGAGCCGTACTGCGCCGACGCCCCGTCGCGCAGCACCTCCACCTGCCGCAGGGCGATCGAGGGGATGGTCGAGATGTCGGGCCCCTGCGTGCCGTCCGTCACGCCGCCGAACCAGACCAGGATCGCCGAGCGATGGCGGCGCTTCCCGTTGACGAGCACCAGCGTGTGGTCGTGGGCGAGGTTGCGCAGGCTCGCCGGCCGCACCAGCGACGCCGCGCCGCTGATCGGGTGCGTGGCGACGTTGAACGACGGGACGAGAGTCCGCAACCGGTAGTCGAGCGAGGCGGCGCCCTGGCTGACGACGTCCCGGAACGGAAGGGCGTCGATGGGCACCGGGGACTCGGTGACCGATCGCGGCTGCGCGCGGCTGCCGACGACCACCACCTGCTCCTCGAGCTGCACCGACAGCGCGGCGTCGACGGTCACGGCGACGCCGGCGTCGAGCGCGATGTCGCGGCGCACCTCCGTGTGGAAGCCGGGCAGCGTGAACGTCACGTCGTAGCGGCCGGCCGGCAGTCCGGAAATCGCGAATGTTCCGTCGCCGCCGCTGACGGCGACCTCCGTCGGGGCGTCGGCCTCGGCGGGGCGCGCCTCCACGGTCACGCCGGGCAGCACCAGCCCCGTCGCATCGGTAACGGTGCCCTCCAGGACCGCTTCCTGGGCATGGGTGACGCTTGCCGCCGAGCCCCAGAGCAGCAGGGTGAGAAGGAGGCCGGGTAGCAGCCTTGCGAGGTAGCGGGTGCGGGTCATGTCGTGTCGTGGCTCCGCTTCAACAGCGCTGGGCTCTCGGCCCGCAGCGCGCCGGATGTGACCGTATATCGCCCGAATGGCGGTAGTCTAGGGGCGCGCCGACCGAAGCGCTGCAAGGGGAGAGGATGATCACGAGCAGCGGCGAGAGATGGTTCATCGGCTTGTGCGCGCTCGCGGTGAGCGGCGCCGCGCTGGTGCCGGGCCCGGCCGCGGCGCAATCGGCTTCCGGCTTCTACCTGAGCCAGGAGATCGGGCCCAACCTGGCCCCGGGGGTCGAGCTGCTGGGCAACAGCAACGACCGCGCCAGCCGCTGCGACGAGTTCATCAACCCGCGCTACGCGGAGGTGCCGGGCTGTACCGACCCGAACCGCGGCTCCGGGGCCGGCTGGAAGACCGCCTTCGACCGCGCCTCCGGCGTCCTGGCGGGACTGGCGGCCGGCTATCGGTTCGGCGGGCGGCTGCGCGTCGAGGCGGAGTGGTTCCACCGGGAGTCGGGGTACGACCGGACCGCGCCGGTGACGAGCGCCACCGGCGATACGCTCGGGAAGCTGGGCGGTGAGATCCAGCGCGCGGACAACCGGCTCGGCAGCATCTCCTCGCACAACGTCTTCGCCAACGTCTTCGTCGACTTCCCCGGCCGGAGCCGCCTGACGCCGTTCGTCGGCTTCGGGGGCGGCGTGGGCCTGACCGAGCTGGACTACGGCGACCTCTGGGCGCGGAACCCCGACCCCGCTGCGATCGCGACGGCGGCCGGCCTCCCGAACGAGGCGGAGATTCGGCAGAACCTCGCGGCAACCACGAGCAGCACGCAGGTCGAGCTCGAAGACCGGCTGACCGCCTACCAGGTCCTGGGCGGCGTGGACTACGCGATGTCGGACGCGGTGTCTCTCGGCGTCAAGGTGCGCTGGGTCCGCTCCGGGCGCTTCCTGGCCGAGGGCATCGAGTGGGAGCGCCTCCGAAGCCACCCGTCGCAGCTTCGCCTCGACGGGAGCGAGCCGGTCACCTTCCGCATCCGCACCGCGGGCGCGCTCTCGTTCGTTGCGGCGAGCCTCGCGATGCGCTACACGTTCTGACGGCCACCTGCCGTGCTGACCACGCCGTGGTTCCGACCACACCGTGCTTCCGATCGCGTCCTCGTCGAAGCGCTCAATCCGACGAGCGGCGTCGGCGCACCACACGGAACTTGAAGCGGTCGTCGGGGCTGGGCGTCGGGGCTGGGCTGACCTTCAGGACGTAGTCGGGCGGGTCGAGGGCCGGCTCGATCTCGTGGACGATGGTGGCCATGGTCGCCGCAATCGAGACCTCGGCGAACCCCGCCCCGAGGCAGACGTGCGGGCCGGCGCCGAACGGGGCGAAGACGCCGGGCCGGCGGTGCTCCTGCCGCTCGGGCGTGTAGCGGTCGATATCGAAGCGCTCGGGCTCGGGGAAGTGCTGCTCCAGGTGGTGCGGCACGGTGGTCGCCACGATGACCTTCTCGCCCGCCGGGATGGTGTAGCCCGCGAACTCGAAGGTGTTGGAGACGGTGCGCGTGATGGCGGGCGCGATCGGGTACATCCGCAGCGTCTCGAGCCCGACGCGATGCGTCACGTCGAGTTGGCGCAGCGCGTCGGCGCTCAATGTCCCGCCGTCGAAGCTCGCGTCCGCCTCGGCGGTCATCCGCTCCAGCAGGTCGGGGTGCTTCAGCAGCGCGTAGAGCATGAACGCACAGGTGCTGCCCACCGTGTCGAGCCCCGCGATGAACGGCCCGAGCACGGCCGGCATCAGATCGGTCTCGGGCAGGAACTGCGGGTCGGCGTGGTGCAGGGCGAGCAGATCGTCCACGAGGTCGGGGTCGGCGTCGGGCCGGTGCTCCGGGTCGTTCTCGTGGGCCGCCCGCACCGTCGCATAGAGCTCCTCCACCCGCTGGCGGGCGCGCCGGAAGCGCGGTGTCCGCATCAGCAGGGCGGGTCGCTGGCGGGTGACGCGCGCCGTGAGGAGCGTGCGCACGAAGACGATCATGTCGTCGAGGTAGTCGCGCGGCGACATGCCCGCCGCGATGGTGCCGAGCTGGTCCGTGACGATGCGCTGCAGCGCATAGAGTCCCGGCACGGGCTCGTCGAGGGGCCACGCCGCGACCTCGCGGCGCGTGATGGCGATGACGTCGTCGAGATGCTCGTGGATGAACGAGCGCGAGTAGCCCGTCTTCTGCGCCTTGCGCATGCGGGCGTGCTCGGCGCCGTCCATGCTCAGCATCGAGCGCGCGGCGCCGAGCTCCCGGTCGAAGTCCATCCAGAACTCGCGGGAACGAAGATGCAGCCGCCCTTCGCGGGTCACGAACAGGTTGGCCTCCGGGCCCGCGAGCACCGTGAACCGGCGGCCCAGCGCGTGCACGCGGAAGACCGGACCGAGCCGCAGATATTGCTGGGTGAAGAACGCCCCGACGTCGCCGGCCATGGCGAACGCGTCCCCGACCAGGGGCAGGCCCGGCGCGGCGGGCGGCGCGGGCGACGGGGCTGCTTGCGTCATGTGCCTGGTACGACACTATCACGGCTGCCGCACTCTGTATCGGCCGCGAAAGCCGACAATACGGCTCAGCAGCCATCCAGGCGGGGAGCCCGTCGCGGGCGGGACCCGAACGCGGGAGAGACCGCGCAGGATTCTCGGATCAGCGACACTCCGCACGCGCCGATAGAGGCGCGCGCAGCCAGGCGCGTGCCTAGCTGAAGAGGCGCGCGCAGCCAGGCGCGTGCCTAGCTGAAGTCCGTGCCGAGGAGCACCGCGATGATGATCGCCAGCACTGCAGCCGGCGCCACGAAGCGGATGAAGCCGAGCCAGACCGCGTAGCGGAACCACCCGGGCTGGTTCCCGTCCACCAGCTCCCCGTGGCTGATTCGGCGGCTGACGAACCAGCCAGCGGCCAGCGTCACCGCCAGGCCGCCCGTCGGCAGCATCACGTTGGACACGAAGTGGTCGACGGTCTCGAACCAGCCGGTCTTGTTGGCGAACACGGCCAGGCTGGACAGGACGGGCGTGCCGGAGAACGACAGCGCGGCGAAGACCGTGAACACGAAGACGGCCGCACCGGAGAGGAGCGTCGCGCGATGCCGCTGCAGGGCGTGCTCGTCGATCAGGTAGCTGGTAACGACCTCCAGCAGCGAGATCGTGGAGGTGAGCGCCGCCACCGCCACCAGGATGTAGAACAGGGGCGCGAGCAGGACGCCGAACGGCACCTCGGTGTAGAAGAGCTCGGGCAGCGAGATGAAGAGCATCCCGACCGGCGAGGCGCCGACCTGCTCCGTCATCCCGGCCACCGAGAAGATGACCGAGAACATGATGATCGAGGCGACGATGGCGATCCCGGTGTCGAGGGCGACGATCGCCGCCGTGGCCTTGACGATCGACTGCTTCCGCGACAGGTACGAGCCGTAGGTGATCATCGCCCCCATGCCGACGGAGAGCGAGAAGAACGAGTGCCCGAGGGCGCTGAGCGCCGAGCCGGCCTCGAGCTCGGAGAAGCTCGCCTGGAAGAGGAAGCTGAGCGCCTGGCCGGAGCCGCTCATCCCGAGGGCGCTCACGAGCAGCAGCAGCAGGATGCCGAAGAGGATGGGGAGCGACACGCGGGCGAGCCGCTCGATGCCGTCGCGCACCCCGAACCAGACTACGGCAATCGTGGCCGCGCTGAACCCGAGCGACAGGACCAGCTGCAGGCCGGCGTTGCCCACCTGGGCGTTGAACAGGTCGCCCGTCGCCAGCCCCACCGGATAGCCGCCCGCCGACCAGGCCGCGGTCCTCGCGAAGTAGTAGAGCGACCAGCCCGCGATGACGGTGTAGTAGCTGAGCAGCAGGAAGGCGCAGAGCACGCCCCACACCCCGAACACACCCCACCACCGGCCGGCGCATTCCCGGAGCGCGCCGACGGTGCTCTTCTGGGTCCGCCGGCCGATCAGCAGCTCGGCCATCATGATCGGCATCCCGACCGCAAGGATGCAGACCAGGTAGACGAGGACGAACGCGCCCCCGTTGTTGTCCCAGGTGATGTAGGGGAAGCGCCAGAGGTTGCCCAAGCCGATGGCGCTGCCGGTGGCGGCGAGGATGAAGCCGGCGTTGGAGCCCCAGTGGCCGCGGTCGCTCTGCATCCGATCCCTCCGCGTCTGCGAGCGGCGGTCGCGAAGCGGCTCGCGGTCGCAAAATGGCCGGCGGGCCGGCGCAGG
>Ga0209543_1002700_pt1 | contig 12241 bp, 18 predicted proteins | sample MesohylFT_FD_187296 | JGI IMG/M metagenome (GOLD analysis project Ga0209543, IMG submission 187296) | Host-associated microbial community of the marine sponge Aplysina aerophoba from Gulf of Piran - sponge mesohyl, lysed by freeze-thaw... | ecosystem: Host-associated > Porifera > Sponge >...
AGCCCGAGTTGCGCGACGGCGACCGCGTCGTTGTCGACACCGCAAGGCGCATCCCCGTCACGGGCGAGTTGTTCGTGCTCTGGGACGGCACCGGCCTCGTCGTCAAGCGCGTCGCCGGCCTCTCCGCGGACGGCATGCTCAGCCTGCTCTCCGCCAATCCCGACTATCCGGCCTACGAGTGCCGCGCCGAAGAGGCCCACATCGTCGGAAAGGTGGTCTGGAAGTTCACACGGGCATGAGGTGCTGGCATCCAACTTCCCCCCTGTACCTCTCACGACGCTTTTTCCGCAGCGAGGTTGCGTTGTGATTGACGGTGCGTTCTCGGGTTCAGACGGCAGGGGCGCTGTCCGCCCGTCGCCTTCGCCGAAGCGCGTAGCGCGGAGGGGAAGGCGACGGGCGGATGCAACCTGTGCGGGCTCCCTGCCATCATGTCTGTTCCGTCCATTGGGGACGGGACGGGCCAAGGGATCGGGAGCAACCAACTGCCCCCTGCGCCATGAGCACCTGGGGGGGACCTGTGCCCCGGTCCCTGGCCACGATGGACGCCCAGTGGGGAGTTTGCGCCTTGAGCGCCAGTACAGGGACCGGAAGGCATCGTGGCGGCCCGTTGGCACGAGCGATCGAAAGGAGCGCCATGGCAGACCTTGAGTACTTCGCAGGCATCGACTGGGGCTCGGAAGTCCACCAGGTCTGTATCGTCGACAGCGAGGGCAGGGTCCTGGGAGAGCGTGCCTTCCGCCACGGCGGCGCCGGACTGGCGGAGATGGCGGACTGGCTCGTCGCTACGGCGGACGCCGAGCCGCACGCCATCGGGATCGCCATCGAGGTCCCGCACGGGCCCGTGGTGGAGACCATGATGGAGCGCGGCTTCGCGGTCCATTCGCTCAACCCGAAGCAGCTCGACCGCTTCCGCGACCGCTTCTCGCCGGCCGGCGCCAAGGACGACCGCCGCGATGCCCATGTGCTCGGCGATGGCTTGCGAGGCGACCGCCACGCGTTCAGGCGCCTGGATGCGAGCGCACCGGAGATCGTCGAGTTGCGCGCGTGGTCGCGCATCGCCAACGACCTCACCGGCGAGCGCACCCGGCTCGCGAGCAGCTCTGGCGCTACTATCCGCAGCTCCTCAAGGTCGAGGGCGATCTCACCAAGGTCTGGGCCCGCGACCTCTGGAGCCTGGTACCGACGCCCGAGAAGGCGCGGCGCGTCCGCCTCAAGACCATCGCCGCTCTGCTCAAGCACCATCGGGTGCGACGCATCGATGCCGAGACCGTGCGCGAGACGCTGCGCGAGCCCGCCCTCTCCGTGGCCCCCGGCACCGCCGAGGCCGCCGTCGCCCATCTCGAGGTGGTGTTCTCCCAGCTCGCCCTCGTCACCCGGCAGCTCGTCAGGGTGTATCGCGAGATCGACCGCCTGACTGCGGCGCTCGCCCGAGCGGCGCCGTCCTCGGAGGACGAGCCGGGAAGGCAGGGGCAGCGTGACGTGGAAATCCTGAGCTCGCTTCCCGGCGTCGGCAGGATCGTCCTCGCCACGCTGCTTGCAGAAGCGCATGGCCCTCTGCAGCGGCGAGACTATCAGGCCTTGCGCTGCCTGTCCGGCACGGCCCCCGTCACCAAACGCTCGGGCAAGAGCGTGATCGTGGTGCGCCGCCTCGCAGCCCACAACCGGCTCCGGAACGCCGTCTACCATTGGGCTGGCAGCGCCATACAGCATGACGCCGTCAGCAAGGCCAAGTACGCCGCGCTCAGGGCACGCGGCCACTGCCATGCCCGCGCACTGCGATCCGTCGCCGACCGCCTCCTCGCAGTCGCCTGCGCCATGCTCGAAAACCAGACGCTGTTCGCTCCAGACCATTCGGGCCGACGCCATGCCGCCTGAAACACACAGACCAAAACCCGGCGGGCACAAAAGCCGCCGAAGCCACTTTACAAATGGTGGGGAGTCCCCCCCCCCCCCCCCGGAACGGGGTGCGGGCGCCCCGAAGCCATCTAAGGGCGCCCGCTAGAGGGAGAGGCGAGAACGGACTCCAACCCGCCCCTCGCCCGCGAGGATAGCACGGATTGACCGTCATTTGGTTCCTACGTACTCACCACCACCTTCCCGGCACTCGGCGAGAAAGATTTCTGTAGAGACATACTCAGGGTAGCGGTACTTGAGCACTTCTAAAGTGCCGTAGCAGTCAACCTCGTCGGCGCAGTCGACAAAGTTGCGACAAACCATTGTCCCTGTGGGTTTCGGGCATGAATGGCCGGGGCGCGATACTAAATCATCCCCAAAACAATGTTTCTTGTCGAAATCCCGTTCGTCTGAGTACCGAACTTCAAAGCAGGTGCCGTATGAGGGGAAGTAGCAAGTCCTTAAAATACTTTCCTGCGCACTTGTCGGCGCGTCGAAGCTGTGATCCATCCAGGGTTTGCTGAGCTCGGTGGGACTGCCGAGCGCAAACTCTAGCGCCCGGCCTACCCCGTTAAGGAATGACGCTTCGACGATTTCGGGACATGATTCGCGGGGGAATTGGTCCGCTCCAATGTAGTCCGCTGCGCCACCATTTGAAGCTGTAACTGAAGCGCCCGGACTCAATTCTAGCTCGCCCAAATGGGAGCGCATCTTGAACGCATCGGCGTTGTTTGTGCAGGTGTAGATTCTGGTCCCCAGCGCTAAATGGTAAAGCACTTCGGTAGAGTTGTTTGTCACCCGCCAATCGGCCATTGTGTCGCGCTCAGGGTGGCTATGCGTTCGCCACTCCAGCACTACGCCATTGTGCGAGGCGAACACTTGCCACTGCGGGAAGTAAAGCACCCGGTTCCGAGAGTCGGACGGTTCCGGCGCGCTTTCCTCGGACGCCGGTTCGCCTGGCCCCGCAACTTCAGGATCGGACTCCTCGTTGTACGCCCCGGCTGCCTGACCCATTGCGCCAAGCGCCTCCGCCTCTTCCCGCGTGAGAAAGCCCGTCGCCTCCAATCCCTTCGCGTTCTGCCAGTCCCAGACTGCCGCCCGAGTTCTTGGGCCGAACAGACCGTCGGCGGGGCCGGGATCGAAGCCAAGCGCGGCGAGACCTTGTTGTACCTGGATGCGTTGCTCGCGCGACATGGGCGCGTCCTGCGGTTCCGCTTCCTCCGCTGCGGCATTGGTTGCGTCCGGGGCCACAACCGGCAGCGCGGTCAACACGAGTCCGCACACTGCGAGCGCTGCGACTACATGTTTCATGGTCAGCCCCCTGCTTGATTGTGAAATACGTAGCGTTTCGCCAGCCGGGACGTCAATCGGGCAAGCCCCAGTACTCTCATTGAGGTCATCGTGACATAGGGTCAAACGCACGCGCAAATGCCACCGACTCGTTCTACGTTCGACCAGCCTCGCAGACCCCAGCATGGTTATGGCGCAACGTCATGTGAACACCCGTGGGCCACCGCTTTCCGTGCTCTTCACCGACTGGCTGTCGATGACGCCAGCAGACGGAGTGGCCTCACGGCCCTCCGCCTCGCGTACCGCTGTCAGCAAGGCGTGGTTGATACCAGCGCACAGCCCCTCGTCCCGCCATGCGGCGAAATAGCACTGCACCGTCGAGCGCGGCGGAAAATCCTTCGGCATCAACCGCCAGGGGCAGCCCGAGCGCAGGACATACAGGATGGCGTTCAACACTTCCCGCAAATCCGTCGTCCGCGGCCGGCCCAGAGATTTCGCCTCGGACATGTGGGGCTCGATCAACGCCCACTCATCGTCGGAAAGATGGCTTGCGTAACGCAACTTCTCGCGGTCATACTTCGGTCGAGTGATTTCGGTCCACATGTTGTGTCTCCATGCTCTTGCGGCACAAGTCAGTGGAACACAACACACTGAAATCACTCAATTCACTTCGGCCAGACACTAACAGCAGTACAGAGAATACTGAGTTGGCCTAGGCAAATAGCCAATCCAGATTATCTATGATCACGTTCACTACCTCGGGCGACTTTCGAACATCTCTGTGGTTCAACGAGATGGACTTCGGGTACGCGCGAACGTGCCTATAGCTGTGAGCCAAATCGATCTCCGGCCGGATCAGTGACTGCCGCAAATCCGTGGAGCTGTCCTCGACCACGAGGTCATTGGGTATGTCGAACCGAACGGACACGCATCTTACAGGCCATAGCTCGGCCAAATCGCGGATCAACCCTCGGCTGTATCGATTCACGCAAACGCCGGAGACCGACAGATACCGCGCGGCGACGCGCCAGTTCTGGAACTCCTGGAATAATCGCGGTGTTCTCAGATCCAGAAGTTCGCATTCTCGGTCCAATAGATGCACGGCCTTGAAAATGGTCCGCCCCAATAGCTCGGCAGCCACGCTGATTTGCCCAGCTGTGAGTGCACCGGCATTGGGGGTGGCGATTGTTACGACAGCTAATTTCCCTAGAGCCTTATTCGGTGCCCCACGGTCGCACTGCCACTGCACTATCCGTTCCGTAAACTGTCCTCGCGTTCCAAGCTGTGTTCCCGCTAGCGCAACGGCAGCCACCCGGCTCACGAGCCCCCCTTGCGAGTGGCCGATGAGCAAGACCTTACTCTCGTCATCAGCAGCCAAGACCCTGTCAGCCAGTTCAAGTCCTGACCTGACGACCTCGTCCCGCCATGAATAGTTCTCGTTGTTCGGTTCGCCGAATCTTCCGGTCTTATCCAGCTGGTCGGCGAGCCATTCCATACTCTCACTGTTCGCGAATATTCCGTGTCGGTAGAACGGGTTAATCATCGGGTTCTCACCCCCATCAGGTGAACTGTCGCGAGTGAGCCGTGGTTCAACATGCCCATGAATCCAGGGTCGGTTCGCAAGGATAGCGCGCCGAAACCCTTGCCCGCCTGTGCATGCACTGCGTAGTATTTCTCTCTTCCCTCCATCAACACCACGTCCAGCAACGGATCGCCATCGGGGTCGCGGAACACTAGTTCCGAAATGCCTTTCGAGAAGTCGCGGTAGTCGCAGCACTCGGGATCGTCGGGGTTCGGGAGCACCACCCTAAGAGAGGGCGTCAGCCTCCGCCCGATTGATTCTGTGTCCGGAGCAAGCTTCTCTTCGAGCACTCTTCTCTCTTCGCCTTCCAGATAGGTCGCCTCGGTGAATTTCAGCACCCTACCGTCCAACGTGTAGGCGACAGTACGCGTTCGCTGCCAACGCTCTTCCAAAAGAATGATGGTTCTGGACAGTTCGTTCAAATGTGACGCGAATCTGGACAGCCAATGCGGCGGCAGGTAGTCAGTCATTGTCATTGGCGTCTTCTCCGGCTCGCGGAGCAGCACGTGTTTAACCAACGCCTTGTCGATTCTCGCGAGTTCCCGTACTCCTCCTTCGTGTCGCGTTGCTAATCCAAGCGTTCTCGGCTCGCGACTGCTTAGAAGTGCCGCGACTTCTCTCGTTGCCTCCGTGAGTTCCTCATGCTGCTGGCTCAGCCGCTGAAGAAAGAGGAAATCACGGAACAACGTCGCCGACACCCTGAGCGTAACTTCGGCCTGGACATGTGCATCCCGCGGCGACGCCATGGGAGCCCAACCATCATCTAGCCGCTCGTCAACACCAATGGTCACTTCCGGCATATTCTTGAGCACGACATTCCCGAGAGGGGAATCTGCTCGCACTGGTAGGTGCTCGTAGAATACGTCGACGTGGATGAACCGAGAAGCCGGAACGTAGGTTCTGTAGCGTTCCAGTACATCGCCGACCTTTCGCATCGCATCGGCGGGATGTTTGTCGCGGACAATGAGGTCCAGGTCGCCCAGAGGTGGCACGCTCTCCACAATCGAACCCTTCACGATCAAGTCAGGATCGGCGTTCCTCGAAAGTACGGACGCCGTGGAACCCCGAATACAAACTCGTTGGTTATTCTCCCGGCACGCCTCTACAAACACCGCCAAGTCGTCGACAGCCATAGTTAGCTATGCCTCTGCGCCCAAGTTCGATAAATGCCAGAGGGTCTGGCCGCGCACCGCCAACACCTTCCCAAGCCTGCTGACTTGGCGCATAGGCCAGCCACACGTTTTCCCCATACTTCGAGGCTGGCTGACCCTCTCAGTGACCAATGTCATTTGGGATAGAGGGTGCTGGACCGGCGCACTCGATTTGGCTGATTGATATCATGAGCAGCCATGCGAGGAAACGCCGGGTGTCGTGATCTGCAAACCTTCAGCCGTCCAATCTAGCGTCGCCAGGCAACGCTGGAGCGGGCACGAGCGAGATTGCACTGAGATGTCTGCGTGACAGCAGCGAGCGATGTACGGGCACTCAGGCCTTGGCCTTCAATGCTGGAATCACATGGGAATCAACCGAATTCAACCTCCAGGGCGCTCAAGACCGCTCGTGACCTGATTGGCGTTCGAGCAGCGCTGGACAGTGAAGAGACGCTGTCGCGTGCGGTCAAAGTCCGCAGGCCCGACCAGGCTCCGATTGGAGCAAATTGTGTAGGCGCAAGAACAGGTTATGGCACTGGAATTGCTGGATTGCGCCGAGTGTCTAGGGTGTCAGGAGCGGGGCGACTGCGATCCGCACGGACCTGACCTTCTGATGGAATGCCTGAGATGCGTATTGCGCCGCTTGCCGGCTCTCACCGGCCAAGAGGCACGTATGGCCGTGACGCAGCCTGCCGGTCGTTCGCGCCGGCTCAGGACTTTGTGGAAACTCGCAGGCGCTTCAATGCGGTTCTGAGGGCGCCTGGTCGGCAAAGGTCACTGGCGCGCGCGCGCCTCGGCTTTTTTCGACGGGGTGGCGCACGGCTGCTGAGCAGGTACGGCCAGATCCGGAGTTCAGCGCACTGCAATGGCGCTCGCACCGGTCTTACGTGCGCCGCGGCGCTCAACACGAAAAACAGCTCATCGCAAACTCTTCGGAATCGTCGGGCTGGATGTCCTCGTTGCGGAACCGGAGCGCAAATGCCCTCCCGCGCCCCTCGTCGCGAACGATGATCACAAGGTCGCCGATGACAAAGATCGCCAGGCAGTCGTAGCCCAGGTTCCTCGATCCCAACGTCGCTGTCCGGCACAGGACAGCGTCGACCCAATCCCACGTTCCCTCGACCCGCTCGCCACGCGAGACGCCCGACATCCTGCCGTCGCCGGCGTACCGCAAGGTTATCCGCTCGCCTGTCAGTTCCCGGTCGACGACCAGCTCCTGGAATTCCTTCTCGGTCGTGAGCCGCTTGCCATCCGCTACGGCCGGCCCGGCAAGTGCCAGCAGAACGGCGACGATCACCAACGCGCGGACGAAGCCCACGGCCATGATCCAGTGCAAACAGGCGCTTTTCCCCCGACTTGCTCTTGCCGGCGCCCGGATCTCGCGCCAGCGCGGCGGCGGCGGCGGCGAGAGTGCAGGTCGGCGCGAGAACCGCAGGAGCAGCAAAGGTGCGCAGGTGCGAAGGTGCTTCATCTGGCGATGGGGCCGGAAAACCGGCCTCGGAACACCATCAAGACCGCTATCCCCAGCCCATGCGCGTGAGCCATCCGATGATGCAAGTGTCTCGTCTCTTGGGGCTGAGTTTACACTTTGTCATCGCTCACTCCTCAATGCCAAATGGATCGGGTGCGGTCGACGATTCCGCTGCTTTTCCGGCTCCATCCATGCGGAGCAATTCCGGATTTGGGTTTCGGGCTAGATCCTGCCGATGATGCCGCAGCCAATACGACCGCCCGCACCGCCGATGCGCTGGGCCATGTGATCGTCGGGATGCCAGCAGGGCGCGGTCTGCGGCCCTCGTCTTACTACCGTTGCGTTGCGCTGGGCGCTGCGGGCGGGCAGTGCGCTTGTCAGTCAATCACTGGCGATGACCGAGGTCGTGCCGCCCGCGTCGGCCCATGACGATCGGTCGAGGGACAGCAGTGCGAGACGGCTCCGTGGATGCATCCGACGCGACGCGACGGCGGAATTGCATGGCAGCTCGCCCGAGCCCAGGCCACCGCCTCGGCGTGAGCCCGATGGCAGCCTCCACTATTCCCGTTCTCGCGCCAGAAGGTCCAAGGGGTCCTGCGGTTCGACGTCGAGCCGGATCTCAAAATGAACCTGCGGCCGCAAGACCGCGGCCCGTCATGCCCGAAAGGGAGATGACCTGGCCACGCTCCATCATGTCGCCTGTTTCCACTAGGAGAGCGTCGTTGTGCGCATACGCCGTCATCCACCTGCTCGCATGGCGGATCAGCACGAGGTTGCCATAGCCGCTCAGCTCATTGCCGACATAGGCCAGTCCCCACCAGTTACCTATCGGGTCGATCATGCAAATCCGCGCATCACGCGCCAGCAGGTCCTTGGCAATCGTCCTGGCAAGATTGGACTTGCCGGAACCCGTCTTGCCGAGGATCGCGATGTGCTTGTCCAGGGCCCCGGCCGGAACGACGGTCCCGTCCATTGAGGAGACAGGCCAGGGTGCCACCCGCGTGATCCTGTCCGTCGGGCAACGCCGTCATGGCGCGCCCGACCTGCCGCCCGTCGTCGATGTCTTCTTCCTGACCCCCACCCCGACCCTTGCGCCGCGCCGCCGCTTGCGCTTCAGCAGGAGCGAGAGGCTGGCCGGGACAGGGGCGCGGCGGGGGCGGGCTCGCGGAGAGAGGCCGTCCCGCCGCTTCCACCAACCTGCCCGCGGGAGGCGGCATCATGCGGACATCAGGCGGCATCCAGGGGAGCGCCCGGACCTTTCTCACCCACTTCTTCGGACGCGGTCTCGACGACGCGCGCTACGTCGTCGAGAGGTACAAGTCGGATTACCAGGGCCAGATCCGGCCCTGGCGGCCCGCCCGGGGCTCGAAGGCCGGACGGAAGGAGGCGCGCAAGGTGATGAGCCTGCGCGCCGTTCAGCGGCTGCGGCCCGAGCGCGACGAGATCATCGTGGCCACCGGGGTCGAGCTCGCCGGCGGCGTGCAGATGTACGGAGACCTGGCGACGGGCCTATTCGCCAGCGGCAAGCATCGCTGACACCGGCCGGGCCGGGGCGTCCCCAGCGGGGCGCTCCGGCCGCCGCCTTCCGTCCGACCCGCCCCTTGCAGCGAGGCTCTCCGATCATGTCCTATGCAGACCCCGACAAGGGCCGCGCGCTCGATCGCGAACGCCACCGCCGGCGCGCCGCCGACCGGATCGCGCGCGGCCTGTGCCCCAAATGCGGTGTCCGCCCGATGGCGCCCGAACGCCGGCTTTGCGCCAAATGCGGCGAGAAGAAACGCAGGGCCGAGCGCGCCCGCTATGCCGCGGGCAAGGCGGCCGGGAAGCTCTACGGCGGCCGCTGCGTGGAGACCCGCCGGCGCGATAGCCGCGATCGGGGCAAGGATCGCCATCGCGCCCGGCGCGAGGCGGGGACCTGCACGGCGTGCGGCCGCCAGCCCGCCGCCGAGGGCGCCGCCGTGTGCGCAGCTTGCGGCGAGGCGAGACGCGCCCGCGAGCGGGAGATCTACGAAGAGCGCCGCGCCGCCGGCTGCTGCGTGCGCTGCCGCGGCGCGGCGCCGGCGGGCGCTTCGCGCTGCCGCCGTTGCGCGGCCAAGGAGGCCGCGCGGACGCCGCGCGCGCGAAAGAACGCCCGGGACCGCAAGCGGTACGCGCGCCGTCGCGCCAGGAACCTTTGTGAAAAGTGCGGCGCCTGGTCGGGCGCCGCCTCGGCTTGCGAGGCGTGCGCCCGCCGGTCCCGGATGCGCTCGGCGGAGCATCGCGGGCTGCCCGCGGCGGCGACCCGGTACACCGTCATCGAGATCGCCACGAACCGCGATCACGGGACCTACGACAATCACGCCGAGGTGGCGGCGTGCCTCGCGTTCGCCAGGCTCGGTCCCGAGGACGTCGAAATCGTCACCGACGCCTCTCCCATGGCCGTGCTGACGTCGTGGTAGCCGCCGGCCTCGCATCCGGGCCGCGGCCCACCGGCGAGAGCGCTCCCGGCGGCGGGCTGCCACGACGGCGGGCTGCCGCCCCGCCCGTCCCGCCGTTCAGTGAAGCGCGCGGGAGCCGGGACTCGAAACCGGCTCCCGCGCATCCGCAGGTTCCGCATCACCGAGGATCTGACAGCAGCAGGACGGCGTCCGGAACCCGACGGATAAACCGGCCGCTCTACGGCTTCGCCGTCTCCACGATAATGCGGCCCCGACCGCGCCTTATCAGGTAGCCGCCGCGCGGGATCGCCAGGGTACCCTGCTCGACCAGTGGCCACAGCGTGTCGACGATCGTGGTCGCGTTCGCGTCCGCCTTCGCCGCCGAACCTGGCTGCGAAGCCAGCCACTCCGCGAAGGCGCGCTCCGCGATCCCGTCGCCGACCGACTTGCGCAGCGCGCGAAGTTTGCGCAGCTGGCCCTTCGTCAATGCGCTCTCGTCGATCCCGCCCGCCGATGTTCCATCCATTGTCCCGGTTCCGTCAGCCGACTCGAAGCTCCGGGCAATTATACAGCTTCGCCGCTGGCGGCGGCCTGTGCGCCGTCCGCCGCGCCCGCCATCCCCGCCATCACGCGCGCCTTCAGTTTCGCGGACGCCCGGAACGTCACCACCCGCCGGGCCGCGATCGGCGCCTCCTCCCCGGTCCTGGGATTGCGTCCGGTGCGCTCGCTCTTGTCGCGCACCGAGAAGGTGCCGAAGCCCGAGATTCCGACCGGCTCCCCTGCCGCCAGCCGCTCGCAGATCGCTTCGACCAGCGTGTCCACCAGACGGGCCGCGTCTCGCTTGCGCAGACTGGCCTCTTCACACACCGCCGCCGCCAGATCGGCTCTGGTCACCGTCGCCATGGCTGATCCGTCCCTCAGGTTGCGGGCACCATAGCCGGGCCGGGCGGCCGGTCAATTCGGGGTGACGGGGCTGCTGCTGGGGGGGAATCGGAATCGGCCACCGAGACCGCGCCCCACCCCGTGTTCGCGTGCAGCGCTTCGCGCCGCGAGGGTGCGATCTTTGCCACCCGTTCCTCCGACCCCGTCGCCGCGCCGGCGGCATCCGACTCCCACCGGCCCTTACGGCATCCTCCGCGGGCAACCGTGCGGTCCGCGAGGTCCGCGCCTGTCCCATGCCCGCCGAGGCAGGCGGCAGAGAAGAGTTCGAGAAGGGCTTCGCGAAGAGTGAGCAGGGAAGGGGAGGAGAGAGATCCCTCTCCCGCTCGTCACCCATCGTCAGCAAACTGGATACGAAGGAGACGAACAATGGCTTTCGGTCTCAACTCCGCACAGATCATCGGCCGCCTCGGCGCAGACGTCACGATCAGCAACCTCGCGTCCGGCGGGCGCGTCGCCAACATGTCGGTGGCGACCGACGAAAGCTACATCGACCGGAACGGTACCGGCGAGAGAATCGACAGGACGGAATGGCATCGGGTCGTGACCTTCCAGAGCGGGCTGATCGACATGCTGGAAAAGCACGCGAAGAAGGGCCGCCTGGTCTACGTCGCGGGCAAGCTGCAGACCAGGAAGTGGCGCAAGGAGGGCGAGGACAGCGACCGCTACTCGACCGAGATCATCCTCGTTCCGGGCTCGCGGATGCAGTTCCTCGAGCGCCCTGCCGCCGCGAACGGCGGCGAGGCCACGGCGCCGGCTGCGGCCGCTCCCGACGCGTCCGAACCCGGTTCGGCGATTCCTTTCTGACGGGTCCCTCCCTCCCGTCACCGGGCCGGTCCCGCCCTTCCCCAGGGTCTCGGGACCGGCCCTTCTCCATGTATCGACCACCGGGACGCGGCGCGGCGAAGCGCGCGCCCGCGTTCCCGTTGCCTCCCACGGAGACACGCCATGTCGAGCTGCGATTTCAGCATCCGCGACATCCGATTCCGCCGCCGTCTCGACGACGAGTGCGACATCGTCGTCTTCGGCGAGACGGTGGGGACCGTCACCAGGCGGCGCGATATCGCCGACCCCGACGGCGCCGGCGTCTACTTCGCTCTGCATCTGTACGACGACCGGCGGGGACCGAAGTCGGTCGACGACCGCAACGCGATCAAGCCGGCCATCGCGCGCATGATGGCGGACCGCGACCTCGTGCCCGCGGCCCCGCCGCCGGTGCATCCCGCGTTCTCAAATGCGCGGTGACGGCGCGCGCCAGGATCTTTCCTGACCACCCCGGGAGCGAGCCTCCGTCGTCCCTCGGCGGCAGGCCGCTCCCTCTTTTCGTGCAGCCGGGTCAGAGCCCTTGTTCCCCTCCACATCGCATCCCGCAAAAGGCGCCGCCGGCAACAGAAACAACAAGGGATGCCGTGCGTGGGGAGAGGGAGGTCGTACCCCGTCGTGATGTGTCATTGTGCCACGCGTCCTCGCTCCAGCAACCCTGCGGGTGCTCCGGTCG
>Ga0209543_1002708_pt1 | contig 12216 bp, 10 predicted proteins | sample MesohylFT_FD_187296 | JGI IMG/M metagenome (GOLD analysis project Ga0209543, IMG submission 187296) | Host-associated microbial community of the marine sponge Aplysina aerophoba from Gulf of Piran - sponge mesohyl, lysed by freeze-thaw... | ecosystem: Host-associated > Porifera > Sponge >...
GGCCGCCGGCGGGCCGGGAGGCGCTTGCGTTCTACGAGGCGTATTTCTCGAACTTCATCGAGGGGACCGAGTTCGAGGTCGGGGAAGCGGCCGATATCGTGTTCAGGGGCGTCATACCCACGGAACGGCCGTTGGACGCTCACGATGTTCTCGGAACCTGGGCCATTGTGTCCGATGAACGCGGGATGGCCCGCACCGCAAGTGGCGCCCGGACGTTCGAAGAGCTGCTCAGGGAACGCCACGCGCGGATAATGCAGGGGCGTCCCGAGACGGGTCCGGGCCGGTTCAAGGCGGCGGAAAACCGGGCGGGGAGCACGGTGTTCGTTGCTCCCGGGCTGGTGGAGGGAACGCTGGAACGGGGGTTCGAGTTTCTCCGGAGCCTGCAGCCGGGAGCATCAAAATCCGTGGGGTCAATCTTGATGGAGCCACCGGGTAGCGCGTAGTTTTCGGTCATGGAGTCCGTGAAGCCGGCAGCGCCCCCGGTCGGGCCGATTCTGCAGCTCAAGGTTCGGCTGCTGGGAACCAGCCCGATGATCTGGCGCCGCGTCCTCGTGCGGGACTCCATGTCGTTGCACGAGCTGCACGGCGTGGTCCAGCTGGCGATGGGCTGGGAGGGCATCCACCTGTTCGAGTTCGCTGTTCGCGGCGTCCGATACGCGGGACCTGGTCTGAGCGGCACGTCGACTGACGTGGCGCTGTTGGACTTCGGGTTTCGCAGGAATGTCAGGTTCCGGTACGTCTACGACATGTTCTGTGAGTGGGAGCACGAGATTCGCGTCGAGGAACGCCTGGCTGCGGCGCCCGGCAAGCGCTATCCGCGGTGTGTCGGCGGTGCGGGCGCATGCCCGCCGGAGGACTGCGGCGGTCCCGACGCTTACCATGCCCGCCGGGAGCAAGCGATGGGGCTCGACGCCATGAACGACCTTGCGGTGGTCGCCGATACCGTTGAGCGGGTGCTGATCGACAAGGACTCTTCCTGCCTCGATGACGACGACGCCCGATGGCGTCTCGAGGTGGCGGTGGAGCGGCTCGACTCCCACGCACGGTTTCTGGAAACGGCCTTTTCACGCGGTGCGGTCAACCGCGGGTTCCGCGCCGGCGACCACCGGCGGCTCATGCATCGGCAGGTGTATTGAACGGGTGCCGATCCGCCGTCAGGATATCCGCCGCGAAGGCGCCTACCACGTCGCCGTGCCGGGTCCTGACGGCGCCGAGCAGGTCGCTGCCGGCAGGATCGGTGACCCGGTCGAACTTGCGCCGGAGCATGGCGACGCTGGTTTCGGCGTAGATGCGGGTGGCGCCGATGTCCTCGTGTCCAAGGAATTTCTGGATGTCGGTGATGTGCATGCCGAGCGCCAGCAGGCGGGTCGCCATGGTATGGCGTAGCAGGTGGGGATAGATGCGTTTGGCGATGCCGGCGTCTCGCGCGACCTCGCGCACCATCTGCCCGATCCGTTGGCGGGTGTACGTGCGGGCGCCACCACGGGCCTTCTGCCGGCTGAGGAATAGCGGTCCCGCGCGCCGGTTGCCGATGTGCATGGCGAGCAGGCGGGCGAGTTCGGCGCGGAATGGGATCTCGCGGCGTTTACCGCCCTTGCCGCTCTCGACGGCGATCGTGCGCTCCCCGAGGCTGACATCCTCGACCCGCAGGGCCACGAATTCGGAGGCCCGGACGCCGGTTTCGAGCAGGGTCTGCACCATCAGGCCGGTTCGGCCGTTGCGGGCATAGGCGGCGTCGATGAACCGGAGCTGTTCCTCGAGCGTCAGCCGGGCAGGCGTGTTGCGCGTTTCCTTCGGCGCGTGTAGCCCGGCCTTGATGCGCGCGGCCCTGAAGACCGCCTTGGACTGGACGTAGTCGATGCCTTCGCGGAGCAGGAGGTCGGCGATCTCGTCGGCGACGCGCGTGATGTAGCCGTTCACGGGTTTGCGTTTCCGGTTTCGGAAAACAAGCTCGCTGACGTTTTACCCCGATCAGGGCGCAGAAATCCACGTGCGGGCGTCGCACGCATGGTGCAGGCTTTCCTCTCTGCGAATTCCGGAAAACTCGCGGGGGGACGAGATATGAAGATCGAAATCAGGCTGCGAATCGATGTCGGCGACGACGGTCCTGGGGACGAGGAGATTCTGGTGCTGGACAAGCCCCATGACCAGCTGGAGAAGGTCGGCCTGTCGCTCGCCGAGGCCAGGGAATTGCTGGGCCGTGTTCAGGATCGCGTGGTCGGCGCCCAGGCCGCGGCGTTCGTCGCTGACCATCGCCACTGCGACGCGTGCGGCAGGCCCCTTTGGAGCAAGGGCCGAACCTCGTTGCAGTTCCGTACGCCGTTCGGTGACGTGCCGGTGACCGGTCCACGGCTGAAGTCCTGTCCCTGCCAAAGTGCAACGCGCGGCAGCTTCAGCCCGCTGACGGGGTTGTTCACCGAACACGTTGCGCCCGAGATGCTGTATCTGGAGACGAAGTGGGCCTCGCTCGTGCCGTTCGGCGTCACGGTGGAGTTGCTCAGGGACGTCCTTCCCGTGGGGACTACGCTCAATGCGCAGACGGTGTGCAACCACCTGTGGCGTGTCGCCACGCGCATAGAGGAATCGCTTGGCGAGGAGCGAACCTCCTGGGTCGCGGATTGCCCGCCGGATCTCGCTCGGTTGCCATTGCCCGAGGGGCCGGTCGTGGTCGGAATCGACGGCGGCTATGTCCGCGCCCGTGAGCCCGGTCGTGTGCGGCACGAGGCGAACTTCGAGGTCGTGGTCGGTCAATCCATCGCCGAGGATCGCGACAACCGTTACTTCGGTCTCGTCCAGAGCTTCGACGACAGGCCAAAGCGACGCTTGCATGAGGTGTTGCGCGAGCAGGGCTTGCAGATGAATCAGGACATCACGTTCCTGACCGACGGCGGCGACACAGTCCGGAACCTGGCGTCGGACATGTCCCCCTGTGCCGAGCACGTCCTCGACTGGTTCCATCTGACCATGCGGCTCACCGTGCTCGGGCAGTACGCCAAAGGACTGGCTCACCATGACGACGAGAAAGCGCACGCGATCGAGCGGGAACTGAAACGCATCAAGGGGTACCTGTGGAATGGCAATCACCGCGAGGCGCTGGCCTGCATTGACAGTCTCGTCGACGACCTCGAGGAACTCGCCACCACCTACCCGGGCATGAAGGCGTTCCGCAAGGGCGTCGACGAATTTCACACCTACGTCAGGCGCAACGCCCACACCATCCCGAACTACGCCGAGCGCCATCGCTACGGCGAGCGGGTTTCGACGGCCTTCGCGGAGTCCACCGTCAATGCGGTGGTCGCAAAGCGCTTCGCAAAACGCCAGCAGATGCGCTGGTCAAAGCGCGGTGCGCACCTGATGCTTCAGACCCGAACCCGGGTGCTCGACGACACGCTGAGGGCCAAGTTCCAGAGCTGGTATCCCGGTCTCTTCCACGTGCGGACCCCAGATCGCTCAGAACACGACCTCGCTGCTTGACCCCACGGATTTTGATGCTCCCGAGTTTCCAGGCTCAATAGCCCGGCCCGCACATACCGCTACCGACGCTTCGCCTGACACCTCGCGATGTCCGGCGCACGGCTCGCGGTGGAAGTGGTGGTTAGCCTTTCCTTCCTGCGGGACTTGCACCCGCTGCACTCGCACCAGTTAGCCTGGCGCACTACGATTCTGCCTCCTACCGGAATCGACCCCCATATCAGCGGAAATCCCGGCCGTGCGACGGTTCTGCAAGAGGCTCACAGAGAATGAAGCGCTCCGGCATGCGATGGCGTATCCAAGGCGGGCAGGCCGTGCTCACCGTCCGCGCCCTCATCAAATCCGGACGTTTCGACCGCGCATGGGCAGACCTCATGCGCGATGTCGATACCCCGGCCAACCACAACAACTCCACCGACTACGCCACCAGGCGGCCGTATGAACCGGATCAGACCGGCACTCCCGTCATCGCCATACCAGACCCACGCCCTCGGCGTTCCTCGAACAGTTCCCGCAACTGCCCGACATCTATCTGGCCCGAGCAATTTCTGCTCAAACGAAATCCTCCGTCGCCGACTCGACCGTGGATCACTTCGATGCCCCGATTTCTGACAGCCCGGACCGCTAGTTCGAGATCCCGATCCTTCGAAATCAAGACCGCCGCATCGTATATCCTGTCCGCAGCCATATTGGTCATGGCCACCGCCAAGTCGACGTCGACGTAGCGTTCCTTCTGATCCTCGCAGTGCCATTTGCGCAGCAATATCCGGATGCCGCCCGGGTGCTCATTCTCCCTTTTCGCCCAGTCCATCAACCAGCATTGCTCCGGAATCCAGGGCTTGAAAGAGGCGAAGCAACCCAACGCCGCATCGAAACACGTTCCCCCGATTTTCCCGCAGGCCACGGCGGCCACAATATCCCGGAGCCTATGCCAGTCGGCGCGGAAATGTTCGTCTAACTCCCGCATGTCGTTGATAAAATTCCAATAGTCGACAAAAATTCCTATGCGTATTGGATTTTTCTTCTGCGACTCGTTATTTCTCATTATCATGCTCCTAGCCCCGTTTCGGGGGCTGTTTAAGGCCCCGGAGGCCCTTCTTCGGGCTTCCGGGACAGGTTTGAGGGGGGGGGCAGCGAAGAGACTGAAACGAAAGCTTAGAAGAGACTTAGAATGAATGATGCACTTCGATTGGATGAAGGCTTGCTGCCAACGCTGATCCTGACAGCCGAGCAGGCGGCTGTCAACCGTTTCCCCGTTTAGTCCCGTGAAACCGGACCTCCCCACGGCGGCCTGCACTCGATGCGGGTGCCGGCAGGCGGCGGTCCGGAAGCGCGCCGCGCGCCGCGTTAGCCGCGCGACCGTCCAAGAACAGACATCGCGACTTCTTTCTGCGTCTTGAAAAGCTCGTCCAGGGTTATGCCGCGCCGCTCGCGCTGCTCGTACCTGAACGGTTCCCCGGGGCGTCCCAAACGCCATATGGCGCCGTGACGTCCCCCCGGCCTTCTTGTCCAATACCGGGACGGGTTATTGATCCACTTCAAATCGCGCTTGCCGTATTTCCTCTCGGGAGCGATCATGTGTTCTCCGTTCGACTGCAACTGGAGCCACACACTCGGGCCATCGGCCAGGTCCCACAGGCAAAGCATATACCGGCGTTCATTGTAGCGCGTGATGTTCATCGGGCTGGAGCCATCGGATGCTATTGCATGGGCGTCATAGAAGTCCGTCTGCGAGAGGCTGAATACCTTACCGGCGTGACAGGTCTTGCACTCCGGATCGTAGGGGTTGTCGCTCGGGACCAGGAAATTGCCCCAGTCTTTAATCTCGGCAAGAAATTCCATTGCTGCTCTTCCTTTCACTGCGGTTGCGGGAACCCGGAACTTGCGCGGACCGGCCCTCGATCCGGGGCCGGTCCGCGCGCGCCGTCAGCGCGCCCGTCTTGCGCGCTTCCGGGCGCGATAGATCAGGACGCCGCCAACAGCGACCGCTGCGACTCCGGCGACCAGCGGGAGCACCGGGACTGCGGCGGCGATGCCGAATTGCGGCGCTAACACCCCGATCGCGCCGAACGGCCACGCGCTGGCGGGACCGGCGGCAACGAGGGCGGCCGCCGTAGTGGCCGGCGCAATTACTCCCATCAAGGGCCCGATCGCGGCAGCGGGGCCGGGAATGGCCGCGGCTGCGAACGCCGCAAGCAGAGCTGCGAGCCACTTAAGCGCGGCGGCGCCAGCCTGCCGCATTCTCTGCAAGTCGCCCGCCCATTCAGCGGCCGCACCGGCAAGCCGTTTCTCTGCCCGGCTTCCGGGGGCCATCATCTGGCTCGCCAGAGCCAGAACATGAATGGCTAACGCGGCGGTTGCCCACATTACGGGGATTGGAACCCATGCCCGGATTGCGGCACATCCGCCGCAGAGAATCACGATACCGGAAAGGTGGGCCTGGAGGCCTAATTCATGGGCGGCAACGCCCGTTTTTTCGTCGTCGGACATCTTGGTCCTCCGTCTTGTGTGTCGTTTTCAAGAACAAGAAGGAGCACGCCGACATCGGGCGACGTATACAAACCCGCGGCAGTCATTAAGATCGCTCTGCCGGAGCGGCTTCGCAAACGCGAGCTTGGACTTGGACTATCCCATCCATAGGCCATGAGTTAAGTGTAGTGATATTGTCGCGGACGAACAACCCCTTGCGCGAGACGGCGGAATGGGTCCGCATCAGCATGCTGGGGTCGACCCCAGCTGGCGCGCATCCTTCGCGAAATCCCATAGGACGGAAGAGCCGGAATTCACTAGGTGATGCAGGCTGCGCCCCAGCCGGTCGAGCTTCCAGATGACGAGAACGTCGCCTTCGGGCAGGCCTCGAGCCCGGGCCGTTCATCCTTCTTGCCGGAGGCGCGATCGGCATAGATGCGGTGCTCCTCGACACCGGCGGCCAAGAGCGCGTCGCGCTGCAGGTCGAGCGACTGGCTGCCGTGGGCCTTCGAGACGCGGGCGCAGTCGATCAGCATCTGTCGCAAACGTTCGTTTGGGGAAGACCCCGGCGGCGGCAGAAATCGAGCATGAAATCCATTCCTTATCCCATTGCTAAAACAACAATACACAATCCCTGGCGGTCGGGACAAAGGTCACACGGTCCGTCGCACGCCCTTCCTGTCCGCCGAACCGGAGCGACCGAAAAGACGGGAACATCCCGGTGAGATGGCCCGGTCTCACCGCCCATCGCCCAGTCTCAATAATTTGCGCCCGGTCGCAGACAATGTAAGCCGAAGCCGATCTTCAGTCGCAAATAATCCGAGCCGGAAACGGCGATGATCTCGCGCCCAGGAACCGATGTTCTCAAGCCGCTACAATTAGCGCTCCCGGAAAGATGAGTATCTCCGATTAACGCTTCTCTTCGAGCTGCACGGCACGTTCATGTGACCCGCCGCCGCCGGCACCGGAACGAAGGCATGAACGCGAACAGGCTCAACGCGCCGCGGGACTGTCCGGTCACAGGTCTGCCAGGTTGAACGCGATTACCTCGAAGAGAAGGACGCTCACGGCGTCGTCGGCCCTGAGAGGGTATGAGCCGGATTCGTGCAGAAATGCGGGCTAACGCCGGGAGAGCCGTAGTTTGCCGGGAACGGAAAGTCATCGGGTCGGCGGTCAGGCCGGGGCCCGCCATGCACAGGCCTGGTATGCTCCCGCCATTCCCGCGGCTATACATTACACTCACAACACCGTCGGTCAGTTCGGCGGGCTCCGGGCAGGACGGACGCCATGACGATCAGGATTCCGGACAATGTTTTCGAGGGGCTCGCGAAATGGATGACCCGCGGCCCCTGGCCGGAGCATTTCCAGGTCGCGATCGACGACCATATGGGCGCCTATTGCGAGTTCCACGACATCGACAGCTTCGAAGAGCTGGCGGACAGGATCGGCGGGCACTGGGTCACGACCCTGAATGACATGGCGATGAACGATTTCCTCGGGCGCGAGACCGAAGACGGCAATGCGGTCGAGCTCTATCTCAAGCGCCGCGGGTGGCGTGAGACCGCGATCGCCAGAGCGTATCTGGAGGGTATCCGGGACTCGGTCGTCAGCCTCTACGAAGTCAGCGACATTCGTCCGGGCGACTCCTTCCTGGCACGCGACCTGATCCTCGGCGGCGATCCCGTCCGCGTCCGCGAGCGCACGGCGACGAAAACCATGGCGCCCTGGGAACAGTTCGCGATGCGCATTGTCGAGGTGCGCGGCAGCCGCATTCTGGCCGGCGGTCTGCTCCCTTTTGAACCCGACCTTGCGGTCGAAACGATAGAAGAGATACACGAACTGGCCGCACGGACCGAGGCCAGTGTCGAGGAGATTTCAATGGCGGGCGGAGAGGAACCTCCGCCCGAGGCGATCGAGACGCTTGCCATCGCGATAACACTCACGATGACCAGCCCACTGATCGCCGGGACCTGGCTCATGGGAACCGCGTTCGATCCCGCCGAGACAGCCCTCCCGCAACTCTTCAACTCCGATGGCGACGAGATCGAGCTCATCAGGCTCGCTTGCCGGTTCGCCAGGGGCGCCACTCAGGCGAAGATCCGCGCGGTCCTCGATGCCCAGCCCGATATGGCGCCCGTTTCGGACAAGGTCTGGAACTGGGTCGACTTCAGCCGCAATCCGCTGCAGCCGGGCCTTCCCGAAAGCGGCATGATGGTGAATTCCGAACTGGACGACGGATCGCTGGTGCTCGGCATGATCACCCTGAAGGGGCGCATGCTGGAAGCCGAGACCAATTCCGCACGGCGCGCGGAAGCAATGAAGACACGTCTGGACGCCCTCGTCGGAACCCTGGTTCAGCCGCCGCTCATGGTCCGCCAGACCCTGGCGCAGGCCATGGCCGAGCATCGCGGGAAAGACCGGACGCCTGCGCCTGCCGACATCCCGCCCGAAGAGGAAGCGCGTCTTCTGGCCGGGCTCTTCGATCGGCACTACCGCGATACACTTGACCGGCCGATCCTCATGCTGGGCGAGAAGACGCCGCGCGAGGCCGTCAGGACCGCATCGGGCCGCGAAGAGGCGGCCGCCTGGCTGAAGCATCTCGAACGGAGCGAGGCCGGAATGCGGGCCGACAGGAACATTCCGGCCTACGATTTCATATGGATGTGGCGGGAACTCGGGATCGAAGACCTGCGCAAGTGAGGGCCTTCCCGAGCGCCGCGCCCCGGCTCAGCATGCTGTAGTGCTGTCGGGCCAGAGATCGGACAGGCTGAACGTGATTGCCTCGAAGGGAGGGACGCTTACGGCGTCGTCGTCCTTGAGCGATGCGATCAGCAGCCACTGGCCGTCCCGGAGCTCGAACGCTTCCAGGCCGCGGGCGAGCGGATCGACGAACCACAGATGGGCGACGCCCTCCCGGGCGTAGATCGGCCGTTTCTCATACAGGTCGATCTTGCGCGTTCCGGGGGAGAGCACCTCGCAGACCCAGTCCGGGGCGATCCCGAACCAAGCGGTTTCGGGATAGTCCGGCATCCGCTCCCGGCGCCACCCGGCCAGATCGGGCACGAGGATGTCCTCGCCCGGGTGCAGTTCGGGCTCGAAGACGATCCACCAGCCGCCCGGGCCTCCGTCGCCGTAGTTGAACGGCGGATTGATCCGCGCTCCCAGCCCCGAGCTTGCCCAGGCATGGCGCGGAGCCGGCCGGGGCTGCGTGTGCAGCACGCCTTCGATCACCTCGGCCACCATGTGCGCAGGCGCATTCAGCACGTCCCGGTAATCGGCGCGGCGATCGTGTTTCAATGCTTGCATGAGGGGACCTCGATCCTTTCCGGAACGGAACTGCAAATGCTCCGGCCCTGCAACGTCTTTTTCACCCTTCGCGCTCAACCGTCCCGCTCAGGCGCCGGCTTCGGGGTACGGGGCGGCTCGGCCCAGCACGCCATGCGTCCGTGGTGGGGATGGGTCCGGTCTCCGTAGTTGATGCTCCACGGAGCCTCGAGACAGACCTGGAGCCGTTTGGCGGCTTCCTCGTCCGCGGGCGGGGTTTCCCAGCAGGCCAGTCCGCCGTTCGGCTGTTCGACCGGTGGGGTGGCGCAGAACCCGGCTGCGGGGCCGATCGCAACATGGACCTGCCCGGACGCCTGCAGGATCAGCACGGCCAGGAAGACGAGGACCGCGAGGCCGCCCGTCACATACAGAATACCCCTGAGGACTGCCCACGCCGGCGCAGCCTTCGCCGCCTTGAGCGTTTCGGCGTGGTGCCCCTGCATGTCCGCGAACGCTTGGCCCTGCTTCGCGATTTCGTCCGAGACGGCCTCGCGAGTTTCCTCGTTCGAGGCCTCGATGGCCTTGCGCGTTTCGTCATTGCTCTCGACGATCCTGTCCAGCCTTTCGAGCAGCAGCTTCAGGGGATCGTCGCTCACGGGGTGATGCTCTGGCCGCGGCTTTCGGATTTTTTCTGCTCGCGGGAGACACGCTGCTGTTGCGCCGCTTCGCGAACAGCGGCTTCCTTGCGTTGCCGGGCCTCCGTTTTCTGGCGGTTGTCGAGAGCGCGCGCCTCGGACGCGTAGCCCGCCGCCAGCGTCTGCGCGGCCGCCGTGAAGACGCCGTCACCTTCCATGTCCGTCCGCCTGGCCCCGTCCAGCTTGTCCAAAGCCTTTTTCCAGTCCGGATGCGGGCTCTCCGCTTCCGCATGGAAATGCAGGATCGCAAGCAAGACCGCGTTGACCCGCCGGAGTTCGCCGTCGATCTCCTCGTCCTTCTCCCTCGCCCGGCGGGCCTCCTCCCGGAGCGTCCGGAGTTCCTGCTCATCGGCATCCGGACTGGATCCGGGCAGGGCCGCCTGCGCATCGATCGTCTCCCGACAGGCCTTCTGCGCTCCGGACAGGACCTTGCGGGACGCTTCCAGCTTCTCGCGCTGCGTCTTGCGGTCCGTGTTCGACCAATAAATCACGCGCCGGAGTTGCGTCCTGGCGGTTTCCAGCTCGTCCAGCTTTTCCTCCATGTCGCGCACGGCGCCGTGCGCACGGACGCGGGCGTCCTGGATGCCCTGGCGGTTGCGTGCGGCCTCAAGCTCCTTTTCCATGGCAGCGGCCTGCGGCGGGGAACCGTTCTTCTCATAGGCGGACCGGGCCTCTTCAATCCGCCCGCATGCCTGCTCCCAGGCCTTGCTGCGGACCCGCGCGTCGTTGAGTGCGTCCTCCGGAGCTCCGGCCGCATGGGCTCCGGCGATCGCGGCATCGGCCGCCGCACGCGCCTGCGTGACCGGCGCGACAAAGGCCTTCGCCAGTTCCAGAACCAGGTCCCGGCGGCGACCTGCTTCCCCTGCCCTCTCCCGCAGGCCCTTGCCGAGATCCGGCGAGATGCGGTCCGCGGCATCCGCGGCCGCCATCCATGCCGCCTCGTCCGCCGGCATCGCGGCGGCGGCTTCGACGAGCGGCTCCAGCCCTTCCAGCCGGGTGTCGCGCCTCTCCAGCAGCGCCGCCTGTTCCCGGTCGTCCGCTGCCCGCGCGCGCCATTTCGCGGTCCTTGCCGCGTTGAGGCCGGACCGCTCGCGCATGCCGGCCACGGCATCGGCCGCAACCGACACGGCCCTGTACGCCTCCGCGAGGTCTTTGCCCGACGCGCGCCAGGTCCGCACATCCGCGGCCGTTCGCGGCGCCGGCGGCCGCGCCTCATGCACTTCCACGACCCGCTCTTTCGCCCTGTCGAACGACCGCTGCAGTGGCTCAAGCTTCAGGACGATCGCGCCATTCCGGGCCTGTCCGGCCACGCCCGTCTCGCCGGCGTCGCGCGCCAGGCCCGCAAGAATATCGAAGGCAGAGCCAGCCTCACGGCAGGCCTGCGCATGACGCTCTGCGGACGCAGCGTCCTCCTTCGGCAAGGCCCGCGCGCGATCGGCCGCATCCTGTGCTTCCTTCGCACGGCTCCGCGCGTCCTCGAGTGCCCGGCATCGCTCCGCCCGGACCCCGGCTTCAGCTTCGGCCGTTTTCGCGGCCTCGAGCGCCGCCCCGTCCACCGGCGACGGCAGGCCGGCCAGGAATGCGGCGCGCGGAACCGCCCGGGCGCAGGACAGGACCTCGCGCCGGGTTTCGTGCGCCTGTTCCGCCGCCGCCGTCCGGTCCCGGAACGTCTCCGGATGACGGAAGTCCGGCGCCGGCAGGGCGCCGAACGCGCGGTCGGCTTCCTCCGCCCGCGCGCACGCCGCGGTCAGGGCGGCTTCCGCGTCCGCAAGCCGGTCCAGCTTTTCGCGCAGGTCCGGCGGGAGCTCGTCGCGGACCGCAAAGTCGAGGCTGGTGGCGAGCCGGCGCGCCCGGCCCATCTGGCGGATCAGCGCGTCGCGGTCCGCCGCCAGCTTCCTGGGCACATGGAGCGTTACGCGGTCCGTCTGGCGCGTCAGCGCCACATAGGACGTCGACGGCGACCAGGCGAAGGCGTGGTCGTAGAGCGCGAACACCTCCGTCTGCGTCTTGCCCTGGCCCCGGTATACCGTGCCGGCATAGCCAAGCGCCCAGCCCTCGAACCGCTCCGGATCGAACGACACAGGCGCGCCGCCGTCCGTCCTGACCTCGATCTCCTCCTCCGAGCACGAGACGATCGTCCCGAGAACGCCGTTGAAGATGCCGGCATGCCGGTCCGTGTCGTGGAACTGGATGCGGTCGCCGGCGGCCGCATGCACCTCGCCGCGGGCCGTCCGGAACGCGATCCCGGCGCCGATCTCGCCGCGCTCCACCCGGATCGCGCGCGCTTCCGCGTTCAGGCGCTTCACCTCCGCATTGG
>Ga0209543_1002724_pt1 | contig 12171 bp, 15 predicted proteins | sample MesohylFT_FD_187296 | JGI IMG/M metagenome (GOLD analysis project Ga0209543, IMG submission 187296) | Host-associated microbial community of the marine sponge Aplysina aerophoba from Gulf of Piran - sponge mesohyl, lysed by freeze-thaw... | ecosystem: Host-associated > Porifera > Sponge >...
CCGACGATGGCGACGATTCCGACCCCCTGAATCCACAAGGCGCGGTAGATGTCGGCGCGAAGCTCGGCAAGGTCCGCTTTCGTGGCGAGGGTTTCGCCCGCGTCCCTGTGGATTCCCACGATGGCGCGCGACTGCGCATCGTCGAAGCCGGCATCGCGAAGCCGATCGGCGGCGGCGAGAGTGTCGAACGTGGCGTTGTCTCCGGGCGGTGAGCTCAAAGCAGCTTGATGAGGCTGAACGTGATCGCCGCGTTCGCGATCACGATGCCGAGCGCGACCTGGTAGAGGTCGGCGCGGGTGGCGAGATCGGTTCGGCTCGCGGAAGCCGCGTCGCGCATGGCCTTGACCGCGGTTTCGGCCTGCTCGCGGGTGAAGCCGGCCGCTTCGAGCTCGCGCGCGGCGGTGAGGGTGTCGAACGTCGGGGCGGACATGGCGTTGTCTCCGCAGCGATGAGTAACCGTAAGGGTGATTCTAGCTACCAATAATGAGGGTATCAACCCACCATGCGCACCTGATATTGCGAGGTATTCCCGTATTCGATACGCTCTGAGACTGGCTAAACGGGAGTACATGCGATGGGAACCGCTGTATTGAAGGACAACCGGGCCGGCATCAACATCAAGGTGCGGCCGGAACTACGCGCGCGCGCGGACACATGCGCGACACTCGAAGGGCTGACCACGCCTGAGTTCGTGCGCGCCGCCATCGTGGCGCACTGCGAGCGCGTCGAGCGCCTGGCCGGACAGCGTTCGCGCGCCGCGAAGGCCGCCGGGCGAGAGGGTGCGCCATGACCGTGCACGCCGGCGACGTGCTGCTACGGCTCGCCGATGCCGACGGGTGCGCGCGGTGGTACTGCCGGGACTGCGCGCCGGCGGCGGTGCTGGCTCGCACCGAGTTCCACGCGCCGCGGGACACGTGGCCGGCGGCGCTCGGGTGCGACCGGTGTGCGAGCTGCAACGTCTCGCGCGGGGACGCCGCGGCGTTCGAGGCGGCGATGTCCCCGGCCGCCGATGGAGGCGACTCGTGAGCCCCGACGCGCTGGCGGTGCTCGCCGCCGTGCTCGGAACCGGGTGTGCGCTCGCCGCGGTGGTCCGCTTCGAAGCGCGGCGCACTCGCGAGCGCGTCGACTACCTCATGCGCGCGGCCGGTATCGAGGTCCCGGCCGGCTCCGCCCGGCGCGCTCGCGCGCACGGAACCGGACTCGGCAAGGGTGAGTCCCGAAGTGTGCAGGCTGACGCACCGGCCGGGCCGTCGAACGGGCGCGACCACGAGGTCGAACGCTCGCTCGCGGCGCTGGCGGGCATGCGGGTGGTGCGGGAGACGGACTCGTGAACGCACGCGCCTTCGCCGCCGTGGTGCTCACCGGCTGCGCGCCGGGCGCTCGGCGAGTATCTCGACGCGCGTATCGAGGTCCGACGGGCGCGGCTGTGTGCCGCGACGCGAAGCCGGACCGATGAGCGCCTTGTACGAAGACGCGGCCGCAGCCTGTATCGACCCAGGACCCGAACCCGGGTACGGCCAGCGGCTCGCCGCGGCCGTCAAGGTCCTGAAACGCGAGGCCGAGCGCCGTCCCGCCCTGGCGGCGAGCATCGTCAATTGCGCCGGACCCTCGCCGCACCGGGAACACCGGGAGCGGCTGCGCGCCGTGCTCGTGACGCTCGGGGCGGCCCGATGACCGCGCGGCGAGGTCCTGGCTATCGGCCCGTCGAGGATGACCTGATTCGCGATGCGTGCGGCCCGTCGAGGCCGGAGCGCATCCGCGACCTGGCCCGCGAGCTCGGGAGATCCGAGACGGCCGTCCGGCGGCGCTGGCAACGGCTGACTCGCGGCAGTGCCGGCACGGTCGGGGCGAGATCCGGTCCCGATATCCAGCCGCGCCGAGCGGATGACCCCTGGAACCGCATCCTGGAATCGGCCATCGCCGGGTGCGGCGTGCGGCTGACTCTCGCCGACTGCGAGCGGCTGGCGGCCGATCCGGACTTCCGGCGCCGGGCGGTTGCGGTCCGGTGCGCTGCGCTCGGCATCGAGGGCGGCGAGTCATGACCGGCCCGAAGTTGAGCAACTACCTGAGCGTGCTCGCGGTGGAAGTGGCCGGCGAGGTCGCGGCGTTCAAGCGGTCGAGCACGGCGGCGCATGTCGCCTATCTCGCGGCCGGCTGGAAGCTGGTAGAAGCCCGCGGGAGCACTCGACGCGGGGAGTGGGCGCCGTTCCTGGAAGCGTGCGGCATCGAGGCCCGGACCGCGCGGAACATGATGACCCTCGCACGGGCCGGCCTGACGGCCGATGACGTGACCGCGGCCGGTGGCGTGCGTGGCGCGCTCGACGCGGTTCGAGGCGCGGATGCCGGCGAGAAAACGGAAACGATTTCCGCTATCGACACTCCGGCCGAACCCTCGAAATCGGCGATATCGGGACCCCAAGGCGCACCTATCCCGCACGGCGCGCGCCCTGTCGCGCACGAAACCGGACTCGCGGCGGGTGAGTCCCGAAGCGTGCAAGCTGACGCGCCTACCTCGCACCGAAGCTCCCTGCAGGGAGCGCAACCGGCTGATTCCGCGGGCGATGGCGAGCGCACTCTCGAGACGGACCCGGCCCGCGGGATGACCCTCTACGCTTGGCGCCGGGCGATGGGGCTGTGCACGACGTGCGGCGAGCCTTCGGACGGCAAGGCCCGGTGTCCAGGATGCGCTCGCGCCTTGGCGGACCGGCGGACGAAGGCGGCGGAGCTGGCCCGCATCGGACGGAACCTGGCGCCCCGCATCGAGGCGGCGAGACGGGCCGGCCGCGGCGTGCGACTGACCGCGGCCGAAGTCGCGCGCCTGGCCGGGAGGCGGGAGACAACCCCGTGACCCGCACGCGGTCAACTGACCCGCGGGTACGAGATCGGACTGGTGGCGCGCGAGGCAACGGCCAAGTGCGGCGCACGGGCGGGCCGATGTTCTGCGGGCGGAACGCGGGCATGGTCGGGGCGAGGCATCCGGCAACGGGTGGTATGCCTGCACCGGCTCTATCACGTGTGTATCAGATCGGACCTGGACTCGCGAAGGCGGGGCGCGATGCCTGACCCGCGCGCAGACTGGCCCGCGATCGCCGGCGACGTGGCCCGGGTGTTGCTCGGTGAGCCGAGCTCGGCGACGGCACGCGAGTTGCGCTACGGCGCGCGCGGAAGCCTCGCGGTGCACGTCGGCGGCGATCGCGCCGGGACTTGGCACGACTTCGAGGCCGATGAAGGCGGCGGCGTGCTCGACCTGGTGAGGCGCGAGCGGCGCTGCGACACGGCTGCGGCGCTCGCGTGGCTGGAATCGTGCGGCTTCATCGAGGCGAAAGGCCCCGGGAGGCCGGCCGGACCGGGGAACGGCCGTGAGAGCCGTTCTGAGCCGTTTTCGGGGTCCGCGGGTATCCGTGGTGCGGGTGAGGCCCCGTCTACGGCCCCTGCGGGCAGCCGTGGCGCGTCACGGCGAGATTCGGCTCCGGGATCGGCCGATTCCGGCCCGCCGGACGCGCGGACGGCGCTTGCGCGGCGACTGTGGAAGCTGGCGGGGGCCCCGGACACGGGCGCGGGGCGCGTCTACCTCGCGCGGCGCTTCGCCTGGCCCCCGCTCGGCATCGGCCCCGAGCTCCCCGCGACCGTGCGATGGCTCGCGCTCGAGCGCGCCGGTTTCGAGGATCGGGCCGCGAAGTGGTACGGCTTGCCCCGCGAGGCGGCCGGCGCGCTGGCGTTCGCCTGGCGGCTTCCCGGCGAGACGGACCCGGCGACGGCCCCGACCGCGGTGTCGTTGCTCGCCGTGAGCGAGGCCGGTGAGCGGGTGACGTGGTTCGGCGAGCGGGCGGTGAGGGTGCGCACGTGCGGCTCGCGGACCGGGGCGGTGTTCGTGGCCCGTCGCGGACTCGTGAGCGGGCTGATCGACGTCGCCGAGGGCGAAATCGACGCGCTGGCGCTCTGCCTCGCCCCGTGGTGCGGGCCTGGGGCCGTGCTCGCGGTAGGCGGCACGTCCGGGATGCGCCGGGCCGCAACGCTCGGGAGTGGCCCCGTGGTGCTGCACTGCGACGGCGACCCGGCCGGCCGGGGAGCGGTGGAACGTTCCCGACACGCCATCGAGGCCACGGGCCGGCCCTGCCGCGTCGAGTGGTATCCGGTCGGCACGGATGCGGCCGATGCCCTGGCGGACTGGCTCCGAGAGCGGGCGGCGGTGCGGGAAGTCGAAGGCGGCGAGGCCCGCGCCGATGCGGAGCGCGGCGCCTGGATGGACCTGCGCCGGCGAGGCCGCGAGAGTTGACCCGGTAGCTCGGGACCGGGGGAATGGGACAAGTCTCGGCGCGGAGGGTTGACCCATGAGGATCGGACGTAGTGCGAAGGGCGGATTCAGTGAGGCGGACCGGGCGAAAGCCGCGAAGCGGAACGCCAGCTACCAAGCGCAGCACGATGCACGCTGCATCGGCCACATCCGGGACCTGCGGGCACGCGGGCATTCGTGGCGGTCGATTGCCGAGTACCTGGAGCTGACCATCGAGCCACCAGGACGGCGCGGCGGATGGTCGCCTGGCGGGTGGACTCACAAGGCCGTTCAGCGCATCGCGCGCCGGCATGGCGTCGAGTAGCGCACCGAAGGGAGGGCGAGCAATGAGTCTGATCGAAGCCTGCGGCGACTGGACCGCGGCGACTGACGAGGCCGGCCGTGAGGCGGTCCGGGCGAAGGTGCGCGAGGCCCTGACGCAACCGGACCGGGACGACCTGGCGAACTTCGACGCGGCGATCGCGGCGGCCAGTGCCGAGAGGGACGAAGCCGCAGCGCTGGCGCACTTCCAGAACGTGACGATTCCGGAACCGCCGATCGCGCCCCGGCTCGCGGTGCCGGTGCCGTCCGTCCAAGTGTCACGGCCGGACCGGCGACTGTGGGCGGCCGGACGCAACGGAGCGGTGCTAAGTGCGGGCACCGTGGCGGTGCTCGCGGGCGAGGGTGGGATCGGGAAATCGGCCCTGACGTGCTCGATTGCGCTCGGGATCGCGATGCTCCCGGACGGGCAATCCGGAGACGTGAGCGGCGCCCTGTTCGCGGGCGAGGGCGGTTCCGTGCTGGTAGCGAGTCTCGAGGACGACCCCGGCGAGCTCGCATGGCGGATGCGCCAGCTTGCGGGGATTCTCGACGCGGGGAAGTCGGCGCCGCCGACGCCGCCGGCAAGCGCGGCCCTGAGCCGCGTCCACGTGCTCGACCTGGCCGGCCGGCCGCTGTTCGGACCGACCGATGAGGACGGACGGGCGGCGCTGTACAACGCGCGACCCGGACCGCTCGCGGGATGGTCGGACCTGTGGCGCGAGGCGGACCGCATCGAGCCGCGAATCGTGGTGGTGGACCCGGCGCTGTCGGCATTCGTCGGAGAGCCGAACGCGGCGGCTCCGGTCACGGAATTCCTGGTGGCCCTGGCGCGCGAGGCGAAGGCCCGGGCGACCGGTGTGTTGATGGTCGCGCACTCCACGAAGGCGGTCCGGAAGAAAGGCGAGCGTGACCCGTTCGACCCCGGACAAGTCTCCGGGACGGGCGCATGGACGGACCGCGCGCGCGGCGTGCTTGCGTTCACGTGGGGCGAGAATGCCGGCGATCGGGTGCTCGCCATCCCGAAAGCGAACTACGGTCCGGCCCGCATCCAGATCGGACTCGCCCCGATCCGCGCCAAGCCGTCCGGCGGCTCCGGCAAGGGCGCGATCGTCGGATTCAAGGCGCGCGGGACCTGGGGCGACGGCAACGCAGCCGCGGGCGCTTGGGAGGGGGTCCCCGATGTCTGATGCGGCGGCGCTGGCCGCGGCGCTGGCCGCGGCGGACACGGTCCCGGTAATCATCGAGGCCCTGGCCCGCGCCACCTGGGCGAACGCGCACAACGGCGCGAAGTGCCCGGACGATGAGATTCCGACCCTGGAAAGCTTGACCGGCTGGCTGTCGGAGTGTCCGGCTGATGCGGTGCAGGAAGCGTGCGTGCGGCTGTCGGAAACGATGCGCCGGCCGGCGGTGTGGTGGTGGTTCAATGTGATTGGTGCCGACGGCTCCCGAATGCCTATCGCCCCTCCCCTCGCCAGCTTCCGGGACTTGTCCGAACTGGAACCGATAGGCCGGAGGTCGCACCCGTCGGGCCGCTCGCCACGCATCACCATCGGGCCGGAACACGCGGCGGAGCTGCTGGAAGTGGCACAACGCTCGCTGACTGGCCCGAATGACGTGGGGAGCTCGCCGCCGCCCGGTCCGAATGACGCGGGGAGCCCGCTGTCGGCCGTACTTGCGGCCTGGCGCGAGTTCCAGCCCGTCGCGGATCGGCCCCGGCATCCCCTTGCGCCGCTGGTCGCGGCCTGGCAGGGACGGCCCCGCGAGGTCGAGCCAAACATACGCCCCGACCGCATCATCCCGAGTCAGATCGCGATGTTCGCCGCACGCGAAGGCGATGCGCGCGGCCGGCTGTTCAGCCCTTTGCGCAGCGGCGACAAGGGCGGACAGATACCGTTATTCGTCGGACGCGAGCATGACATCACGACCCCGGCGCTGCCGTTGGCGCTGTACGAACTCGGCGTGAATCGCACGTCACCCGGCACCGGTGCGCCGCTGGCGCTACGGCTCTTCGTCGAGGCGATCCTCGCAGTCGAGCTTGACGATCGCGACATCGATCGGGCGGTGACATTCGCGTTGCCGATGCGGAATGCGCTCGCGCGGCTGTTCCCCAAACGGCCCCCGCGGCCGAACGAATGGCGACCGGCGATTGCTGCCGCACGGCGGGCGCTGGCGGCCGATGAGGCCGGCATCCCGTGGCCGGGCGGTACGCGGTGGGCGGTGACGATCACGAACCTGCCGGAGCACCTGGACGACGTTCTGAAACTTGTGGTGGATTTGCCGCCCGGCGCCAAGCACGGCCCGCAAGTCTCCCCGCGGCTGCACCTGTACGGCCCGAAGCAAGGTCGGCACTACCGCGCGTTGCTGAATCTCGCGTATTGGTGGCATGAGCCCGGCCGAACCCTCGTTCCGGCCCGCCGCGGCGGTCACTGGCTGCAAGTGCAAGATCCGAAGCGATACCGCACGCCGACCGATACCGAGCTGGTCAACATCGTGTTCCCCGCGACGGCAAGCCGCGCGATCCGTGCACGGGTGGCCGATGCGCACAAGGTGATCGCCGACTTGGAGAGCCGTGGCGAGCTGCGAATCATCGGCCCGAAGCTGCTACCACCAAAGCCGGAATGAGTGACGGTAGCCTGTACGGAGAATGACGGTAGCCTGTACGGAGAATGACGGTAGCCTGTACGTTCCGGTCCGCAAGTCCATGATTCCGCACGATACGTCGTGCCACCTACCCCTACTCCTACGGAGGGAGGGGAGGGCGCGGGGCGCGCTCCGCAAGGACTCCGCGCCCCCGCGCCCCGAAAATCCCCCTCCGTTGGAGCTATGCACCGCCCCTTCAACCTTCGCCGCGGTGCTCAACGTCGCGACCGTGGCGGGTGCGCATGACGCCTGTCACTACCCGGTCGACGGTCCGGGGCGCTCGGTGCGCAAGGGGTAGTGACAGGCGGCGAAATCGGCCTTCGGGCCAGTGGCTGCGCCGGAAGTGCCGGGCGTGGCCTTCGTGCCGCTTTCGTGACGGTCGGGTCGGCCATCGCTTCAGCGGAGCCTCGCGGGAGGGTGCGCACCCGTGCGGACTCCACCACGGCACGCACTCCCGCGGGGCGAAGTTAGCGCCGGGCCGGTGCGCGCGGAAGGGTCGATCTTGCCGATCGTAAACCGACCCCCCCCTGTGGGCGCGGCAGTATCCTCGCGGCTTACGGGCATCGCGGGAGGGTGCGGGCATGAACGCGAGCGGCATCGAGGGGCGCAACGCCTCGGCGGAAGCGGTGGCCGATCGGGCGGCGGCGGATGCGCGGCTGCACGGTGAGCTCGCCGCGATCGTGCACACCGGCATTGAGGCGGGCGCGTTTGCCGATCCGTTCGACGGCAAGACGTGGGCGGCCCCTTGGCGGGCGGTGCTGGCCCGGACGGCGCTGCGGTACCGCGCCCTGGCGCGCCGCTGCGATGTCGGTCCGGTGGCCCCGGGCGCGCTTGCCGCGTCGGCGTTGCTCGATGTGCTGGCGTCGCTGGCGAGCTCGCCGGGCGGCCCGTCGCTGCTCGCGCGGGTGGTGGAGCGAGGTTCGCCCGGGCGGGCGATGCCTTCGGCCGTGTCGGTCGCGTCCAGTCCGTCGCCTGCCCGCGCGCCCGGGTCGCCGGCGGCGCGAGTCCGGTTCGTCGAGGCGAAGCACTCCCCGAGCTCGGAAGTGCGCCCCGCCGTGCAGCTCCTCGCCGACGTGCGGAGCGTGTTCGCCGCGAGCGGCGATCCGGAGCGCATCGCATCGGCGGCGCTCGACCGCGCGCTGCGCGCCCTTCCGGATCGGCCCTGGCGGTCGATGCCGAGCACCGGCAAGGCGCTTTCCGCGCAAGGGCGTGGGCGGATGTTGGCGGCCGTCGGCATCCGCGCGAAAACGCTTCAGTTCAACGGGTCGAAGGACGCGAAGGGTTACGAGCGCACGGCGTTCGAGCCGGCTTGGCGCGCCCTGCTGTGAACCGTCGCCGCGCGTACCCCTTCACGCACACCCCTTCGGGGCGGTCCGCATCGGCCGATGGCGGTCCAGACGCGCGAGCGCGCCCGCGCGGGCGCGAGAGCTGGCCCGCGGAGCCCGTATCGGCTTATGTGCTGGCCCTTGTGGGTATCCCTTGCAACTGTTGTGTACCGCGCCACGAACCGTCGGCGGGCGAGCTCGCCGGCGTCGAGGACTTGGTGCGAACCGCACCGGCAGCGTCCTGAGCGGCGCGCCCCGCGCCGGTCCTGACTTTTGCCGGTGCGGTTGGGGTCCGCGCGGCCCGAAATCGGCCACGGTGGCCGATTTGCCGAATCCGGGACGCGCTCTGTCGCGCACGAAACGGCACTCGCGGGCGATGAGGCCCAAAGCGTGCAAGCTGCTACGCTGGTTCCCGCTTACCAGCAGGAGGCCCGCCCTGTCGGGTCGCCCGCTGAATACAACAGCCTGTACTCACGGCGCGGGGTCGCTCCCCAAGCTCGGCGAATAGGCGGGAATCATCACGGTCTCCGTGCTGGTAAGCACGGCCCGGCGCCCTCTTCCGTGCCGGGAATTCGCTGCACCGGAACGTGCTCCCACGTGGAGGAACATTCAATGCGTAACAGTATTCTGACCCTGCTGATCGCCGGGACCGTCACACTCGCCGGTTGTGGCGGCGGGGGTGGCGGAAACGTCAGACCTTCGGGTGACGGCTTCGCCCCACGCACCGTAAGCGACGCCTACTCGGCCGACCCCGGACGCACGCGCACCGCGGCGGCACGGGTTGCGTCCTCGCTCCCGCGGTTTGGGAGCGTCACTCAATCCACGAACCGTGGTGTTTCCGGCGTCACGACCGACGCGGCTTCGACGACATTCGACGGGCGCAATGTCTCGCTGGCGGTTGCCCGCCAGGATGGAAGCCGCCTTCGCCTTGATTCAGCAACCCATGCGGTCCCTGACTTCACCACCGACTGGACATCGCCCATCGGCAATCACACCGGCCGTACCTGGGGCCTGCTCGACTACACGAACTCGACCGTCACGGTAGGACTCACGGCGGTTTCGTGGAACAACTCAGACCCCACCGACTACCTCGCCGGAGGCTACTGGATGTACGTCACCGGAGATTTCAGCGCGCCGCGCGTCACCGGCATCGAGGTCGGTGCGTTCGTGGACGGCCCCGAGCTCGACGGACCGGCTCGCGTCCCCACCCTGGGCACCGCCACCTACACGGGCGCGGCCAGCGGCCTCTACGCCTACGAGTACGGGAGTGGTCATAGCGAGGTTCCAGACGGCACCGTTGAAGTGGGTAGCTACGATGCGGTCGCCACGCTGAACGCAGACTTCGGCGCTGGAACCATCGCGGGGTGCATCGGATGCGTCGGCGCGGTGACCGTCAGCGGCGTTGCCAGTGCACCGGATGGTCGAGCCGCCGGATTCGAGGGGGTCGAGACCTATGCTCGTGTGCGCATGGCTCCGGCTGCTATCGGCTCGGATGGAACGTTCAGGAATCGCGACGTGAGCGTCGAGCTGCTGGGCCGCACCGTCACCAGCTCAAGCGGGTCGTGGGGCGGCAAGTTCTCGAACATCGAGGACAGTGCCGGCGATCCGCGCCTTGTGGCGGGAACGAACGGTGCAGAGTGGAACGAGTCGGACGGAAGTCAGGGAGTCCTCACCGGTGCGTTCTTCGGAACGAAGTAGTATGACGCACGCCCCGCCTGCGGCAACGGTCGGGGCGCTCAACTACACCTGCAGGAGAAGCGCGGTGCCCTCGCGTGCGAGAGGGGGCGATCCGCAGAGAAGCCGGCTCATAAGAGTCCCTTCTGTGCGGTGCGGGGCCGATCCGATTCCCCCCTGGGGGGCGGCCCGGAACGGGTCCCATATTTCGAGGTCGGGCGGCCGTCGAGTTCGCCGGCGATGTCCGGGCAGGGGTGAGCGTGGCTCCCGGAGGGCGGCTCCGGGCGAGTGGTGGCGTAACGCGCCGTCACACGGACCGCACGCCCCCTACCGGACTCGACCCCTAATGCGTCGCCCCTCGAACCCTCGCCGCGGTGCTCCGCGCCAACGAGACGACGGTCCGCGCCGTGGTGGTGCTCGTCGGCGGGCGGTGTGAGCTGCGCGATGGTGCGCAGAATGAAGCCGACGCCCCGTCACTACCGGGCCGCGCGGAGAAGCGGTCTGGCGGGGATCCGGTAGTGACGGGGTGCTAAATCGGCCTTGAGCGTAGCAGCGGCAAGGGTGACAAGAAGATTTCTGTGGTGCCGCTTTGGTGCTGGCGCTATTTCAGCGCGCCGGCCCGTAGGACGGCGTGTGACGGCCGGCGAGCCTCACGTGTGCGCTTGCGGAGGGAGATCCTGCACGTCGAGCACGGGGCGGGGGCGCGGGGCGCGCGAGCCGTTGCGCGAGCTCGCCCCGGTTCACCGGCCGTCGGCGAACGGCACGTGAACGACACGGGCGGCCATCGCGGCGGCGTGTTCCGGGCGCCGGTCATAGCGCGCCGTGGTGACCGGCGATGCGTGGCCCGCGAGCCGCTGGACCATCGCGATATCGGCCCCGCCCTCGAGGGCGGCGGACACGAAGGATCGGCGGAGGTCATGCGGTGAGCACTCGCCGATGCCGGCCTGCTTGGCGCGACGTGCGAGGCGCTTGACGATCGCGGCCGCCGTCATGCCGGACCCCGGCCGCGGCTGGCCGGTCGCGCCCTTCCTGACCGGACAAAGGATCGGGCCGGGCGCATCCCCGCGAACCGCGATCCACGCATCCAGCGCACGCTTGCCGCCGTTCGTGGCGTAGACCTGGCGCTCGCGATTGCCCTTGCCGACGATGCGGATCGCGCCGGACTCGGGATCGTAGTCGACAAGCGTGGCGGCGATGGCTTCGGCCCGGCGCAGCCCGCATCCGAACATCATCGCGAAGGCCGCGGCATCGCGTGCCCCGGCGGCCGTGCCATCGGAGCACGCGCCGAACAGTGCCTGTAGCTCGCCGGCATCGAGGGCGCGCCCGGCCGGGAGCCGGGAGCCTTTCACGTTCCCGACCGCGGCGGCCCGGTGGTAATCCTCGCCATCCATCAATCCGAGCAACCAGGCCTGCCGGCAGACCTGGCGGATGGCGGACAGGTATTTGTTCGCGGTGGCGGGCGCGTACTGCTCGGCGAGCTGCGTTCGGAGCGCGGCGACATGGGCGAAGCGGAGCGAATGCCACGGGCAAGCCTCGATGGTGGTGCCGAGCATCCGGGCGACCTGGGCGAGCGTCGAGCGCATCGAGGCCCGGCCCGGTCCGTCGGCGAGCGAGGCGAGGTAGACCGCGGCCGGGTGACGGTCGAGCGGGAGCGGCGCGCCCTGGGCGAGTGCCGGGAGCGTGGCGGCGGGGGTGAGGGCGGAATCGGTCATGAGCTTGTCTCCGATGGTGGCCGGGACCCACGAAGGCCCCGGCCGGGGGAGTCTCAAAGCAGCTTGAGGCTGGCGGCGATGGCGATGAACCCGCCGACGATGGCGACGATTCCGACCCCCTGAATCCACAAGGCGCGGTAGATGTCGGCGCGAAGCTCGGCAAGGTCCGCTTTCGTGGCGAGGGTTTCGCCCGCGTCCCTGTGGATTCCCCCGATGGCGCGCGACT
>Ga0209543_1002734_pt1 | contig 12151 bp, 13 predicted proteins | sample MesohylFT_FD_187296 | JGI IMG/M metagenome (GOLD analysis project Ga0209543, IMG submission 187296) | Host-associated microbial community of the marine sponge Aplysina aerophoba from Gulf of Piran - sponge mesohyl, lysed by freeze-thaw... | ecosystem: Host-associated > Porifera > Sponge >...
ATCCATCCTCAGCAAGTCCTTCCTCCGATCGCATTGGTCTCCTCAACAAGACCAAGCTACCGGCCAAGGGCCGAGGGTGGATCACTTTCTGCGCGATGGGTGGCTCAGTTTCCGAGCGATGCCTCCACTTGGCCGCCTTCGGCGGCAGCCGGCCAGAAGGCCGGCGCACCCAGTGCCTGACAGCGGACGTTGCCGCCGTAGGCGGCACCAGAAGAACGCCGCCGGCCGAAGGCCGGTGACCGCTTTGACACGGCGTCAGCACAAGGGAGACGGGATTCGCTAGCCGAGACGCGCTTCTTCGTGCGCGGAGCGCGCGAAACGCGCGCCGAACGCCGAATCCCGTCTCGCGCTCCATGCCCGGCGCTCCGCGCGGGCGTGGAGCGGGAGACGGGATTCGAACCCGCGACCAACAGCTTGGAAGGCTGTGACTCTACCCCTGAGTTACTCCCGCGAGCCCCGCCGAGGCCAGGAAGGTGGTGGAGGCGGATGGATTCGAACCATCGTAGGGCTTTGCCCGACAGATTTACAGTCTGTTGCCTTTGACCGCTCGGCCACACCTCCGGCAACTTCCCCCGTGGAGCCGGCACCCGGACTCGAACCGAGGACCTACTGCTTACAAGGCAGTTGCTCTACCAACTGAGCTATGCCGGCCCTCGCCACCGAGACACTTGGGCACCATGGCGGCGCCACGGCGACGCCGGAGTCTACGCCACGCCCTACGGCCTGACAAGACGCTGGCGCACCGCCTCGTACAGCAGTGCGGCGGCCGCGGTAGAGAGGTTCAGCGACTCTACGCGGCCCCGCATCGGCAGGCCGAGAAGGCCATCGCAGAGGCCTCTCGTCCGGCGCCGCAGGCCGCGCGCCTCGCCGCCGATGCAGAGAACGATCGGACCGCTCAGGTCGACCGTCCACGGTGGGTCACCCGCACCGTCGGCTCCGTAGACCCAGAAACCGTCACTCTTGAGGCGCTCGATCTCCTGGCCGCTGTTCACAATCCGCTCGACGTCAAGCCAGTCGACCGCGCCCGCGGCGGTCTGGGCGACCGCGGCGGAAACCGGCGCCGCGCCGCGGTCACGGATCAGAACACGTCCGACCCCGGCACCCTCGCACACACGCAGCAGAGCACCCAGGTTCCGCGGATCCTGCACGTCCTCGACCAGCACGACGAGCTGCGAATCGGCCGCGGCGACCGCGGATTCATCCCGATGCCCGGACGCCAGGACCGCCGCGAAGCCGCGCGCCGGCGCTGGTTCGAGCCCCGCCGCTTCGAGCCGGGTTCGCAGTTCAGCGGCGGCCACGCTTCGAATCGGCACGCGGTGGCGCGCGCACAGGCTCTCGATCGTCCGCCGGCGCTGCCCCGCCGCCCTCGAGATGACGACTTCGGCGACCTGGTGCGGGTGGCTGCGCAGGATCTCGCGCACCGGCTGGAACCCGAGCCGCCAGTCCACGCCGGGAGCCGGCTCCGAGACACCGCGGCGATCTCCCTGCCCGCTCATATGGGCCGCCGCTCGACCAGTACGACGGCCTCGGCCGCCATGCCCTCGCCTCGACCGAGAGGGCCCAACCCTTCGTGGGTCGTGGCCTTGAAGTTCATCCGCGCGGGATCGAGTCCAAGCAGACGCGCCACATGCTCCTCGATCCGCGTGCGGTAGGGCGCCATCCTTGGCCGCTCGGCGATCAGCGTCACGTCGCAGTTGCGGACCGCGAACCCGTGCTCGCGAACCAGCTCGACGATCCGCTGGAGCAGGTCCGAGCTGTCGGCCCCGCGCCAGGTCTCGTCGGACGGCGGAAAATGGACCCCCAGGTCGCCGAGCCCCGCGGCGCCGAGCAGGGCGTCGCCGATCGCATGGAGCACCACGTCGGCATCGCTGTGACCGTCCAGACCGGTCTCGTGGGCAATGCGCTGCCCGCCGAGAATCAGGGGCCGGCCGGCGACCAGCCGATGGACGTCGTAGCCGTGGCCGATCGCTGTCTCGACGTCCCCAGGCGCCCCCCGCGAGCGCCGTAGAAGTGCCTCGATCGTGGCGCGATCAGAAGGGTCGGTGAGTTTCGGGTTCGGTTGGGACGCTGCGACGGCAGCCACCGAGCCCGGTTCGAACAGGCTGCTCTCGTCGCTCACGTCGATGTCATCCGCGGCCGCCCGATCGAGCGCAGCCGCCAGTCCGCCAGCCCGAAAGACCTGGGGTGTCTCGGCTCGAAACAGGGCGGCCCGAGCGGCCGTCGCGCCGAGTCGACCCGACTCAACCGTCTTCAGCGTGTCGCTCACCGGGCGTCCGAGGACCGCTCCCTCCCCACCGCTCTCCGCCGCCGCCTGGACGACCGCCTCAAGATCGACCGCGCTCAGACAGGGACGGGCGCCGTCGTGAACGGCCACCCAGTCCGACGGTTCCGCGGCGGCCGCCGCCAGAGCGGCCGCTACCGAATCCTGGCGGCGCCGGCCACCTTCCACCGTGGCGACCGCGACTCCGGGCCGCGGCCCAACCTCCGTTGCCAGCATTTCCTGCGTCTCCCTGGCGCGCCCCGCCGGAGCCGCCACAACCACCCGGTCGATGACCGGGGCGGCGACGAGCCGCTCGACCGTCCAGGCCAGTAGCGGACGGTCAAGGAGCAGGGAGAACTGCTTCGGTTGATCGCCTCCGTACCGCGTGCCCCTTCCCGCGGCCGGGACAATTGCGTGGACAGTCAGGCTGCTACACCTCGAGGATGTCCGTCTCCTTGTTCGACAGCGCCTGGTTCACCAGGCCGATGTAGTGGTCATGGAGCCTCTGCATCTCATCGAACCCGCGGCGTTCGTCGTCCTGCGAAATCTCCTTGGCCTTCTCCATCCGCTTCAGCCGATCGTTGCCTTCGCGCCGCACGCCGCGCACGGTATTGCGGAACCGCTCCGCGATCTCGTGGGCACGCTTCACCATCTCCTTGCGCCGCTCCTCGGTCAGGGGAGGCACGGGGATACGGACAATCCTGCCGTCGTTGGAGGGATTCAGCCCCAGATCGGCTACCAGGATCGCGCGCTCGATCGCGGCGATCTGGGTCGGATCGAACGGTTGCGCCACGAGCAGCGTGGCATCGGCGACGGACAGGCTCGCGAGTTGGTTCAGGGGCGTCGGCGTGCCGTAGTACTCGACCGTCACCCCGTCGAGCAGCGCGGTCGACGCTCGGCCGGTCCGCAGTGTCTTCAGCTCCTCATGAAGGTGGTCGACGCCATCCTTCATCTTGATCTCCATCTCCAAGAACAGCTCTTGCATAGGCCCCCCTGCCTCCTCGTGCGGCTGCAACTCTAGCTGTAGCAGCTTGCGCGGGGCTCACTTGACCAGGGAACCGACCCGCTCCCCCAGAACCACCCGCAGAATGTTGCCCTCCACACCGAGATCGAAGACCGCGATCGGCAGGTCGTTCTCCCGGCACAGGCTGATCGCGGCTGCGTCCATGATGCCGAGGTTGCGCTCCAGGACCTCCTGATAGGTCACCTCGGGCAGGCGTTTCGCATCGGCGTTCCGGCGCGGGTCGGCGCTGTACACGCCGTCGACCTGGGTTGCCTTGAGCAGAATCTCGGCCTGGACTTCGTTCGCGCGCAGGGCGGCGGCCGTGTCCGTCGTCAGGTAGGGGTTGCCGGTGCCGGCGCCGAAGATCACGACCCGACCCTTCTCCAGGTGCCGGATCGCCCGTCGGCGAATGAACGGTTCGGCCACGCTGCGCATTTCGAGCGCCGTCTGCACCCGGGTCGGAACGCCGGTCTTCTCCAGCGCGTCCTGCATTGCGAGACTGTTGATCACGGTCGCCAGCATGCCCATGTAGTCGCCGGTAGCCCGCTCGACGCCGCGATGGCTCGCCGCCAGGCCGCGGATCACGTTGCCACCCCCAACCACGATGCCGATCTCCACGCCAAGTTCGAAGACACCCCGAATCTGCGCCGCGATCCTCGCCACGATGGCCTCGTCGATGCCGAACGGCTTGTCACCCATCAGGGCTTCGCCCGACAGCTTGAGCAGGATGCGGCGGTACGCCGGCCTGGCGGCGGGGGCTTCGGTCATTCGCCGATCAGGACGGATCGGAGGCCGGTAGAACCGCCGCGGCGACGGTCGAATCGCCGCCGAGCTGGAACCTCGCGAAGCGGCAGATGCGCATGTTCTCGCCCAGCTTGGCGATCGCCGCCTTGAGCACGTCCTCGACCTTCTTGTCCGGGTCCTTGACGAAGGGCTGCTCCAGGAGGCAATTCTCGGCGAAGAACTTGCCCATCCGTCCTTCGACGATGCGCTCGACGATGTGTTCCGGCTTGCCCGACTCGAGCGCCTGCTCCCGGTGGATCTTCTTCTCCCGTTCGAGGACGTCCGCCGTCACCTCGTCGCGACCGACAAAACGGGGCTGGCTGGCGGCCACATGAAGCGAGAGATCGTGCGCCAACTGCTGGAAGTCCGCCGTGCGAGCCACGAAGTCCGTCTCGCAGTTGATCTCGAGCAGCACGCCGATCTTGCCGCCGGCGTGGATGTAGGAGACGACGAGCCCGTCGCTGGTGGCGCGACCCGCCTTCTTGGCGGCCGAGGCCAGACCCTTCTTGCGTAGCGCGTCGAGCGCCTCCTCCACGTCGCCGCCGGTCTCCACCAGGGCCCTCTTGCAGTCCATCATGCCGGCGCCGGTCCGCTCACGGAGTTCCTTGACCATTGCGACTGTCACTGGTTTACTCATCGCTTCCTTCTCCCTAACGGGGCCCCGGTTTCCTTGCCTGACCGGCCCCTGACTGGAACTTCACTAATCTCGCACGCCGGACGAAGGACCGTCGGCGCTTCACCACAAACCTGCGCGATGGCTTACGCGCTATCGCTGGCCGCGGCAGGTTCCGCCGTCTCGGCGGCCGGCTCAGCAGGCGCGGCCTGCCCTTCCGCGGCCGGAGTCTCGGCTGCCGCCGGAGTCTCAACTGCTGCCGCGGTCTCGGCCGCGGCCGGCGCCTCAGCCGCGGCCGGCTCAGGGACTTCGCCTTCAGCCTGGGCGGCGGCCGCGGGTGCTGCTTCCGCTTCGTCGCCCTTGCTCCAGACCGCGGCGCCCTCGATGTAGGAGTCGGCGATGCGACCGGCAAACAATCGAATCGTCCGAATCGCGTCGTCGTTGCCAGGAATCACGTGATCCACGAGTTCGGGGTCGCAGTTCGTGTCCACGATGGCCACCACCGGGATGTTCAGCTTGTTCGCCTCCGCGATCGCGATGTGCTCGCGCTTCGGGTCGACGACGAACAGCGCGTCGGGGAGCCGTTCCATGTCCCGGATGCCGTCGAGGTTGCGGACCATCTTCTCGCGCTCGCGATCCAGGCGCAGAATTTCCTTCTTGGTCAGCAGGTTTTCCTCGTCGGCGAGCTTCTTCTCCGTATCCTGGAGGCGCTCGACCGAGGCCCGGATCGTGACGAAGTTGGTCAGCGTACCGCCGAGCCAGCGATGGGTGACGTAGAACTGGCAGCAGCGCCGCGCCTCTTCCTCGATCGCATGCTGCGCCTGACGCTTGGTGCCGACGAACAGCAACCGCCGCCCCATGCGAGCCATGTGCTCGACGTAGTCCGCCGCCTCGCGGAAGCGCAGAAGCGTCTGCTGAAGATCGATGATGTAAATGCCGTTACGGCGACCGAAGATGTAGCTGCGCATCTTCGGATTCCAGCGCCTTGTCTGATGGCCGAAGTGGACACCCGCCTCCAGCATCTCTTTCATCGTGACTTGAGCCAAGAGACTCTCCCCGCTACCGCTTGCTGAACTGGAAGCGCGCACGCGCACCCTTTTGACCGTACTTCTTGCGTTCCTTCTTCCGCGGATCCCGGGTCATGAACCCGGCCGCCTTGAGCGGTTCGCGGAACGTGGGTTCAAACTCGACGAGCGCGCGAGAGAGGCCGTGCCGAATGGCGCCGGCTTGACCCGAACTGCCGCCGCCACGGACCGTGGCCGACATGTCGATTTCACCCTCTTTCTCGACTACCTGCAGAGGCTGGCGGACGATCATCTTCAGCACTTCGCTGCTGAAGTAGTCGTCCATCCCCATGCCGTTGACCGTCATCTCACCGCTGCCGGCACGCAGGAACACGCGCGCCGTGGCCGTCTTGCGACGGCCGGTCCCGTAATTCGCTTCCGTACTCGCTTCCGTCAACTCGGACTCCCCTCGATCGCGATCGGCTCCGGCTGCTGCGCCGTATGCGGATGGTCCGCACCGGCATAGACCTTGAGCTTGCGCAGTTGTCGCCGGCCGAGGCGGTTCTTGGGCAACATGCCCCGCACCGCCAACTCGACGAGCCTGGTCGGCCTGCGGCCGCGCAGACGGCCCGCGGTCTCCGACTTGAGCTTGCCCGGCTGCCCGCTGTGGCGGTAGTAGATCTTCTTGTCGTCCTTGCCGCCGGTGAGAACCGCCTTCTCGGCGTTGACGATGACCACGAAGTCGCCGACGTCGATGTGGCGCGCATAGGTGGGCTTGTCCTTGCCCGTCAGGATGCGGGCGATCCGGGTGGCCAGACGCCCAAGCGTCGCGCCTTCCGCGTCCACCACGTACCAGCGTCGCTCGATCTCCCCCACCTTGGGGCTGTACGTCGGGTTCGCCGTTCTTGCTCTGGCTATTGCAGTCATTCGTATTCCTACCCTGGCCGACCGGTCCGCCGGCACATCGTTGCGCGCAGCATGACGGAAGGAGCGGGCATACTCCTACCGAACCTCCTCGCGCAGAGGAACGGGGATCGTAGAGTCCCAACCAAGGCTTGTCAAGATGAACGCGTTCGGATCGTCCAACCGGCGCCACGGCGGATCGCGGCGGCAACGGCCGAACCGGACCAGACGTCCCATGGTGTCTCGTGGCGGCATATTCTCACCGTCACGATGACCGCCCTACGCGTTGGACTCACCGGCGGCATCGCCAGCGGCAAGTCAACGGTCGGCGCCATGCTGGCCGGGATGGGCTGTGTCGTGACGGACGCGGATGCACTGGTCGCCGATCTGTACCGGCCTGGCGAGCCGGGCGCTCAGGCAGTCGCCGACCTGTTCGGCCCCCGGATGCTGAAACCGGACGGATCGGTCGACAAGGACGCGCTGGGGCCGGCGGTCTTCGCCGACCCGGCCAGCCGCAAGCGCCTCGAACAGGCGATCCATCCCCTGGTCGGGCGGCGCTACCTGGAGATCCTGGAGTCGGCGGGCGAGGGCGCGGTCGTCGTCTTCGAGGTGCCGCTCCTGGCCGAAACCGGCGGTCGTGGACGGTACGACGCCGTGGTCACCGTCGAAGCGCCGGCCGATCTCCGCCTCGACCGCGCCGTAGAGCGCGGACTTGACCGCGACCAGGCGGCGGCACGGATGGAGGCGCAGGCCCGGTCGAAGGACCGCCGCGCGGCGGCGGACTTCGTGATCGAGAACGTCGGCAACCTCGAAGAGTTGCGCGCCCAGGTCGAGGCCTTGTACTCCGACTTGAAGCGTCGCGCTCAGCGCTCCTGACCAGCCTTCTCCAGGCCATCGAGCGCCCGCAGGAACGCCCGCCAGGCGCGGCCGCGATGGCCGATCCGGTCCTTGACCTGTTCGCCGAGCTCCGCGTAGGTCCGTTCGAGGCCATCGGGCTCGAAGACCGGATCCCAGCCGAAACCGCCCTCGCCTCGCGGCGGCAGCACCAGCCGTCCGGCGGTCGCGCCCTCGGCGACCACTTCCCGGTCTCCGCCCTTGAGCATGAGCGCACATCGCGCGACGACCCCGGGGTCGCCAGCACGAATCGCGACCTTCGCAATCCCCTCGTCACCGACCGCCTCCAGCATCCACTTGACCAACGGACCCGGGAAGCCGTTCATGCAGGCCAGTTCCAGGCCGGTCTCCTCGACGACGACTGGCCGCTCGAGCCGCTGCCAGGCAGCCTCCGCTTTGTGCCGCAGCACCTCCATCAGGTCGCCCGACTGGATCTCCGGCAGATCGATCGCCGCCGACTCCAACCGGTGGCCGACGATCCGCTCCGCCTCGCGCCGCTTGTTCGCGTTGCCGGTGACCAGCACCCACGGTCGCCGGCTGGCATCCCCGCTGCTCACCTGCCGGCGCCTGGACGCGCTGTGAATAAACGTGCGCCTTTGTGGTGTATTATTCGTCGCGAGAGAGCCAAGGGACAGGCAGTGTAGCCCGCCCCAAACGATCCGGCTCAACGGAGGATCTCCCATGCCTGAACACCTGATCTCGATCGCCGACCTCGCGGAGGGCCAACTCGAGTCGATCCTCGAACTGGCCCTGCAACTCGAATCCACGCCGCAAGCCCACCGCGACGCCCTCAGCGGCAAGTCGATCGGGCTCTACTTCGAGAAGTCGTCCACGCGAACCCGGGTCAGCTTCGAAGCGGGCATGGCGCAGCTCGGAGGCCAGCCGATCTTCCTCTCCAACCGGGACCTCCAGATCGGCCGCGGTGAAACGATCGCCGACACCGCCCGCGTCCTGTCTCGTTACGTGGACCTCCTCATGCTGCGCACCTTCGAGCACGGCACCGTGGTCGAAATGGCCGAGCACGCCACAGTGCCCGTGATCAACGGGTTGACCGACGAGCTGCACCCCTGCCAGGCGCTCGCCGACCTGATGACCGTCCACCAGGAGTTCGGCGAACTGCGCGGCCGCAAGGTCGCCTACATCGGCGACGGCAACAACGTCGCCCACTCCCTGATGATCGCCTGCGCCCGCGCGGGCGTCGACTTCTCCATCGCCTCGCCGCCGGGCTACGAAGTCGCCGACAGGTACCTCGACCTCGCCCGCGGCCTCGCAGCGGACACCGCCGCCGGGATCGAAACCGGCGCCGACCCGCACGCCGCCGCCGGCGGCGCAGACGCCGTCTACAGCGACGTCTGGACTTCGATGGGCCAGGAGAAGGAACAAGAGCAGCGCCTCGCCGACTTCGACGGCTACACCGTCGACGACGACCTGATGTCCAGGGCAAGAGGTCACGCGATCTACCTCCACTGCCTCCCCTGCCACCGGGGCGAAGAAGTCACGGCCTCCGTCGTCGACGGTCCGAGGAGCCGCGTCTTCGACCAGGCGGAGAACCGGTTGCACACCCAGAAGGCCGTCATGCTCCGCCTCCTCGACCGCGCGTAGGCGAGCGCACCATGGGTGCGGCGCACCCGCCGGCTGGGGGCTCAGGGGGGTCAACCTCCAGGTGGCGTGAGCGCTTTCTGAGTTCTGGAGGGGGTGGCGCTCACTCCACTCCGCTCGCTCCGGTTCGTTGTCGGTTTCTGTGATGTCCGGGGCGTCGCTCGCTCCGAGGCACCTGGAGGTTGACCCCCCTGAGCCCCTAGGTGCCGGCTGGACGTCGTCAGCCCATGAGGAACGCGGCGATGCCGGCGTCCTTGAGGCGTTGCAGCACGTCGTCGGCCGCTTGCCGGCGTCTGCGCTCGATCTGGACACGGTGCACACCTCGCCCTCTTGTGATCTTCACGTTGTCGAGGTCGAGTTCGCGTCGGAGGCGCTGGGCCAGCGCCACGGCGCTGCTGCGTTTGCGGAAGGCGCCGGCCTGGATGGTGAAGCTGCCGCGGGCTGTTCGTTCGGCTGCCGCCGCGCGCCTGTCCCGGCTCGTGCCGCCGGCGCGGCCGCGCGCGGGGTAGGAGATCGGCAACTTCCGTTTCTTGGGCGCTACGCGAACGACCTTGATGCGGACGTTCGCGAGGCCCTGGCCGAACATGTCGAGCTTCCTGGCGGCGCCGACGGAGAGGTCGATGATCCGGCCCTTGATGAAGGGGCCGCGGTCGTTGATGGGCACGCGGAGCTTCTTGCCGTTGTCCCGGTTCTTGACCTGGACCACGGTGCCGAGGGGCAGTTGCTTGTGGGCCGCCGAGATGCGGTTCATGTCGTAGATTTCGCCGCTGGCCGTCGGCCGGCCGTGGAACTTGGCGCCGTACCACGATGCCAGACCCTTCTGGGTCGCTCCGCGGTTCGGCGACTCGAGGCCCCTGGTCGAGGCGCACCCGGCCAGCAGGCCGGCGGCGACGACAGCGGCCAACGCGCCAGTGAGCGGCCCGCAGGTGCGGTCGTCGGGACGGGATCGCGGCCAGCGCATGGAGCGGCTAGACCCTCGGCGCCTCGACCGGCGCGGCCCGGTGTCTCGCCAACGCCGGTTCCACTGCCTCGGCCAGGAAGTCGTCGACCTGCTGCGCTGAGCGGCCGGTGAAGGAATCCGCGTCGATCAGGGATTCGAGTTCTTCGCGGTCGAGGCCGAACGAAAGATCGTCCGCGATCAGGTCGACCAGCGGGTTCGGCTCGCCCGCGGAGACCCGAGCGTAGGCCTCGAGACTGTGCCGGCGGATGCGCTCGTGCAATTCCTGCCGGTCGCCGCCGCGCAGTGACGCCTCCATCAGGAAGGTCTCGGTGGCCATGAACGGAAGCTCTCGCCTCACCCGAGCCGCCGTGGCCGCTTCATTGACCCGCAGTCCCTGGGCGATGTTCGCGGCCAGGAGCAGTATGGCGTCGACGGTCAGGAAGCAGTCGGTCAGCACCAGGCGGCGGTTCGCCGAGTCGTCGAGGCTGCGCTCGAGCCACTGCGTGCCGGCGTTCAGCGCTCCGTGCAGCGAGTCGCTCATGACCCGTCGCGACAGTGAGCACATGCGTTCGGCCCGTACCGGGTTGCGTTTGTACGCCATCGCCGACGAACCGACCTGGTTTTCATCGAACGGCTCGGAGAGCTCTCCCACGCCCTGCAACAGCCGCAGGTCGCTACCGAACTTGTGGCAACTCTCCGCGGCGCCCGAGAGAGTGTGCAGAACCTGACTGTCCTGCTTGCGCGGGTAGGTCTGGCCGGTGATCCGCCAGCTCGCCTCGAAGCCGAGCGCCGTGGCCACCCGGGCGTCGAGTTCGCGGACCTTGCCATGGTCGCCGCCGAAGAGGGTCAGAAAGGAGGCCTGGGTGCCCGTCGTGCCCTTGACGCCCCGGCAGCGCAGCCGATCGCGGCGATTGGCGACCTCCTCGAGGTCGGTCAGGAAGTCCTGGAGCCACAGGCAGGCGCGCTTTCCCAACGTCGTCAACTGGGCCGACTGGAAGTGGGTGTAGGCGAGCGCGGTCGTACCGCGCTCCCTGCGGGCGAAGGCAGCCAGCTCGCCGACCGTGGCCGCCAGCCTTCCCGCGACGAGGTCGAGCGCCTCCCGAACGATCAGAGCGTCCGTGTTGTCCGTGATGAACGCCGACGTCGCGCCCAGGTGCAGGATGCTGCCCGCGTCGCCGCTGACCTCGGCGAAATGCCGAAGGTGAGCCACCACGTCGTGGCGCGTTTCCCGTTCCAACCGCGCGACCCGTTCCAGGTCGAGTTCGTCCGCGTGATCGCGCAGCGCATCGAGCTGCGCCTCGCTGATCGGCAGTCCCAGGGCCGCCTGGTTCTCGGCCAGACAGATCCAGAGCCGCCGCCAGATCCGGAACCGGTGCCGGGCCGAAAACAACCGCGCCATCTCCGCGCTCGCATAGCGCTCATGAAGCGGATTCTGCGGCGCCTCCCTAGCTTCGGCCATGTCCGCAGTCTACCAGCGTAACTATCTCGTTTGCTGAGGTTTAGCACAGTACACCCGAGCCGCCTGGGACCCTCCCCTCCGGTCCCCAAGCAGGCCGGACGTCGTCAGTCATCCCTCGACGACGCCGCTGCGGCGGTGCGCCCCGATCGAGTCCGCCGTGAGCCGCGTTCGCTGGAGGAAGGCGGTTCCTGAAACAACCGTCCGGAGTCCGATCGGTCGACCGTCGGTTGCACCCCTCGACGACGTCCAGCCGGCGCCCGGGGGCTCAGGGGGGTCAACCTCCAGGTGCCTCGGAGCGAGCGACGCCCCGGACATCACAGAAACCGACAACGAACCGGAGCGAGCGGAGTGGAGTGAGCGCCAACCCCTTCACAATCCGACCAAGCGCTCACGCCACCTGGAGGTTGACCCCCCTGAGCCCCCAGCCGGCGGGTGCGCTGCACAGACCGGTGCACCGCACCGGCGGGTGCGCCGCACCGCCGCTCCGGTCAGGAAAGGTCGACCAGGTCGACCGCGATCACCTCGTCCACGGCCAGCAGGGCCCGCAGGCAGGCGTCGTCCGGGACCTGGTCGAGCCGCAGCACGGCGAGCGCGTCGCCGCCCGGTTCCCGTGACAGGTGGATGTCGGCGATGTTGATGCCGGCGTCGCCGAGCAGGGTGCCCAGCCGGCCGACGAAGCCCGGAACGTCGCGG
>Ga0209543_1002735_pt1 | contig 12151 bp, 6 predicted proteins | sample MesohylFT_FD_187296 | JGI IMG/M metagenome (GOLD analysis project Ga0209543, IMG submission 187296) | Host-associated microbial community of the marine sponge Aplysina aerophoba from Gulf of Piran - sponge mesohyl, lysed by freeze-thaw... | ecosystem: Host-associated > Porifera > Sponge >...
GGAGCAGAACAAAGGCCATCAGGGTGGGCAGCGGGGCCACCAGAAGAGGGAGCAACCAGACCCACGCATTTTTCCCGCGGACGCGCGCCTGGTCGTACATCCAGACGAACACCCACACCACCAGCAGGAAATAGTTGATCCCCAACCAGTGCGTGGTGCGCGTGGTGAGTTCACTGGTGCTCCCACCCGTTGCGGCGTTCCAAAAGACCATTTGCAGGACACCGAACGTGACCAACAAGGTGACGACAATCCGTTTACTCCACACGTACATGATTCACGCCTCCTTTTGTGAGAGAGATCTTGTTTCGACTGTGATGGTGAGCTTCTCCCTTTTGGGGAATCAACAGAATAGTACGGATCCCGGCAAAAATCGAGACGCAAACCGGAAAGCTGTTCCAACATTGGGCCAATTACAGGGAGGGACAGGGACAAAAAGTCTCCCGGTTTTCCCTTGCCCGCCTCCATCGGCATGGATTCCGGAACATTCCCGTCCTGTTGATGAAGGAAAAAGTCCTCTTTTTCATCCTGTGGATAACACAAAATCATCGTTCTAACGTTTTGAATTACAATGGTTTTTTTTGTTCCCAGACTATCCACTTGTATCCCCCGGTTATTGAGATGAAAGCACAACATTTAGTATTGACAATTCCTCTTTGACTCTATAGATTGTGTGACTTCAAGAAACACTCTCTAGAGTCAGAATCCTTATGCTTTCCTCTCTAGGTGCAGAAATGGATCAGTCACGTGTCAGATTCCACTATGGCAACAAAAGGCTGATCGTGCACTCAAATCGCCAAATCGCCCGAAGCCAATCCGGCATTTTCCCGGCAGTACCCCCCGTTCAGGGCCGGCAGGCATCCAAAGGGAATCGCAGTCGACTGCCGAAGGCAGCTACGAGGGAAGGGGCATGCTGTCCGGTCCCGGAAACCACATGAACCTGGCCTCCTGACCTGAGACTGGTCGGGCGTAGGGAGAATCGTTGTGAAAATAGAACGCCGTTTTACCCGCGCCGAAGAATCTCCCTACGAAGGCATTCCCTTTTCCACCCGGTCGTCGGAAATCAAGAATCCGGACGGCTCCGTGGTGTTTCAACTCAATGACATCCATGTCCCCGATCAATGGTCCCAACTAGCCGTGGACATTCTGGCGCAAAAATATTTCCGGAAAGCCGGAGTGCCGCAGTTCGATCCCGATGGGGAGCCCGTCAAGGATGAGCACGGCAACCCGGTGACGGGCGGCGAACGCGATGCCCGGCAGGTGTTTCATCGCTTGGCCGGTTGCTGGACCCAATGGGGCGAAACCCATGGGTATTTCGATACGGACCGGGATGCCCGGGCCTTTTATGCCGAACTGTGTTTCATGCTGGCCAAACAAATGGCCGCCCCCAATTCACCGCAGTGGTTCAACACGGGCCTGCATTTTGCGTACGACATCAGCGGCCCCTCTCAAGGGCATTATTTCGTCGATCCCCATACCCAAAAACTCAACCTGTCCCAAAACGCCTACGAACGCCCCCAAGTTCACGCCTGTTTCATCCAGTCCGTCAGTGACGACCTCGTCAACGAGGGAGGGATCATGGACTTGTGGGTCCGGGAGGCCCGGTTATTCAAATACGGGTCAGGCACCGGGACCAACTTCTCCAGGCTTCGCGGAGAAAACGAGCCGTTGTCGGGTGGTGGGAAATCTTCCGGGTTGATGTCGTTCCTCAGGATCGGAGACCGGGCGGCAGGCGCGATTAAATCGGGTGGCACCACCAGACGGGCCGCCAAAATGGTCTGCCTGGATTTGGACCATCCCGACATCGAAGAGTTCATCGACTGGAAGGCCATCGAGGAACAAAAGGTGGCCGCCATGGTGACCGGGTCCAAGATGTGCGCCGGTCAATTGAACGCCGTCCTGAAAGCCTGTCGTCAAAAAAATGCCGAAGGGCTGGAGGAAGTCGAGGTCGACCCCGAACGGAATCGTCCGCTCAAGGACGCCCTCCGCTCGGCTCGTCAAGCAAGCGTGCCCGAAGCCTTTATCCAACGCATTTTTGCCTATGCCCGGGAAGGCTATACTCATTTCGTGTTTCATGAATACGACACGAACTGGGACAGCAAAGCCTATCAAACGGTGTCCGGACAAAATTCCAATAACAGCATCCGGGTACCCAACGGATTTTTTCAGACGTTACGGGAAGACGGCGAATGGCACCTCACCCGCCGGACGGACGGAGCCGTGGCGAAGAGGCTCAAAGCCAAGGATTTGTGGGATCGCATCTGTTGGGCGGCCTGGATGTGTGCCGACCCTGGCATGCAATACGATACCACGATCAATGAATGGCATACGTGCCCGGACGACGGGCGCATCAACGCCTCCAACCCGTGCAGCGAATACATGTTCCTGGATGATACCGCGTGTAACCTGGCGTCCCTGAACCTGGGCGCCTTCATGACGCCGGACGGTGAATTCGACGTCCCGGCGTATCGACACGCCATCCGGCTCTGGACCATCGTCCTGGAAATCAGCGTGCTCATGGCCGGCTTCCCGAGCAAGCCGATTGCCGAGAAAAGTTTTATCTTTCGAACGTTGGGGCTGGGGTATGCCAATCTCGGGTCCCTGCTCATGCGGATGGGCATTGCCTACGATTCTCCGAAAGCGCTGGCGATCTGCGGGGCCCTGACCGCCATTCTGACCGGCGAAGCCTATGCCGCCTCCGCGGAAATGGCGTCGGAACTCGGCCCTTTCCCCGGATTCACGAAAAACCGCGACCACATGCTGCGAGTCATGCGAAACCATCGAAGGGCCGCGTATCAGGCCAAACTTGACGACTATGAAGGCCTGACGATGACACCAAAGGGCATCGACCCGGCTTCCGCCCCTGCCGCGCTGTTGCATGCCGCGCAGGAGACCTGGGACCGTGCCATCGAATTGGGGGAAGCCCACGGATTCAGGAACGCGCAGGCCACGGTGATCGCCCCCACGGGCACCATCGGCTTGGTCATGGATTGTGATACCACTGGGATCGAGCCGGACTTCGCGCTCGTCAAATTCAAGAAACTCGCCGGAGGCGGCTACTTCAAAATCATCAATCAAAGCCTGCCCCCGGCGCTCAAGAAACTGGGCTATTCCCAGGAACAGATCCACGACATCATCACCTATGCCACGGGAACCCGGACCCTGAAACACGCCCCGTTCCTGAATCACGAATCGCTCCGGGCCAAGGGGCTTACCCCGGAAGTGCTCGACCGCCTGGAATCGACGTTGGACGAGGTCTTCGAAATTCAATTCGCCTTTAATAAATGGACGTTGGGTGAAGATTTCTGCCGGGACGTCCTCGGCTTCTCCGACGCCCAACTCAACGATCCCCAATTCAACGTTCTCAACGCGTTGGGGTTTACTCAGGAAGAAATTCTCGCGGCCAACGATTTTTGCTGCGGGACCATGACGGTGGAAGAGGCGCCCCATCTCAAAGACGAGCATCTGCCGATTTTCGACTGCGCCAACCGGTGCGGTCGCATCGGAAAACGCTACATTTCGACACAGGCGCACATCCGGATGATGGCCGCGGCCCAGCCGTTTATCAGTGGGGCTATCAGCAAGACCATCAACATGCCTTCGGATTCCAGCGTCGGGGACGCGGAAGGCGCGTACCTGATGGGGTGGCAGCATATGCTCAAGGCCGTGGCCTTGTACCGGGACGGGTCGAAACTGAGCCAGCCCCTGAACGCCTCGGCCGACTCGCAGTCCGAACGGCACGACGACGTCATGAAGGCGGCCCAACAGGTGACGGAGCGGGTGATGGTCCGGTATCTCGCCAAACGTCGCCCGCTTCCCTCACGACGCGGGGGGTACACGCAGAAGGCCATGATCGGCGGACATAAGATTTATCTCCGCACCGGCGAATACGAAGATGGGACACTCGGAGAAATCTTTCTCGACATGCACAAGGAAGGGGCCGCGTTTCGCAGCCTCATGAACTGTTTTGCCATTGCGATTTCTTTGGGCCTCCAACACGGCGTCCCGCTCGAAGAATTCGTCGAAGCCTTCCTGTTCACCCGCTTCGAGCCCAACGGCCCGGTCAACCTCAATGACCATATCAAAATGTCCACGTCGATCATCGACTATATCTTCCGTGAGTTGGCCATTACCTATCTCGACAAGAAAGAACTCGCACAGGTGAACCAGGAGGACTTGCGCGGGGATTCCGTCAAACAGGACCCCGAATGTACGGAGGATGAACCGGCCGACCCCAGAACCATCACGACAACCGCCATCAACCCGGAACTGTTTCCCGCTCGACATCGCATTCAAAGCGACGCCGCGACCGGAAACGGCCAGGGAAACGGAAGCGTATCACACAAACTCGAAATGAAGCGGGAGACCCTCGCCTATGCCACTGAAATAGAAACGGCGTTTCAGAAAGGGTTTGAAGGCGACCCCTGTCCCAATTGCAAGCAATTCAAACTCATCCGCAACGGGATGTGCCTGGTCTGCAGAAACTGCGGTGAAACCACGGGGTGTTCGTAGTTTATTTCTTCACGTCCATCGCACACCGGAACCCGATAGTCAGGTCATTCGCGTCGATGGGAAACATCGGCTCGGCGCTTCGCCGGGCCGTCACTTTCAGCCACTTGGGCGGATCTTCCCACGACCCGCCGCGATAGACTTTCCGCTCTCCCTCTTTGGGCCCGGGTGGATTTTTCTCCGGACTCTCTTCGTAATACGTCCGGTCATACCAATCCGCCACCCATTCAGAAGCGTTTCCCGCCATGTGATAGAGGCCATAGGGACTTTTGGTACCCTCCTTCAATCCATGGCGAATACTCATTCCGGTCACCCCGCTCTTCACGGGCGCCAACGTCACTTCGTAACTGACCCATCCAGTCGTCCCGAAATTGTACCGTGCAATATCGACGAACGGCTGCATATGCCCCCAGGGATACCGGCGGCCATCGGTGCCCCGTGCCCCCTTCTCCCATTCGGCTTCTGTCGGCAGCCGCCTGCCCACCCATTCACAATAGGCTTTCGCGCTGTCCCATGCCATGCCGACGGCCGGACGGTCTTTCGCCTCTTCGAGCGCAGCATAATCATCCCACAACGGCGGCAAATCGTGATTGGTCTCATCGAGAAACTTCTGATACCGCTCCATCGTCACTTCAAATTGATCGATATAATAACTGTCCAACCGGACCATGTGTTCCGGACGCTCATTCCTCGACCCGTCATTGGCTCCCATCAGAAACTCCCCCTCGGGGATCTTGATCATCGGAGCCCCATCCTTCCCCTCGATCATTTCAAATTGGGATTCGATTGGAGGTTCGGTTGACTCATATTTCCATTCAGCGAACGCGGAGGACCATCCCAGGACCATCCCCGTCATGCCAATGACAAAGGTCAACCACGCTCCCCGCTTGTTGTGCCGATTCATGATTCTCCTCCGTCCCCGACTCCGCATCGAAAAGAGTCGCTGAAACAGAGTTCAGCGGCTGCTCTATGGTGGCGTCCCCAACGGGATTTGAACCCGTGTTGCCGGCTTGAAAGGCCGGCGTCCTAGGCCAGGCTAGACGATGGGGACACGAGGCGAATTCTCAGAGAGAGCGCATGCTAACAGGGGAGATCGGACAGAGTCAAACCGCACCTTCGTTTCCGAACGGTCGAATGACCCATCATGCGGTCAGGGCCGGCTTGAAAAAGGTATGGGGTGGGTCGATAAGCCGGATTCTGTTCCGTATCGATTCTGCATACGGCGGTGACCATGTCTCTACGGCTTCTGTTACCACAAGCCTCCAGCGACCTACCCGAGAACCTCGGCCGGGCCGGCCTCTCCCGAACGTCATCGACTCCTCTCCGCAAACGGCTGTCGCCGTGCGAAGCCGATCGGGCCGTTCGGAGCGTCCTCCTATTTGGTCTTGCTCCGGGTGATGCTTACCCTGCCGTCCACGTTGCCGCGGACGCGGTGGGCTCTTACCCCGCCGTTTCACCCTTACCCCGGCACCATCCGAAGATCGTCCCGGGGCGGTTTGTTTTCTGTGGCGCTCATGTCGGATTGCTCCGCCTGGGCGTTACCCAGCACCCTGCCCTGTGGAGTCCGGACTTTCCTCCCACCTGCGACCAGGTGAGCGGCCACCTGACCCACGCCTCATACCTGAAACTATGATACGCAATGGCTGTCCGGGAAACAAGAGACGTACGGAAAGGGAACGTGGCGGAGACGATCAGCCTTCCAGGTGTTCCTGCGCCACGGGCTCCTGGGCACTCACGCATTGAGGCGTTTCATTGAGCGCATCTTCATAATACAAAATGCGATAGCAGTAGGGACAGGTCAACAGTTCATCGGCCCGCTTGACACTGGCGCACAATTGGGGGGGAATTTGCAATTGACACCCCTGGCAGGTTTCACCGCGAACGGTGGCCACCACCACGAGTTTCAAGGACGATTTGAGTATCGAGTATCGCTGATAGATTCGTTTTTCCAATGAGGCCAACAGGCTTTGCTTCTCCTGCTCGATCCGCGCGACCTCATCCGTCAGTTGAGCGGATAAGGCCTCCAGAGCAACCTTTTCCTGCTCCAGGGTTTGCGTCACGTCCTGAAGAAGTTGCTCGACTTCTTCCAATTCTTTCTGCTTCTCTTCCGCTCGCTCCATGGCCAGGAGGACTCGTTCTTCCAGGCCATCCTTTTTCTTGTTGGCCATTTCAATTTCAAACAAATGGGCTTGGTACTCCTTGTTCGTTTTCAATTCGTTCAACCGCTCGCGCATTTTCTGGACGTGACTCTCATGCGCACTCAAGTCCTGTTCACCGCTCCGGCGATCCGCAGCAATGGTCTCCAGCATGGCCTTCAGGTCTTCCGATCGCGTGCGGGCTTGGTCAACCGGCGACTGCGCCGCTTGCAGACGTTGGGGAATCTGTTGTTGCTGTTTTTCGAGATCATGCAGCTTCAGATCAAGCTGCTGGAGTTGCACCAGGAGGGAAAGTTGAAAATTCAAGAACGCCTCTGCGCGTGAGAAAGAAGTGAGCCGTTCATGATCAAGTACCTTACCGTATCCGCCGTATAAATTGCAAAGTTGGTGGGCCCACCAGGACTTGAACCTGGGACCAACTGATTATGAGTCAGCCGCTCTGACCAACTGAGCTATGGGCCCCGGAGAACGTTCGGTCGCCCGTTAAAACCCTTCGGCAAAACTGCGCAGTTTCTTACTCCGGGTGGGGTGGCGGAGTTTGCGCAGGGCCTTGGCTTCGATCTGCCGGATCCGCTCCCGCGTCACCTCGAAATCCTGCCCCACTTCCTCCAAGGTATGGTCCGTCGCCTCCCCGATCCCAAACCGCTTCCGCAACACCTTCTCTTCCCGCGCCGTCAGCGATTCCAACGATTTCCCGATGTGCCGCTGTAAATCATACCGCACCGCCGCTTCCAACGGCGACACCGCTTTCTTGTCCTCGATAAAGTCCCCCAAATGACTGTCTTCTTCTTCCCCGATCGGCGTCTCCAGCGAAATCGGTTCTTTCGCGATCTTCAGGATCTTCCGCACTTTCTCCAGCGGCATCTCCATCCGCACCCCGATCTCTTCCGGCGTCGGCTCCCGCCCCAGTTGTTGCACCAGGTGCCGCGAGGTCCGCACCAGCTTGTTGATGGTTTCGATCATGTGCACCGGAATCCGGATCGTCCGCGCCTGGTCCGCTATCGCCCGCGTGATCGCTTGCCGGATCCACCACGTGGCATAGGTGCTGAATTTGTATCCCCGCTGGTATTCAAATTTGTCCACCGCTTTCATCAACCCGATGTTCCCTTCCTGGATCAGGTCCAGAAACTGCAACCCCCGGTTGGTGTATTTCTTGGCGATACTCACCACCAGCCGCAGGTTGGCTTCGATGAGTTCGGCTTTCCCCCGTTTCATCTTTTCTTCCGCCCATTCCAACCCCACCAGGGCGCTTTTGAATTCCGCAGTCGGCAGCAGCGTCAGCCCCCGCTCGACTTGCTTTAACGTGGCCTGCGCGTCTTGGCTCCGGGTCACAACTTGCCGCAGCACGGCTTCGCTCACGCCGATCTGCCGCTGGACCGGCGCGGTCGGCGCCCCGGCCCGCCCTAACCGCCGGAGCAGTTTCAGCCCGTCCGGGGCGGGGTGCCCCACGCGCTGGCAACACTCCCGCAGCACCCGCTCGGCGCTCCGGACGGTCCGGCCGGCGTCTTTGATCTGGCTGAGCACCGCGTCCCGCACGGCCGGTTGCAGGTGCAGCCCTTCGACCCGCGCCCCCAACTGCTCTTGCACGCCCCGCACTTTGGTGCTCCACCGCGCCTGCTGCGCCACCGGCGCCGCCCGCCGCCGCTCATAGAGCCGCAGCAGCGTCTTGCCCAGGCGCCGCACGTGCTCCAAGTCCGTCAGGGCCTGTTGCCGCAGTTCTTCTTCTTCCTGGGCTTCGGCCAGTTCGGCTTCGTCCAGGTCGTCGTCCCCGGGGTCATGCACCAGCACCACGTCGCCCACGCTCACTTCCCGCTTCTTCAGCCGGCCCCGGAGCCCGTCCAGCGTCTGCAGCGTCATCGGCATCCCCGCTATCGCCCGCGTCATCTCTTCCTTGCCTTCTTCGATCTTCTTCGCCAACTCGATCTCCCCTTCGCGGCTCAGCAACGAGACGCTCCCCATCTCTCGCAAATACAGACGAACGGGATCATCCGTTCGACTCAAATCACCGGGGGTGAGATCAATTTCCGGGGCGTTCTTTTCCAGCACATCTTCCTGTTCCTCAGTCTTGTCGGAAACGGACTCCGGCTCAATCGGCGCTTCGAGACGAGATTGAGACTGTGCCGCCCTGCGTCCGGGAACAGGGCTCCCGACGGGTTCGGGCAGCTTCCGGGGTTGGACTTCAGAGGGACGAACCGTTGCGGATGATGAACGTCCCTTCTTCCCCCGTTCGTTCTTTTTCTCAAATACCAACGCTTCTTTCCGTGACTTGGAGGCGATCGTCTTTGCCATAAAGGGCCCTTATCATGAAGTGGAGGAGGCTAACCCGGCTTTTCTTCCACGCAACGTTTCGATTTGGGAATTCAGAGAATCCGCGTCATCCGTTCGTTGCTCTCGCTCAGCGATTCGAAGCTGAGCAATCAATTCATCAAGACGGGTTCTCAAGTTTCGTTGTTCCAACGCTCTCAAACAACCCTGAATATACTCATCCCGATCCTCAAAATGGGTCCCGGACACCGCCAACTCCGCAACCGAATCGCGACACGTTTCATCCAGCCCGGTTTCAGCGATAAACCCCGACACATCAAGACCGCCTTCCGTATCGAGATGTCGCAGCCCGATCTCGACAAGCCGGCGATAGAGGGGCGATCGAAAATCCTCAGGCCGCAGACCCTTAAGCTGTTCCGCATGAAAACTCCCCTGCACCATGAACGAGACGATGTCGCGTTCTTCTCGAAATTCCCGTTTTTCGCTACGTCGATTGCCGGCGGGCATCGAGTTCCCGCGACGCCGGGCCACGTCTTGACGACGGCCGAGCACCGCAGAATAGCGATCGAGAAGCAGCTGTGGCCTGACACCCAGTCGCTCGGCGACACGCTGGACCTGTTCGTTCTTTTCAATAGGGTTTGAGACTTTGGCCAGGATGCCGAGTATGTCGTCGACTCGCCGGGTACGTTCTTCAATCGTCGCGTGCGTGGCCCCTTCCAGACGTTGGGCCACGGCGAACTCCAACAACGTCAGGGCCCGGTCCCGCAACGCCAGAAAACGCTCCGCCCCATGAGCCCGCACGTATGAATCAGGGTCATGCCCCGGAGGCATGACGACGACTTTGACCGTCACCCCACTATCACGAAACACGTCCAGCGCGCGCAAGACTGCACCTGTCCCCGCCGCATCGCCGTCAAAGATCAGCACCACGGTGTTGGCGAATCGACGGAGCAACACGGCATGCTCGGGCGTGAGTGCGGTTCCCAAGGGCGCGGCAACCTGACGAATACCCGCCTGATGCATCGCCAACACGTCGAAGTAGCCTTCGACGAGCATCAGAGAGTCCAGATGAGGGTTCGTCTCACGCGCCTTGTGCAATGCATACAACACACGACCCTTCTGAAAGAGCGCGGTATCCGGAGAATTAAGATACTTGGGGGTGCCTTCTTCGAACACGCGGCCGCCGAAGGCAATCACGTTCGCGCGAAGGTCATGGATCGGGAGCATGACCCGGCCGCGAAACCGGTCATAAAATCTCGCAGGCTTCGAGCGACCCTGAGCATCTTTTACCGCCACCAGACCCGAAGCTTCCAGATCTGATGGGGTCGCTCCCTGTCTGGTCAAATGGTTGGTGAGCCCATCCCACGATGGCGGCGCATACCCCATGCCGAACTCTTTCAGGGTCTCCAATTCAAGACCTCGACCGGTCAGGTAAGCCAAAGCCGGCCGGCCTTTGGACGGGTCATGCAGATTTTGCTGAAACCACGTATCGGCCAATGCATGGAGGCCTTCCAACCTTTTTCGTTGACCCGTTTGTGATGGCGTCAAGCCCTGTGACGCGTTCCGGGGAAGAGGAATGCCCGCCCGTTCGGCAAGGTCTTTCACCGTCTCCAGGAATTCCAACCCTTCTTTCCGCATCAGGAACGTGAAGATATCTCCCCCCACTCCACACCCAAAGCAGTAAAACATTTGGCGCGCGGGGGTCACGGTAAACGACGGCGTTTTTTCCTGGTGGAACGGGCAAAGCCCACGAAGGTTTTGTCCCGTCTTCGACAACGTGACATAGCGGGACACCACATCCACGATGTCAACGGAGTCACGGATCTGTTGAAGGGTAGCAGGAGGGATTCCAGCTCGTGCCGTAGTCAAGGCTCTTCTCCGAAGCCTTTGTTGGTACCCTCTGTTTTGGAAGAGCTAATCGGACGCAACTTGTTGGAAAATAATGCTTTACATACTTTACCAGGGATAGGACGACAAGTCAACCGGCGGGGACCGCCGTTTCTTAACGGGAGGACTCCGGTCCCGTCCCCCTGATACCCGATTGACCGAAGCGTTTGCCAAGTTCCTGCTGAATCGCCGTCATGGGAATTTCACAATGGCCCAAGGCCACGATGGAGTGAAAGATCAAGTCCGCCACCTCGTGGATGACTTCTTCCCGGTGCTCCTTCTTCACGGCCAACACGACTTCCCCGGCTTCCTCCACGACTTTTTTCAGAATACGATCGGGCCCGTCTTTCATCAAGGCGGACACATACGAATGCTCTTGCGGCTGGGCTTTCCGTTGCAGGACCATTTCATACAGCCGATCGAAAATTCCTCCGTTTGCCTCTTCACCGACCTGAGTCGTCGTCACACCCCGGGACGTCACTTCCGCAAAAAAACACGTGCGGGCGTTCGTATGACACGTGGGCCCCGTGGGTTCGGCCTTGACTAACAAGACGTCCCCGTCACAATCAAGAAATACACGTTTGCAGAGCAGATAATGGCCGGAGGTTTCCCCTTTTTTCCAAAGCTTCCGTCTTGATCGGCTCCAGAAGTGCACGTAACCGGTTTGCAACGTCTGATCGAGTGCTTCCCGGTTCATATAGGCCAACATCAGGATTGCGCCGTCACGCCAATCCTGGACAACGGCAGGCACCAGCCCGCGTTCATCAAACTGAATCCCGAGGTCGTTGGGGATCGCGCTCCGGTCAGATTCCACGGCCATTCACGATACGCACGGGAAGCCCGTGTTCCTTGAGATAGGTTTTCACGTCACTGATGCTGTAGGTTTGATAATGAAAAATCGAGGCCGCGAGCACGGCATCGGCTTTCCCTTCTCCCAAAGCCTCGCACAGATGAGCCACGGTACCGGCTCCACCGGACGCGATGACCGGAATGGAAACGGCTTCCGAAACGGCCCTGGTCAGCGGCAGGTCATAGCCGTCTTTGGTGCCGTCCTGATCCATCGAGGTCAACAGGATTTCACCGGCCCCTTTCTGCTCCATGTGTCGTGCCCATGCCACGGCATCCAATCCCGTGGGCTTACGACCGCCATGGGTGAACATCTCCCATCGATCGAGGCCCGCTTCCTTGGAGGGGACCTGTTTCGCATCGATCGCCACCACAATACATTGGGAGCCGAATCGATGGGCGGCGGCCGTCACGAACTCCGGGTTTTCGACCGCGGCCGTGTTGATGCTGACTTTATCCGCCCCCGCATTCAGCAGTTGCCGAATGTTCTC
>Ga0209543_1002746_pt1 | contig 12096 bp, 9 predicted proteins | sample MesohylFT_FD_187296 | JGI IMG/M metagenome (GOLD analysis project Ga0209543, IMG submission 187296) | Host-associated microbial community of the marine sponge Aplysina aerophoba from Gulf of Piran - sponge mesohyl, lysed by freeze-thaw... | ecosystem: Host-associated > Porifera > Sponge >...
CCGGCCACTCCCGGCGCGAGAAGACCGGCGACAACGACTGCCGCCGTCAACACCAAATGTCTGCGGTTCACGTCCACGCTCCTTTGTCCTGTGCGGGCGCCGGTTCTGAACGCCGCCCCTCCGTTGCCTTCCTGGTGCGGTTCCGAACTCAGTACGCGTCGTAGCCTTCCGTCAGCTCGATGCGGACGCCGGACGGGTCGGTCAGGAAGGCAATCTTGAGCGCAATGCTCTCGATCTCGCGGTAGCCGATGTCGAACTCGATTCCCATCGCCGTCAGCTTCTCGCAGAACGCCTCGAGGTCGTCGACCTCGAACCCGATGTGGTCGAGGGCGCGACCCGCGGTAGGCGCGGGCTCATCGACGCGGCCGCCGCCGAAGCTCATGTTCATCCCCGGCACATCGGTCGTCGTCTCGATCCGGCCCCGCGGCCGGACCTCGAGCGAGAACACCTTCGTGTACCACTCGAGCAGCTCCTCGTAGCCGGGCGTGAAGAAATGGATGTGGTAGCCGGCCACCGGGACGTGCAGCGAGGGATCCTCCTGGAGCTCGACCCAGACCCCGTCGGGCGCCATCACGTAGGCGTTCGGCATTCCCTCCGCTCCGATGAACTCCGGGCCGACCTCCATCCCGGCCTCGCGCCAGCGCGCGACGAAAGCCGCCGTGTCGCGCACCTTGAAGCCGAAGTGATCGAGCACCGAGCCCTGCATCGGTCCGGTCGGCTCCCGTTCCGTCAGCGCAATCAGGAAGTTCGGCAGCCGGACCGCCGTCAGCGGCCCCTTCTCGACCACGACGCCGCCGAAGTAGTCGACCCACAGCTTCTTGTGCACCTCGATGTCGGACACGTTCAGGTGCACGTGGCCGTACGTGATGCCGCTATCGTTGGGCACCGCGAGCTGCGCCGACACGGGCGCCGCGAGCGCGAAGAGAACGATGACGAGGGCGGTCGACAGCACCTTCATGGCTACTTCTCCTCCGAGTACGGCGACCCGGTTATCTGGAACGGGCGATGGAGTCGAGCCACCTCGTCGGAGGCGCGCAGGACGAGCGCGCGTGCGACGTACCGGCCCGGCGGAAGGTGATCGACCGCCACCGAGGCGGAAACGAATCGCCGAGAGGTCTCGGTCGGGCCGCCGAGGACGGCGTCCGCGGAGGCTCGCGCCGGCCCGGATTCGTCGTCGGCCACCTCGACCACGACGCGCATCTGATCGAACACCGGCGGTCCCTCGGCGTACAGCTCCGTGTACGCGAGCAACCATCCGCTCGACACCCGCGCTTCGACCGGGGTCCGGAACGCACCCGGCGAGGAGGGTCTCTCGGCCAGCGTGAGGTCGCCGACCGCCAGCGGTCGGTCCGACCGCGGCTCGGCCCGGAGCGGATGCTGCACACTGCCCCGCTGCCCCGCGCCGTCGACCACGGCGATCCGCAGCGTGTAGTCGCCCGGGCCGACGACCATCGGAACGGAGTACCTGCGCACCGGTCCGGCCGCTGTCACGGCCAGCGCGGCGGGGATGCTCCGCTTACCCGTCGCGACCACCGTCCCTTCCGGGTTGCGCAGGGCGAAGGCCACGGTCAGATCGGACGCGATGTCCACCTCGCCCCCGACCTCCGCGGCGACCGTGACCCGCACCGACTCGTCGCCCGCGTCCGGATAGGTATAGGTCGCCACTCGCACCGGCAAGTCGGTCGTGACCACCGGGGACCGCAACATCCGCGCCAGGTGATCGTCGACGCTCTGCGTGTCCCGTTCCGACTCGAAGCTCACCTCTCGCCGCGCACGCACGCGCGCACCCTCGCGCCGCACCGACACGTCGATCGAGCGCCGCTCCTCGTTCCGATCCTCGGGGCGCGCTTCCACGCCCAGCAGGTAGTAGCCCGACAGCTCCCGCTCCAGTCGTTCGAAGATCGGGCCGGGGTTGTAATGGGCGCGCATGAGCTCCCCGCGCGCGACCGCGGTGACCGCCTGCAGCCCTGCCTCCCGCATGCGGTCGTCCTCCTGAGGCGAGGGCGGCCGCGACTGCTCGGTCGTATCGATCTGCGGTGCGTCGACCCTGATCGCGTACACCGTCGTGCGGGAGGCGGCGGCGAGCTCCTCGATCTCGGCAAGGAACGCCGCCTCGCGACCGACCACCAGCCCGCCCGCGATCCATACCAGGGCCTTGGGCCCCTCGTAGTCGCTCAACGCCCGCAGGATGGCCTCGAGCCCACGGCGCGTATTCAGCGCGTGGAATCTCTCCTCCTCCACGATGGACCGGGCCTCCACGATCACCCGGCTCGCGCAGCCGAAGTCCTGGACGAGGGGCTCTCCGCACTCCCGCGTGGTCACCCTCTCCTGCGTGTCGGTATCGCGGTACTCGCTGATCTGGAACGCCTCGAACAGGCCCATGTTGAGGTCGCGGCGCACCCGCTCGCCCCGACCCGCCATGCCGACGACCTCCCGGCGGACGCGGTCGAGATCCGATGTGAAGTCGATGTGCTGTCCGGTCGGGAGGGCCATGAGAGCGACCCGATCGAGGGGCGTCAACTGGTCGACGAACTCGCCGGCGGCGCGCATCACGTGGCGCCCCTCCCCGAAATGGATGCTCTCCTCGTCGACCGCGATGACGATCAGGCGACCGCGCCGCTGTTCGGTGTTCGAAGTGAAGAAGATCGGCTGCGACTCGAGTGGCGGCGGGAGGCTCTCCTGCGGCGGTCGCAGCCAGATGAACTGCGCCTGAAGGACGCGGCGTCGATCCCCGTCGACGCGGACGGTGAACTCGGACGCGTCGACGTCCGGGATCGGGTGACCGTCGTCGTCGATGACGGTGACGTCGACCTCGATGACGTCGACGCCGCTGCGGAACGTCGGCCGCTGCTGCGGCGGTTGCGCCGAGACCGCGGCGGTCGCAACGACGACCACCAGGACGACCAAAAGACCGTACGAGGCGAGCTGTCGACGGCGCATGTCCCCCACTTCCCCGCTCACTCTACCACCGAACGAGCGCGCCCCCACGAGCGCGTCGGGAGCAGGTCCGGTGCGCGAGGAAGTGGCGCGCCCGCAACGCGATTCGCGCAGCGGGAGTCGAGAGCGGGGTGGCTCGGCCGTGCGTCAGGCCGGCAGCGGCGGCATGCGCGGTCCGGGCGTCGAGAACGTCATCCCGGTGATCGCCTTGACGCTGCGGTTGCCGTAGCGGAACGGGACAATCAACCGGAGCGGCGCGCCGTGCTGCGGCGGGATCGGCTCATCGTTCATGAGCCACGCCAGCATCACCTGCGGGTGCCGGAGCGTCGTCATCGGCTCGTCCGCGTAGAAGCGGTCGGAGGCGACGAAGCGACAGTAGTGCACTTCCGGAATGAGCCCGAGCATGTCGGCGACATCGCTGAAGCGCACGCCGGTCCACTTGACGATGCCGCGCGGATTGGGCGCGCCGCATTGCAGCAGGTACGTGCCGGACACCCGCGGCAGCGGCTCGAGGTCGGCGAAGCGCATCGTGCCGGAGAGCCGGCCGAGTCCCCGCGTGTCGACCCGGACGCGAAGCGAGCGGTAGTCGAAGTCAATCTGCGGCGTGCGCCGCCCCTCGGTGCGCCACAGCACGGGATCGCTGATCGGACCGGCAGAGCCCTCCGGATGCTCCGGCGCCGAGCCGTCGTCGTTCAATGGCAGCGGCGCAGGGAAACCCTCCCGCAACGGCCGCTCCACGAGCCGGTCCGGCCAATCGTCCTGCCCGGCAGTCGCCGCCGCGGCCAGGCTTCGGGGCCCGACCACGCCGAGCGTCATCCCCGCCACTGTCGACCCCGATACGACCATCGCCCGTCGTCGCGACATCTTCATCGGTGCCCCCTTTTGACGTTGCCCGCGCCGACGCCCTCCGCGCGGCGCGAGTCCCGAACCGGGATCGATTATACGCGTCGGCGTCGGGGCGCCGTCGACTATGCTAGGAGTCGGCGCCGCAGAACGGTGCAGACTCCTGGCAGGCGTGGCTGGGCGCCGAGCGGAGCGGAGCCGTCAGGCGACGAATGGCGGGCGAGGAGTCCTGCAAGGTTGGTTGGGACGGCCGCCGGGTCCGGGCCGTCCGGGAGGCGAGCGATGGCGATCGAAGCCCGGACCGCCGGGCGACAGCTCGGCGGAGTCCTGCTGGCAATGACCTTGGCCACGCCGGCGACGTCCGACGCCGCGGAGCGGGGGCGGGCGGCCGAACCGGCAGTAGAAGCGCAGCCCGATTCCTCCCCGGCGGCGGAAATCCCCGCATTCCGCGTCGATCCCTTCTGGCCGCGCGAGCTCCCGAACGACTGGATCCTGGGGCAGGCCTCCGGCGTGGCGGTCGACGCTCGCGATCACGTCTGGCTGCTGCACCGCCCGCGCACGCTCGACGCCCGGCAGCGCGGGGAGCACGGCATGTGCTGCGTCCCGGCGCCGCCGGTCATCGAGTTCGCGCCCGACGGCACGGTCGTGCGCGCCTGGGGCGGTCCCGGCGAGGGGTACGAGTGGCCGGAGAGCGAGCACGGCATCCACATCGACCACCAGGGACACGTCTGGATCGGCGGGAACGCCGCCGGCGACGCGCACATCCTGAAGTTCACCGCCGACGGCGAGTTCCTGCTGCAGATCGGCCGCGCCGGGGCGAGCGGCGGCAGCAACGACACCGCGAACCTCGGGCGCCCGGCCGGCATCCGCGTCGACCCCGGCGCCAACGAGGTCTACGTGGCCGACGGCTACGGCAACCGGCGCGTCATCGTCTTCGATGCGGAGAGCGGTGACTACAAGCGGCACTGGGGCGCCTACGGGGAACGTCCGGACGACGCCGAGCTGCCGCCCTACGATCCCGCCGCCGACCCGATCCGCCACTACCGGAGCCCGGTGCACGACGTAGCCCTCTCGAGCGACGGCCTCGTCTACGTCGCGGACCGGACGAACGACCGGCTCCAGGTGTTCCGCAAGGACGGGAGCTTCGTGCGCGAGGCGTTCGTCCGTCCGGCGACCCTCGGCAGCGGCTCGGTCTCCGGGGTGACGCTGTCGGTCGATCCGGCGCAGCGCTGGCTGTTCATCCCGGACGGCACGAACAACGTGGTCTGGATCGTCGACCGCGAATCGCTGACGGTCGCCGGCCGCTTCGGCCGCATGGGCAAGTACGCCGGCCAGTTCTACCGGCTGCACAACCTGGCCATCGACTCGCGCGGCAACCTCTACACGACCGAGGTCAACGTCGGGCAGCGGATCCAGAAGTTCGAGCGGGTCGCTGAATAGGAGTCCGCGGCGCAGGGCGGTCTACTCCGCGTCCTCGGCGTCCCGGGCGCCCGCGGCGTCCCTGGCCTCCCCGGCGCGCTCGGCGTCCCTGGCGTTCTTGGCGTCCTGGTCCTCTTGCCGCTCGCGATCGAGCCGCGCGAAGAACCAGAGGACGAAGGCCCCAAAACCGAGCACGACGCATACGAACGCCGCCACGGCGGTGAGGCCGAAGCTGGTGCCGAACTCCATGGCGTCCACTATGCTACTCGCAACGACACGCTGATGAGCCATCCGAGTGCGACCGCCCGCTTCTACGTCGGCCAGATCGTGCATCACCTGCGGTTCGGCTACCGGGGCGTGGTCTTCGACGCCGATCCGACCTTCCAGGGCACCGACGATTGGTACGAAACGGTCGCCCGTTCGCGTCCGCCGAAGGACCAACCGTGGTACCACGTCCTGGTCGATGGTGGGCAGCACGCGACGTACGTCGCCGAGCGCCACCTGGAACCGGACGACAGCGGAGATCCGGTCCGGCATCCGCTGGTCGCGGTGTTGTGCGGCGGCTACCGCGACGGCCGCTACCTGCCCCGCGGCGAGGTGCAGTAGCCCGACCCCTCCGGGGCCGACTGACCGATGTCCCCCGCCCGCCGCCGTTCCCATCCGACGACACGCCGCTCGGGACCGACCGCCACCGCGCGCAGCAGCCGCTCCGGTGCGCGACCGCCGACATCCGCCGGTCGTGGCAGCTCAGCGAACGTGCCCGCGCCGACCGGGCCCGGGGGCGCGTCCCGACCGCAAGACGGAGGGCGGACCTTCACCGTTCCCCTCATCCTGACGCTGGCGCTGCTGCTCGTGTCGTTCGTCCCTCGCGCGCAGGCGAATGCCGTCCTCGCTCAGTCGGTGCAGGGCGCGGCCCTGGCGCTCCTGGCCTGGCAGGCCGTGCTCTTCGCGTGGCTCCGCCGCCGAGGCGCCGCCCGGATGCTCGAGACGGCGCTGCGGCCGCAGCACTACGTGCAGGCCGCGGTGCAGCTCTCCGTCTTCGCCTACTGGGGCTGGTACTGGCCGCCGGTCTACGAGCACGCGTGGCTGCTGGTCGCCCAGCTCCTCTTTGCCTACGCCTTCGACCTGCTGCTCGCGTGGTCGCGTCGGGAACGGTACACGCTGGGGTTCGGCCCGTTCCCGATCATCTTCAGCACGAACCTGTTCCTCTGGTTCCGCGACGACTGGTTCCACCTGCAGTTCCTGATGATCGCGGTCGGCTTCCTCGGCAAGGAGTTCGTGCGCTGGGAACGGGACGGCCGGCGCGTCCACATCTTCAACCCGTCCGCGTTCTCGCTCGGGCTCTTCTCGGTGGCGCTCATCGCGACCGGCACGACGGCGCTGACGTGGGGCGAGGAGATAGCGACGACGCTGACGCTCGCCCCGCGCATCTACCTCTTCCTCTTCCTCGCCGGCCTGGTCGTCATGTACCGCTTCGCGATCACGCTCGTGGCCGGATCGGCGGCGGTCGTCCTCTTCGGACTGAGCGCGCTCTACGCGGCGGCGACCGGCGTCCCCTACTTCGTCGACTCGGAGATCCCGACCGCCGTCTTCCTCGGCCTGCACCTGCTGGTGACCGATCCGTCCACGTCACCGCGCAGGCCCATCGGGAAGGCGATCTTCGGCGTGCTGTACGGCGCCGGCGTCTTCGTGCTCTACGCGCTGCTCGGTGCGCTCGGCGTGCCCACCTTCTACGACAAGCTGCTCTCGGTGCCGCTGCTCAACCTGTGCGTGCCGTGGATCGACCGTCTCGCGGGTGCGCTCCAGGCGCGCGCCCCGTTCGCCCGCGCCGGGGAGCAGATGGCCCGGCCGCGCGCCAATCTCGTGCAGATGGCGGTCTGGGTGCTCTTCTTCGCGGCGATGACCGGTCTCGGAGCGACCGACGGGCGGCACCGCGGCGACACGATACCGTTCTGGCAACAGGCATGCGGGGACGGGAACCCGCGGGCGTGCGAGCGGCTGATCGGCATCGAGGCTTCGTACTGCGCGGACGCCTCGGCCTGGGCCTGCAACGAGCTCGGGCGACACTACACGAGCGGCGCCATCGCCGACGCCGACCCGGCCCCGGCCCTCGACTACTTCGCCCGGGCCTGCGAGCTGCGCTTCCGGCCGGCGTGCCTCAATCTGCTGGAGCCGGGGCGGACCCTGGCGGCACCGCCCAAAACGCTCGACCTGCGGCTCCTCCTCCGGGAGGGAGGGAGCAACCTGATGGAGATGTCGGAGCCGGACCTCCGCGCACGGGCGTGCGAGCACGGCTGGAGCTTCGCGTGCTGACGGCGGGACGCTTGCGGCTGTCGCGCCGCGCGGGCTCGTGGCGTGCGGGCTCGTGGCGCGCGGCATCGTGGCGCGCAGCCTCGCGTGGCGCGGGCTCGAGTCGCTCGGCCTCGCGGCGCGCAGCGCTGGTCGCGCTCGCCCTCACCCTGGCGGTGGGCGCCTGTCAGCCACCCCAGAGGGACGGTTCGTCGGTCTTTCGGCTGCCGCCCCTCCCGGAGACGCTCGACGGCTTTCGCGCCGACGCCTGGTTCCTGCCGGACGACCCGGAACTCGGCTTCGTCGACATACCGGCCGGTCCGTTCATCATGGGCAGCGACCCGGCCCTCGATCCCCGCGCCTTCGAGAACGAGCGCTGGTCGCAGGACCGCACGCAGGGCACGGTCGACCTCCCTGCGTTCGCCATCGGCCGCTACGAGGTGACGGTTGCCCAGTTCCGCGCCTTCGCCGCCGACGCCGGCGTCACCGCCGACGCGGCAGCGCTCCGCGGCCCGCCCGACCACCCGGTGGGCTCGGTCTCCTGGCCCGATGCACTCCGCTACTGCCGCTGGCTGGAAGAGATGCTCCGCGCCTGGTCCGGAACTCCCCCGCCCCTGCGGCAGCGGCTCGACACGGGCTGGCGCGTGACGCTGCCGACCGAGGCGCAATGGGAGAAGGCAGCCCGCGGCACCGACGGCCGCGTCTACCCGTGGGGCAACGAGCCGCCGCGCGGCCGGGCTCGCTTCGGGGGTGCCGGCCCGGGCCCCGGCGGGGGTGCCGGCCCGGGCCCCGGCGGGGGCGCCGGGGGCTCGGCTGACACCGGTCCGGCGCCGGTCGGCAGCTTCGACTGCCCCTCGTGCCCGTTCGATCTGCGCGACATGAGCGGCAACGTCTGGGAGCTGACCCGCAGCCCGTACCAGCCGTATCCCTACGACGAGGCGGACGACGACGCCGACCTCGAGGCCGACGCCCTCTTCGTCATGCGCGGCGGCTCGTTCGCGGATCCGGCGGCAAACGTGCGGGCCGCCATCCGCGGCGGCGCCGACCCGGGCGCGCGCCGGCCCTTCATCGGCTTCCGCGTGGTGATGACGCCGCCGTGACACACACCTGCATGATCGGCCGCGGCGAGCGGAGCGTCGTTCAGCGCCGGATCGCCAGGGCCAGACTCGGAGTCTCGTGACCGGTACCGTTTGGAGGCGCTTTCTCCTTCATCTGACCTGTCCTCGTCCTGACCACTCTCGTGGGATTCCGCTGCCTACCATGCCATCAGCACCGTCACCCGGTGCGGCTCCGTCGGGGACGGGTGGTGCATGACGACGTCCTGCCGGCCGTCGCGGTCGAGGTCCGCAAGCCAGACGTACTCCCCGTCCTCGGGTAACGGGATGTCCAGCTCGTGAGGCACTCGGGAGAACAGCTCCGGCGCCGGCTCGCCGACGAAGATGTGGAGGGAATCGTCGGCATGGCGGCGCGGACCGGGCGGCTCGCCACGGTCCCGTCCGATGAGGAGGTCCGCACGTCCGTCGCCGGTCACGTCGCCCACGAGCACCGGCGTGTTGAAGGCTCGCGGATGGGCGGCCTCGGTGAGCCGTCGTTCGTGAGTGGCGCCCCGGAGGGCCATGTCCAGGGGCACCCATCCGGGTCCGCGGTGCGCGCCCGGGTATTGCAGGTTGATGCGACGCGTGGCGCCGGGCACATCGGGATAGCGGCCGTCGACCATCCGGAAGAACTCGAGCTGCAGGGGGATCTCGCCGCCCATGAAGCCGGCGAACCTCCGGAAGAGGGTGCCCCGCAGCAGCGGCGGCGCGATGGTGGTGACCAGCGTGTCGAGCTGCCCGTCGCGGTCGATGTCGTGCCGCTCGACCCCGAGCTGGATGCCCTCCGTGCGAATCACGGTGTCGGGCGCCGTCCCGAACGCGATGCCCCGACCCGGCCGCCGGATCCCGAAGTGCACCTCGACGGCGGAGGCCCTGGCGCCGACGCGCCGCCCCTGGAGCGACCGGATCACGAGGTCCGCGATGCCGTCACCGTTGACGTCGGTCAGCGCATCGAGCACCCTGCCCTGCATGTCGCCCGTGGCCAGCCAGGACGGGTCGTCGGAATCGAAATGCACGTAGCTCGCGACGATTTCGGGGTCCGAAGAGAAGCGGCCCCGCGCGTCCTGCCGATGCACCTCGAATCGATCTCCGTTCCAGGACGTCAGATCGGGGCGGCCGTCGCCGTCGTAGTCGGTGACGTGGATGCGGCTCTCGCTCCAGGGGTCGTACCGATACCCGTCTGCTCCCCAAATGTTGGCCATACCGGCTGGCGGGCCAACGGTCACGGCGTCTCTGAACTCGCCGCCGCTCGTCTGGACGAAGACCCGGAAGCCGTCGTCGCCCGGCACGACGAGGTCGTCGCGGCCGTCGCGGTTCACGTCCCGCGTTATGTCGGCGTGCGGAATCGGGCCGCCGCGAAGCGGCTCGAAGTTCGAGGTCACCGCGACCAGCGGGCGCGACGCCCCGGTCTCGAGATCCAGCACGCTGAGCCGGCCCGGTTCGTAGGTGATCAACCGCTCGCGCCCCTCGATGGTCGCTACGTCGACGAACGACACTTCTCGGGGCAAAACGGACTCGCCTCGTGGCTTCCATGCGCCCTCGTCGAACCCGTAGATGCACACTCCCCGCTCGCCCTGTCCGTCTACCGTCAGCACAGCGAGGTCCGCCATCGGTCCATCGAGCAGGAATCCCGTCAGGACGGTCTGGTGCGCCGCGGGCCCCGTCACGACCTCGTACGGCTCGAAGGCGACCTGGGCGCTCGCATGGCCGACTCCGCCTGACACGAGAACGACCAACACCAGCGAAGCCGAACCGCTGCGCCGCCGATTCCCCGTACCGTGGAGGGGCGGACGCAAGCTCGCAAGAGTCGTCATGGCGTCCTCCCGGAAGCAGTCCGACGGCCGTTCGACCTCGCACCCAGGCGATTCTGGAACCGGGCGGCCGCCGACCGTGTCTGCGCCGCAACCAGCCCCGGAGACAGCCTCCGCCCTCCCGGCCTTGCTTGGGGCGGCGCGGCAGCTCCGTCGATCCCAGCCGGGGTCAGGCTGACATCGACGTGGCTCGGGAAGGCGTACGCGGCCCCCGTCGCGAAGTCGAGGCCCCAGACGATCGCGTTGTTCGCGGCCCGTCCTCCATTCATCGGCCACCCCCTGCCTTCGCGTCATCACTGGTAACTCCGTGGACACGGGAGCAGATCCGATGCCAGGTTCGACGGACGTCTCGTATGTCTCACGCTGACAACCGGTTGCAGCTACCACGGGCTGCCCGCAGGCGGCCCGCCTCCGGGCGACGACGGGCATTCAATGTCCAGCGGGTTGCATCACATGGCCGCATGCGCGCCGCAGACGACGTGGTCAAGAGGGCAGCTCAGGGGCTTCCGCGCGTGATCGCGACCGGGGCCGCGGCATCGGACATGCGTGACGGGCCGGGTCAGGGTCGGGACAACGCCGGGGGGGCGGAGGTCAAGCGCCGGAGCAGCTCGGGATCGATGTGCTGCTTGACCGTCCGGCGGTCGAGCTCCAGGCGCCGGGCCGTCTCCTGGTAGCTGCCGGTCCGCGCGTAGACGGTCGTGCAGTAGCGGCGGAGGAGCTCCCGGGCGGTCACCCCTCCCTCGCGCAGCGCGGCGGCCAGATCGTCCGCGGCCGGCTCCCGCCGCGCCGCGGGCGGACGGTACTGCTTGCGGACCAGCACGTTCCGGACGCACTGCTCCAGCTCGCGGACGTTGCCGGGCCAGGGATAGTGGGGACCGAGGTCGCGCCCGACGCATTCGAGCACCTCGTCCGCCAACTGCGCGGCACCGTCGGCCCCGATCACGCGCTCGCAGACGAACCGCACGAGGTTCCGCAGCTCCGCCGGCGCGTCGCGAATCTGGTCCCGGAGCGGAGGGGTCACGATCAGGTCGGAGCAGAGCCGGTAGTACAGGTCCTCGCGGAACCGGCCGTCGCGCATCTCCGCTTCCAGGTCGCGATTGGTTGCGGCGATCAGCTTCCCCTGGAACTCGCGGGCCTTCGTCTCACCGACGCGGTGGAACTCGCGCGTCTGCAGCACGCGCAGCAGCTTGACCTGGATCGACGCCTCGATCTCGCCCACCTCGTCGAGCAGGACGGTGCCGCGCGCCGGACAGGCCTCGAGCCACCCGACGCGATCCTGGACCGCCCCCGTGAACGCACCCTTCCGATGGCCGAAGAGCTCCGATTCGATCAGCGCGGGCGACATCGCGGACAGGTTCACGGCGTGGAACGCCTCGTCGAGGTCGTCGACGAACACCTCTCGCTCCGAGTCGAACGGCACGTAGCCCGAGAGGCCGATCGCGCGCGCCACCAGTTCCTTGCCGGTCCCGGAGGGCCCGCTGATGAGCGTCGTGACGTCGTGCATCCGGTTGTAGAGCGCGCGCCAGTAACGCTGCACGTCGTGCGTGAAGATCGATTGCCACACCGTCGCCCGCAGGCGGGCAGCAGGCCGCGAGGCGCCCACGATATAGCGATGGATGAGGTGAAACGCGCGACGGACCTGGAAGAAGCAGGCGAAGAGGTGCGCGGCGTCGACCGGCTGGGTGATCCGGAACCGGCCCGGG
>Ga0209543_1002751_pt1 | contig 12071 bp, 10 predicted proteins | sample MesohylFT_FD_187296 | JGI IMG/M metagenome (GOLD analysis project Ga0209543, IMG submission 187296) | Host-associated microbial community of the marine sponge Aplysina aerophoba from Gulf of Piran - sponge mesohyl, lysed by freeze-thaw... | ecosystem: Host-associated > Porifera > Sponge >...
AACCGCAAGCCGCGCAAGCTGGACGGCGAGGGCGAGGCGAAGCTGACGATGCTGGCTTGCTCGGAGCCGCCGGACGGATGCGCCCGCTGGACGCTGAACTTGCTCGGCGAGCGCCTGGTGGAGCTGGAGGTGGTGGACAGCATCTCGTACGAGACGGTCCGCCAGACTTTAAAAAAAACAGCATCAAGCCGTGGCTGAAGGACTGCTGGTGCATTCCGCCGAAGGAGAACGAGGACTTCGCCTTCGCGATGGCGGACGTGCTCAAGGTCTACCACCGCGACTTCGACGACGGTACCGTTCCGGTTTGCATGGACGAGTCGAGCAAGCAGCTGACCAGGGAGACCCGGGCGCCGCTGCCGACAAGCCCCGGCCAGCCGGCCATCTACGATTTCGAATACGAGCGCAATGGCACGGCGAACCTGTTCATGGTGCATGCTCCGCTAGCGGGATGGCGCCACGTCGAGGTGACGGACCGCCGCACGAAACTCGATTTCGCGCATCTTCTCCGGGACATGGCGGATGTCCATTTCCCGGACAGAAAGATCGTGCTGGTGATGGACAACCTGAACACGCACAAGCTGTCCGCCCTCTACAAGGGCTTCCCCGCCGACGAGGCCTTGCGCCTCGCGGACCGCTTCGAAGTTCACCACACGCCCAAGCACGGAAGCTGGCTCAACATGGCGGAGATCGAGATCGGCGTCCTGTCCAAGCAGTGCCTGGCCCGGCGCATCCCGGACCGCGACACGCTCGAGCGCCAGATCGCCGCCTGGCAGGCGCGGCGCAACGCCGCGGCGACGCCCGTCGATTGGCGATTCAGGACGGAAGACGCTCGAGTAAAGCTGAAGTCGCTTTGCCCAATAATTCCATGTTGAAAGAGTACTAGGCCGCCAGTGGCATTTCGACCTAACGGTCCAAAAGAAGTGTGCTTCTATAGGACTACATTCCTGCACCTCCCCTGCAAAAAAAATTGGGATACGCCCCTTCCGAACAGAACGTTGAAACCGCCAACGGAATCGCAATGGGATCTGGTGCGCTGCGAAGTCAATTTAGAGTTCGCGCAGGCTGGCGAAGCCGGGAAAACGGCGACGATAGAAATATTAGGGAATTATATACGAAAGTCCCATTGAGACTTCGCATTGATTTCACGGGTCGTCGAAGTGGCCAACGCCAACGCTCCTCGCCGTGCAGATGCGCCAATCCCGGACGCCGCGTCATGTCTGCCCCCCTGCAGCGGGGCGGTTCGGCAGGGCCGCAGCCCTACAACTCTGTTGCCGAGATCGGAAAGGCGACGCCTCGCCCTCATGCTCGGTCTTCCCGCCCCGTTTCCACCGCGAGCGCAATCTCGAAATCGAACGATGGGACTTTCGTATATAATTCCCATTGACATCGGTTTCACACCGTGAGAAAACGTTTTCTCAAGATGCCGTTTCCCGGTTTCAGGAGAATTTACCGATTAAGATCGCTTCATCGAGCAATGTCCTGCGTTCACGTCACGCACCCCCCAATTCGGAGGTAGCATGCTGAATTCGAAGATGGTTGAACTGAATCAGCGCCTCGACGCAGCGCTGGAACTCGGGATCGACAAGTGCCTGCGCGATGCTGATCGGTTGGACGGGTTCCCGCACGTGACACGAAACGGTGACTGGCTGGTCAGCGAGCATGGACGCTGGACCGCCGGGTTCTTCGTTGGAATGCTCTGGCTCGCTGGCCTGGTGCGTGGCAGCGAGGAGATTTTCGAGACTGCCGACGCATGGGCCGCACGCCTGTATTCGCGGTCATTTGACCGGACAACTCACGATATGGGCTTCTTGTTCGAGCCAAGCGTGGTTCGCGGCTACAACATCCTTGGCCGCACCGGTCATCGTGCGACCGCCATCCAGGCGGCGCGATCCCTGGCGACCCGGTTCCACTCAAAGGGCGGATACATACCGGCCTGGAGCCCCGAGGAGGACCCATGCTATTTGGGGCTCGCCATCGTTGACACGGTCATGAACCTGTCAATCCTCCTTTGGGCAGGCCGTCAGACAAGTGACGCCGAACTCACCACCGTCGGAAGGCGTTGCGCCGAGACTATTCGGGCACAGCATGTGCGGCCGGACGGCTCGACCTATCACACGGTCAATCACGACAACGAAAGCGGCGCCGTCACGGAGCGAAATACGCATCAGGGAGCTCACTCCGAATCCTGTTGGACCCGCGGTCAGGCGTGGGCGCTCTACGGGTTCGCAAAGGTCGGACGTATGACGGGTTCCGAGGATATGTTGGCGACTGCAAAACAGGTTGCCGACCACTTCCTCGAGCGGCTTGGTGATCGGGCTCTGCCGCCATGGGATTTCGATCGCGACTTTGATGATGAACCCAGGGACTCGGCCGCTGGCGCAATTGCCGCCAGTGGACTTCTCGAGCTTGGTCGGAATTCCGGCGAAAGCGCTTACACGGATGCGGGCCGTCGCATCGTTCTCGGTCTCATCGAGACCTGTGTGGATTTCGCGCGCTTCGAGACCCCCGGTCTGCTCATGCATGGAACAGTGGACTACCCGCGAAACTCAGGCGTCGACGAGTCGATCATATACGGCGATCACTATTTCATGGAGGCTTTAGTCAAGCTGCGGCATCGGCAGCATTGGGATGTACTTGGCTGTTCCTAAGAGCCGCTTGGCTGGAAAGGGCCTGATTAGATGAAGGGGAGTACCACGGACCATGATCGGGAACGTCGCCGTAGGCTCGATTGACGCGGGCCCAACCAGGCGAGAATCGGAGAAGGAAATCTGCGCGTACGGCCTAGATGAAAGACTTGGCCATCTCGCACCTTGCAAGGGTCCGAAGATGCCAGTCGAAGGTTGCGCCGATCGGACGTCAAGCGTCCTCCGATTGGCCGGTCATTGGGGCGCCGACTGATGAACGAGGATCAGAAGATCGACAAGCGGATTCATCCGGATTTTTTCTGCGGCCTGGTCTTGCTGATCATCGGTGGCGGTCTGCTCCTGCACACGGGAAGTGACCGCTACGACTTCGACTTGTTGTTCGGCGATGTGTCGACGGTGTTCTTCCCGAGGATCATCCTGATCCTGTGGATCTTGTTGTCGGCAATCCTGATTGCCAACGGATTGCGGAGGAGGGGACCGCAGCAAGGCCATCAGGGCGTGATGGCAGTCGGATTGACGGGTCTGTTTTCTGTCTTGGCCATGATCATCGCCTCCGCCCTGGCGGTCTGGCTCACCGGCCTGCTGCTTGGCGGTGCGGCGTCAATGATCGCTGTCGGAGCAGCGTTTGGGTATCGGCGATGGGCGATCCTGATCCCGGTAAGTGTCGTGCTTCCTGTTATCGTCAATTTCGCGCTCGGCCACGTGGCGAAAATCAGCGTTCCATCCGGCGTTTTGTGGAACTGACTTCATGTTGGCCCATCTCCCAGACGCGCTTTCCTTGACGTTCTCATGGAATGTCCTGATCGCGCTGCTGGCCGGCAGTATCGTTGGCGTCGTAGTCGGAGTCTTGCCTGGGCTTGGCAGCGCGCTGGGTATGGTCATGGTATTGCCCATCACCTTCGCGCTTGAGCCGGCGGCCGCCATCGCGGTATTGGTCTCGGTCTATGCCTGCTCGATCTATGGTGGATCTGTTTCGGCAATTCTGATCAACGTGCCGGGCACACCGCAATCTGCAGCCACGGTCATGGATGGCTATCCGATGGCCCAGCAGGGCAAGGCTGCCTTGGCGTTGGGCTGGGCGACCATGGGCTCTTTCGTCGGCGGCATGACTTCGCTGGTGCTGCTGGTGCTGGTGGCGCCAGAACTGGCGCGCCTTTCATTGAATTTTGGTCCCATCGAGATCTTCGCGCTGATCCTGTTCGCCATGACCACCATCGCCTGGGTTTCCCGCGGCAGCATGGTCAAGGGCGTGCTGGCCTCACTGATAGGCGTGTTTCTCGGATTTTTCGGGCCGGACGAGATGACCGGCCAGTTGCGATTCGATTTCGACATCTTCGCCCTGTCGGGCGGTTTCGCGCTGGTGCCAGTGCTGATTGGCGTGTTCGCAATTTCTGAAATCCTGATGCAGGCGGCCTGCATGAAGGACGCTTCGGTCCCGATGGTCACCGCGGGCGGGTTCAAATTGGCGCCATGGCGTGAATGGCGAGCCCGCTGGGCGACGATCTTGCGCAGCAGCGGCATTGGTTGCTTCATCGGGATCCTCCCGGGTACCGGTGCCACGGCTGCATCCTTCATCGCTTATGCCGACGCTAAGCGCCGTTCGCCGCGGAGCGCAAATTTCGGACGTGGTGAACCGGAGGGTGTGCTGGCGTCCGAAACCGCGAACAACGCCGTCAGCGGCGGTGCCATGATTCCCATGCTGGCGCTCGGCATTCCCGGCGACGGAGTCGTTGCCATCATGATGGGCGCGTTGACTATCCATGGCATCGTTCCGGGTGTCTTCCTTTTTCACGACCAGCCGACCCTCGTTACCAGCATTTTCGTCCTTTTCTTCCTGGCGAACATCATGATCTTGGTCGTCGGAGCCGCAGGGGCCGGACTCTACGCGAAATTGCTGCGGGCGCCGATATCGCTGCTGATGCCGGCGGTGGCGCTGCTGTCCTTCGTCGGCGCCTACGCGGCGAGAGCAAATCCATTCGATTTCACTGTCGCCATCGTCATGGGAGTCGTGGGATTCCTCCTGCGTCTCAATGGATTCCCGCTGGCGCCGATTGTCATAGGATTCATCCTGGGCGCACCGCTCGAGCGGGCCTTGAGGCAGGGGCTAATTCTGACCGACCAGGATTTCCTGGCCTTCGCCAATCGGCCCATTGCGGCATTCCTGTTCGCATTGACGGCACTGGTTCTGATCCAGCCCTACATCAAGGCGGCATTCCGACGGCAAAAGGGCGGCACGAAATGAAAGTAATGATTGCCGATGCCGCCCGAAATGCTCCACATCGGAGAAACACAGATATCGCGACTCGACGGGGCTCGCCCCAGTCGGGGCGGATACGGCCGACCGGCGGGTTTCGACGCTCGGATCGGCTGCAACCGGATCTGCGCGGTCCGTCGGGGCAACGCAGACGGCACCGTACCACACCTCCTTTCGATCGAAAGGGGCCGGTTGTGGGCGGGATCCAAGACACGGACATAAACCTAGCAACCTGAAAGGAGACTTGAAATGATGAAACGTTTGTTCGGAACGGCCCTGGCGGCCACGATCATCGCTTTTCCGGCGATGGCTGAGTATCCGGAAAAGGATATCGAACTGATCGTACCCTATGGCGCGGGCGGCGGCACAGACACGGCGGCGCGCCTCATTCAGCCACACCTGGAGGCGATTCTGGGTCAAAACCTGATCATCACCAATATGCCGGGCGCCGGCGGCACTGTCGGCGCCACGAACTTCGCGAAGAGCAATGCGGACGGCTACACTCTGGCTTTCTTGCCGGCAGGTACCGCGGTTTACCAGCCGAACCTGCGCGACGTAGCATACGACGAAAACAGTTTCGCTCCGATCTGCATGACAATCAACGATCCGGTTGGCGTATCGGTTGGACCGGATTCGCCCATCGGTTCGCTCGATGACCTGATCGCGGCGGCCAAGGCGGATACCATCTCGGCAGGTACCGCTTCACCGGGCAGCATCCCGCATGTCGGTGCCGTGCTGCTGGAACGCGCCTACGGTGTAAAGCTCAAGAACGTACCCCTCGAAAACAGTGCCAAGATTTCGACCGCAGTCCTCGGTGGCCATGTCGACATGACCGCCGACCTCGTCGGCAATGCCATCAAGTTCGGCCTGAAGCCCCTTGCCGTTCTGGCCGATGAGCGCCTGGATAGTCTGCCCGACGTGCCGACCATAGACGAGCTGGGTGGCCCGCCGATCCGCTTGTCCATCTGGTTCGCTCTGTACGCGCCAGCCGGCACCCCGCAGACAATTGTCGACAAGCTTTCGGAGTCATGCGAGGCGGCGACAAGTCAGAGCGCCTACCAGGATTCAGTCATGGACGCGAACCGTTCGCCGCACTTCATGGGCTCGGCCGACTTGAGTGACTTCTTTCAGCAGGAATTCCAGCGCATAGCCGACCTGTTCATGGAAATCGGACTGAAAAAGTAGTCACGCGGGTTCCCCGAACCTCGCATTGCCGCGCCGAAAGGCGCGGCATTCCTCTTGCTCTGAAAGGGAAATCCGGCTCCCGGTCGCGCAACGGCGTTTCCTTTGCGATTCGGTGTCATTTCTTTTAAGTTGGCGCACCTTTTCCGGGGCAGCTTCGCCCCTGTCCGGACCGGACTGGCACTTGGCTGCGCGGCTTGGTGCCGGCAGGGTTATGCAGACCAGGCGCAGCAGAAGCTCGCGCTCCCTAATCGGGCCGCGAACTGCGCGGCAGGACGGGGTGCCGGCCAGCGGTTGTGGCAGATTCACGTCGACCATCCGGATCGTGCCGAGCACTTCGGTGGCGGCGCGCGGGCGATGTCCTTGCGGGTCAGGAAGAAGGCGATGAACGAGACGAAGATGTGCGCTTCGTTCCGTTCTTGGAATCGATTGGAGATAGTACGGATCGCGAGGCACAATGCCTCACGTCTCGCGTTTTCCGTCTGAATATCGTTCGTTCCTGTCGGACGGGTCACCTTGGTCTGAGCGACCCCGCTGCCTTGTGCGCGGCAATTCTCGACTTCGCACCAATGGCTGTTTTTCTTGCCGCCCATGATGTCTGTTGCAACACACGAACATGAGCAAGGACTCCTTTGCGACAGCCTCCGGATCATGGGGTTTGTCTGTTCGCGGCGTCAAACCTGATTTCAGGACGTCAGGTCCCCAGACACAAGGTGCCGTCCAAGCCGATGCCCGCCAATCCAGTCAAGGCCATCACCGCATCGAATGTGCCGGGGCACTGTCACGCATCCCGCGGCTTGTCCGGTTTGGCCGGTTCGACATGGGGAAACCTCGCTTGGCCCTTGACAAATGTCGTATTTGCACCGCTGCGCACATACTGTTCCTTGGCGTTCGTAAACGGCTGGAAGTCCCATAGATTTGCCGTGGTCTTCGACACGACGTCTTGAATGAACCACTGCCTTTTTTGCGACGCAAGCGCGTCGGTTCGGTACTGTTCCGGGTCCCAGGTCCGGAGCAGTTCATCGTGCAGATCGCACAGTACCGGCTTGTAGGACTCGTCTTCCGCGAGGTTGTTTAATTCTTCGGGATCGGATTCCAGGTCGAACAACAAGGTCGGATCTGTTTCGCAGTAGATGTATTTGTGCTTTCCCTTTCTCACCATGAGGCAGGGTGCATAGGTGCCCTCTGCAGAGTATTCGCAAAACACCGGATCGCTGCGTTCTTCCTCCCCGGCAGTCATCACCGGCAACAAACTGCGACCGACAATCGGCTCGACGTAGTCGGCCGCAGTTCCATCGGAGGCGAAATCGACGAAGGTCGGCAGTAAGTCGAGCAGCGAAACCGGCCGGGATACCCGCCGCTCGGCTCGGGGCATCCCCTTGGGAAGACGCATGATCAACGGCACGCGCACCGAGCCCTCGAGCAGCGACTGCTTGTACCACAGTCCTCTCTCGCCCAACATTTCTCCGTGATCGGAAGCAAAGACCACGAGGGTCTCTTCCAAAATTCCGGCATCTGCGATGGCTGTCATCAACTCGCCGATCTTGTCGTCGACATAGCTCAGCATGCCGTAGTAGGCATGCCTGGCGTTTCGGACGTCTTCTTCCGTCACCGTGTATTCGTCGATATGGAACATGTGATGAAGTCGCCGCGAATGTGCATCCATTTCATCGAGTGAAAGCGGTGCGACTATTGGCATGTCGATTTCGCGGTGATCGTATCGATCCCAATGCTCCCGGCCGGCAACAAAGGGGCTATGTGGCTGCGAAAACGACACGGTCAGGAAGAACGGCTGCAGCTGTGGCCGCCTGGTGAGATCGTAGATCTTCTGGACTGCCTTGTGGGCTACGTCTTCGTCGTAGTCGAGCTGCATGCTTCGGGCGCAGGGACCGGCCTCTAGGACCGTGCGTGGGCTGATCCCGGTCGGCGCCCAAGGGATCTCCGGTGTGCCCGACCGCCAATCGGGGCCCCACCCGAAGTCCGAAGGATAAATATCCGTTGTAAGCCGTTCCACGTATCCGTGGAGTTGGTCCGGCCCCAGGAAATGCATCTTGCCGGACAGGGCTGTGTGATAGCCGAAGTGTCGCAGGTAATGCATGATGGTTGGTGCCGACGCGGGCATTTCGCAACCATGGTCAAAAACCCCTGCCTCGGAGGCCAATCTGCCCGTCAGCATCGAGAAACGCGACGGTGCGCAGATCGGGCTTGCGCAATAGGCCGATTCGAACACCACCCCATCGGCGGCGATTCCGTCCAGATTGGGCGTCTTCACGACCGGATGACCATAGGAGGGCAGGAAGGCCGGATTCACCTGGTCGGCCATGATGAATAGGATGTTGGGTTGCTTGGACATGGTCGCCTCCCTCTTTGGAATCGGCCTTCACCATTATTGAGAAATCGATTTCCTGTCCAATGAATCACGGCGAAGGGAAGAACTGCGGCGCCGGCGCTTCACTGCATGCTCGCAGGTCAGGTCGCCGGAGCGGGTCCGGTGCTCTGCCGCACAACCAGGCGTAGCGGAACGTGCGTGACGATATCCTTGCCGCCCCGAAATAGCGCCAGAGTCGCGTCCGCGGCAGCCTCCCCCATGGACTTGACCGGAACGTTCAGCGTCGTCAGTTCCGGCGTGACGACCTGCGCGACCTCGAGATCGTCGAAACCGACGACCGAGACCTCGTTCGGGATCGCTATTCCCTCGGACTTGCACGTCCGTACTGCTCCGACCGCAAGGACGTCGCTTCCGCAAAACACCGCAGTCGGACGCGGACGGGTCTGCATCAGCGACCGCATCGCGGCCCCGCCGAGGTCGATGTTGTAGGAGGTCTCGATCACCACGATCTCGCTCTCCGGCACGCCGGCGGCGGCAAGAGTCTCCTTGAAGCCGTCCCGCCTGTTCCGGGCGCGGTCGTTGCCCTCGGAGATTCCTGAGATCATCCCAAAGCGACGGTGCCCCAAGTCCAGCAGATACCGACCCGCTATGCCGGCCGCTTCACGGTTGTCGAACCCGATTGCAGCATCGCCGTTCCCGAGTTCCGTCGTATAGGTGAAGATCTGGTGCACGCCCGCCCGGTTCAGGTAGTCCGCCGTCTCCGGACGGTGCTCGGCTCCGACCATCACGACCGCCTCGACACCGCGGGCCACCAGAATGCGCGCCTGCGTCTCTTCCCGCTCAAGGTCGTAACCGCTGGAGTTGATGAGGACCGAGATGCCCGCCTTTTCAAGCTGCAGCTGCAACCCGTCCACCATCCGGGCGTAGATCGCATGATCCAGGGTCGGAACGATGAGCCCGACCAGCCGGGTCTCCTGCGATCGCAACGCCCGCGCCGCGCTGTTGGCGACGTAGCGCAGCTGCGAAGCCGCTTCGAGAACGCGTTCCCTTTCCGCCGCACCGACGGTCGGATGCCCGTTCAGGGCACGCGATGCGGTCGCGATCGAACAGCCGGCCCTATTGGCTACATCCTTGAGACTGACGACACCGGATTGACGAGACGCCGTCTTCATCTGCGGTCCGCAAATTGAGTTGAAAATGAAGCCGACCAGGCTGTCGGAGATCCACGGTGCGATTTCGAGCGAATTTCCATTGCGTCTAATCTTTCTTTCGGCTGTACGAGGTTGCCGGCGCGGATGCGCTGCGATCGAATCCGTCCAGGGCACGATCAGGCCCGATCGCGCCTTTGTCCCTGAGGCCTCTGATCTCGGACTCGTCAAAACCAAGTTCGTGCAGAACCTCGTCCGTTTGCTGACCCGGCGCGGGCGGCGTGTGGCGAAGCGGCGGCACCTTGCGATCATATTTCACCGGGTGAGCCAGCAGACGCACAGGGCCGGCGCGGGGGTCGTCGAATTCGACAATCGACTGATTGAAATCGACCTGGGGATCCGCCAGCAATTCATCGTAGCCCTGAACACGTGCGTACCAGATGCCGTGTTCGGAGAGCGTTTGCTCCCATTCCTCGGTCGTTCGAGTCTTCATGTGTTCGGCAACGCGGGTGTTCACCGCTTCGCGGAGATCGAATTGATCGTCCCGCGTCAACTCAGCGAATCGCGCGTCGTTGAATGCTCTGGCGAGGGTGGCGCCGTCGGACAGCGACATGGTCAGCCAGCCATCGGCGGTCCGGAACACGCCATAGGGCGCCTGATGAAAGCGCGTCGAGATGCCCGATGCGCTTCGGTCCCAAAGCTCGGCGCCATTGAGGTGGTAGTTCAAAGGCTCGGTCTGGAGATCCATGGCCGCTGAAAGAAGGTTGCTGTCGACCTTGCAGCCCCGGCCCGTCCGCTCGCGCCCGAGCAGCGCGGCGAGGACTCCCATCGCACCCAGCGTGGCAGCGTGCTGGTCAACGACCGCTGAGCCGATGGGGATCGGCGGGTCGTCGGCGCGGCCGTTGAGCGTGGTGAGACCGCTGAGGGACTGGATCAGCAGGTCCTGGCCCGGCTTCGCCCGCGACGGGCCATCGGTCCCGAAACCAGTCAGCGAACAATAGACGATTCCCGGGTTGCGCGCCTTGACCGCCTCGTAGGAAAAGCCACGCTTGTCCAGCGTCCCCGGCCGAAAATTCTCCACCAGCACGTCCGCGCTTTCGATCAATCTCCAGAGCGCGTCGGTGCCTTCCTCGGTGCCAAAGTTGATCTCCACGCTGCGCTGGTTGCGTCCGGACAGGAGAAAGAAGACGCTCGTATCGTCCTTCAGGAAGGCCTTCGCGCCAGCCCAGTGGCGCTCGTAGGCACCTCCGATGCGTTCCACCTTTATTACGTCCGCACCGAGGTCGGCGAGGAATTGAACGCAAGAAGGACCTTGAAGATAGTGCGTCAGGCTGATGATCCTGATGCCATCCAGCGGCGCGGTCATGATCCGGGTTCCCGCACGGTGGTGCGCGGCGCGGTGAAGACTGGCGGTCGCTTGGCGAAGAACGCGGCGACGCCCTCCTCGAGGTCGGGTCCGCAGAACACCCGATGGCTGTCGGCAAGCGATCGCTCGGTAGCTTGGTTCGTATCCTGATACTCGGCATCGCGCACTCCAGCGCGGATCAGGCTCAGTGCCAGGGCCGGGCGCCCGGCAAGCACCTTGGCGAGATCGAGCGCCGCCGCCAGCGCCTGCCCCTGCGGCGCCAGCCGGTTCACAAGGCCGATACGGTGCGCTTCCGCGGCATCGATGATGTCACCTGTGTAGAGAAGCTCGTAGGCGTGTGCCGGACCCACGAGGCGCGGCAACCTGAAGACGCCGCCGCTGCCAGGAAAGACCCCGAGCTTGACCTCGGGAAAGCCGATCCGGGCGGTTTCATCCATGAACCTGATGTCGCAAGCCAGTGCGATCTCGGCGCCACCGCCCAGGGTGATGCCATTCAGCGCGGCGATCACCGGAACCGGAAGTCCTTCGATTGCCGTGAATGCTTGATTCTCGCGGGCGAGCTTTTGCGTGACAACATCGTGGCGCACGTCGGCAAATTCGCCAATGTCGGAGCCGGCGCAGAACGCCTTCTCCCCTGCCCCGGTGACGACCAAGGCGCGAATTGAAGGGTCATCCTTGATTTTCCGACACAGAAAGAGAATCCGCTTGATGGTCGCGAGCGTGTTCAGGTTGAGTGGTGGGTTGTTCAGAGTAAGAACCGCGATACCGCGTTCCTCTATCCGCAAGCCGACCAAGCCCTTCTCCGCCATTTCCGGTTTCTACGCTCCATGTGTGCGGGCGCCTGAGAGCTCAACGAGCGGGCTCATGAACGCGATCTCACGATGTGAGAAAACGATTACTGCATATTGGGACCCTTGGCAACCCGGGTGCGCGGCACTGATCGCCCTGCACACGTGGACCGCGGGGCTCCGCTGCGTTTCCTGTAGGAAGACGAAAACGAAGGGAATTATATACGAAAGTCCCATTGAGACTTCGCATTGATTTCACGGGTCGTCGAAGTGGCCAACGCCAACGCTCCTCGCCGTGCAGATGCGCCAATCCCGGACGCCGCGTCATGTCTGCCCCTGCAGCGGGGCGGTTCGGCAGG
>Ga0209543_1002764_pt1 | contig 12020 bp, 7 predicted proteins | sample MesohylFT_FD_187296 | JGI IMG/M metagenome (GOLD analysis project Ga0209543, IMG submission 187296) | Host-associated microbial community of the marine sponge Aplysina aerophoba from Gulf of Piran - sponge mesohyl, lysed by freeze-thaw... | ecosystem: Host-associated > Porifera > Sponge >...
ACATCTCACTACTTTTTTAGAGTATCCTCTGGAAATAAGGAAAATCATCTACACCAACAATGCTATTGAGAACCTCAATGGCAAAATCAGGAAACTGACGCATCACAAGATGTCTTTTCCCAACAATGATGCATTGATGGGTTGATTCTAGGGATGACTAAGGAAATTCCATAATGTTCTTTATCTAATGATATGATTTTTTGTTGTTCTTTATTTCTTTTTTCAATTGGTTTATCAATAAGTATATTTGGAATGTCATTGACACTGAAAAAATGAGTGAAACACATTTGGTGATTTGCACCATGGTAATGAGATGCAGTAAACCAACTGACATAGTATTTGTCTTTTTTCCCTAAAAAAGATGCGAGGCCTTCTATATAAGTCATGAACTCCATTTGCATACACTTTCTATCTTTTGGAGGGATAATAAGATAAAAACCATCCAATAGGGAGAATACATATTTTTTCTCGTATTGAGATAAATGTTCTTTTATTTGGTTATCATCATTTTTTTTGGTATTTGCACCAATGATTGTTTTAATTCATCTATAGAGAACGCATATAGCTGTTTATCTATGCTTTTCTCCAAAAAATCTGAATACCCGGTTAATTCCATTTATTTGATTTACATTGCAAATCTAACAACTCTATTCTTGAGAAAACTATCGAGATTAGACGAGGGTTTCAAAAATGATTTTCTATATGGTTCCGATTACTGACATGCGCAGGTTGTTGAACATTTAGAAAAATCAGGACTTTTGTCTGCTTTTGAATCTTGACGAAAACCGCTAGAACAAATTACTTTATCTACATTCCATCCGCTTATATCTTCATCAAAAGAGGAAGCCCCAGAAAACATTTCTCTCATGTTGGTTACTTTACTTGTATCCCAATTCCCAATATCTTGATTAAACTCAGTTGCATTGTAAAACATTTCTTGCATGTTGGTTACTTTACTTGTATCCCAATCGCTTATATCTCCATTAAAAGATGTATTTCTACTAAACATTTCTCTCATGTTGGTTACTTTACCGGTATCCCAATCCCCGATGTCTTGATTAAAGGGGCAGCGAGCAAACATAAAGTTCATATCGGTTACCTTAGAAACATCCCAGCTGCTAATATCTTGATTAAATGAACTCCCCCCAAACATTCCTCCCATATTAGTTACTTTACTAGTATCCCAATCACTGATGTCTTGGTTAAAGGCACGAGTATCAAGGAACATTCCTTGCATGTTGGTCACTTTACTGGTATCCCAATCACCGATGTCCTGCTCAAAATCATATGCTTGTTTAAACATCTCATGCATATTGACTACATTGGAAGTATTCCAATCACTGATATCTTGATTGAAACTCGTTGCAATGTAAAACACTCCTGCCATATCGGTCACATTACCGGTATCCCAGTCACCGATGTCCTGGTTGAAAACTATAGTACCAAAAAACATATAGCTCATATTGGTTACTTTACTGACATCCCAGTCCCCGATGTCTTGATTGAAGTCATGGTCCTCGAATGCACCATTCCCTGAAAACATATAGCTCATATTGGTTACTTTACTGACATCCCAGTCACCTATATCTTGGTTAAAGGATTTCGCAAATCTAAACATACCTTGCATATTGGTTACTGCGGAGGTATCCCAATCACTGATGTCTTGGTTGAATGAAGAAGCACTATCAAACATGCCTTGCATATTGGTTACTGCGGAGGTATCCCAATCCCCTATATCCTGATTGAATGTGGCAACTCCATAAAACATTTCATCCATTCGGGTTACACTACTTGTATCCCATTTGGTAATATCACCATTAATACTTTGTTTGTTTTTAAACAATCGAGACATATCGGTAACAAAAGTGGTGTTTACATATTGGAGGTTTTCATTATTTGCGACTAAATTTCTCAATGCATCTTCATCTGCTATAAAATACTTTTGGGATGATTCGTCGGAGCTGTCAATAAGAGTTTTTTGTCCAATCAAATCTCTGGCACACTCAGCAGGTTTGATTATTCCATTTGCATCAACATACAATGGGTTTGGACATGGATCAGCAGGTGGGTCATCTGGTGGCGGCGGATCATTGGGCTGTTCTGTGGTTGGCTGGTTATCCGTAGGTGGATCATTCGGTTCTTGCGTGGTTGGCTGGTTAGTTACAGGATTTTGATTTGTTGGTGGTTGGTGGTTCGTAGGTGGATTATTTGGTTGCTGGGTTGTCTGTTGCTCATCTTCGTTATTTTGTTCAGGTTCTTCAGTCTGTTCAGGTTCTTCGGTATATTCACCGGTAAAAGTAAAGGTAGCGACCAAATGACAATCACCTATTACTTTGAATGAAGCAATAGAATAAGTAGTATCTAAATTGTCTGGACACCCTTTTCCATCAGATGTCCATCGCTCAAAAGCATAACCATTGTCTGGGGTTGCATTTACCTCAAATCTATCACCATAATCTATTTCCTGTCTGCCATTGTTTATGCGACCCCCGGAATCCGCTTCCACGGTAATAACATAGGAGATTTTATTGAAAACGGGATTGATTTGACAATCTTCGGTTACTGTAATAGTGATAGGGTTTTCCGACACCTTTTCATCTATACAATCTCCCTCCCAACCTTTGAATTCATAATGTTCATCGGGAATAGCAGTAATCGTTACTCGGTCTCCATAGACTATGGGGGAATCTGGATTTTCGGTTTTTACGACCTTTATTTTCCCGTTTGTAATCCCCATTATGGGGTCGTTTTTTGTTCCTTGTTCCGTTTGGTTTGGCACAGAGATTTTTATTGATTTTGTTTCAAATACTGCTCTTAGGCTACAATTATCGGTGATAGTAAAAGTTAATTCCGGGCTAGAAAGGTCGGTATTATCGGGACATTCCATGATTTCCCATCCTTTAAACGTATAGCCTTTTTCGGGAATTGCCATCAAAGAAATTTTTTCTCCGTATTCATATTCTTGCCCTGATTCTGTATCACCAACTGAGCCTCCTTCGGTAGAAGAAATCGTTAAGGTAAATGCCCTTTGTTCAAAAACCGCTTTTAAACTACAATTACCTTCAACGATGAACTCAATTTGGGGATCTGTATTATTTTCAAGTATAGGGCAATTTGATGTTTCCTTTTCATTCCCCATTATGGGGGCGGTTGTCCAATCACTGAATTGATAACTCCCTTCGGGGATTGCTTTCAAAACAACATTTTGCCCATATTCTATAGTTAATTTCTCATCCACAGGACTTCCCAAATAATCCACTTGACCTCCATCAGAAGATGCTATTGTGATGGTATAAGACACCTTTTCAAATTCTGCTCCTATGGTACAATCCTCCAATATCGTAATCACTATGCTTGATTCATCATTGTTTAAATCGCCACAATTCCCAGTCCAGGCTTTGAAAACATAGTACTCATTGGGTGTGGCAGTAATCATTACTTCATCTCCATAAACTATGGGGGAATCCGGATTTTCAGTTTTTACGATTTTTATTTTTCCGTTTTTGGTGGTCGTCTCGGAGCTATTTCCCGTTACGGGGTTACTTCCTGTCACAGGGTTGTCGTCTGTTGTAAGGTTTGTCCCTGATGCAGTGTCTATGGTAATGGTAACAGGAATTTTGGTGAATACCGCTTCCAAACTACAATCGCCATCAACGATGAACTCAATTTCAACCTCTATGGAATCTTCAAGGTCAGGACAATTTTCACTTCTCCATTGTGTCAATTCATAACCCTCGTCAGGCATTGCTGTTAATTTAGCGGTCTCTCCATAGACGATAGATAATGCATCATCAATTTGCTGCCCATCACGGACTAGGCTTCCCCCTTCTGAAGATGTGACTGCAACGATATAACTAGCTTTTTCGAAAACCGCTCCTATCGTACAATCTTCCAAGATAGTAATCTTTATACTTGATTCATCATTGTCTAAATCACCACAATTCCCAGACCAACCTTTAAATGTATAATGTTCATTGGGTGTGGCAGTAATCATTACCTCATCGCCATAGTCAACATTTTCAGATGGTGTGATGATTATTTCCCCGTTTTGGAGTTCCGTCATGGGGTCGTTCTTTTCTATCATAATCGTTCGCGGTGCCTTGGTGAAAACTGCTTCTAAACTACAATCACCTGCAACTGTGAAGGTCACTTTGTTGTTGACTACTATAAGTTCGGGACATTCACTACCTTCGGCTGTTGTCCAACCACTTAACTGATACCCCTTTTCAGGATTAGCGGTAAAAGAAACTGTTTGTCCATGTTCTTTGTGCTCGGTTACCGAACTTGATGGTTGAGCATCATTGACACTACCTCCATCAGAAGATGTGGCGGTGATGCTATACTTGATCTTTTCAAAAGAAACACTGATAGAACAATTTTTAGATGCAGTGATCGTAATTTCTAAAGTATTTTTATTGAAAGTGCCACAATCACCTGCCCATTCTTTTAATTGATAGTGCTGATTAGCTTTGGCTACAATCTTTACTGATTGCCCCTTGTTGATATTTCTCTGGGTTTCTGTTATTGTCCCTCCGGCACCAGATGATGTGGAGATAGTAAATTTAATGGGATCCGGAGGGGGAGGGGCAATAGGTCCAGACCCTCCTTCTCCATTGCAAGAAAATAAAATCAAGAGGGATAGCATAAAAAAAATCGAGGAATGCTTATAAACTTTGGATCTCATGGTAATAATTCGTATAATCGTTGTTTAAGGTAAAATTCCCATTGTATTATTAAAGGAAGTGTTCTGTAGATTGGCATCCGAAAAGTGCATTGAGGTTATGAATCCCCAGAGATAGGAATCAAATAAAAGGGAAATCAAAAACCACCATAGGGGTAGGGATTTAAAGGGGAAAAAAAATTGAAAAGTACAGTTAACTAACTGTCTATTAATTCTTAAAGTACAAGGGGGGGTATTTCATAGCTTGGTCTTTGAAACTCCATATTTAATCCCTTATAAGTAAAGAACCAAAAAGGAAAATGCCTATCTCTGGTTCTTTGAAGATGTATGTTATTACATAAATCTTTACCAAGTGATTTCTTTAAATAAGCAAATAATAGGTGCTTGGTCAGATCAATACAAACCACGACTTTTGAACATAACCCAAAACCAGGTTTTGACGATGATCCTCCAATAGTATTTTGTACTAACCTATTGCTCCAATTTAAAAACATCATGACCCTAACGAAGGAACAAATCCTTCATGATGGGACTAAGTTAATAAATATTTTCTATTTTTCCAAACATTGTCTGGATTTAACTAAAAATATTCTTCAAGGCTTTAATAACTTTTTTGTGGAATAAGAAGCAATTTATTATTTCAAATATTTAATTGTACATTGTACCTAGAAAAACAAACATAATCCGTAGTACCTGAAACCCATAGGATAAATTATTAGTATTTTTGCCGCAGATTACATGATTTGAAAATAACAAAGGAACTCAAAGTTGCAATTTTCGCCATCGCAGGAATTGTGATATTTATATTGGGATACTCATTTTTGAAAAATAATTCCATTTTATCTGGATCGAAAAAGATATACAGCTACTTCAATGATGTTGAAGGTTTGGGTGTCGGGGCCGATGTGAATATCAATGGCTTTTCAGTAGGCTCAGTTTCCGACATAGATTTTTCCGAGGACTTTTCTGCCCTTAAAGTAGAAATGAATATACGCTCAGATTTGAAGATTTCAAAAAATAGCTCCGCTGTTTTGTATGAAACAAGTCTCATTGGAGGTAGGGCTATACAAATTCTTCCAATATATGATTCTGAAGTGATAAAGAGTGGAGACGAATTACCCTCCGTAGTTAAACCAGTATTGACTAGTATGCTTAATGATCAGTTTGCCCCTCTTCGTACAAAACTTGAAAATTTAATCACTAGCTTGGATACACTAGTCATTGGATTCAATCAAGTGTTTGATGATGATGGACAAATAAAACTTAAGGGGGCACTCGAAGATTTTACCTTGTTGGTAGAAAATATTAATCAACTATCTTCTGAAATTGTGAAAGGAGTTGAGAAAAATAGGGGGGCATTTGATCAAACTCTAAGTAATGTTGTATCCGCATCCGAAAATATTAAATCGCTATCAGATTCGCTGATTAGGTTAGATTTGAATAAAACCGTTGTTGATTTTAATCACCTTATAGTTCAAATCAACTCAGCCATGGGATTAATCACTTCAAATCAAGGAACGATAGGTCAATTAATTAATGATCCAACGCTCTACAATAATCTGACCAAAACCACTGCCGATCTAAATTCATTAATGTTAGACTTGCAATCGAATCCAAAGCGATATGTTCATTTTTCACTATTTGGAAGAAAAGACAAAACCACACCAAAAAAGGAAAATTAGATATTAAATCCAATTTTCTGCACTTCATATTTTTAAGTTAATTCTACGCCATAATAAATCAATAATATGAACAATGAATCGCAAAGAAGCTGAAAAGTTATTACACCAGAAAGTTGAAGATGGACTGACTGTCAGCCCAATATTACCAGAGGGAGTCAAAAATTATTTGGTGGATATAGACGGTACCATATGTGATGATATTCCAAATGAGGAACCTCATAGGATGGAGACAGCTAAGGTGTATCCGGATGCCTTAAAGACATTGAATAAATGGCACGACCAGGGTCATCTGATATGCTTTTTTACTGCTCGAGTTGAATCCCATAGGGAGGTGACTGAACGCTGGTTGAAAAATAATGGCTTCAAATACCACAGTCTTTTGATGGGAAAACCACGAGGTGGGAATTATCATTGGATAGATAATCATTTGGTTCGTGCCACCAGATACAATGGAAAATTTACAGACCTAGTACAAAAAGAAGTGACTATTGAGGTTTTTGATGATTGATTCATTGAGGAAATGATATCCAATTTATAACCACCAATTCGGTTTTTTGGTTGCGATTTAGTAGTATCATTTTGATAGAATTACAAAATATATGGCTGGAAAATCATATAGAAAAGAGTTTATCTATTAGACCCGACTTTCACTCTTTTTTGAGTATTTTTATCTCTTAAGTATTTGTATATCAGTTACATAGACGATAGATTTTGAATAATTTTTGTGAAAAAGTTCCTATGTCATAATTTTTAATATACTTTTATTGAGGTAAGCATTTAATTTCATAATTTAGATGTCAATAGATAAAGACTATTATGCATATTTTTATTTAAAGGACAAAACCTCTTAAAGTTTTCTGATCACTTTAAAACGGACTTTGATTGCAAGGAATACCTTTCTGAGGTCAAATGGAAAGAAGGCTTTAAATGTTTCAAATGTGGTCATGGTGCTTGTCAGGTAAGCAAGGATTTTTCTAGGACGTGTAACATCTGTGGTCATACCGAGTCAGCTACTGCCAATACCTTGTTCCACAAGGTTAAGTTCGGCTTACGCAAGGCCTTTTTCATCTGCTTTGAGATGTCTGCCTGTACCAAGAGCCTTTCTGCAAGGTACACAGCAGCTGGTTATGGAGTGACCGAAAAGACTGCCCGTCTTTTCATGCAAAAGGTCAGACAGGCTATCAAATCCTGTGGCAAGAACCCTAGGAATGGTACTATAGATATGGACGAGTTCGTCTTGATCGGGGTTGATAAAGTAAAGATAGGGAGTAGCTATAATGTTAAGAATTGAAAGCGGTAACATCGGTAAATCTATCAAGGTACGGAAAAGTCAAGCGTATGGATGCCATGCGAAAGGAAGATTTCTCGGCACGCTCACTTGAGTCCATCTTTACCAGACATATCAGTAAGTCTGACCAGGTGGCTGCTTACAAATGGAAAGGTATAGACCAATAGCCACGGCCTATAACATTACCCAGATGGAGAGCAAGAAGGGACTCAAATTGCTGTCTTTTCATACCGTGAACCACCCGATAAAGTTTGGATAAGTACCACCCATTCATGAGTGGGCAACTTTAAGCTGCACTGAACAAGTATTTCAATTAGCTCTGCATAAGGATAAAGTGTTCACAGAGGAAAGAAACGATATTCAACAATCTGATGACAAAAATGGTCAACAAGGAAAAAATCTAATAGGCGCTTAAGTGATGACCTCTAAATATTTTTATAGTTTGGATGATTTATTTTACTTAAAAAATGGATTGACTGAAGTAAATTTATTGCCCGTGTTTTAATTTGGTACAGAGCAATTAATTGAATTATTCCGTTTGATGCTTTTTACAAAATTGAAAAATATTGTGTTCATGGATTTTATCCGAGATTGTCAATATCATGTTTATTATTTAAGTTATTGATTATAGGTAATATATGGTTGTTTCTTTCGATTCTTTATCAGATGAATCTAAAATTTGGATTTTTCAATCTAATCAGGTTTTAAGATCTAATCAGATTAAAATTCTTGATGAATCAATTAAGGTATTTTTAGATCAATGGACATCTCATCAATCCACACTTTATACGGCATATACGATTAGATATAATTTATTTCTTATCATTGGGGTAGATCGGAGTCAGAATGTCAGCGGATGTTCTATTGATGCATTGATGCGTGAAATACAACGATTTGAAAGAGAATATCATCTGGTCTTACTCAATAGGATGAATGTTGCATTTATATCAAAAGGTAAACTGAAGATTGTTGATCTGACAAGATTTAGGGAGTTCATTGACCAGGGTATTGTTACCAAAAAAACCACAGTATTCAATAATATGATCATACATAAGAAAAACTTGCAATCAAACTGGCAAGTACCTTTAGAAAATAGTTGGCACAAAAGATATTTATAGCATGAGATTTGTTTTAGGGATTATTGTTCTCATAGTACTGGGATTATTAAATTTTCAAAAAAAGGATCCTCATCCACTACTAATGGAGAATCCGGATGAGAGAAAACTTCAAAAAATATGGGTAGATAGTGTATATAATAGCTTGACATTACAGCAGAAGATTGGTCAATTGTTTGTGCCAATGGTATTTTCAGAAAATGACCAAGAGTTTGATACTACACTCAGATTGATTCGAGAAAATCATATCGGAGGCGTTATTTTTTCTAGGGGTACCCCCCACAAACAATCTCTCTGGCTGAATGAATTTCAAGCCAATTCTAATGTTCCTCTTCTGGTTTCTATGGATGCTGAGTGGGGCGTAGGCATGAGGTTGGATTCGGTTATTGATTTCCCCTGGGCTATGACATTAGGTGCAATTCAGGATCTGTCTTTAATTGAGCAGATTGGTTTTCGAATGGGGCAACAGGCTCAACGACTAGGAATTCATATGAGCCATGGTCCTGTGTTGGATATAAATACCGATCCAGACAATCCAATTATTGGAAATAGATCCTTTGGTGAATCCAAAGAGCGAGTGACAAAAACATCTCTTGCATATATGAAGGGACACCATAAAGCCGGGGTTTTAACCACAGGAAAACACTTTCCAGGACATGGAGATACCGATGCCGATTCGCACCTTACTCTTCCCACAATTTCTCTGGATCAAGATCGAATAAAGGAAATTGAGCTATACCCATATAGAAACTTGTTTAAGCATGGTCTATCCTCGGTGATGGTTGCTCATTTGAATGTTCCAAGTTTGACTGATTCGGTCTTACCAACCTCCTTGTCCAAACGTGTTGTTACAGGACTATTGAAAGAGAAAATGAAGTTTAAAGGACTCATTTTAACAGATGCATTGAATATGAAAGGAGCTACGATGATGGCCCCTTCAACAGGGATTGATAAGGAGGCCTTTCTAGCGGGAAATGATGTGCTCTTGATTTCAAATGATATACCCTCCGGAATACAAGAAATCACTCTGGCTGTTGAATCAGGAGAAATTACAACTAAACGGCTTAAACATTCTGTAAAAAAAATACTCAATGCTAAATACAAGGTTGGACTCCACAATTACTCACCTGTCAATGTTGATAGATTACATGAGGACTTAAATCCGTCCCAGGATCAAGAATTATATAATCAAGCTATCAGCGATGCCTTGACCCTAGTAAAAAATCAAAGTGAATTGATTCCTATAAAAGAATTTACCCACTTGGGGTATTTGGAGATAGGCGATGTATCTGGTGAAGCATTTGAAAATGAAATATCAAAATATCTAAAGCTCGAAAAGATAAACGCCCAGGATATCAAGGAGATAGATTCCCTTTCTGTTGAATTTGACACTGTTTTAGTCAGCTATCACAAAGGAAATCAAAGTCCCTATGTTAATTATCGATTCAATGAGAATGAACTGTTGTTAATTGATAAACTATCAAAAAAATTTAAGGTTATTCTAGTCAGTTTTACAAGTCCTTATGCTTTGGGTCAGTTGTTGTCACCTAAAAAAATGGAATCTATTTTGGTGGCATACCAAAATTCGCCATCAGCTCAAGAAATAGCTGCCCAAGCGCTTGTTGGAATTCATTCAATCAAAGGAAGATTACCCATTTCACCTAGCTCGTCTATAGAATTGGGAAGTGGGATTGATATTCCTATTTCTAAAGCAATGCCTATAGTTGATCCCCAACATCTTGGTTTTGATTCAGATAAACTCAATAGACTAGATGAATTGGCACAAGTTGCCATTGACTCAATGATTGCTCCGGGTCTTCAGATGGTAGTAGCCAGAAAAGGGAAAATTGTTTATCAAAAGAGCTTTGGATATCATACTTATTCTAAGCAAATAAAAGTCGAAAACGATCATATTTATGATTTGGCTTCTTTGACCAAAATATTGGCTACTGTTCCATTGGTGATGCAGGAAATCGACAACAATGAATTGAGCCTGGATGAAAAATTGGAGAATTTTCACCTTCGAGCAAAGGGAACAAATAAAAGTGGTTTAACCATCAAGCAACTATTGTCCCATCACGCTGGGTTGAAATCTTGGATTCCTTTTTATTTAAAAACTCTCAATAGTTTAAACAAGCCTATGGATGATTTGTATAGCCAAAAATACTCTGAAGATTATCCTATCCAAGTCTTTGATAATCTCTTCCTTCACAAAGATTACACCCAAGAGATACTTGAAGAAATTTATACATCTCAAGTACAGAGTAAACCTAGATATCGTTATTCAGATTTGGGTTTTATTTTACTCATGGACTATTTTCAAACCCGATATGCTAAGCCTTTTGATGAGTTGATTTCCAGAAGACTATTAAAGCCATTGGGATTGGAGAATATCACCTATAATCCGTATTTAACTTTTGAAAATGAAAAAATTGTGCCATCGGAACATGATCAGTATTTTCGTTATGGACACATAGATGGTTATGTCCACGATATGGCATCGGCTTTGATGGGGGGTTTGGGTGCTCACGCAGGATTATTTGCAAATGCTAAAGATGTTGCAGTTATCATGCAATTGTTTTTGCAAAAAGGTCAGTATATGGGCAAAGAATATTTTGACTCGGATACATTTGATTTATTTAATAAAAGATATTTTCAAGTCCAGGGAAATGACAGAGTACTTGGGTTTGACAAGAGACGAAAAATCAACCCAACCCGATTAAATGTTGCAAAGGATGCTTCAGACGAAAGTTTTGGACATTTTGGTTTCACCGGTACTTTTGCTTGGGCCGATCCGGAAAATGAATTGATTTTCGTTTTTTTATCCAATCGTACTTATCCTACTATGGAAAACAAATTGATTTCACAACAATATATAAGACCACGTATGCACCAATTGGTCTATGAAGCACTAATAGATGAAAAAGTAAATTGAAAATCGCAATTGTTTGTTATCCCACTTTCGGGGGGAGCGGTGTAGTGGCCACAGAATTGGGAATGGCTCTGTCTAGAACTAAAGGCCACGAAGTTCACTTTATCACCTATAGCCATCCTGTGAGACTTGAGGAATTAAATGCAAATCTTCATTTTCATGAGGTGGATGTCCCCGAGTATTTTTTGTTCCGCTATCAGCCGTACGAATTAGCTCTGTCAAGTAAATTAGTTGAAGTAGTTAAACAATACAATATTGATTTACTACATGTACACTATGCAATTCCTCATGCCTACGCAGCTTATATGGCTCGAAGAATGCT
>Ga0209543_1002765_pt1 | contig 12018 bp, 8 predicted proteins | sample MesohylFT_FD_187296 | JGI IMG/M metagenome (GOLD analysis project Ga0209543, IMG submission 187296) | Host-associated microbial community of the marine sponge Aplysina aerophoba from Gulf of Piran - sponge mesohyl, lysed by freeze-thaw... | ecosystem: Host-associated > Porifera > Sponge >...
TGCGTTGTTGATACGGTCGGTGATCGCGCGAACGGGGCTCATTGAATTTCTGACCGCGCGGCTGTACGATCCCCGGAACCAGCATCGTATACAATATAGTCTGGCGCAGTTGCTTTTACAGTGGCTGCTGCAGTTGATTCAGGGATGGGGTGTCCTATGGACAGCGCAGTTGCACACCGATGCAGCATTTGGCGCGTCCACCAGCATCAAACAGGGTGCGGTCGAAGCGGGTCGTACATTGGCATCGCAGCCGACCCTTTTGCGTCTGCTCGGCAAAGCGGACAATCCGTCGCACTTGGAGGCGGCGGTTCAAAAGTTGGCGATTGAGCACATGCTGGTCCGCAACGGTGGCCGGCGCTGTGATGAAGTGGTCATTGATGTGGACGCGATGCCGATGGATGCGCATGGCAAGCAACTGGGCAGCGCGTATCATGGGCACTACAAGTGTACGGTTTTCTTGCCGCTGATTGCTTCATGCGGGGAGACCGGGGATGTACTCGGGACGCAGTTGCGTCCAGGTAATCGGCGCGAAGTCACCGACTGCGAAGACTTCATGGTTTCCATGGCCGCTGACCGCGTCATTATTCGTTTGGATGCAGGGTTCAATAGTGGTGCTGTATTTACACGGCTGGAGACAGAAGGTCATCACTACGTGATGCGTTTGCGCAAGAACAAGGTGTTGGAGGCGTTGGCTACCCCGTACGTTGAGGATTGCTCGTATGAGACGAAGACGTACTTTGAACTCGAGTATCCCACAATATTCATCTCAACTCAATTTTTCGGGATAGCCTAACCAATTTGGGACTTTCGTGTCCATTGTACGTTCCTTATAAAAAGGGTCCATTGCCCTTTTTTTTGCGAATGTTGACCGAATAGGGACTTATTTCTACTGTGGATCACATGCGCAAGCGACCTTTCAGAGTAATCTAAAAAATTTACCTTGGAGGTTAACAGAGATGGCACCATAGAGTTACGAATTGCATATTGAACATCATTTTTCAACTAACTTCGCACCGCGCCCTTTATTTTCTATGCTACTGAACTTCATGGTCTGACCGGGACACCTTGGGTAGGCTTCATTCAGCATCCAACCCCTCTACCAACGCGGCAGCTTGCTCACTCTCCCCCACCTGGAGCAACGCCATAGCCAAGTTATAGCGGATCTCAGGATGTCCCGGTACTTGCTCCAGTGCTTTTTTGAGCACAGATACAGCATAATCGTCGTTGCCAGTAAGCCTGGCCAGTCGCCCAGCAGCCAGCAGATTAGCAGGATTATCAGGAGACAGGATTAACGCCTGTTCAACGTAATTACGCGCATCCTCTAGCTCCCCCATATGCTCAGCAATCATTGCAAGGCTGATGTACGCTGGAGCATAATCTGGATCAAGGACCAGCGCTTGATGGCAGGCATCCCGGGCATCCCCTGTAAGTCCCATTTCCCAATATGCACCGGCAGCACCATGCCATGAAACAGCGTCTGGATGCATACGGCCCGCACGTAGATAATAGTCCAGAGATGCTTCGTAGTCTGCCTGCTGAAAAGCTGCATCCCCAAGTGTTTGCAACCAGACCCAGTTATCCGGCTCCAACTTGCTTGCTATCTCCCAGGATCTGCGCGCCTCCGTGTAATTGCCACGTACGTAATGCGCCTGCCCCAATACAAAATGAGGATGCGGATGTCCAGATGCCATTTGTACGGCTTGTTCAGCCATATCGATAGCTCGTCCTGGGGAATTTTCGTTCAATGCGATTGTCGCTTCCTGGAGTAGAATCGCTGCCGACTCCGGCAGCGGGGCCGGAACAGACTCACAGCCAAGGACCCATACCAATTGAACTAATAGCAAACAACGGATCAGCATCTATTCCGTAGTACCTTCACGAACAACAATGAACGTATTCTCGCGCAACCCAACCAAGCGTGAGATCTGTCCGCTGGGCCATGTGACATGTAGCGAATCGACCATGTCGGACTCGCCTAGGCCAAAGGTCAGTACGCGCTCTGATTCTGACAAATAACTACCACCTGATCGTACATGGCGTTGCTTCACGCCGGTGGAGGTATAGAGCCCCACTCGTGCCCCAACACCATCACGGTTGCTGCTCATGCCCTCCAGCCTCACACGTAGATATCGACCTTGCACATTGTTGCGCCACAAACGAACACCTCCCCCATTCTGGCTCATCAGAATGTCCAGATCTCCATCCTGATCTATATCCGCATATGCTGCTCCCCTACCCAGTAGTGGTTCAAAATTTTCTTCGTCTGCAAATACCCCGTCCCCCGAGTTCAGAAACAGATGTGGCCGCTGATAAAATTTAATTCCGCCAGATCCACGTTCGACATGTTCATGAATATGTCCATTAGCCACAAACACGTCATCATCTCCATCCAGATCAGCATCAAACAGAAAAAGACCGAATGCCAAAGTTTGGCGACTCGCACCACCTATCCGCGATGCCGATGCATGATCACGAAATACCTCCCCCCCAGCATATCGCCAAACGCTGATCATCTGATTCGAAAAATTACCGACTAGTATGGACCATTCTCCACTCACAATTCCTGCATCTATCCCCATTCCGGCCGTTGCAATCCCTCTTGCATCATAGGCGATTCCAGCCATTAGCCCACGCTCAATGAACGTGCCATCACCCTGGTTGATGTATAGCTGATCCCTTTCGAGATCGTTCGCCACTGCGAGATCAGACCATAGATCGCCATTAACGTCCAAGAGAACCGCCCCCAATGTCTTGCCTGGGGTGGATAGAAAACCAGCATCTTCTGTCCAGTCGGAAAAGGTACCATCCGCATTATTGTGATAAAAACGGTGAGACTGCCCGTCGTAGGCTGCCGGTGTGCAGTAGATCTTTTCTCCGCCCGGCCCTTGACACCGTACGTCAGTTGGAGAGCTCCAGCGCACATATCCACCCACATAAAGATCCAGCCAACCATCTCGATCGGCATCAAAAAATACAGCTGCCGTACTCCATGCAAATGGACCTTCGGCCCCTGACTGCATCACAGTATACACGCCATCGTTGTTACGAAGTAGTATATCGTGTCCCAACGAGGTTAAGAATAGATCTGCATCACCATCATTGTCGTAATCAGCCGATGCAATCCCCATCCCGTAAGTAACTACCTCACCCAAACCCGCATCATACGTAACCTCGCTGAAGTAACCTGAACCGTTATTTGCATAGAGACGAACGGCCGGTGGCTGTACTTCAAGCGAGTCCCATGTTCCACCCTGTACGAGTGCTATATCTGGATGGCCATTACCATTGTAATCGACAAACGCGAGACCTGGCGGCAGGATTTCTGGCATCCACATTAAGCCGGATGCACCGTTCTCGTGTGTGAAATCAGCCAGTCCCGCTTCACGGGTCACATCTGTAAAGCGCTGGGTTTCGTTCGAACAACCTGAAAAAATCATGTATACTCCTGCCAGTATACAGCATACTGAGTAATTTGGAGTCTTGGATCTCTGCAACGGATGTCGTAACCAGTGGAAGTGCGCGAACATATTGCCGGGTTTTCTGTTCGCTTTTCAACGTTCAAGTCTTGTTCTTAACGTCGTTTACGTCACCTCTTATCCGTCCCTTGGTTTCCTTATGCGTACGAGTTACTACGCCACCTCTTGTTTTATGTGCTTGCTCATAGGAGCGCTGCTGGCCCCGGACCTGTTGGCGCAATCCTCGTGGGAATTGATCTGGAACGATGAATTTGACTATACGGGATTACCCGACGATACTCGCTGGTCCTACGACGTTGGTGGGCACGGCTGGGGCAATAGCGAAAGCCAGTTCTATACAGAAGATCGGGAAGAGAATGCCCGGGTTGATGGCGATCATCTCATCATAGAGGCTAGAAAAGAAAATTGGAGCGGCCGTTCATACACTTCCACAAGACTAGTCTCCAAACACAAGGGGGATTGGACGTACGGGCGCATTGAAGTTCGCGCACAACTCCCCTCCGGCAGGGGCACCTGGCCAGCAATCTGGATGCTTCCCACAGACAGCCCTTACGGCAATGGGGGATGGCCTGATACGGGTGAAATTGATATCATGGAGCACGTTGGACACAACCAGGACCAGATCCATGCAACCATCCATACGGACGCTTACAACCATATGCTAGGCACACAAAGGGGTGGAGAAAAACATGTGCCAGGTGCCTCAAACGCACTTCATGTATACGCCGTTGAGTGGTCGCCATTGAAGATGGTGTTCTCCATTGACGGAGTTGATTTCTGGACGTATTCCAAGGGCCTTAGTAATTGGCGTGGCTGGCCGTTTGACCAGGACTTCCATCTAATCATGAATATTGCTATTGGAGGTGCATGGGGAGGAGCGCAGGGTATTGACGACAGCATCTTTCCACAGCAGATGCTCATCGACTACGTGCGTGTTTACCGCTATATCGATGTTCCCCAAGTAACGCTTGCAGTACCCTCTACTTTGGAATCAGGCGAGACCGCCACAATTACGGGGACGTCCATCGATCCTGACGGCCGCATACTTCGGGTAAATCTCTATCAGGACGATGGCCTTCTTGAAACAATCACGGGCGGTGCATCGGAATGGACTTGGTCCGTCAGTAACGTATTCGCGGGATGTTACAAGTTACGTGCGGAAGCCACAGATGATGGCGGATGGGTCACCAGTACAGATGTCCAGTCCTTAACTGTAGGTAACGCATGCACTGACAATGCGCCCTACCTGATGATCCCTCACCCTATCCAGGAGCGAATAGAGGCAGAGTACTTCGATTTGGGAGGGCCAGGCGTAGCCTACCGTGATATTTCGCCTACTAACGACGGGGGCGGTATCCGTCTTGACGAAGGCGTAGATGTGTTCCCAACAACTGACGGGGTTGGCTATCATATTGGAAATACCGCCCGACGTGAGTGGGTGACCTACACTGTACATGTAGATCAAGGGGGTATCTACGATCTGCAGGTACGACTGGCCAGTCAGGCGAATCTGGTTTCCTTTTCACTTGAATTTGACGGTATAGATAAGACCGGTATTTTCGAACACCAAAACCATGTAGATGGATTCCAGACCGTTCGCGTAATCACTGAAAATGGTATCACGCTGGATGAGGGGACCCAGATTATGAAGCTGCAGTTTCACGGCGGTGTACCAAGCGTAAACTGGATGCAATTTCGACTGAGGTCCCCCACTGGTAGCGAAGAAACACCAGAAAACGAAAAAACGGACCTTCTCGGTAATTACCCCAATCCTTTTACGGACTCTACGGTCATAAGCTATCAGGTGGAACATCCCGGTCATATAGTCCTGGAGGTATTCAACACCCTTGGGCAGCGTGTACGTACGCTGGCCGATCATTACCATCCGGCAGGTAAGCATACGACTATCCTGCATGCAGACGGCCTCAGTACAGGCACATATTTCTACAGGCTGACTGGCGATGCAACGGCCAAGCGTGCACTCCAGTATTTAAGGCAATAATCGAGAATTGTACACTCCGAGTGTCCGATCCTGAGATTTTTTCGATTCGGGAGTATCTGGAAAGACTGAACCAGACTGCAGTTTGATCTATTTCTTGCCGTACGTACGTAAGGGGATTACAGCATCACTGAGACTGATACCCTGTCCGTTTCGGGATTGAATAAATCTGAGTATTTTCGTTCTGACAGGAAACAGGAAGCGGAAGATCGCAATCCCCTCACCAATTTGACCCCCACCTTCGTCTTGCACTCCTCCATCGAACATTTGTGTCCGCTAACCTGGCACAATTTCCAAACACAAGCGCACTCAAGATCAATAGAGGATTCTCGAACGGACACGTCTAATAGGTAATCATTTAGTCAAGAAAATCCTCAATACGGAAGTTATCCCATATACTGAGCTAAATCGGCGTCAGTGTCCACCAACTTAGCCATTTCGGTATGGCATTTTCGCAATTTTGACCTAAAGGCGCGTGTATTCAGTTGGTTTTGAGTCGTTTTCATGGAATTTCGGGGTAACTTCCGAGTAACGAATCTATGGAGAAGTGCGGTTGAAGGAAATTTTCGAGTCTGTGGCGGCCCGCGCCGTTGCCGATCAGCTGCATCCGCAACCCGGACTTATGGACTTCTGCTGTGTCGTCACTTTATGCGTACGAAGCTGCCTGTGTGAACGGATCTTCCCTGCGGCGAAGTAGCCGTCAGGCGGTACAGGTACAAGCCGGAAGGCATCGCATGACCGCTCAGCGGTATCGTGTGCTTCCATCCCGCAGCTTTCCCGGCTGCCGACACCGTAAACACGCGCCGGCCCGTTATGTCCATGACCTCGACCGTCACGCTGGTAGGCCAGGGAAGATCAAACACGATGCGCGTGGACTCCCGGAACGGATTGGGATAGTTGCCGTGCACGGCAAAGGACTCTGGCAACGATTCGTGCTCGGCGGCCACCGGAGAGAATACCTCCACAGTAAACAGCAAACTGTCGCGGGAGCCGTTTGCGCCGGTGGCGCTGTACGTGTACGGCTTTGGAGCATCTGTGACCACGGTCGGCGTTCCGGTCAAGATGCGGGCAGTGGCGTCAAAAGCCAGTCCTGTCGGAAGCGCGGGGGTCAAGGCATACACTACTGGAGCAGTGCCTCCTGCGGCTTCGGGAAGAACGAGTGGATCAATGGGCTGTGCGAGAGCAAAGGACAGATCGGCAATCATATCTCCGAACGAAACGCCCGAAACGACTTCAACCGTGAATATCAGGGTGGCGGCGTTCCCGGAGTTGTCAGCAACCGAATACATATAGCTTGTGGCGGGCGTGACCGCGGTCGGTGTGCCGCTAATGGTCCGCAAGGAGGCATCAAAGCCCAATCCTGCGGGCAGCGCAGGCTCCAGCGCATAGGTGTACGGCGTCGCACCGCCGGTGGCCTCGGGAAGGACAAGCGAAGCAACGGAGCGGTTCACGGTAAAAGTCCGGTTATCCGCGCCACTTGCAAATTGCAACAGGCCACAAGTCGGGCCTTCTACGTCCGGGATACCGCTGAGCCAACCCTGAAACGCATCGTCAGCCGGAGCGCAGAGTGCCTGACCATCAAAGTGGAAAGACTGGAGATTGTCCAACTGCATAAAGCTGCGCGGTAGCACACCCGTCAAATGGTTGTCGGACAGCCACAGAATCTGCAGCTGCGTGAGATTGCCGAGCTCGGGCGGAATCTCCCCGGTAAGGGAATTGTTCTGCAGATTCAGGTCCTGCAGCTGCGTGAGGTTGCCGAGCTCAGGCGGAATCTTCCCGGTAAGGAAATTGTCATATAGAGACAGCCTCTCCAGCTGCGTGAGGCCGCCGAACTCGGGCGGAATCTCCCCGGTAAGGGAATTGTTCTGCAGATTCAGGTCCCGCAGCTGCGTGAGGTTGCCGAGCTCGGGCGGAATCTCCCCGGTAAGGGAATTGTCAAACAGATCCAGCCACTGCAACTGCGTGAGATTGCCGAGCTCAGGAGGAATCGCCCCGATAAGGAAATTATGCTCCAGCCACAGCAGCTGTAGCTGCGTGAGATCGCCGAGCTCGGGCGGCAGCTGTCCCGTGAGATTGTTGTCATGCAAGCCTAACTGGATCAGCCATCCCTCACTCAGACCAACGCCAGCCCACGTACCCAGCTCCTCCTCTGTCGGAACCCGCGTGATGTCCCAGTTATCATTGTACGTCCAGTTGTCGCCGCCCGTCGCCGTGTAAAGTGCACTCAGGCTCCGGTGCACCTCCTCCAGCGAACGGTTGACCCGAAAAGAAAGCATGTCCGCCTGGTCTTCGTGCGCACCGTCACGGATGTGCGTATAGAATCGCACCCGCTGGTTTGCAGGTGCACTCGCAGCTACCCTGAACTCCAAACGGACCTCAACCGAGTCTCCGCTGGCCAGGTAGCCGACATCCGCTTCCCCCACCGTCATGTCTATGAACGGATAAGGCTCGGCCCCCACGAGCCCCACAGTGAGCTGACGGGCATCGGAAAGATAATTGACCACCGTTGCCGTAATCGTCACTACATCGCCGGATGCAATCTGGCGGTCGCCGTCGTGGTCAGCCCAGCTCCAGCGCTTGAGGCGCACCGCAGGAACAGACGGCCCCTGAACAGCGGCCAGTGCGTTGACAAAGCCGCGCCCCAGCTGCCCGGCATAACCCGGGTTCTCCGCGTCCATGTTGTCGCTCGTCAGCCGAATGTGCTCCCGCAACGCGTCCGGCGTCATTTCGGGAAACCTCGTCTTTACCAAGGCTGCTACACCGGCCGTCAGCGGCGACGAAAACGATGTGCCGCTGATGTACACATACCCGTTGCCGGATGCGGTCGTCAGAATGTCCTCGCCCGGAGCAAAGACGTTCACCAGCTTCCCGTAGTTCGAAAAGCCCGCCCGCCGGCGTGTGGCCTTCTCCGTGGCACCCACCGACAGCACCCGCGGATTGCGGGCCGGGTAGAACCGAAACAGGTCGTTGTTGAGATTGTTGTTACTGGCCGCTGCCACCACGAGCGCGCCCATGTCCGTGGCCAAATCCAGCGTTTGATCAAGGAACTTAACTGCTTCATCGAAGCGTCGCAGACCGCTCCAGCTCGCGTTGATGATGTCCGCCCCGTTGGCGGCCGCATAAAGGATGCCTTCGTAGCCGTAGCAGATGCGCCGGTTGGTTTCGGCCCTCCCGCAACCGATATTGATGTGCATGATCTCGGCGTTCCAGGCCGCACCGGCTATGCCGACGCCGTTGTCGGTCACGGCGCTCGCCGACCCCGCACTCGCCGTGCCGTGAAGGGCAGCGACGGGCGTCTCTGGCAACCCCGTCGGATCGTTGTCCGTGTCGTCGTCGTTGGCAAAATTGACGCCGTGTACGTCATCGATGAACCCGTTGTCATCGTCATCAATGCCGTTGCCGGCGATCTCGCCCGGATTCGTCCACACGTTGGCGCGAAGATCCTCGTGGCGCCATTCGCCGCCCCCGTCCACGACCGCGATCACGACCCGCGGCGCGCCCTCCTCGCCCCTGACCACATCCCACGCCTCCGGCAACTGCAACAGACGAAGCTCCGCCTGATCACCAAAGCCTGGATCATTTGGATCCACCCGCTGCCCGCGGCCCGCCTGTGTCCGGTTAATCAGCACCGGCTCGGCATACACCACCCCCGGTGTCGAAGACAGATCGGCGGAGACCTCTTTCGGTAGGGTGTCGGCAGTATAGCGCACGTAGTACGTGCGGCGGAGCGCCAGAAGGTTGCGACGGGTCTTCGGCGTGGGCTGTACATGATCCAGAAACGGATACACGCGCTCTATCAGGTGGACGCCGTAACCTGCTGCCCTCCGGTCAAAGTCCTGCAGTCCGGCGCGGGCAGCCTTGTTGGCAATGGAGACACCTGGAGAAAACTGGACCACAACGACGCCGGCCTTGTACGCCGGCTCTTCCTGCGCCAGAGCTGTTGGCGCAAGTAAGGGGCGTAGCTTGCGGCGGGCGTGATCGTCCTTGGTAGGCTCTTCCTGCGCCAGGGTCGTCGGGGCAAGTAAGGCCAGAATTAATAGAAGGGCTGCGGAGACGAAAAAGCTTCCGCCCCTCGGTTGGTGTCCAGAAAGAAGTCTCATTGTTTGGTTTGTTGGAGCAGGGTCTTGGGGCGCAGGCGTCCAGAGCGAGGAGATTCTAGCAGGCCACCGCCCAGAGCGCCAACAAGAGGGCGGTCTGGAGCACGGACGGCCGTCGGCGATGCGCAAGGCAAACGACAGGGGGTTCTACTGGGACTAAGGGTACCCATGGGAACTCCTCCTTACGGCACTGAATTGATGCGCCACCTGTCGGTTCCCGATATCCGGCTGGCGCTGAATCGGTTGATCCGAATGCTCTGCCCAGCCGAAAAGGGACCGAATCTACCCCTCCCATCTGCCAGAACCTCGAATCGATCGGAGCCAACGCTGCAGGACTCCCCAGGATTAAGCTCCATGCCCACGGCACAGGCACCAAGGGAGCGGGGATCCACCGTAACATCAAACGACTGCGTGGCGGAGAGGCCACCCGGATCCATGGCCGTGACCGTGATTGTTGCGCTGCCTTCAGCCACGCCGGTCACGGTGACCGTGAAGCCAGAGACGCTGGCTGTCGCTAAGTCCGTATCCGACGATGTGGCCGTATAGGTGAGTCTATCGCCGTCCGGGTCGCTAAAATACAGCGACACATCATCTACGCTGACGTCGTCGCCCACGAACGCGAGGAGGTTAGTGCCGAAGTGGTTCACTCTTCCAATATTACTCATCTTTTGTAACCCTTACGGGCGGTTGTGTACGTTGGCTTGGGGACACTCCCGATATACATACTTCTACGGTAAATCCAGCAAAAAATTACAGTGGTGTCTCATGAATCAATCTCCTGCCCGGCGAGGCTAAGCTTCACTTGGCGTCAACTGTTCTTTGTCGCTGCACATCAGAAGCGAAAGTTCATCGCGACGCCGATCCCCTTATCCTGAATGGGAAAGAGGCTGAGGGTCGCCGTGTTCTCGGACTCGATGGACCGGTTGTAGTCTTTGGCCGTCCGAACAGCCGAAATGAGTCCCCAGATTCTGCCGCCTATAAACGCTCCGAACGCCACCCAAAAAGCCCCGCTTGCTTCGGTGGTGCACGTAGTAGTGGAGCTATAATTGATTCTAACGCCGGTTGAAGTTCTGGTTGTAGTCGTGTTGTCCGTCCCCGTACAGACTTGATCGTCTTCGTCAGGTGCCAGTGCTGACGCGGCGACAAAACCCCCGAGAGTGGCCACCGCCGGCGGGATGCCCCGCTTGGCGTTTCCTGCGTACGCGTGGCCCCATACCGGGATGAAGAACTCACGGCGGAACGCCCCGAACAGACTCTTTCTCTCTTGGACTTGACGGGCGAGCGGTTGACGGAACAGCTGTTGGCCAGGTGATAATCCGAGTTTGAATGGTTGAACCCCTCGATCCCGCCATCTGAACACCGCGGCCGCTGAACGCGCAAAGACCGGCGGAGCATGAGCGAGGTCGACGGTTGGGCTACCGGGCAGCGGGCGGAACGATTCAAGAAGGAGAGCTGTGGTTCCGCTCTTTTTTGAGGTTAATACTGAATAGACAGGTCTGAATTCTGTGTTGTCGGACCGATCTTCAATATCCCGTGCAAAAAGGATCGAAGGTGACAGGCAAAACAGCCCCAACAAGATTAACGTCAGGGCTATAACTGATGTAAGGAAAGGGGATGCGCCCTGCAAAATTCCGTACGTATTGCAGTGTGGGAAAGGTGCGCACGGAATTTTGTTTTTCAAACAAGCCTTTGCGAAACTGGCTTTAGAATTTTTTTGGGGGTGGTAAGTGATTTGCTCGCATGATTTCGGTTAACAATCTCGGATTGTGATTTTTCAATGCTCTGGCCTAAAGATACAACCTGACATGAATTAATAATAATATAACCAATATACAACAGAAAAAGAACATAATTGTATATTCAGATTGATGTTGCCCACCTTGGGTGGATAAAATCCGACTGATTTTCGGTGCAATTTTGATCTGAATTTCGAGACAGGATTTGTTGTTGGAGCAGGAAGAATTACAAGGCATTAGTGGCCCTGAACCCATCAGAGCAACTCATGCCACAACAACGAATTTCTATGAGGACCATACGAGACGTGCTGCGCTACTACTACGCTGAGCGCTGCAGTAAGCGTCAAATCGCGGGCCACCTGCATCTCTCACCGGGGACGGTGCGAAATTATCTTCGTCGCGCCGAGGCTGCGGGCGTGTCCTGGCCTCTTCCGGAGGCGTACACCGATGAGACCCTTGAGGCCCTGCTGTTCCCGAGCGATCAGTTTTCTTCCGATCGTCCCCAGCCGAACTGGACGGAGTTCAACAGGCAGTTATCCCAGAAGGGGATGACCTTGGAGCGGGTCTGGCATACCTACCGCCAGGTTCTATCACGATTCGTGTGGAATGATTAAATTTGGGTAAACCAAATTTAATCATTTCCATGCAAGACACCATAATAGATTTAATGATGCGATACACCTTGAGACTCAGTCCTGAGTGGCAAGTTG
>Ga0209543_1002766_pt1 | contig 12012 bp, 3 predicted proteins | sample MesohylFT_FD_187296 | JGI IMG/M metagenome (GOLD analysis project Ga0209543, IMG submission 187296) | Host-associated microbial community of the marine sponge Aplysina aerophoba from Gulf of Piran - sponge mesohyl, lysed by freeze-thaw... | ecosystem: Host-associated > Porifera > Sponge >...
GCCATTGCCGACGAGGCGTTTTCCAAATGGCTCGCCCAGGCGGCTGACGTTGAGCCGGAAGCCGACGAAAACGCCAAGGTTATCGCCGATAACCTGTGGTGCCTGATCCAGCAAGGCAAGCTTCAGATCCGGCGGGGCGGATACGTTGTCCGGCGCGGGCGAGGCCGCGTTATCGTGGAAGCGCGGACGGGCTAGTGGAGTGCCAGGGAGACCATGCGGGAGACCGCGGCAGCGGGATGTGGCGGAAGACACCGGTGTTCGACCGGTTCCTGCGGTTCGACCCGGGAGTGGTCGCGAAACCGAAAGCCACGATGCACTGACCTTGTCAGCGGGCCGCAGGGGATCGACGGCGCTCGGCATAGAGTGAAGTCGATGCGCTCAGCGCACAACAGGGCGGCCGTATTCGGCGAAAATTACACGACACGATCAGCGAAGAGCAGGATGGTTCGGTGAACGATAGAACGCAAAAGAAGCGCTCGCCCCACATCGATGTCCGTCTCGACGCCGGTATCGTCCGAAGTCCGCTCGACGAGATCAAGGCGATCAAGACCCTCTTGGCTGACGTGTACACGGATGCTGGGGATGGACGCACGCTGTTTCGAGAACTTGCCCAGAATGCCGACGATGCGCGCGCCCGCCATCTCGCACTTACGGTACTGGAGCGCGGTTGGCCTAATGCTCGAAACAGTCTGCTTCGCGGACCAGCACTTCTTGTGGCTAACAACGGCGCGTTTCCTGACGAGGATCGCGAGGCGCTGCACAAGGCTATCGGTGGATCGAAGGAGGGCGATGTCGACAAGATCGGCACATTCGGCATTGGGCTGAAGAGCGTGTTCCACATTTGCGAGGCGTTCCTCTACATCGGTGCAAAAGACTCGGAGTGGCGGGCTGGCGTTTTGAATCCTTGGGTAGGCACTGGCGAGAACGAAGAAGCAGACCCCCTTCATCCTGACTGGGATATCATCAACGCGGAAGAGGTAGACCGGCTTCGCTCCGTCACCAGAGAGCTGCTTGGACCGATTACCGATGGCCTTCTGCTCTGGATCCCGCTTCGGAGTCGCAGTCATCTCGATCGAGGGGCAGGGGGGCGCCCATACGGGTTGGGCGAAATCCGCTCGCAATCGGACGATCTTTGCTCTTGGTTCAGGCGTTCCGAGCCCGCAGCACTGCTGCTGGCGCAGTGCGGACATCTAGAAACCATCGAAACGAATCTCGCGGCCACGCCAGAGAGCGTGACAATCCGCGATAATCTGATGCGCGTAGAGCGCAATGCGGCGGGCTGGGTCGGCCGGTATCTCGATGATGGCCTACAGGTTCACCACCGGCCATTTCACGGCGAGATTGCATCTAACGGCTCAAGCTGGAACGTCGTAGGGATCGAAGCGGTCGGAAGTCCAGAGTTACACGGCCTCCGGTCGCGAGACGATTGGCCACAATCGGCGCAGTGGCGGAACGGCCGCTACTCCACGATCCCGCGGAAAGCGCTTGCTCACGCTGCTGTAACGGTGCTGCAGCCCCTCGCCCCCGATGCCGAGCTAAAGGGAATGCGGTTGCGCTGGGCCGTGTTCCTGCCGTTGGACGACGATCCCGAGCCCGTTTCCAGTGCGATAGTCGAAAGCGAGGGCCTCTCACCAGCTTGGGAGATCATCTTGCACGGCTATTTCTGGCCCTCGCAGGACCGCAGGTCCATTCCCGGTGTCAGCGACCAAGCCGGCAGTACCGCAGTCGATGGCGACATGCGCACCCGATGGAACCGCACGCTCTGCGAAGAGTTGCTGCTTCCTCTGTTGCCAAGCACGCTCGCCAAGGCCGTTGTCGGTGTCGACCAAAGCGCAGCACGAAGTCTTCTGGAAGCGGTCTCGCGCTCGACCATGGTTACCAACCGCCTCGCCTTCATCACGAACCGGCACTGGCTTTTGCCGACTGTCGTGTCGGATGGAGTTCGATGGAAAGCCTTGGACGCCAAAGCGTGCTCGGTTCTATCCATCCCGAATTGGAATCAAGCACCGAACACCGTTCGAAGACTGTTTGTCGCCGACTGCACTAAACGCGCGGGCGACGTCGTCTTCGTCGACCACGACGCTCCGCGTTTCGCAGGCGAGCTCGCCGAATGGCCCGTCGACTGCCTTCAAGGTCTCCTGAACAGTATCCCAGCCGACGAGTTCTCGTCTCCGCAATCTCTGCGGTGGATCGAAAATTTTGTTCGGCATGTGCTTGGGCCGGCCGCTTGTACCGAAGACAGTCGCGCGACCGCAATCTCCCTTTGGCTGGTGCAAAGCTTCGCCCAAGGCGCACTTTCCCACACCATCAGTCGTTACACCTCGCGTGAGTCGCGCGACGAGTTGCGGGACGCATGGAGAGGTTTATGCGAAGCATTGCCCACGGCCTGGCTGTTGGAGACACCCGTGGAGAGCTTGCAGGCGGTTGTTGAACTCGCCGCCGAAGACGCAATTGGTAGAGGATTGTTCTTGGTCCCATTCGGACGGCATCGAAGTGACCTTCCACGGGCATCGCAGCTTGACCAACAGCGCCTGGATACCGCGCTGTCTACCTTGGGACGACGCTTGGAAGCCGGGAATGAATCGGATCGGTTGCGGCACTCGCGCCTTCTCCTGGCCGAGACACTACTATCCGTACGACATGAAGGTTCCATGGGCCACCGTCTCCTTCGGCTCCCGTTGCTCCGAGCGATCAGGCTGCCGGATGATCGGGAAGAAGCCTGGTCAATCTTCAATCTCCGCCAGCAGATCGATAACTGCCGAGTATTCACCAGCCCGACTTCGGACGACCACAGTGGGGATGGATTTCGATCAGAACGCCTCAGCGACCCGAAGCAAGCCGTTGCGGAACTTGCAAACGCTCTCGGCGAATCTGTTTGGCTGGTATATGGGGACGCACTGGCGGCGGTAGCAGCTGCGCCGTTGCCGACGCCAAAGGCATTGGCGACTGCAGTCCTCGAAGCTAAGCGGTTTGCCGAACCTACCCGTCGAACACGCCTGCTCAACCGACTCTCGCCCAGCATCTCGAACGACGACGTATGCTTCGCCGCTCGTACGCTCCTTGCCGGGTATACCGCCAATGTGGTCGGACCCGAGACGGAGCTCTTTTATGGCCGCGCTGAGGACGGGCAAGCCTTGCGCATCCTCCTGCGGCTGCTCGACCAATCATGGCGCGCCATTCAAGGCAACTGGGTAGAGTCAATTTCGAACGACCTCGCGAGTGCCCTTTCCGTCAGTCGCGCCGATCTCGAAGTACTACACCGCCTTCTCGAAGATTGCCTAGAGCAGCGTGTCGATTGGACATCGCTCACCGACAGCGAGGCGCTACATCTGCTCAAGCACTTGTACAGCGCGGAACCTGAGGCTCAACGACGCTGGAGCGGGATCCCGCTGCACCGCGGTGTCGACGGGAACCGCGCAGCGTTCAACCCCCACGCTCGCCGTTCAACTGGAAGCAGAGCAAATTTGAGACTACCGCCGGAACTCGGATCGGAAGTACGCCTGCTGGACCCGGAGTCCGAGGTTGCGCATCTCTATGCGTCCGTTCCCGAAATGGACGACGACGGCATTCTCCAACTCATGCTGGAGGACTCGCAGCCGTGGCGTTTCGCCGGTCGCATCGTGCGGAGCGTTCGTTCCGCCGACGGTCATGTCACGCTGCCGCGCGCCCCGGGCCTGCGCGAACTGATGCGACGCAGGCGTTGGCTGCCCCACCGCGACCATAATGGCCTTGCGCCGGATGCTGTGCTTGTCGCCCCCAAGGAGGTGCTCCACGCCGTCACCGAATTAGCCAAGTATGACTCTTTCGGCGACAAGCGCCTTCCGAACGCGGTCGATCCCGCGATTTGGCCAGCAGCGGAGCCGGTGGTTCGAGAGATTCTCGGGCGCTTGGGCCGCGAGCGCCAACTACAGCGCATCATCGACGCCTTGGATTCCGATCGGGTAGCCCAGGCGAATGGCGGTTCTTGGCTTATCTTCCCAGACCCGATGCAGGTCGACGCTTCATTGGTCGTCCGCGCACTTGAAACGCCGCTCGCCGCTAATCATCCCGGGTGGAAGCTTATCCACACCGTTAGGCACGCCTTGGGTTCCAGCCCCACCGGATTTCGAGAGACTTCCGTACCGCTTGTAAGTTTGGCTAAAGCGCTCTGCGGGCCTGTCCCCGTGCAATGTCAGATCGAAATGCTCACATGCCTTGCGGCCTCCAGACCGCCGAAAGACTCCGTTGGCGGGCTCCTTTTTCGTACCCTCTTGAACTGCTTTTCGGAAACGGAAGAATTCTTCACGCACGTTCTGCCGAAACTCGAGCTACCGACGCAAGACGGAAACTGGCACGCGAGTCAGGATGTAGCGAAAACCGAAATCGGTGTTGCCCGTCAGCATCTGCTGATCTCCGAGTTGCGACCGATTCTCTGCGCGGCTGGTGAGGACTCGAAACCTCTGCTGAACCAAGCCGAAAGCAGCACCATCGAATCTCCGCTTGAGACCTTGGAGAAGTACTTCCAACCTTGGCATGGTCGGCTCCCGCATGGTGCAGTAGGCGCATTTCTAAGTTTGCTGGGAAGCGGCTTGCACGGTGTCATTGAGACCCTCTCCCAACAGTGGCTTGGCGAAGATGTCAGCATCGACGGCGTACGCAGCAAGCTCGTCGGTCCCGAGGGACACAGTCCGTGCGCAGATGTCAGTGTCTGGATCTCCCCGCAGGTCGCGCATGGCGATCGCGTGAGTGCGGTTAACATCCTCGGATCGCGGGTCGACATGGAGGCCCACCACGACGACGAGACCCTGTTCGCCATTGACCCCCATCGATATCCCCAGTCGCGGTATGCGCTCGCGCCGCTTGGCGAATTCTGGGAGATCAGTCTGCGTGATGTGGAACCGCAGAAGCGTTCCAGTTCCGAACTCATACGCCTGCTCGGCGGCACCGTGGAAAGATGGGCAACCCAGTACCTTGAGCTGGATCGCGAGAAGATATCCCGCTGGTGGTCCCAATGGGGGAAGAGCTCTCAGGCGGACCTTGGCCCCGTACTCGCCTCGATCAAGGCGCATCTGCCGCTGACGCTTCGACAGCTCGACGTGAAAGAGAACGAGTCGCTCCGCAACGGCCTGAGGGAGGCCGAACAGGCGCAAAGGAAGCGAGAGCAAGCGCCCTCTCACGAGACGCTTGAGATCGAGAGAAATGCCGTTGATCGCTTGGCGAATCTTATCGAAGCACCCGATCACCAGACGTTCCTATGGCAGCGGGTCAACGAATTGATGCGCCGCTACGGTTACGGAACCGACAGCGTTCTCCTGGAGCTGGCACAGAACGCCGACGACGCACTTACGCAGGCTGCCCAGATCAATGGCGGGCCCCTGCCGCCCGCCACCCGCAAGTTATTGATTCAAGTCCACGACCACGACGGGCCGACCTTGGACGTCACCCATTGGGGGCGTCCAATAAACGACACCGGTGGCGCGGCCTTTCCGCCCGGGCGCGAGCGTCAGTGGGATCAGGATCTCTATTTCATGATGCTCATGAATCTGAGTGGAAAACCCGGCGAGGCACCCGGAGAGCCCCGGTCGTCCTCCACGACCGGTCGCTTTGGCCTCGGCTTCAAGTCCGTTCACCTCATTTCTTCATCTCCATCCGTGATCAGCGACTTCATCGCGTTTTCCATTGCCGGCGCATTGCTGCCACGGGAACAGGCTGTCTCGGACGAAACGGACTCGATGATGATCGATGGCCGGCGACCAACACGGGTCCGCTTGCCACTCCGGCAAGATATCGCATTACAGACCCTGATCGAGCAGGTCTTCCGTCGTTTCGCCTACGCACGAGTTCTGTTGCCAGTCTTTGCGCGGCACCTTCAGAAGGTGATTGTTGAAGGCGGCCCCTTCCCGGGAGTCCATGTCTTTGACAGCAGGCCGATCGAAGGCGCCCCCGGGTGGTCTCTCGGCGCCGTGACCGAGTTGCCCAACCACGTGGGCCGATGGCAAATCCTTCGTTTGCGACCCTCCGATGAGGGACGGGAAGACATGGGGACTGCCGCTTTGGCCGTCGGCCTCCGAGACGGTGTCCCAACAGCATTTCACGCGGAAGTACCGTTTCTATGGAACGTTACGCCTACAAGCGAAGCCTGGGGTTGCGGATATGTCGTCAATGGGCCCTTCAAACTCGACCCCGGACGAACCCATGTGTCTCTCGATGACAACGCGACCCTTCGGTCAGCCCAAAGCCTCGGTGAAGCGCTTGGAGAAGCTCTGATCAAGCTGCACGACGCCTCGGCCAAGCCAACGCCAGGCGGCAAATGGTCGACCATCGAAGGTGATGGTCGGGAATTCATGTCCTCGCTCTGGAAGGTGCTAGCCTCCGGCATCGACAATACCGACGAGCTGCGCCGGACGTTTCTGTTCAAGTTACATGGCGCTGGATCCGGACTGTCCGCATGGATGACCGCCCGTTCAGTTGTGCCCACTGGTCTTCCTGCACCGTTTTCGCCTTTCCTTCCGCCACTCAATTCAGGCTCGTCCTGGGAAGTCGCAGTCGACGGTTTGGACAACCCGAGTCTCTGCGCCGCTCTCTGTGAAGTGGACGACGGAGACTTCTTGCAGTTGCTAGATGGCCGCCGCGTCGTCTCGGAAGAAACCGACGGCCTCCTCTCTCCACTGCTGAATCCTACCGGCACGCAGGCGAACGGTATCCGTTCAACGCCACTTCGACCGTGCGACCTGCTGGCCGGCCTGACTGATCGATGGAACTATCGCCTAATGCCCACGCGGTTGCATGCCCTACGACCTCTCTCGAAAGCTTCGCCCTGGAACCTGCTTACCAAGGATCCGCATGGCGCAGCCTGGCGGGGAAAGGTTCACGCCCGGGCCGCAGACGGCAGCTACCAGCCATTGCGAAGGTTGCTGATCCGCAAGAGTCCCGAACTCGGAAATGACATCGAAGGAGATCTTGAGGACGAATTCCTGCGGTCTGCCTTTGCTCCCGGCGCTCGAGTTCTCGATTCGGCCTACATTCAACGCAGCGAAGATTGGACCGTTTTCCGATGGCTTCGAATGCAGCACAGGGTCGACGCTGCCGAAATTGCGGTCTGGTATATGGACCTCAAGAACAGTCTACGACCGGCCGCAGTTCGCTATCTGTTGTTTGGCGAGTTGCAGGACCACGTCCTTTCGCATCTTATCCCCATCGACGCCCGGCCGCAGTGGCTTCGGAACTACGATGATGTCCACAGCTTGCTCGAAGACGTGTGCGATGAATCCTGGCGACGCCAGAGATTACTGGGTGCCTTGTTTCCCGACCGTCAACCTTTTCTAGAAGAACCGCCTCCCGCTCGGCCCGACCCCCAGACATTCTTCCAACAGTTACTCGAATGGTGGGACGATTCTGCGGTGCGCGGCGAAGTGTTCGTTGCCTACGAGAAACGCGCTTGGCCGGAGTGGTTGCGTCGAGACGACATTTCAGCCTGCCTGCAGGCCGGGTCGGTCGATCATTGGCTCGCCCTGCTCGTTTTGGGTGCATGCCAGAGCCTTGGTCGAGCCCAAGATCATGACCACCGACGCTTCCTCGAAGTGGCCCACGAGCAAGGCTGGTGGGACACTTTCAAAGACCCAGACGACATCGGCGCCTGGATGCAAATGCTGCGCGACTGGCAAGACGAGGCGCTGGATAGATTGACCTATCCCCGCTGGATGTCTCTGTTTCCAGCAATCTACCAACTTAGCCGGTATCGGGAGGTCTATGTTCGTCTGCTCAAGTCAGCCGGACTGCGACCCGAGGGCATGTACCAGATTACTCGGCTGCTCGCGCCCCGTGTCGACGAAGCCCTTACGGGTGCAGGAACACATTTCGATGCTCCGCCCGCACCATTGAACATGGGCCTCCATTGGGTGCTTCGTGAACTCGTGCGTCTTGGAGTCCTTGACGGCGAACACCTGTTCCCGGACTGCTGGGTGCCTTCGGAACTCGTTCTCAAACTCCTTCGATCGCTCGGGCTAGAGCTTGAAGCAGGTGCGACCAATTCAGATAAGGCTCACGGTGTGTTCGACTTTCTCGTTTCCGAGTTGGAAACGGCAAGTCCCAACCTTCATCGTGGATTCGACATACCGCTTCGCCATGTGGACTCGAACGTGGAACTGCGGCACCGCTTCGGTTTGGAGCAATCATGACACTCTTCGACAGCGACGCGGCAGTGCGCCATCCCCGTTTCGGACGTGGCCAAGTCGTGCTGAGCCGCGGCGACAGCGTTGTCGTCCGATTCGACCATGGGATAGAGGAATGCCTGGCCGCCGATCTCGAATTGTTGGAGGGTCTCGCGGAGCGCATGGCCGCCCAGCAGTTCGATCCCGCTCTGCCAGTCGTGACTAGAATCCTCGCCGAATGCATACGTTCCGTCAATGATGCTTGGGGCGTCTTTTCCCGATCACGCATAGCCTTGCTGCCCCACCAACTCTGGGTTTGCAAGCGTGTTCTCGAAACCTGGCCCACGCGATGGCTGGTCGCTGACGACGTGGGACTCGGCAAGACAATAGAAGCCGGCCTCATCCTCACACCATTACTTTCGTCAGCCCGGGTGCGACGGCTACTTATTCTCGCGCCAGCCAGCTTGGTCGAACAGTGGCAGGTGCGACTGAGGGAGATGTTCGACATCCGAATCTCGAATTACGTTGCTGCCGCCGATACGGAAGCCGCAGACTACTGGAATACTCAAGACCGGATCATCGCCTCCGCACATACGTTGCGTCTTGACACGGACAATCGCTGGAGGCGTCTATTTGAGGCCAAGCCTTGGGACCTAGTCCTCGTCGATGAAGCCCACCACATGAACGTGGACGAACGAGGCCAACGTACGCTTTCCTACCAGCTGCTGGAGGGTCTCGAGGAGCGGGGCAAGATTCAGTCGCTCGTACTGTTTACGGGTACACCGCATCGGGGCAAGGACGGTGGATTCCTGTCACTGCTCAAGCTGCTTCGCCCTGGTGAGTTCGATCCCGAACAGCCGCTTGAAGACCAGCTCGAACGCCTCCGCACCGTCATGATCCGCAACAATAAACAATCCGTCACGGACATGTCCGGCCAGCCGCTCTTCACACCCGTGCGGTCGCGACGGGAGACCTACGCATATTCTCCGCAAGAGGCGCACTTCTACGAGCAGCTCACGCAATTCATCATGACTGGCAAGGCGTACGCGGCCAGCCTTGGTTTCCAAGACCGACGCATGGTCATCCTGATCCTGATCACCATGCAGAAGCTGGCCTCGAGTTCCGTCGCGGCTGTACGCCGGGCTCTTGCTCGTCGACTGGACCGACTTCGGCTGGCGAAGACCAAACTCGATGACTCACGCAAGGCTCTGGCCCGCCTCCAAGAATTGCGGGATGAGGACGACCCGGCGAATTTGGATGAGATCAGTCGCCTGGAAGAGCGGATTGCGGAGTCTCTGAGTGGGGTCGATCTCAATCCAGACGAGATTCCCGCCTTGGAGGAATTGCTCGTCGCAGCAAACGAGGTCACCGATGAAACGAAGATCGAACGCATCCTCGCCGTAGTGGACGAATCGTTCGCCAAAAATTCCGTGCTCTTCTTTACCGAATACAAGGCGACTCAGGCGCTCCTCATGAGCGCATTGCACGTGCGCTACGGCGACGGATGTGTGGCGTTTATTAACGGTGACGGATTGGTTGAAGATGTGTGGGACTCGTCCGGCAACATCTCGGACCGCCAGGAAGACCGACGCCGTGCGGCGGAACAGTTCAACCGGGGCGAAGTTCGCTTCCTCGTATCCACGGAAGCGGCCGGTGAGGGGGTCGATCTTCAAGGGCATTGCAGCGCTTTGATTCATGTAGACCTGCCGTGGAATCCCATGCGTCTGCATCAGCGGGTCGGTCGCCTTAGCCGCTACGGCCAGACCGAGTCCGTCGACGTCATCACCGTGAGGAATCCCGACACGGTAGAAAGCCGAATCTGGGACTTGCTGGACGAGAAGTTGGCGCGAATCAACTTGGCGTTCCAAAGCGCTATGGACGATCCAGAGGACATTCGCCAGCTTGTGATTGGAATGGCATCGCCCGGCATGTTTACCAAGGTGTTTACGGGCGCCGATGCCGGCCTCGGTGATCAAACGTTAGATGACTGGTTCGATACCGAGACCGCGACATTCGGTGGCGAGGACGCAGTCAACACCGTTCGCAGTATTGTCGGTCATGTCGCGCGCTTCGACTTCGGAACGGTAGCCGCTCAGATCCCTCAGGTGGATCTGCCCGACTTGGTGCCCTTCTTCAAGGCCATCCTCGCTGTGCGGGGTCGGCGGCCCGAGCAAGCCGAGGACGTTCGCTTGCGTTTCCGTCCACCGGACGAGTGGAAGGACGATTTCGCAATCGCCGTCGTTGATCGCTACGATCTTCTCTTCGCTCGCGAACCCAAACCCAGCGTCGCAGAGGACATCGCTGGCGTCGGACTACGTGTCGTTGATCGAGCGGTGAGCGATGCCCTTGGTCTGACCGTGGCTCTCGCCGCTATCAAGGGACTAGACGCGCCGATATTCGTGTTCACTGTTCGGGATCGCATTACCGGCTCCGACAGCTCTGTTCGCTCCCTCGTTGTGGCCGCTCAGTCGAGCGGGGATGGTGCATGGGAGCTGATCCGAGATTGGGAGCTAATACAGCGCCTGAATCCCCTCGCTGACAGACCACGCAGTCTCGCGATCACCGATGTCCGTCCGAATCATGACGTTCTCGACATGATGACCGACGCTCGCGCCCATGTCGTTTCGCAAATCGCTGCTCTCGAAGTCCCATTTGAGTTGCCCCTTGTCGAGAACCTCGCTTGTCTCGTGCCCGGCGCAGCAGCGGTGCCTGAATGCTGACGCATCGCGTGAACGCGGCTTCTTGTCATCCACGCTCCGATCGAAACGCCCTCCACTTGAAGATTCGTCTTGGCGGCGTGGTTGGGTTGTGTCCAATCTGCGCTGAGGTTGCATTATGACAGCATTGCCATTAAATTTCTGACAAAGGAACAGGAGACACCGATCGATGCGGGGCCTTCCCAAGCGCATCATGGAGTACGCTCAGGCTGTTCCGGAGGCTACGCCGCTGTGTCCGGGCTCCCTGCTTCACCTCGGCCGCCGCGCGGCAGTCGACCAGGCGCTGTCGCGCCTCGCCCGATCGGGCGAGCTGATGCGGATCTGCCAGGGCGTCTATATGCGTCCCGTCGAGACCCGATTCGGCTTGCGGGCCCCCCGCCTCGGCAATGTGCTCTCCGCTCTGTCGGTGTTGTGGGGTGAAACCATCGTGCCGTGTGGCGGCGCGGCGGCCAACCGCCTGGGTCTGACGACGCAGAATCCGGTTCGCGCGGTCTATCTCACCTCCGGCCCCAACCGTCGTCTGCACTTCGGATCGTCCGTCGTGGAATTGCGCCATGCGCCGCGTTGGCAACTCGTGGCCCCACACCGCAAGGCCGGCGATGTCATCCGCGCCCTGGCATGGCTCGGTCCGGAAGAGGTCGAAGATGGGCTGGAAGCGGTCCTGCCGACGCTTCGCGACGAGGACCGCGACGAACTTTCGGCTGCACGAGCCACCATGCCGAACTGGATGGCACAACCTGTGAGCACCCGCCTGTCGCATGGCTGAAACGCGATATGAGGACCTCTCGGCAGACGACCGACGCGATGCCCTGGAGGTAGTGGAGCGAGGCAGTAGCCACAAGGCACACCTGCTGGAGAAGGACATCTGGGTCGTCGCGACGCTCGACGCCCTGTTCGACGGCCCCTTCGCGCAGCACCTGACTTTCAAGGGCGGTACTTCCCTGTCGAAGGTGTGGCGCGCGATCCAGCGTTTCTCCGAAGATGTTGACATCACCTACGACATCCGCGCCTTCGCGCCGGACTTGGTTTCCGGTGCCAACGAGGAGGCGCTTCCGCCAACGCGCAGCCAGGAGAAGCGCTGGTCGCGGTTGATCCGTGCCCGCCTGGCCGAATGGGTTCGGGATCAGGCCCACCCGGTCGTCGAGGACGGGCTGGCCCGTGCCGGG
>Ga0209543_1002772_pt1 | contig 11997 bp, 9 predicted proteins | sample MesohylFT_FD_187296 | JGI IMG/M metagenome (GOLD analysis project Ga0209543, IMG submission 187296) | Host-associated microbial community of the marine sponge Aplysina aerophoba from Gulf of Piran - sponge mesohyl, lysed by freeze-thaw... | ecosystem: Host-associated > Porifera > Sponge >...
CGAGCATGAACATGCTGATGAAGCCGAGCGCGAAGAGCAGAGGTGTCTTGAACTGGATCGAGCCTCCCCAGAGGGTGGCGAGCCAGTTGAAGATCTTGACGCCGGTGGGCACGCCGATAGCCATGGTCGCGCCCGCGAAGGCGGCTGTCGCCCAGGCGCCGAGGCCGGTCGTGAACATGTGGTGCGCCCAGACGCCGAACCCAAGGAAGGCGATGACTGCTCCGGCGAACACGACAGTGGTGTAGCCGAAGAGGGGCTTGCGCGAGAAGGTGGGCAGGATGTCAGACACGATGCCCATGGCGGGGAGGATGAGGATGTAGACCTCAGGGTGGCCGAATATCCAGAAGAGGTGCTGCCAGAGCAGCGGGTCCGCACCAGCGCCCGCGGTGTCGAAGAAGTTCGTGCCGAAGAAGCGGTCGAACAGGAGCAGGGTGAGAGCGATGGTGAGCGGCGGGAAGGCGAAGATGATGAGGAAGGAGACGATGAGCGTCATCCAGGGGAAGAGGGGCATGCGCATGAGGGTCATGCCCGGGGCGCGCATGTTGAGGATGGTGATGACGAAGTTGAAACCCGCCGCCGTGGTGCCGATACCCATGATCTGGAGGCCGAGCACCCAGTAGTCGGTGCTGCTGGAGAGGGTGTATTCGGAGGTGGTGAGCGGCGCGTAGCCGAACCACCCCACGTCCGGGAAGGCGGCCTTGAAGAAGCTGAAGTTCATGAGGATGGCGCCGAAGATGAAGAGCCAGTAGCTCAGGGCGTTCAGCCGCGGGAACGCGACGTCGCGCGCGCCAATCATGAGCGGCACGAGGAAGTTGAAGAAGGCCGCTCCGGCCGGCATGACGACCATGAAGACCATGGTGGTGCCGTGCATAGTGAAGAGGGCGTTGAAGGTGCCCGCTTCCACGAACGTGCCGTCCGGCTGCGCGAGCTGGACGCGCATGAGGAGTGCCTCGATGCCACCGATCAGGAAGAAGATGAAGGCCGACACTCCGTAAAGGATGCCGATCCGCTTGTGGTCAACGGTGGTGATCCATCCCCAAACCCCTTCGGTGGAGACGGGGCGCCTCAGGATGCCTATGTTCGCTGCCATCGCTATGCCTTCTCTCTCAGTCGCCGACGCCGACAGTCCGGCGTTCCTCTCTCAGATTACCGCAACTTGAGGCTCTTCAGGTAGGCCACCACCTGGTCAACCTGAGCCTCTGTGAGCTGGTCTATGAGCGGGTCGCCGACGTAGAAGGTCGGCATGGCGTTGGTGGTCTCGAGCACCGGCTTGATGTCGCGGATGTTGGAGACCCACGCCTTGAGGTTCTCGGGTGTGCTGTCGAGGATGCCCGCGCCCAGAGTGGCACGGTCGCCGAAGAGGGTGAGGTTGGGGCCGATCTCTTCAGTCGAGACGCCTTCGATGGTGTGGCAGCGCGCGCAGAAGTTGGTGAACACGCGCGCGCCTGCAGCCTCAACGCTGCCTGCCTCGGGTTCCACCGGGGCGGCGTTCATGTTCTCGACCCAGCGGTCGAAGTCGGCGTGGGAGTCGACGTGAACGCGGAAGCGCATGAGCGCGTGGGCGGAGCCGCAGAACTCGGCGCACTGGCCGTAGAAGGTGCCAATCTCCGTGGGGGTGAACTTCTCAAGGATGTTGGTCCTGCCGGGCACCATGTCCGTCTTGCCGACGAGCTGGGGCACCCAGAAGGAGTGGATGACGTCCTTCGCCTCGAGGGTGATGGCGACCTGGCGACCTACGGGGATGCGGAGTTCGTTGGCGGTGACGAGGTCCTCGCCGTCCGGGCCGAGGCCCGGGTAGCGGAACTCGAACCACCACTGGTGGCCGACGGCTTCTATGTGGAGGGCGTCCTCGTCCGGATCTGCCGTCGTGCCCGCGATCCAGACGATGGTGGGGATGGCGATGGCAATGAGGATGAGGATGGGGATGACCGTCCAGGTGATCTCCAGCGTGGTGTTGCCGTGGATCTGCTGGGGGGTGTGTCCCGGGCGCTCGCGGTACCTCCAGAGGATGTAGGCCATCGCCGCGAGAACGAGGAAGCCGACGATGCTGGCGGCGACGATGACGAAGATGTAGATGGTGTGGATACGCTGGGTGGCGTCGGAGCGGGGTTCGAAGGTGGTGAGCGGGGTGTCGCAGGAAGCGAGGACGGCGACAAGCGTCACGGCGGCAAGTGTGAAGTAGAGGAGCCGCCGGAGGGTCGCTGCCAGGTTCTGCGGATGAGCGGTAGGTGTCGTCACTGTGTTCGTGTTCCCCGCGCCAGTGGGGCGATTGTTACGCATATCACAGACGAGGCTCGGGGGTCAAGGGTGCAGGGGTGGGCTGAGCCTGGGTCGAGGCTGGAAGCCGGGCAACCGCCGTGGTTGACACAGGGAGAGCGGGCTGCATATACTCACTAGACGCCAGTTCGGGAGGCTGCGTAGCCGACTATGGGGAAATCATAGTGACAGTGCCGTTGAGCACATAGGACCGATCAGGCGTTTGCAATGCTACCGAAGGGCGGTGGCGCGCCGAAGTGCCACCGCCTTTGCACGTTAACAAGGGAATATCGAGCGAGTACGAGCCAAGGAAGGTTCGCAGCGACTGCGAACCGAGCGTGAGGTCAAGTTATTAAGGGCCCACGGAGGATGCCTTGGCGTCAAGGGCCGATGAAGGGCGTAGCACGACTGCGATAAGCCTCGGGTAGCCGTCAAGCAGGCTTAGCCGGGGATTCCCGAATCGGGGAACCGGTCTCGGTGAAGCCGGGACATCCTCAGCTGAACACATAGGCTGAGGGGGGTAAGCAGGGGAACTGAAACATCTCATTACCCTGAGGAAAAGAAAGCAACCGCGATTCCCTGAGTAGTGGTGAGCGAAACGGGAACAGCCTAAACCGATGTTGTTTAGTGGCCTGGGGGCCTATACGTCATCGGGGTTGTACGGCGTGTCAGCACGAACCCCAGATAGTGCACGGAGTTAGCAATCCATGGTCTAGCCGAAGGAGCCTGGAAAGGACCGCCATAGCGGGTGATAGCCCCGTAGGCGAAAGGCTATGGACTCCGGATGCGTTCGTGAGTACCACGGGACACGTGGAATCCCGTGGGAAGCCGGGGGGACCACCCTCCAAGGCTAAATACCCTTGACGACCGATAGCGCACAAGTACCGTGAGGGAAAGGTGAAAAGAACCCCAGAAGGGGAGTGAAATAGACCTGAAACCGTGGGCCTACAAGCGGTCGGAGTCCGTCTTCGGACGGATGACGGCGTGCCTATTGAAGAATGAGCCGGCGAGTTACTCCTGTGTGGCGAGGTTAAGGGATGCAGACGTCCCGGAGCCGCAGCGAAAGCGAGTCTGAATAGGGCGAAGCAGTCGCACGGGGTAGACCCGAAACCGGGTGAGCTACCCATGGCCAGGGTGAAGCCTCGATAGTCTCGAGGTGGAGGCCCGAACCCGTATACGTTGCAAAGTGTTGGGATGAGCTGTGGGTAGAGGTGAAATGCCAACCGAACCCGGAGATAGCTGGTTCTCCCCGAAATGCATTGAGGTGCAGCCTTCAGGAAGAGGGACGGAGGTAGGGCTCTGAATGGGCTAGGGGGTGTGAGCCTACCAAACCCAATCAAACTTCGAATGCCGTTCCATCCATGCCTGAGGAGTGAGACCGTGGGGGATAAGCTCCATGGTCGAGAGGGAAACAGCCCAGACCACCGACTAAGGCCCCTAAATACAGGCTCAGTGTCAAAGGAAGTATGGTCGCTTAGACAACCAGGAGGTTGGCTTAGAAGCAGCCACCCTTTAAAGAGTGCGTAATAGCTCACTGGTCAAGGGACCGTGCGCCGACAATTTATCGGGGCTTAAGCCTGTTGCCGAAGTCGTGGCTTCTGCCGTAAGGCGGAGGGGTAGGGGAGCGTTCTCTGTGCACAGAAGTCTGCCTGTGAGGGCAGGTGGAGCGCAGAGAAGTGCGAATGCCGGCATGAGTAGCGTAAAGATGCGTGAGAACCGCATCCGCCGAAAGTCCGAGGTTTCCTACGCAACGTCGTTCGTCGTAGGGTTAGCCGGACCTAAGCCGAGGCCGCAAGGCGTAGGCGATGGACAGCTGGTCAATATTCCAGCGCCACCTATGGATCGTTTTAAGGCTAAGGAGGGACACGGGAAGCTAGGCAGAGCGTGCCTATTGGACATGGTGCGTCTGAGCCTGTAGGTGAGCCTGCGGTAGGAAAATCCGCCGTGGGGTTTGAGCTGAGGGGTGAAGCAACTTCAGGGCCTGGCCCTGGGGAAGTCTGTTGAGGCTACACCGGCAAGAAAAGCTTCGTAGCTAGAGTCATAGGTGTCCGTACCGCAAACCGACACTGGTGGACTGGTATAAGAGTACCGAGGCGGACGAGAGAACCATCCTTAAGGAACTCGGCAATCTGACTCCGTAACTTTGGGAGAAGGAGTGCCCTGGAGGGTGAAATCCCTAGCGGATGGAGCACCTTCGGGGTCGCAGCGAAGAGGCCCTGGTGACTGTTTAACAAAAACACAGGTCCCTGCTCAAGTCGCAAGACGACGTATAGGGGCTGACGCCTGCCCAGTGCCGGAAGGTCAAGAGGCGCGGTGAGAGCTGCAAATCGAAGCCCCGGTGAACGGCGGCCGTAACTATAACGGTCCTAAGGTACCGAAATCCCTTGTCAGGTAAGTTCTGACCCGCAGGAAAGGCGTAACAACTGGGGCGCTGTCTCAAGGATGGTCTCGGTGAAATTGAAGTACGAGTGAAGATGCTCGTTACCCGCAGCAGGACAAAAAGACCCCGTGGAGCTTTACTGCAACCTGACATTGATCCGAGGATACGGTTGTGTAGGATAGGTGGGAGGCTATGAAGCCAGGACGCCAGTTCGGGTGGAGCCATCGTTGAAATACCACTCTTCCCTGTTTTTGGATCTAACCCCTGAACAAGCAGGGGGACCGTGTCTGGCAGGCAGTTTGACTGGGGCGGTCGCCTCCTAAAAGGTAACGGAGGCGTGCAAAGGTCCCCTCAGGGTGGATGGAAATCACCCGCAGAGCGCATTGGTAGAAGGGGGCTTGACTGCGAGGCCAACAAGCCAAGCAGGGACGAAAGTCGGCCAAAGTGATCCTACGGTCCCGTGTGGAAGGGCCGTGGCTTATCGGACAAAAGCTACCCCGGGGATAACAGGCTTATCTTGCCCAAGAGTTCATATCGACGGCAAGGTTTGGCACCTCGATGTCGGCTCGTCGCATCCTGGGGCTGAAGAAGGTCCCAAGGGTCCGGCTGTTCGCCGGTTAAAGCGGCACGTGAGCTGGGTTCAGACCGTCGTGAGACAGGTCGGTCTCTATCCGCTGTGGGCGCAGGAAGTTTGAGAGGAGCTTTCCCTAGTACGAGAGGACCGGGAAGGACGTACCTCTGGTGTTCCGGTTGTCCCGCCAGGGGCACTGCCGGGTAGCTATGTACGGAACGGATAAGCGCTGAAAGCATCTAAGTGCGAAGCCGGCCTCAAGATGAGACTTCCCACCCCGAGAGGGGGTAAGGCCGCAGAGAGACTATCTGCTCGATAGGCCGCAGGTGTAAGCGCAGCAATGCGTTCAGCTGAGCGGTACTAATCGGCCGAGGACTTGACCACATATACGCTCCTGCTCCTCTGCTCGTTCGATTTCCCTTGTTAGCGCGCAAAGGCTGCGCCCTTCTCCTTGTGTTCCGGTATCTTCGGTGCGGGGTGGAGCAGTGGCAGCTCGTCGGGCTCATAACCCGAAGGTCCCAGGTTCGAGTCCTGGCCCCGCTACCAACCTTCCGTCACTCCCAGCGCGCCCCTGCAGTGGGGCGCTTTCTGTTTAATCCCGCAAGGCGGGCGGAGAGTGTCCCCTCTGGGCGGTGTGCTACGCTTTCCATAGACCGGTTCGGTCAGAAGGAGCTGGACCATGGAGTACGCCGGCCGCCTGCACCGCTTCGCAGCATTCGTCATCGACGTCGTCGTCGTCTCGGTGATCATCCTGGTCCTGGATGCGGCCGGCGTCATCAACCTGGGCGAGCCCAGCGGCACAGACCAGCTCCTGGAAGCCGTCATCAGCTTTGGCTACTACACCCTGCTTACCGCAGCGTTCGGGGCCACGTTGGGGAAGATGGCGCTCGGTATGAGGGTGGTCGACGAGGGCGGCCAGAAGGCGGGGTTCTTCAAAGTGCTCATCAGGGAGACCATCGGGAAGATCGTCTCAGCCCTCGTTCTGTTCCTGGGTTACGTCTGGATACTGTTCGATGGCAAGCGGCAGGGCTGGCATGACAAGATCGGCGGAACGTTCGTGGTGAAGGCACGGTAGCGCCCATCACCCCGGAGCCCGGAACCAAGCAATCCACGGCAAGGTGGGAACAAGGAGCCAAACATGGAATACGCAAGCCGCCTGCAACGTTTCATCGCGTTCATAATCGACGTCATCATCCTGCTTGTCATCGTCGGAATCCTGTCTGGGATCGGGGTCATCGAATTCTCCGTTTCAGAAGAAGCAAACACCACGGACGGCCTGATCCAGGCAATCATCGTGGTGGCCTACTACGTCGTCCTCACCGTGGCCTTCGGCGCCACGCTCGGCAAGATGGCGATGGGCATGAAGGTGGTGGACAGAGACGGCAACAAGGCCGGAGTCGGCCCAGTCCTCATCAGAGAGGTCATCGCACGAGCGCTGGGCTCGCTCCTCACCGTGGTGGTAGGAGCAGGCATCGGCGACTTGGTTGGCCTGACGGTCGCCATCGTCATCGTCATCATGATCCTCTTCGACGAACGGCGGCAAGGCCTGCACGACAAGATCGGCGGTACGTTCGTGATGAAGGCCAGGTAGCGTCGCGGAACGGCGAACCCAGCGCCCCACTACTGCACATGTGCGAACGGCAGCACGCCCGGAGGGTGCTGCCGTTCGGAGTTAACCGATGCCCAGTACGTCTATGTGGAACCATCGCCGCGGGCCCACTGCGCTCCTGCGGCTGCCCGGCGGAGTAGAATCCGCGCAACTGTAGCACGCACTGGAGGCCCACCATGCCGGAATTCCTCGACGTCGTCCGCAGCCAGCGGGGCACCGCCTATTACAAGCCCGACCCGATCCCGGACAACGTGCTGGACCAGATACTCGAGGCGGCGACTCGCGCTCCGAGCGGCAGCAATCGCCAGCCGTGGCGGTTCATCGTGCTGCGCGACCGCGAGGTGAAGCGTCAGATGGGCGAGCTGTACCTCGAGGCGCAACGGCGCATGACGGGCGGGACGTCGGCCAGCGCGCCGGGGGAAGAGCCCGCACACTTCAGCGGCGCCATGGAGGACGTCCCGGTGATGGTGATGGTGTGCGTGGAGCGGTGGGAGCTCCGGGGCAGCGAGACGTACCGCGGAGCGTCGATCTACCCCGCGGTGCAGAACCTGATGCTGGCAGCGGCATCGTTCGGCCTCGGCACACGCCTCACGACGGTCTGGCAGCACTGCTACGAGGACGTGGCTGCGCTGCTGGGCGTGCCGGACGACTGGATGATGATGGCGATGACGCCGATCGGTTACCCGGCCCCTCCGGACCATCTGGGCGGCAGCCGCCGCAAGCCGGTCGCTGAGGTGACGTTCTACGACAAGTGGGGGAACGCGGGGGCGTAAGGGGCGGAAGTTACTCCGCCATCGCGGCTGCGACGGTCTCGACCTCTTCGAGCAACGCGCTGAGCATGTCCGCTTCCTCGACGATGCGCGCCTTCTGACCCTTGCGGAAGATGATGGCGCGCCCGTTGCCTGCGGCGATGCCGACGTCGGCGTCCTTCGCCTCGCCGGGGCCGTTCACCTCGCAGCCCATCACGGCGACCTTCACGGACGTGTCCATGCCCTTCAGCATCTCGTCGACGGTGTTGGCGAGCTTACGGATGTCCACGTCTGCGCGCCCGCAGGAGGGGCAGGCGACCATCTGGACGCCCTTCTTGCGGAGGTTCAGCGCCTTGAGTATCTCGTAGCCGACCTCGACCTCCTCGCGCGAGTCGTCGCTGAGCGAGACGCGGATAGTGTCGCCGATGCCCTCGTAGAGGAGCGTGCCCAGGCCGATGGCGCTGCGTATGGAGCCGGAGCGGGCGGTGCCGGCTTCGGTGATGCCAAGGTGGAAGGGGTACGGCACCATCTTCGCGAGCTTCCGGTAGGCCTCGACGGTCGTGTCGATGTCATAGGCCTTGAGCGAGATCTTGATGAGGTCGAAGTCGAGGTCTTCGAGCAGCTGTATCTCCCACAGGCCGGTTGCGACCATGTGGTCGACGACGGAGACCTCCTCGCCCTCGCCGGAGGCCGACGAGCCCTTCACGAGGCGGTTCACGCCGTCCGCGTGGCGGTGCTGGCCTCGCGTGACGCCTATCGCGCCGACCGGAGGCAGGCTGCCGAAGTTGACGCCGATGCGGATGGGGGTCTGGCGGGCCTTCGCCTCGCGCACCACCGTGCGCACCTTCTCAGCGTCGCGGATGTTGCCGGGATTCAGCCGCAGGCAGTCGACTCCCTGGTTGAGGGCTTCGAGCGCGAGCTGGTAGTGGAAGTGGATGTCCGCGACGACGGGGATAGAGACCTGGCGCTTGATGGCGCCGAGGGCCTGCGCGGCTTCCATGTCCGGCACGGCGCAGCGGATGATCTCGCAGCCGACCTCCTCGAGGCCGTGTATCTGCGCGACCGTGGCCTCGACGTCACGGGTGTCGGTCTTGGTCATGGACTGAACGCTGACGGGAGCGTCCCCGCCGATCTTGACGTCTCCCACCCACACAGGCTTGGTTACGCGACGTGCCATGTCCGGCTCCCCTCAGGTTGCTGGCAACCATGATACACCCCACGAATGGCGCGGGGCGTGAGCGATGAATTCCCTCCTGTACACCTTGTCCATCCCTGTCGAATTGTGACACGCGCCTCTTTCGCGGTCGCGCAGGCCTTGCGTACCCTGCCCTAGTTGGACAGCGACCGGCGGGGCGCAGCCCTCCGCCTCCGCAGCGGCCCCTGTCGCAAGTTGTCGCTTTTTGTCGCATCGCCGCTGCATTCCGTCGTCCAACCCCTTGCGGAGCGTAGCCCGATCGTTGCGCAGAGGAAGGCCATCTACGAGTGAAAGCAGCACATTGCAACAACAACAGAAAACGCAGGGATGCCCCGGGGTCATGCGAACAGGCGTTGGATGTCGTTCACGGAGATTATGACGATTGCCATGATGAGCAGGGCGAACCCGGCGGCGTGGACGAATCGCTCCTTCTCCGGGGCGAGGCGGCGTCCGCCGCGCGCGATCTCCACGAGCACGAAGGCGATGCGCCCGCCGTCCAACGCGGGGAACGGGATGAGATTGATGATGGCGAGGTTGATGGAGAGCAGTGCTGTCCAGAGGATGAGCGGACTGATGCCGGACTCGGCCACATCGCCCGTCATCTGTGCGATGCCGATGGGCCCCGCAACCTGGATGGAGGACGCGCCCGCTATCCATCGTGAGATTTCGTTGCGGAAGAGCAGGAGTATCTCGCCTATCTGGACGAAGCTCGCGCGGAACGCGGCCAGCGGGCCCATCGAGCGCGTCCCCTCGGGGTAGGCCTCGACGGTCTGACCGTCGAGCGCACCCTCGTCCGACGGCAGTTCCAGCGTCACGATGCGTCCCTGTCGCAGTACCTCTACCGGCACCGGTTCGGCGGGAGACGCCTGCACCGCTGCGGCGAGGGCAGTCTGCGGGCTGTCCTCGTTCAGCACGCGTCGGCTGCCGATCGAGAGGAGAAGGTCGCCGGGAAGCAGGCCGCTCTGTGCAGCCGTCGAACCGAAGGCGACCGACGCGACGGTAAGACGGGCGTCGGTGAGGAAGATGCCGACGGCGCCCTGCCCTTCCGGTGGGTCGACACGCACGTCCGGGACATGGAGGCCAACGAGCCGTCCGCGCCGCTCGACCGTCCATGCCGTGTCCGCGCCCAGGCGGAGGTTGATGGCCATAAGAAGGTCCGACGAGTTGTCGATGTTCCTGTCGTCGGCCTCGCGGATGAGGTCTCCCGCCTCCACGCCAGCCTGCTCGGCGGGCGATCCGGGGGCGACGCTGAGCACGGTCACGTCCGTCACCGGCACGGGCTGCGGAATCATGAAGACGACGGTGAGCAGGACGATGGGGAGCAGGGCGTTCATCGCGGAGCCCGCGCCGAGGATGAACAGCCGCTGCCAGGCAGCCTTGCCCGCGAAACTGGCGGGCGCGGTGGGGTCCTCCTCGCCGAGCATCCGCACGAACCCGCCGAAGGGGAGGAAGTTGAGCGAGTAGGTGGTGCCGCCTCGCGTGAAGCCGAAGGCACGCGGGGGTATGCCGACGCCGAACTCCAGCACCTGCACCCGAGCGAGTTTCGCGGCGAAGAAGTGCCCCAGCTCATGCACGATGATGAGGGAACCGAGGACGATGAAAAAGAGGAGCACCGTCATGGAAGTGACCGGGACGGAGCGCTAGCCCACGCCCGCCGCTGCCGCAGCCTCGCGGCGCGCCCAGGCGTCGGCCTCGAGCACGGCCTCGGGGGTCGAGGCATCGAACGACTCGTGCCTGTCGAGCACGCTCTGCACGATGCGGTGGATGTCGCCGAACCCGATACGACCGTCGAGGAAGTAGTGCACGGCCTCCTCGTCGGCGGCGCTGAGCACAGCCGGGTAGGTCTGCTCCTTGCGCCCCGCTGCAACTGCGGTTGCGAAGCAGGGGTAACGCGCGGGGTCGAGCGGCTCGAAGGTGAGCGACGGCCACGCGAGGGGGTCGTAGCGCGGCAGTTTGCCGTTGTCGAGGCGCGCAGGGTAAGCGAGTGCCGCCTGGATGGGGAGCCGCATGTCCGGCGGGCCCATCTGCGCCTTCACGGAGCCGTCCGCGCACTCGATCATCGAGTGGATGACGCTCTGCGGGTGAACGACCACGTCTATGCGGTCGAACGGGATGTCGAAGAGCCAGCGGCTCTCGATGACCTCGAAGCCCTTGTTCATCAGCGTGGAGGAGTCGATGGTGATCTTGCGTCCCATGACCCAGGTGGGGTGTGCGAGCGCCTCGGTTGGGGTGACGCCGGCTATCTCGTCCAGCGGGCGGGTTCGGAACGGGCCACCGGACGCGGTGATGATGAGCCTGCGCACCGGTTCGTCCTCGCCGCGCATGCACTGCCAGATGGCGGACGGTTCGCTGTCGACGGGCAGGAGCGGTGCGCCGTGTTTTGCGGCGGCGCGGGTGACGAGCTCGCCCGCCATGACGACGACCTCCTTGTTGGAGAGCGCGACGGCCTTCCCGGCGCGGAGTGCGTTCAGCGTGGGTACGAGGCCCGCGCGGCCCGTCGTTGCCACCATCACGAGGTCGACGTCAGGCTCGGTGACCATCTCCTCGGGCGGCACGAGCGACGCGCCGTCGCCGCCGACGCTGTCGCGTCCTTCTTCGCACCAGACCATACGTGGCTTGAACTCGGCGACCTGCTCGGCGAGCAGGCCGAGGTTGCGCCCGGCCGACAGCCCCGCGACGCGGAAGTCGTCCGGCAGCGCGCGCACGACGTCGAGCGTCTGCGTGCCGATGGAGCCGGTCGAGCCGAGTACGACGATGTTCTTCATGGCTGGCCTGCCGTCCGCCTTCAGTAGATGCCACCCGCGCGCTGCTGCTCGCGGATGTACAGGATAATCTGCTCCAACTCCTCGTCCGTAACGCCCACCACAGGCGGCATATCGCCGAAGTACCAGTGATGGGAAGGGACGCCGTTGCGCACCGCACGGCGGATCGAGTTGTCGTTGTGGTGTCCCGGAACGTAGAGACCATGCACGAGCGGTGGACCGCTCTCCGTTCCCAGCGCTCCCATGCCGTGACAGGTCGCACACTTGGACTCGAACTCCTGCCTACCCTTCTCGACGTCTCCGCCGCCACCACATGCCAAGGCTACTGCCAGAAGGAGGGACGCCACCAGACTGAAGGTTGCACGTTGCCTGTTCATGTCTCTTCACCATACCCACGAGGCATAATAGACGAGGGGGAACACGGGGAGAAGGCTGTCCAGGCGGTCGAACAGGCCGCCATGGCCGGGGATGAGGC
>Ga0209543_1002775_pt1 | contig 11984 bp, 7 predicted proteins | sample MesohylFT_FD_187296 | JGI IMG/M metagenome (GOLD analysis project Ga0209543, IMG submission 187296) | Host-associated microbial community of the marine sponge Aplysina aerophoba from Gulf of Piran - sponge mesohyl, lysed by freeze-thaw... | ecosystem: Host-associated > Porifera > Sponge >...
GGTACGTGTAGGGTCTCGACGCTCCCTGGCCCGAGCTAACGACGATCACGTCCCGATCGTCACTCACGTGGATACGCTCGACGGACGGGAATGCGGGGGGATCGATACGCTGAAGCTCCGCGCTCAACTCCTCGATGGTGCGCTCGCTAACGTGAGCAGCGACTCGCACCTCTTCGTCGCTCCTACGAGATCAGCTTCCTGAGGGTGGTCGATATGTCGATGGACTCTGGACTCTTTCGGGACGCTCCTGGGCCGGGGCTCGTGCCCCTATACGAGCCCAAGCTGATGCACCAGTTTGACCACCGCTGGGCAACCTATGTGGACGGCAGTACGCGCGACCTAACCGACGCGGAGAAGGCGTCGCCTGTGCTCTCTATCCGCGCCCGTTGGTGGGCCCCACGTCAGGAGGTCGACGCCAGGATCGGCGACCGATGGCCTCATGACTGGCTACTCTGTTGGAGAGACATCACCAACGCCACAAACGAGCGAACCATGATTGCCACAGTCATCCCGCGCGTAGCAGTGAGCAATAAGGCACCGATCCTCTTTCCCGACGACGAGTCCAGCGCGACGGTGGCATCCCTGTGCGCGAACCTCAACTCGTTCGCCCTCGACTACGTCGCGAGACGAAAGCTCGGCGGCACCAGCATGAACTACTTCATAGTCAAGCAGCTCCCGGTCTTGTCTCCTGACATCTACGAGGCTCCCGCCCTATGGGAGCCTGACCAGGCCCTACGAGACTGGATCGCGGCCCGCGTGCTGGAGCTCAGCTATACCGCGTGGGACCTCCAACCCTTTGCCCGCGACCTGGGATACGACGGCCCACCCTTCAAGTGGGATGTCGGGAGGCGCTTCGAGCTTCGCTGCGAGCTTGACGCGGCCTTCTTCCACCTCTACGGGGTCACGAGGGAAGAAGTGGCGTACATCATGTCCACCTTCCCGATCGTCGAGCGCAGGGAAACACGAGCCCACGACAGCTATCGATCGCGGGATCGGATTCTCGAACTGTACGATGCGATGGCCGGTGGCACTTGGCGGTCGGCGCTGCACCCGCCAGCGGCTGACCCGCTGGTCGCACACGAGATGCGGTAGGAGTTGGCCCGGTGGACGTCTTTCAACTACGAGAACACCTCGTCGGGCAGTACAGCGACTACCTGACCTCGTCGATCCGCATCCATGACCCCGACATCCGGGAGTTCGTGGAAGCGGAGCTCGAAAGCGGTGTCGCCTGGCCCGACCCGGTGCTCCAACTCAACCCGGCCTTCGAGCCCGACTTCCGCGGCAACCTCGAAGCATTGGCAAGCCAGAACCTGATCTTGCCGGAGACTGCGCGGTTCTTCGGCGGCAACATCCAGCTGCACCGACACCAGGCCGACGCACTTGATCTCGCCAGCGACGGAGGGTCGTTCGTTGTTTCGACGGGGACCGGCTCCGGCAAGAGCCTCACGTATCTGCTGCCTATCGTGGATTCAATCCTCCGTGACGAGCCCGAGCGCCGCGGCGTGCGGGCGATCATCGTCTACCCCATGAACGCGCTCATCAACAGCCAGCTTGAGGCCCTCGAGGCCTACAAGGAGCGGAACTGGCCGGACTCGCCCGTGCGCTTCGAACGCTACACAGGCCAGACGGGGCGGGAGGACCGCGAGCGCATCATTCGGGAGCGGCCCCACATCCTCCTCACGAACTACGTGATGCTCGAATACCTGCTTGTCAGGCAGTTCGAGCGCTCGCTGCTCGAGACCGCCACCCGTGACCTGCAGTTCCTCGTCATGGACGAGTTGCACGTCTACCGCGGCCGGCAGGGCGCGGATGTGGCGATGTTGCTTCGCCGCGTTCGAGAGAAGGCAGGCCGGCCGCTTCAGGTCATCGGCACAAGCGCGACGCTCGCCACGGGCGAGAACCGCGACGAGCGTCGCGCTGCGATCGCCGACGTGGCGTCTCGCCTGTTTGGCACCAAAGTGGCTGCGGATCGTGTGGTGGAAGAGACACTGCGCCCCATCGCCACAATCGAAGCGCCCGCCGACACGGGCGCCCTGCGGGCTGCGGTCGAGCAACAGTCACCGCCCGCCGGCGCGGATGCGACTGAGGTAGCCGCCCATCCGCTGGCCGCATGGGCGGAGCGCGCCTTCGGCATTGCCGAGGAGGACGGACTGTTGATCCGCCGTCTGCCAGCGACGTTCGTCGCGGCCGTCGATCAACTCGTGGAAGCGACCGGGCTGGATCAGCAGCGCTGCCAGGAACGCCTCCGCGCCGTGCTGGAGGCTGGAAACAGCGCGAAGGCAGTGACCGACGACCCGCTGTTCGCCTTCCGCCTCCATCAGTTCCTCTCCTCCGGGAGCAGCGTGTACGCGACCCTGGAACCGGGCGCGGAGCGACAGCTTTCGATGGAGGGTCGCTACGACGCCGGGGACGGAAAGCCATTCTACCCGCTTGCCTTCTGCCGAGAATGCGGGCAGGAGTACTACCTCGTGGGGCGCATTGAGGAAGGGGCGGGCAACCAGCTCGTGCCCCGGTCCCCGATGGTCGGCGCTCCTGACGAGGACATCCGCGGCACGGCGGGCTACTTCTCATTCCCCAACGGCGAGGATGGCCTGTGGTCGGGGGACTCCGAGGAGTTGCCCGACCACTGGCTGCGCCTCACGCGGTCGGGCGCGACGGTGAAGCCCGAGTACCGCGACTACGTCCCGATTGCCCTATCCGTCGACGCGACGGGCGAGCCAGGTGAACTCGTCGAAGGCTGGTATCAGCCACGCCCGCTCATGATCTGCCTGCGTTGCCGTACCGCGTGGGATCGCACCAACCGCAGCGATTTCACCAAGCTCTCGTCGCTCTCGCAGACGGGGCGCTCCACCTCTGCAACGGTCGCCGTCAACGCACTCGTGGCCGACATGACGGCCCAGAATGCTGACCCCGGTCAGCGCAAGGTGCTCAGCTTCACAGACAATCGCCAGGATGCTGCCCTGCAGGCAGGCCACCTCAACGACTTCGTGCAGGTCGCCCAGGTGCGCGCCGCGGTCGTGGCCGCCATCGAGCAACGCGGTGGCCTCGCCTACGCCGAGCTCGGTCCGGCGCTATTCGAGGCTCTGGATCTGCGGCCTGAGGACTTCCTCGAGGAACCCGCAGCCGAAGGCACGCCAGGGTACGGCCAAGGAAGCTCGGCACTGGTCGAGTTGCTGGAGTATCTGGCCCTCGAGGACCTAGGTCGTGGGTGGCGCGTGACGCAGCCCAACCTTGAGCAGGCGGGGCTGCTTCGCATTGGATACCGCGGCCTGGACGAGCTTTCCTCCGACGATGATCGCTGGCGCGATCTTCCGGGGCTGGGCGAAGCCTCACCAGTGGATCGCGAACGCGTGCTGCACGCGGTCCTCGACCACCTCCGGACGGAACTCTGCATCGATGCTCCCGCGTTGACGCGCGACCGCACTCGGGCGATCGCCCGTCGTGCGCAACAGTGGCTCCGCGATCCGTGGGCAGTGGATGAAGGTGAACTGCGGACACGCATGCTGGCGCTACTGCCCGGCGAGCAGCCCACGTGGCAGGAGGAACGCGGGCGGTACGCCCGGATGGGTTGGCGCTCGGCGCTCGGTCGCTATCTCCGGGATCCACGTACCTGGAATCCATCTGCCGGCCCCGGGGAGGCCGCACGGTTGACGCCAGACGAGACCGACGCGCTCATGCGCGGCATTGTCGCGGCGCTACGCGGGCAGGTGTTGACGGTCGAGAGCAATGGTGAAAGCGACCACGGCGTACGCGTGAAAGCCGACATCCTCGACTGGCAGCCCGGCGACGGGTCGCCCGCGCCACCGAGCGCCGTACGGTCGCGGGCATTGCACTTGCGGCGTGACGTCGGCGACGACCAGGCATCACCGTTCTTCGCCGAGTTGTACCGCAGGGACGCGCGACAGCTTCGCGGCATGCTGGCGCGCGAGCATACGGCGCAGGTCGACTCGTCTGATCGCGAGGAGCGCGAACGAGCGTTCCGCGAGGGCGTGCTGCCGGCACTCTTCTGCTCCCCGACGATGGAGCTTGGGATCGACATCAGCGACCTTTCGGCAGTCCATCTGCGCAACATCCCCCCGACGCCGGCGAACTACGCGCAGCGAAGCGGGCGCGCCGGCCGTGGCGGCACCCCCGCGTTGATCACAGCCTTCGCTGCCCAGGGCAACGCCCACGATGAGTACTTCTTCCGCAACCGCAACGACATGATCCACGGAGCGGTTCCCCCGGCCCGCTTCGACCTTCAGAACGAGGACCTCGTGAAGGCGCATGTCCACTCCGTCTGGCTCGCGATGGCCGGCATCGACCTCCGGTCCTCCCTGACGGAGGTGCTCGACCTTGACCGCCCCGAGATGCCCTTGTTGCCGGAGATCGAGGCTCGACTCGCTGATACGACCCGGTGGGAGACCCAGGCGATTGAGGCGGTTGCGGGGATCGTCGAGCGGACGCCGTCCATCTCTGACGCGCGCTGGTATGGCCCTGACTGGGTGGAGTCCACAGTCCGCTCTGCCCCCGCCGAGTTCCGTGACGGTTTCGATCGCTGGCGCGAGCTTTACAGGGCAGCCTCGTGGATGCGGGATGAGGCCCGGAAGCTCATGGATGCGCCGCGAGCGACACGACAGGAGCGCGATGACGCCGAACGGCGAGAGATTGAGGCGCGCCGCCAACTCGCACTGCTCCGTAACGAGGGTGGGTACGATCAATCCGATTTCTACCCGTATCGGTATCTGGCGACTGAGGGCTTCCTGCCCGGGTACAACTTCCCGCGACTGCCGGTGCGTGCTCTGCTGACAGTGCGTGAACAGGCGCGGTCGTTGGACCGACCGCGCTTCCTCGGCTTGCAGGAATTCGGACCGAACAACCTCATCTACCACGAAGGGCGGCGCCACCAGGTGATCGGGGTCGTCATGCCGCCCGGCGGCTTCGACGAGGTGCGCGAGCAGGCACGGGCCTGCAAAGGCTGCGGGTTCATTCACGCCGGACCGTCCCTTGACGCCGAGCTATGCGAGCACTGCGGCGCTCGGCTCACTGCCGAAGTCTCTGAGCTGATGCCTCGGTTGCTGCTCCAGCCGCCTGCGAGGACCGGTCCCCGCCAACGGATTAGGTCCGAGGAAGAGGAGCGCGTACGCACCGGGTACCGGATAAAGACGTACTTCCGCTACGCGGAGGGGACTGGCGCGAACGCAACCGCGGCTGACGACGATGGCGAAGTCGTGACTCTGGAATTCGCTCCGGCCGCTGAGATCTGGCGCGTGAATCACGGCTGGCGGCAGGCTGACTCACCCGAGGGTTTCGTGCTTGATCCCGACAGGCAGCGGTGGGGGCGGCCTCCCCAGGCGAGTGCCGACGACGACCCTGAACCAGATGCCCTTCAGCCCATTGCCCAGGTCAAGCCATTCGTCCGTGACAGCCGGAACATGCTGCTTCTGTCCGTACCCACGGGGAATGTTCCAGATCGGGAGCGCATCTTGCTCTCGCTCTTACACGCCCTGAAGCGCGGCATCCAGATCGCCTACCAGGTCGAGGAGCGGGAGCTCGCGGCCGAACTCATCGGCGATGGTGACCAGCGGAGGCTCATGTTCTTCGAAGCCGCCGAAGGCGGCATCGGTGTCTGTGAGCGCCTCCTCGAAGATGGGGGACTGGCCGCCGCAGCGGCGCATGCGCTCGACCTGTGTCACTACGATCCCGACGGGGCTGAGCGGGGCGCTGAGGAGTGCTCTGCCGCTTGTTACCGGTGCATTCTCGCCTACGAGAACCAACGTGATCATCACCTTCTCGACCGGCGCTCGATCCGCGAACTCCTAGTGAGGCTTGCCCGCTCGAAGGTCGATGCCCGGGGGGACGGTGAAACCCGCGAGGCGCGCTACCAGCGGCTCAAGGCGACGGTTGATCCCGCTTCTGCTCTAGAGGATCAGTTCTTAGATTTCCTGTACGAGGCCGGACTGCGCCTCCCCGACCGCGCCCAGCACCGCCCAGTCGAGGAACTGCATGTGCAGCCCGACTTCTACTACGACCAGCACCGTGCCTGCGTCTTCGTTGACGGCGTCGTGCACGACCAGCCGTCGGTGCGCGCTGACGATCAGGCTAAGCGGGAGGCGCTGGAAGATCGCGGTTACCGCGTGATCACGGTCGGCCCTGACTTTGAGAGCGCGGTAGGAGTACGCCCGGACATCTTTGGGGTGGTCGAGGCCCCATGAGCGCCTACTGTAACGGGTTGGGGGAGAGGGGCGACGGCAAACTGCGACCCACGCGCACTCGTGGTGAACAAGCTCAGCCGAGACTTCCAGGACCCGTACCGCCCGTCAACCTAAGAGATGGCTTCCCATGGAAGAACATTTGACGTTGCCAGAGGCTAGAGTGGACTTCGTTGAGGCCGAGGGGAGCCCGGTTCTCCTCGGCCATGACATGGAAGAGTGGCAGCGGGTCCGCGTCGCCGTGAGCGATCTCCAGATTGCGCTGGAGGGCTTTGACGCTCAGCCAGTCGAGCGGCGTCTGGAGTCGATGTCGTTCCTTGCGCGACAGTGCTCCGTCTTCCTGAGAAAGATGGCGATCGGCGATAGGTGGACTCCCCGCGTGTTGAGCGTCGAAACTTGCCAGGTCATCGGCCTCGATCTCAGCCGGCTGCGCATCCCGGCTACGACGCACAGGGCCATACTGACTCCAGTCAGGACGGATCGGGGTGGCATGGCCATCACGAAGTTGAACGAGGAGACTGGAGAGCCGGAGGCCCACAGTGAGTTCGCGATAGGGCCGCAACGACTGGTCTTTGACATTCAGTGGCCTCTGCCGGGCCTGGCTGGCTGGGGAAACACGCCGACGCGGGAGTCCCCCTGGAGGATGGAGCCGGACGGGCTGTTCGACACTGAGGCGCCTCTCGGCCACGATTGCGATCGCTGGCTTGGCCAGCAACTCGTGAGATTCGACGACCAACACTTCTCGCTCGGCCAGATCATAAGAATGGTGGTCAACACAGAGGGTGCCCACGCTCCGCCGTTAGACCGGCTCATGATTTCGAAGGGCACTAAGGACGAGGCGCGACGGAAGATCGTTGACAACTACAAGATGCACATCCTCGGACGCATCACCGTCTTCGGTGTTAGGTACGACCATCTCGTCACGATTCTGTCCGGGCTCCACCTGTACTACCAACTGAATAGAAGCGGGATTAGCGAACAGCTTGGAGGTCCCCGTTCCATCCCTGTAGTTCGCATCGAACACGACTTGCCAGCCGATCTGGAGTGGCTAGGTTTCGATGGTGGCCTTGCAACTGCCATCCGTCCCGAAGGGCAGACGATAGTGCATAAGGTCAGGGTCCCGAAGGCTCGGTAGAATGAATGTGGGGGACGTCCGCAGCAGCCGGAATCAGTTCCCTGAGTATCATCTCAGCTAGGATTGCGCGAGTGGGCGAATTCCCAGTTGGCGACCTCGCGATGGTAGGCGCATGGGTGGGTTCATAGGACGCCAAGCCACGTTTGGGGAATGGTTCTGTCTATCGTCAAAGTAGGCCGGCGGTACAGGCGCCTTTCTGGTCCAGCGGCGCAGCGCTAGGGGGCGGTATTGTTTTGGAGTTGGCGGAGCGGAAGCGACGCCACGGCAAGGTTGTCTCCATCGACTTCGACAGCGGCGACTACGCTGTCGGCGAGCCCGCCCGTGCAGCGGATCCCTGTCATCGAGATTCGCGATGAAGTAGCCGGCGTCCGCGAATACTGCGTTCACTGATCCTCAGTCTTCGGATGTCCGTACAGGTAGTGCTTGTAGTTCTGGGCGCCATCGCTCGGCATCTCGTCCCATGCCTCGGGGGGAACAGACTTCCGTAGCCTCGCGAACATCTCGATGAGCGACTCGCCGTGCGCTTCGCCCGGCAGCGACACGTCGTCGATCGACAGCGTTACCTGCTTGCCCTCCTCGAGGTCGAGGGGCTCCTGGGGCGTCAGCACGCCGTTGGCGTAGGTGGCTCTCACGGTTGTGGTCACGGCTGATCCTCCACGCGCGCGCTTGCCACTATCCTACCGCGCCGTCGCTGCCAGCCGGGACCGAGGGAGGTGCGACACCGGGGACCACAGGCTCAGCCAACTACGCCAGCGGCTACGTGACCGGTCCTCGCCTACGCTCGCTTGGCGGCCTTCGGTTTCCGCGCGAAAGTCCTGCGGAAGGGTAGGAACTCCGCTCTGCCGTTTGTGACAGGCGAGCAGTGATGGCGACGTTCGGGCGCCGGTAAGCGACTCCGTTCTCAAGCCGGCTCGAGGCGCGTATCACAGGGGACAGGTCTGGCGCGTTCGAGAAGAGCAATGAGCGGACGCCGGCCGTAGGTCCTGGCTCGGATTGGTCGCAGCAGCGACCAGTTCAGCCGCCCCATAGCTCTACCGGGGCATAGAAGGGCTCTACTCGTGGTGGTGCCCGGAGATGACACGGAAGAGTACCCGTTGATCTTGCCGTGACGTGCATTGAGAGTCGTGGTGGGCATACCGGGCGGACCGGCCCTCGTATGTGTGATCAAGATTGACTCAGCCCGGCGGGTTCCGTGGTACTGGGGTCGTTCGGTCGGACTCGGTGACGGCTGTGACCCGAGTGGCTCGGTCCTCAGAGAGCCACCGCCCAGCGGAAAGTTCGCAGTACAGTACGTGTAGGCCCACCAAATTCGACCTAGCTTGACGGTAGACAGTACCCGAGCGCGGAGCAGGCACGGCATTTGGTCACCTCGGGACGAGGTCACGGCCTGCCAGGTCTGTATTGCCGAGCTGTGGCGGGGCGGGGCCGTCTCCCCTGGCCCGGCTACTTGTGGGCCTCCGTCGTGCCCCAAGACACCACCGCCCGGCGACGCGAAGCCACGGGAGCTATGTCTCACACCGGCGTGGGATGGGATTGCCGGGGGGCGCTATCCTCGTTGCGGGAGAGTTGCCATGGCCGTACGCCGACCCACCGACGAGACCGCCCGCCTGGGTGAGGCGATCTACGAGCGCGATATCCGCGCTCAGGTCGAGGTCGACCACGACGGCGAGTATGTCGCCATCGACGTCAATAGCGGCTGCTGGGCTGTCGCAGGGGATCTGCTCGCGGCCGCCAGCGATCTCCGGTCGCGGTATCCGGACGTTGTCGACGTGTGGAGCGTTCGGGTCGGCCACGGGGCCCTGCGTCATTTTGGGGGTCGGCCGCTGCGGAGAGCTGAGTGATCGAGGGCATGGTGAATGCTGCCTACGAGGCAGCGCTGATCCTCACCGTACAAGGCCCAGAGGGTCGCGCACGCGAAATCGAAGCTGTGGTCGACACGGGCTATAACGGGTTCCTGACGCTGCCGCCCGTGCTTGTGGGCGAACTCGACCTCCCCTTCGTCACAAGCGGCGAGGCGACCCTGGCAGACGGCAGCGCAGTCGGTTTCGACATCCATATGGTCACTGTTGACTGGGATGGTCAGGCCAGGCTTGTCGAGGCGGACGCCGCCGAGACCACGCCACTCGTCGGTATGCGGCTGCTTGCCGGCCACGACCTTCATGTGGAAGTGGAGAACGGCGGACGCGTCGTCATCGAGGCTCGCTGAGGCCGGCGCGACCGGCTACCGAGGCGCCCCGCGAGCTTGCTCCGCGCGGCCGGAACCCTCACTTGCCCAACCGGTAGCCGACGCGCGGGACCGTGAAGATGTAGCTCGGCTGGTTCGCGTCGTCGCCCAGCTTGTGGCGGAGCCGCTTGATGGCCGTGCGCAGGGTGCCCGCCCCACTGTCATGCGTCGTACCCCACACCTGGCGCAGCAGCTGGTCGTGGGTCAGCACCTGGCCGGCGCGGGTCGAGAACTCGTGGAGCAGGTCATACTCGATGGCCGTCAGGTCCACCGGGCGCCCGCCCACGCTGACCAAGCGCTCCGGGTAGCTCACTCGCAGTTCGCCAAGCACAAACGGCTCCACCGGGGGAGCGCTACTTGCGGTCGCGGGCTTCCGCAACGACGCGCGAATGCGGGCCACGAGCTCCGTGGGGGAAAACGGCTTGACCACATAGTCGTCCGCGCCCGCCTCGAGCGCCCGGGAGATGATCTCGTCCCTGCCATACCCGGACAGGAAGATGACGGGCACTTCCGCGATCTCGCGGATGCCGAGCATGAGATCGATGCCGTCGACGCCCGGCAAGACGAGGTCGAGCAGCACCAGATCGGGCTTGAGGACGCGGACCAGCGGCACCGCCTCCTCGGGATCGGCCGTCACCGTGGTGGCGTAGCCGGCGCTCGTGAGCGCCTCGCGCACGTACTGCAGCGTCTGTGGATCATCGTCCACGGTGAGGATGCTCGGCGGTCCGCCGTCAGGTCGCCGTGGGCGCTCGGCGACCCGTGGTGAGCTCTCTGTGGCGTCGATCCGCGCCGCTCCGGCGACCGGAACCGTGAACGTGAACCGCGCTCCGCGGCCCAGACCCTCGCTCTCGGCCCAGATCCGGCCGCGGTGCGCCTCCACGATGCCCTTGCAGATGGCCAGGCCGAGGCCCGAACCGGGAATCTCGCCTCCGCCGCGCTCGCCCTCCAGCCGGGAGTACTTCCGGAACAGGTCCGGCAGCCGCTCGGGCGCGACGCCTCGTCCCTCGTCGACGACGGAGACTTCCACGTCGAAGCCGGCACGGACGGCGGTCATGCGGATGGGAGAGTCCTCGTCGGAGTACCGGGAGGCATTGGACAGCAGGTTGTTCAACACCTGCACCACGCGCCGTTCGTCCGCCATGACGGGCGGCAAGTCCGGCTCGATGTCGATCGCGATGTGGCGGCGGCCGCCGGCGCTCAGGAAGACGTTGCGGGCCTCATCGACCAACTGCTCCACGGCCGTGGGTTCCGGGTCCACCGAGAGCGCCCCGGATTCGATGCGTGCGACATCGAGCAGCTCACTAATGAGGTCGCGCATACGGTCGGCCTGGCCGTCGATGATGCGAAGGAACTGCACCGTCTCCGCACGATCGAGGGTGGGCAGCGACTCCAGCAGGGTGGCCGTCGAGCCCTTGATCGAGGTCAGCGGGGCTCGCAGTTCGTGGCTGACCATGCCCAGGAACTCGGCACGCAGTCGCTCCAGTTCCTCCAGCGGTGTCATGTCCTGCAGCGTGATCACGACCGACTCGACGGCGCCGTCCGGGGCGCAGATCGGCGTCGCGTTCATGAGCGTCGTCATGCTGGCCCCGCTGGGGCCACGCAGGACGATCTCCTCCGTGCGATTGATCCCTCCTGCCTCGAGCGAGTGGGTACGGGAGAGCTCCTGTAGTGACATATCGTGGCCGTCGGCGCGCTGCACCGTCGCCACCCGCACGAGTTCGTCCGGGGTTCGGCCGGGCATTTCCAGGTGGGTCGCGAGGCGCTGGATCTCCTCGTTGTGCGATACCAGCGCCCCGTCTGTTGCGTCGAATACCAGGACCCCCACGGGCAACGTGTTGATGACGGTCTCGAGGTCCGCCCTGCCCCGCTGCTCGTCCCGGTGCGCCCGGGCGTTCGAGATCACGAGCGCCGCATGCGAGGCAAACGCCACCAGGGTCTCTTCATCTTCACGCGCGAACTCAGCAACACCCGTCGCGCGGGCCAGGTAGACGTTGCCTAGCACCCTCCCGCGGTCCGGGATGGGGATCGCCAGGTACGGGCAGATGTCCACCGGTGGGCGGAAGCCCGAATGCCCCAGTGATGTCATCAGGTCGGTGAAGTCGGCGACGCGCAGCGGTTCCGCAATCCCGCTGAGCGCCTCGAAGAGCTGCAATCCTTGCGGTATCTCGTGGAGCCGCTGCAGCTCCCCGGCGGTGAAACCCGTCGCGACGAATTCCTCGAGCTGTCCGGCGTCGTCCACCACGGTGATGGCTGCGTACCGGGCATCGGCCAGGTCACGGGCGCTATCGACGACCAGCCGCAGGACTTCGCCGAAGTCCGGGCTCTCGTTGATGCGCCTGCTTGCCTCGCTCAGCCTGGAAAGGCGCTCTCGTGGCGCCGCGCTGCTGCGCAGGCCTCCGGCGGGCTCGGTCATCGTCGCACCTCAGTCGCACCG
>Ga0209543_1002776_pt1 | contig 11982 bp, 8 predicted proteins | sample MesohylFT_FD_187296 | JGI IMG/M metagenome (GOLD analysis project Ga0209543, IMG submission 187296) | Host-associated microbial community of the marine sponge Aplysina aerophoba from Gulf of Piran - sponge mesohyl, lysed by freeze-thaw... | ecosystem: Host-associated > Porifera > Sponge >...
GATCCACAACTCGTCGAAGGCGTCCCGGAGGAGGGCGCGTAGGCCGCCCATCGAGACGCCGTCGAGGTACGACGAGGCGGTGATGAAGGCGACAACGCCGGGCCCTCGCGGCAGTTCGGTTGCCTGCCAGACGGCCCAGCGCCAGAAGTAGACGTAGTCGTTGTAGAGGTTCTTGATATGGACGCCGAGCCCTGCGGCTTTCATCGGCTCGGTGACATCGTCGAGCAGTGCAGGTGGTGGGGCTCTCCGCCGGGATGCATGGGTCGTCGGGGTGCCGGGTGTGCGGCCGAGGCCGCGCAGCGCGATACCGGGAGCGCCGTGGCGGACCACACCTCCCTTGCGGCTTCCAATGTCATCCTCGGCACGCTGCTCGCGGTCATACGGCGGGTTGCCGATGACCACGGTGAAGCGCTCGGACTCCTTGAGATCGGCGGCGCGCTCGCCCTCCGCGGCCACCGGGTCACCCATGATGCCGAACTGACGCTGCGGAGGTCGGTGGTCGAGCGTGTCGGTGAGCAGGATCTGCCTCGAGGGCTCGCCGATACCGCCTTCATGCAGCTCGAGCGCCACTTTGAGGTGGGCGATGGCGTACGGGGCCAGCATGTTCTCGAAGGCGTGCATCGACGGCAGGACATGGGTGCGCAGGCACGAGGGCCAGTCACCGGTGCCGCCGGATACGGCGGCTGCACCCGGTGATGCCACATCGGCTCCGGCGTCGTCCCGCCGGTCACGCGGGTCTGCGGCGCGTACGAAAGACGCGTGGGCGTGGCGCAGCCATTCGACCAGGAAGGTGCCGGTGCCCGTAGCGGGGTCGATCATGGAGACGAAGGGCTTGCCGGGGTCGATGCCGTCAGGTACGTCGAAGCCGTTGCGGTCGGCGACCTCCTGCCACGTGGCGGCGTCCGCGATCCCCATGGGCAGGGCGAACCGCGTGCGCAGAACCTCGTCGACCATGCGCACGATGAACTCGGTGACCGGGCGGGGCGTGTAGAAGGCACCGGCGTCGGCGCGCATCTTCCGGTCGTACTTCTGGAGGAACTCCTCGTAGAAGTGAATGACCGGATCGCCGCCCTTGGCCGATGAGCCGAACTGGTCGAGGATCGCCTCCACGTTGGTCTCCCGCAGGTCGGCGACGAGTTGGGGCAGGCCGCTACCGGGGATGTCGAGCGCGACGGCCTGGTCGTGGATCTGCACGAAGAACCTCTCCAGGAACGGGTTGGCGAGCGGCACCGACGAGAAGATCGGGGATGAACCAAAGCCTTCGGGGTCGGTCACACGACTGCTGAGCACGCCGTACACAAGGGTCTGGGCGCACATGTCGGCGAACCGATCTCCGTCGACGTCGCTGACGAGTTGCGAGCGGATGTCAGCCATCAGGGTTGAGAACGGCCCTTCGCCCGCCTCGGCCACCAAGGCGTCGGCGATCTGCTCTCGGAGATCGCGTGCGGTCGACGCCATGCGTTCGGCCAGTCGGACGGCGTCGCGGATCGCCTGGCCAGGCGGGAGTTTGAACGCCTCATGCCACGCGGCGCGCCACGAGTCGACGTCGTGGTCGTCGTCGGGCCAATCGAGGTACGGGAGCAGATCCTCGGCGAGGCGTCGCAGGTGACCGATTGCCGAGTCCGGCGTCCAGGTCAGGGGCCGGAACTCGGCGGTGGCCGGGTTGTCGCCCTGGAAGGCGATGAAGTGCAACTCAACGGTGCCCGCCGCGCCCGTACTGACGATGAACAGCAGGTCGGCGAGATCCCACGACGGTCGACCCGCGCCGGCGGTCGACCGCTTCTTGGTGACCAGCGCCCGCAGGATGCGGCGCACCGTCGTGATCGGCAGCCTCACCCCCGAGAACTCCAGAAAGAACACACCCCACGGCTGGTGCGCGGTGACGGGACGCATCTGGCGCAGCCGCTCGAGGCTGCCGAGCGCTTCAACCGGAATGCCCAGTTCCTCCGGATCCCAGTCGTAGGTCAGCGACTCGAGGTCCTCCACGTCGAGGGCGTCGGCGTCCAGCGGCCAGCCCCGCTCGTCGACCAGGTACTTGAACACCTGAGCGAACGTGCGAACCCGGCGCAGCTTCTCGACGTCGGCGGCGGACGCGGCGACCATCAGTGCCTCCCCGTTCGCCGCTGGGCGCCGAGCACGAGCAGGAACCCGGCCGAAGCCGGCGAGCGGATCGGGTCCGCGGTCACGGGATCTTCGTTGGGGCTGTCACGCCGGCGAGGGACGCGGGCGTACGGTCGGCTCACCGATTCAACTCCATCCAGCACAGCAGCTTGGGGCTGGGCGCGTCCATGGGTGCGTTGACCATCTTGAGGTACGTGTTGCGGATGTGCCTGAGGATCTTGTCGCGTGTCTCCTTGAGGGTTGTTGCGCTGGTGATGCACCGTCGGGGCGTGTTGGGTCGCGAGCGGATGCTGATGGCGATGCCGCCGGCGTCGCCGGGCGACTCTCGAACGGTGTCGGTGTCGAAGTCGTAGAGGTACCAGCGGGTCGGGCCCGCTTCGAGGGTGAACGTCCCGAGGTCGGTGTCGAGTGCGGGCAAGGAGTAGCAGAAGAACATGCCGCGGGCGCCGGCGGCGAGCTTGCGGCGCCCGGAGAACACCGCGCCGGGTAGGCCGTCGAGGCGGCCAGCAAGGTCCGGGTTGGCCTTCAAGAGTGCCTGGTATTCGAGGTGCATTTCCTCGATGGAGGTCTTGGTGCCCTCGTAGGTGGCGTTGAACTCCCGTAGCGGGTCGTACTGGTCGTCGGGGCGTAGCAGCTTGCGGCCCTCGATGCCCAGTGTGCGGGAGATGATCAGCGTCTTGCCCGCGACCCGCTCGTAGAGCTTCAGGATCGCCTCGAGATCGTCGGGGGGGAGGAAGTTCCAGTAGCGGACTGTGCCTCGGTCCGCCGCCACGTCGGGGTGGTCGGCGACGAGGCGATTTTCGATGGCAGCGTTGAGGCGGCGATCGACGCGGCCGATGCGCTGCATCAACCGGACGGGGTTCCAGTGCAGGTCGTAGTTGATGAGCCGCGTGGCGTCCTGGAGATTGAGACCCTCCGAGAGCACGTCGGTGGACACCAGCACCCGGATCTCCGAATCGCCGCGGGAGGCAAGATCCGCCGAGCTGCTTCCGTTGTAGTACGGCGAGAACCGCCGGATCACGTCGGCCCGGTTGACGTCCGAACTGCCGTCGATGCGAGCCGATCCGTTGATGCCGGCTTGGCGGACGTGCGACTCCACGTAGCGGGCGGTGTCGGCGAATTCGGTGAAGATCAGCACCTTGCGGGTCGCCAGATCCTTGGAACGCAGGAGGCGGACCAGCTTCTTCAGTTTGTCGTCCTGGGCGGGCTCGAGCCGGCGGACCACGTCGATGAATCGCACGATCTCGTCCAGGTCGGCGAGCGTTTCGGTGAGGATCGCCGGGACGTTGTACTCGTCGCGGGACAGGTCGGTGACCGCGTCGAGCAGTTCGGGTGGTACGACGTCTTCCTCCGCGTCCTCCCCGGGGTCCTCGTCGCGGGCCGCGTCGCCGTCGAGGTCGAAGCTGAGTTGGCGTTCGGGCCGGTAGCCGATCACCTCGGCGTGCCGGCGCTTCCACGACTCGAAGCGATCCCGCTCATCGCCGGTTTCGCTGTGGACCTCCACGAACGCCAGCAGCTTGCGCATCAACAGGTCGAGGGACTTCTGGAAGGCGAACGCGGAACTCTCGAACCGTTTCAGGAACAGCGTGCGGATGAGGCCCACCACTTGGCGCTGGCGGCCCGCCTCGAGCGGGTCGATGCTGTCATCAGGGCCGGTGTAATTGGCCAGCGGATAGTAGATCGCGAGGGAGAACAGCGGGTTCTCCTTCTCGAAGGCCTCTGTGAACATGTCCAACAGCTCGCCGTAGGAGGACCGGATGGAATAGTCGGCCACCCGCGGCGCCTTGCGGTCCGGGAAGGCGGTGCCCTCGCCACCCTCGGCGAGTTGGCTGGCCTTGGCGTAGGCGCGGCTGCGCTGCACCACCAGAGACGAGAACACCTCGTCTCGGGCGAGCACCTCCTGGGCTTCGGCGGTGAGGCCCTCGTTCAGCGAGTCGGTCAGGTGGCGCTCCATCGTGTTGAAGTGCGCCGACAGGTTGTTGACGCCCAAGCGGCGAGCGAAATAGGCCTCGTCGCCGCGGGTGAACAACTCGGCCATGTGCCGGAAGTCGGCCAGGCGGTTGTTCACCGGCGTCGCCGTGAGCAGGAACACCAGCTTCGAACGCACCTCGTCGCCCAGCAGATCGAACAGGCGCCAATAGCGGGAACACTGGTCCCCCTCGTCATCGGGCTTGCCGCGGCTGCCGCGGTTACGGAAGTGATGCGCCTCATCGACGATCACCGCATCGGCCAACTCGGCGATCCGCGCGAACCGCTCCGGGAAAGCGCCGCCCCGGTGCAAGTCGGTGTGACTCAGAATCGTCAGGTTCGAGAAGTCGGCGCTGCCGCCCACGCCGCCGATGTGGGGCAACCAGTCCCGCAGGTGCGGCTCCCAGACGCCCTCCCGCGCCGCCTTCGGAGCGAACAGCACCACCCGCTTGTTCTCGTGCAGCACCAGACGCTCGATCAGCATCAGCCCCACGAACGTCTTGCCGAGCCCCACCCCGTCGCACAGGAACGCCCCGCCGTGGCTTTGGGCGATCTTCATTAACGACCAGTAGGCCTCCTTCTGGTAGCGGTCGAGATGGCCGAACATCCGCGACCGCGACTCGTCCCATTCGCCCGCGGTTAGTTCCCGACCACGGAAGTACTCGTGTAGCGCCTTGGTGTACACGTCGAACGGTGAGTACTCGGCCGTGTGGCGGGTAATGGTCCGCAACACGTCGTCGCTGACATCGGTCGCCGCAGCCCAGTGCACATCGAACCAGTCCTGGAGTTGCACCACCTCCCGGCCGCTCTGGATCTGGATGTTCAACTCGATGTTGCGGGTGAGCCCCGCCCGGGTGAGGTTGCTGGACCCGACTAGGGCCTGCGCTCCGATCACGTCGAACTTGGAGTGCGTGATGTACGCCTTGGCGTGGAACTTGCCGCGCCGAAAGACCCGGCACTCGATCCGCTTCTCGGCGATTGCCTCGATCACCGCCTCCACACCCTCCAGCAACGGGTTCGGATCCTTCTCGGACTCCAGGCTGTCGTCCAGGCGGCCGACCCGAAGCCGCAACGCCTCGGTGAACGCGTCCTTGGTGCGCAGCGACACCTCGTCGCCCATCAGGATCCGCACCTTGTCGAGCTGCTGCCACTTTCCGTCCAGAGCGAGCAGCGCCCCGATCTCGAAGAACCCCGTGGCGATGTCGAACGACCGCGCCACGTCGGTCCACTGGCGCAGATACTCCAGCGCCGTCCACCCCGAGATGCTGTTATCGACGATGAACAACTCACCGCCACCCGGATCGGTCACACCACGAACCGTACCGCCACCCTGCGACACGTCGGGCGAATCAAACCCGTCGACTCTGTCGACGCCATCACCCTTGTTGCCACTTCGCGATCACAACAGGGGCCGACACATCCTCGGCGCGGCGGATGAGTCGGCCGAGAGTGATGTTATGATGTAGCGTCATGCGCACACAGATAGCTCTCGACGACGAACAGCACGCGGTCGTCAAGCAAAAAGCCGCCGACTTGGGCATCAGCATGGCCGAGTACATCCGCCGTCTCGTCGAGCGCGACCTGCAGCAGGCAGGCCCTCGCGCCGACATCTCCGACATCTTCGGCATCGGAGACTCCGGCGGAAGCGACATCGCCGTCAACCGCAAGGGGGCCACGGCCGAGGCGATCGCCGCTCGCGCCGCGGGGCGATGAGCGTCTTCGTCGACACGTCGGCGTGGTACGCGGCGGCCGACGTCAGCGATGTCCATCACCGTCGAGCCGTCGAGCGGCTCAGCGAGTTCTCCGGTGACCTGCTGACGAGTGACCACGTGCTCGTCGAAACGTGGTTCCTGGCCGCGAACCGTCTCGGCACCGAGGTCGCCGAGACTCTGGTCAACGCGATACGCGCCGGGCGGGCCCGTGTCGAAGTCGCCGGGGTCGCCGACCTAGAGGTCGCCGCGCAGATTCACGATGCGTTCGCGGATCAGGAGTTCTCGATCGTGGATCGCACGAGTTGGTCGATCATGCAGCGGCTCGGCGTGCACGAGGCGATCTCCTTCGACCGGGACTACCTGATCTACCGGTTCGGCCGCGACCGCCGACAAGCCTTCACCGTCCACACATAGCGCATGCCACGGCCGAACGAACCGGCCTCCACACAAGCCGGCGCTTCAGTCCGGTGCGGAGAACGGGACGGCAACAAGCCGGTCCGGTAGGAGCGGATCATCGAGACCTGCGGGATCGGTGGTGTTCCACGCCGCCGTACGTTCCCGCATCCACCGAGCCGCCGCGCCGCGCGGCCGATTCGGCGTGCGCCGCGGCCAACTCCGCCGCTCCCGGCCCTCACACAGACGTGAGCTAGCGTCCCGATCATGCGTGATCGAGACGGAGCAATGCGCTCCCAGCGCGATTCGTCCCACGGGCGGCGGCTCGGGGGGAGGCCATGACGGTCACCGATAGCGATCTGCGGGAGATGTACCGGCGCATGACGCGCATCCGGCGGTTCGAGGCCACCACCAAGGAGCTCCTGCTCGCCGGCGAGTTGTACGGGGCGTTCCACACGTCGACCGGCCAGGAGGCCTCGATCGTCGGATCAACCATGGCTCTGCGCACCGACGACTACATGGTCGGCACGCACCGCTCGCACGGCCATCCCATCGGCAAGGGGGCTGCGCTGGACGGCCTGCTCGCCGAGCTGATGGGCAAGGAGACCGGGGTCAACCAGGGCAAGGGCGGGTCGATGCATCTGTCGGACTTCTCCGTCGGCAGCCTCGGTGAGACGTCGATCGTGGGGTCGGGCCTGCCGGTTGCGGCGGGGGCGGCGCTGGGCTCGAAGATGCAGGGCCTGGATCGGGTGACGTTGTGCTTCTTCGGCGACGGCGCCTCGAACCAGGGGACGTTCCACGAGTCGCTGAACCTGGCTGCCATCTGGGCGCTCCCGGCCGTCTACGTGTGTGAGAACAACGGCTACGGGGAGCTGACCGCGGTGGGCAGGACCATGTCGGTCGAGCACGTGGCGGAGAGGGCGGCCGGCTACGACATTCCCGGCGTCACCGTGGACGGCCAGGACGTGCTCGCCGTCCACAAGGCGGTCAGCGAGGCCGTGGCGCGGGCTCGCCGGGGCGAGGGTCCGAGCCTGGTGGAGACGATGACCTACCGGTTCGACAACCACGCCATCGGCATGCGGATCGAGAACTACCGCGACCCCGCCGAGGTGGAGCACTGGCGGAACCAGCGCGACCCGCTGGTGCTGTTCCGGGATGCGTTGGGAGCGCGAGGTGTCGACGGCGACGAGTTGGACGCCATCGACGCCGCTGTCGAGTCGGAGCTGGCCGAGGCGCTGGACTTCGCCCGATCGAGCCCCGCCCCGCCGCCCGAGGCCGCCTTCACGCACCTGTTCACCAACCCGATCACGGATTGAGCGCCGCGTCATGGGAACCGTCACGTACCTCGAGGCGCTCAACGAGGCACTCGTCGAGGAGATGGAACGCGACGAGTCGGTCTTCGTGATGGGCGAGGACGTGAGCTGGGGCCTGATGGGCTCCACCGGGGGACTCGTCGACAAGTTCGGCAACGAGCGGGTCCGTGACACGCCGATCTCCGAGGCCGGCTTCGTCGGGGCCGGCGCCGGCGCGGCCATGGTGGGCATGCGTCCCGTGGTGCACATGCTGATCGCACCGTTCGTGTACGTGGCGTTCGACCAGCTCGTCTCGATCATCGCCAAGTCCACCTACCTCTACGGCGGGCAGGCCAAGCTGCCGATCACGCTGATGGCGCCCATGCTGTACAACCGCGGCAACGCCGCCCAGCATTCCGACCGCCCCTACCCCACCCTCATGACGATCCCCGGCCTGAAGCTCATCGCGCCGGCCACGCCCGCCGACGCCAAGGGGATGCTCAAGGCGGCGATCCGTGATGATGACCCCGTGATCAGCTTCGAGGACGGCGGTCTGTGGGGCCAGCGCGGCGAAGTACCCGACGGCGACCACGTCGTCCCGCTCGGCGAGGCCGACGTGAGGCGAGAGGGCGACGACCTCACCGTCGTGGCCCTGGCGGGAGCGGTCGCCCATGCCTTGACCGCGGCGGAAGAACTCGCCGGCGAGGGGATCTCGGCGGAGGTGGTGGACCTCCGGTCGATTGTGCCCCTGGATCGCCGGACCGTGCTGAACTCGGTCGCCAAGACCGGCAGGCTCGTCGTCGCCGATCCCGCCCACGAGATGGGCTCGGTGGCGTCCGAGGTGGCCGCGATCGTCGCCGAGGAGGCGTTCTGGGACCTCCAGGCGCCGATCAGCCGGGTGACGACACCCCACACCCAGATCCCCTACAGCACCGCCCTCGAGCGGCCCCTGTACCCGAACGCCGATCGGATCGCAGCCGCTGCCCGCGAACTCATGGCATGACAGTGCTCACCGGCGAGCCGAACCAATGACCGCGGTCACCGAGATCCGGCTCCCCCAGTTCGGCATGGGGATGCAGGAGGGCACGATCATCGCCTGGCGCAAGCGCGAGGGCGACCAGGTGGCGGCCGGCGAGGTGGTGGCCGAGATCGAGGCGGAGAAGGTCACCGAGGAACTGGTGGCCACAGGCGACGGCGTGCTCCAACGCATCCTTGTGCCCGAAGGCGAGACCGTCGCCGTCAACGAGTTACTCGCCGTCATCGGCCCTGCCGGCGCCGTCGAGCCCGATACAAGCGAGGGACGACGGGAAGCAGTCGAGCACGAGCGAGGCACCGTCGCCGCGCCGGATCGGGTCGCCGACCGCCCGGCTCCGGCGCCCGCGGTGGCCGGGAGCGGGCCTGGGCGGCAGATCACACCGCGTGCCCGGCGATTGGCGGCCGAACTTGGCATCGATCTCGACTCGGTGGTCGGCACCGGCCCCGGCGGCCGCGTCACCGAGGACGACGTCAAAGCGGCCGCAGACCCCTCCCCCGCGTCCTGAGCGCCGGTTTGGCGGAGGCAGGTCATGGATGACCTGCGATTCAAGGGACTGGTGGAGTATGTCCGCCGCAACTACATCGACTACCGGTCTGACCTGTGGCAGGACGCCGCGAAGAGTTGGGCGCACTCATATGCGTGTCTACCGGAAGGAGCGCGCCCAGCCATGCTCAGCGAGTTGATCCAGCGTTCCCGCCATGCCAAGCTCGATTGGGAGGCAGTCAGTCTGATCGCGCAGGAAGCGCTCCGCGGCGCCGTCCCGCTTCCGATGGATCTCGCGGAGTGGGTGGCGGACGTTCTCGCCGGAGTTCGGACCCGACCCCGGACGAGTCCGCGGACAACGAGCGCACGAGACTCGATGTTCAGCCTCGCCGTGTATGACCTGCGCAGCCGGTTTGGGCTAAGCCCTACGCGAAACGAGACCTCGCCAGCTCATTCAGCGTGTGATGTCGTCGCCGCTGCAGGAGGCTTCACGTACAAGACGGTCGAACGTGCTTGGACGAACCGGGACCCGATTCTGTCCTAAGGGAATCCAATAATATTGAGGGTGGCGGTACCGTGCTCTCCGGCCATCATGTGTGCATGACCGATACGACCCGCCCCAAGCCCGACGGATCCGCCGATCGACCGCCCCTTCCAGTGGTGGGACCCCTATCCGACGCCCGAGTCCTGTTCCTGGATGACTCGGGCCACCCCGCGCCCCGCCATGCCTCCCGCGCCATCGTCATCGGTGGCTTCTCCATCGCTTCAGCAAGCGTCCCGACCCTGCACCGCAGGATTGCAGGCGCCAAGGCCCGATTCTTCCCAGAACATGGTCATCCAAGCCAATGGGAAGTCAAGGCCACTCAGATCATCAGACCGAACACCTGGAAGCGGCAGCAGAATCGCTCCTTCGTGTCCGAGTGCGTCCGGATCCTCCAAGGCCTCGACTGCACCGTCTACACGGCGAGCATCAAAAAGGCCAACATGCACCACCCGATGCGACAGCAGGCCACGATGCCGCTTCAGTTCCAAGCTCTCGTCCAGCACTTCGCAGTGGAATGCGCTCACCACCACGACAGTGGCCTTATCGTCATGGATCGGTCCAACGACGGCCTCGACGCCCACGTGAGCAATTGCGTAGGGACGTATGTGGCAAGCCACCGCCTCCCCCTCCATCCGACGATCTACTACGCCGACTCCACCACATCGCACGCCATCCAGATCTCAGACCTGATTTCAGGATCCCATCGCCGAGCCATCGAGGGCGATAGCAATATGCACGACCTCGATCGCACCCTCGCCGCGATTTGCCGGACCGATCTCAGCACTCGCCGCACCCACACAGGCCGCCATTGGACCAATCGGATTGTCGTCTTCTGAGCATGTGGATTGCAATCCGAGCCGGCAACTGCCTAACATTGTGAGTGCCTGAAGGTTCCGGTTAGTAGGCGCACGCCGAATGCAGCCGTATACCCCAGGTGACGGGACCCCGGAACTCACGGGGTCCCTTTTCTGTTAGCGCGGGTCGGCTGAGCGGGTGAGGGTGAATCCCTCGTAGCCGTTGGCGGCCACCTCGTCGCAGGCGGCCCGGTAGTTGTGGGTTCCGCCGAGGTACATGGTGATGCCGCGTCGCTTGCCCGGGATGTTCGCCCCCGTCCACCACGAGTTCGTCCTGCCGACGAGGCTCCCGGCAACCAGGTCGTCCACGTGCCGGGTCCAGCGGGCCTCGGCGTCGGGGTCGGCGTCGATGCGCTCGAAGTCGCCCGCGACCAAGTACGCCAGGCAGTCGGCGATCCAGTCCACGTGCTGCTCGATGGACAGCATCACGTTGCTGAACACCGCCGGGCTGCCCGGCCCGGTGATCATGAACAGGTTCGGGAACCCGGAGGCGACCAGGCCCATGTAGGTGCCGGCCCCGCCGGCCCACTTGTCCCGCAGCGCCAGCCCGCCCACGCCGCGGAGGTCCATCGACAGCAGCGCGCCGGTCATCCCGTCGAAGCCGGTGGCGTAGACCAGCACGTCGAGGTCGTAGTGACCGGCGGAGGTGCGCAGTCCCCCGGGCGTGATCTCGGTGATCGGCGCCGCTTTCACGTCCACCAGCGTGACGTTGGCTCGGTTGTAGGTCTCGAAGTAGTCGATGTCCACGATCAGCCGCCTCGCCCCGATCGGGTAGTCGATGTCGACGAGCTTCTCGGCCACCTCCGGGTCGGTGACCTTGGCCCTGACTTTCTGGCGCACGAACCGGGCGGCACGCTCGTTCGATTCGGGGTCGGTCAGGATGTCGTCGAAGGTCATGGCGAAGCCCGGCCCTCCCCGCCGCCACGAGTCCTCGAGAATCTCGGCGCGGGTGGATTCGTCCATCTCGGGAACCGCCGAGACGGCGACGATGGGACGGGACAAGCCGGCAGGCGTCGTGCGCTTGAACGCCTGCCGCTCACCGAAGCTCTCCTTGAGCTCTTTGCGGGCATCGTCGTCGAGCGGGCGGTTGCGTGCCGGGACGGTGTACTGCGGGGTGCGCTGGAAGACGTAGACGTGCTCGGCCGTCTGGGCGACCTGGGGGATCACCTGCACGCCGCTGGAGCCGGTGCCGATCACGCCGACCCGCTTGCCCGCCACATCGACTCCCTCGGCGGGCCAGCGGGCGGTGTGGAGTTGGGTGCCGCCGAACGTCTCAGCACCGGGGATTGGGGGCTTGTTCACCTCCGACAGGCAGCCGGCCGCCGACACCAGGTAGCGGGCGGTGACCGTGGCGCCATCCGACGTGTCGATGATCCAGCGGTTCCGGTCCTCGTCGAAACGGGCCCGCTCGACGCGGGTGTTGAACCGGATGTCGCGCCGCAGGTCGAAGCGGTCCGCGACGTGGTTGAAGTAGCGCTCCAGCTCCGGCTGGGTGGGGAACCGCTCGGTCCAGTCCCACTCCTGCTCCAGCTCCTCGGAGAACGAGTAGCAGTAGTCCCAACTTTCCACGTCGCAGCGG
>Ga0209543_1002792_pt1 | contig 11919 bp, 9 predicted proteins | sample MesohylFT_FD_187296 | JGI IMG/M metagenome (GOLD analysis project Ga0209543, IMG submission 187296) | Host-associated microbial community of the marine sponge Aplysina aerophoba from Gulf of Piran - sponge mesohyl, lysed by freeze-thaw... | ecosystem: Host-associated > Porifera > Sponge >...
AGGCCGACGGCCGCGTGGTGGCGCTGCAGGACGGCCCGGCCGCCCCGCCCAAGGCGGAGGGCCCGCACATCCCGATGGGCTGCAGCTTCGTGTTCTATCCGGGGTGGGAGGTCGACGCCAACGGCGGCACGGCGGGACTGTGCCAGCCGGTCGAGCGCGACCTCTTCGACTGCCACCTCGGGTGTTTCTGGCCGGCGCAGGTGCCGGACCAGTTGAATCATGCGCCGGATTGGACCAGCAAGTGCGCGGCGGCGCAGAAGGACTGGCGGAAGGTTGACCTCATATTCCCGTAGCGGACGACAGCTCGCGCCCCCGAGCGGACGGCGGCCCGCCCCCCGGGCAGCGCGCCCTGCACGCCGGGTGCGGCGCGCGCCTTTCGTCCTGTTGGCCGCTGCGCTGGCGTTCACGGCGCCGGCAGCGGCGCAGCCCGCCGGGGAGCGCGGTGCGGCGGCAGGGTCGGGCGCCCCGGAGATCTCCGCGGGCGACGGCACGCTCTACCTCGCCGCGTTTCCGAGCCGCATCTTCGTGATCGACGAGGCCACCGCGAGCGTCGTGGACGAGATCGCGGTGCCGCACGGCCCGCCGCGCGCGTTGGTCGCCTCCGCGGATCGGAGCCGGTTCCACTTCGTCGACACGACCTTCGAGCACATGACCACGGTCGACGTGGCCGCGCGGGAGGTCACCGACTCGTTCACCCTCAGCGAGGGCAACCGGAAGGTGCGCATCCGCTCGTTCCGCGTCGCGCCCGATGGCGCGACCGCCATCCTCCACGTCGACGCCGCGGTCAAGCTGATCGACCGCTACGAGGTGGAGCCGTACCGGCTGCTGGAGGTCGACCTCGCTACGCACGAGGTGCTGCGCGAGTTGCCCTGGCCCACCGGCGCGGCTTCGTTCGGCTCGCGTATGCTCTTCTCGCCCGACGGGGAGTACCTCTACTTCTTCGACCGCGAGGACATCCTGATCCTCGAGGCCGACACGTTCGACGAGGTCGACCGCTGGTCGCTCCGCGAGCCGATCGAGCCCGGCATGGGCCGGATGCAGTTCAGCTTCGACGACGACCTGTTATACGAGGAGCCCGGCTTCTTCACCAACCTGTTCACGGTGCACGACGACGCGCAGGATCGCGAGCTGATGGGCGTGGCCCGCATCGACCTCCCGAACCGCGAGGTGGTCGACTTCTACACGCTCGGTCCCGCGCGGCCGATCCAGTTCGCGCTGGCACCGGGACGCCGGATGGCCTACGGGCTGTCGAGCAGCATCGACCACTACGAGTTCTGGACGTTCCACCTCGACGAACGCCGCATCGGCTCCCGCCGCCCCATCGAGGGCCGGCCACGGATGGCGCTCGACGTGAGCACGAACGGCGAGGTGCTGTACATCTCGTCCGCCGGGAACACCATCGACTACTACGACGCCGACTCGTTCGACCACCTCCACACGCTGACGCTCGACGGCGACATGACGTCGGGGCTGATCGTGATGCCGCCGGCGCCCTGAGGCCCGCCCACACCGGTATGCGAGGGAGCCGGTGCTAAAGCGGCTTGGCCACCGGCTCCTGGACCCGCAGTTCCGCCGCGCGCTGGCCTACGTCGCGCCGTACTGGCGGCGTCTCGCGCCGGTGGTCGCCCTCAGCCTGACGAGCACCTGCACCGCCCTCCTCGTTCCGCTCCTCTCCCGCGCCCTCATCGACGACGCGCTGCTGGCCGGCGACCGCGCGTTGCTGCTGCGCATCGTCGCCGCGTTCGTCGGCCTGACCGCTCTCGGCTTCCTCCTCAACGTCGCCAGCGGGCTGCGCTACACACTGGTGTCGGCGGAGATCCTGTTCGACATGCGGCTCGACCTGTACCGCCACCTGCAGCGGCTGTCGCCCCGCTTCTACGCCCGCACCCGGATGGGCGACATCGTGTCGCGCCTCAACAACGACATCGGCGAGATCCAGCGCGTGGCCGCGGAAGCCGCCCTGGCCTGGATCGGCAACCTCCTGTTCCTGGCCGGCGCGGCCGGGATGATGATCTGGCTCGACGTCCGCCTCTTCCTGGCGGGCCTCGCGGTGCTCCCGCTGAGCATCTGGGCGCTCGTCCTCTACCGCCGCCGGCTCGAGGGCCGGGTCGCCGTGTTCCGGCAGCGGAGCGCGGACATCGGGAGCTTCCTGATCGAGACGCTGTCGGCGATGCGCCTGGTCGTCACGTCCAATGCACAGGCGCGCGAGGCCACGCGGTTCCGGGATCGCAACCGGTCGTTCATCGGCGCCCTGATGGCGATGCAGCGCGTGACCTATCTGGCCGGCGGGCTGCCCGGCGTCATCCTGTCCGCCGGGATGGGCGTGGTCTTCCTCTACGGCGGCTTCCGCTTCCTGGAGGGCACGCTGAGCCTGGGGACGATCGGCGCGTTCATGACCTACCAGATGCGCCTGATGGGCCCGGTGCAGGCGCTGATGGGTCTCTACGCCAGCCTCGCCACCGCAAAGGTGTCGCTGGCGCGGGTGCACGAAATCGCCGACGCGCCGGTCGAGGTCGTCGACGATCCGGCTGCCGCGGCGCCCGAGGTCGGCCGGGGAGCGGTGACCTTCGACGACGTGAGCTTCTCGTTCGATCGCGGCGCCCCGGTCCTGGAGCAGGTATCGTTCGCGATCGCGCCGGGCGAGACGGTGGCCATCGTCGGCCGGAGCGGGGCCGGCAAGTCGACCGTGGCCGACCTGCTGCTCCGGCTGCTCGATCCCGACCGCGGAACGGTCCGCCTCGACGGGCGGGACCTCCGGACGCTGCCCCTGGCATTCGTCCGCCGGCACGTGGCGCTCGTCGACCAGGCGCCGTTCCTCTTCCACACCTCCCTGCGGGAGAACGTGCGCTACGGGCGGCCCGATGCGAGCGACGACGAGGTCGCGGCGGCGGTGCAGGCGGCCGGCCTCGAGGATCTCGTCCGCGGGCTGCCGGAAGGCACCGGCACGGTCGTCGGCGAACGTGGCGCCACGCTCTCGGCCGGCGAGCGGCAGCGCGTAGCCATCGCCCGCGCGTTCCTTGCCGATCCCCGCGTGCTGGTCCTCGACGAGGCGACGGCCGCGCTCGATCCGGCCACCGAGCGGCGCGTCGTCGGCGGCTACGAGGCGCTGATGCGCGCGCGCACGACGGTCGTCATCACCCACCGGCTGGAGCTCGCCCGGCGCGCCGACCGCGTCGTCGCCCTCGACGGAGCGCGCGTCGCGGAGATCGGCCCGCCCGACGAACTGCTGGCGCAGGGCGGCTACTTCGCGCGCCTCTTCCAGACCTCCCCGCGGCTGGAGGCCACACCGCGCGCAGAGGCGGAGACGGCACCGGTCCCGTGAGCGCGGCGCTCGTCGTCGGGGTGATCGACAGCGGCGTTCATGCGGACCACCCGCACATCCGCGCCGTTGCGGCCGGCGCCGCTTTCGATCACAACGGGCGTGCAGACCCCAACCCGGATTGCGTGGATCGCCTCGGCCACGGCACCGCGGTCGCCGCCGCGATCCAGGACCTCGCGCCCGGCGTCCAGATCTGTCCGCTGAGGGTCTTTGATCGACAGTTAGACGCTCCGGTCGCGACGCTCGTCGCAGCCATCGACTGGGCCGCGGGGCACGGACTGCCGCTGGTCAACCTGAGCCTCGGCACCGCCGACCGCGCTCACGAAGCGAAGCTGGCCGAAGCCGTGGGTCGGGCGCATGCGGCGGGGACCATCGTTGTCGCTGCGGGCTCCGACGACGGCATCGACTGGCTGCCCGGCTCGCTCGGCGTCCAGGGCGTGATCCGGGCCGAGCTCGACTGGTCGTGCCCCCGCGGCGCGCACACGGCTGATGACGCTGGCTCCGCACCCATCTTCCGCACCTGCGGCTATCCGAGGACGATTCCCGGGGTCGATCCCGCGCGCAACCTAAAGGGCCTGAGCTTTGCCGTGGCCAACGTCAGCGGGAGCGCCGCGCAGGCCATGATCGAAACCGACTTGCGCGGCTACGAGGCCCTCCTCAACGTGCTGTATCAGCGTGCCCGCCGCGCGTAGGTTCCTCACGAGCGCAGGGCGCCGTTGTCCCGCGGCTCGTCTCAGCGATGCTCGCCCGAGCCACTGAGTGAACGCTCGTCCGTCGCCTCGCGGGGGCCTCCCTTGTCAGCGCGCCCGTAGCGGGCGCGTGTCCTACTCACGCCGTTGCTGTGTGGCCCGAAGCGGCGCCATCACGTTGCGCGGCCCGCGTGGCGCGGCGACAGTATCGACAGCCAGGTGACGCTCGGTGGACGGAACGTTGACCTGCCACGGCACCCGATGCCAAGCGCCGAGGGCGAAGTCCCGCTGGCGAGCCTCCAATGAGCGGCGGCACCGACCCGCTGGACGCGCATACGCTGGCCGCGGTCGCCGGCAGGGCGTCGATACGCCGGTATGCGGGGACGTGGGACCCGGTGCCGGCAGACGTGACCGAGCGGGCGATGCTGAGTAGCGCCGTGTCGCGGCGGTTCCTGGCGCTGTCGACCAAGCGGCGACGGCATGGTTTGCTGGGCGCTGGGACAACGCGGTTACCGGCCGTCACGCCGCCAGCAGCCCGCTAGCTCGGCGCGGCGCCTGTCCCGAACCACCAAACGCGCCGCCCATCGCCAGCGCATCCACCGGCGGTACACGCAGCCTGCCGCCCCGGTCAACGCGTTTCACATGCATCGAAAACCAAAAGACTCTCCCGTAGTCTAACGGCTCTTTTTCCACTCTGCCCATTCTCGACGTGCTGACTCGAACTCCTAAGGTAACGCACGACCTCAAGCTCCCGAAGGAACCAGCCCTCTTGTTGTCCCATCTCCGCAAGAATCCCGTCCACCGGAACCTCGACCCCTCCGTAGGCCGATGTCGACACTACCAGCCAAAGGCTGGCGCTCCGACTCGCCCGAGCCCTCAGTCTCGCGAGTACTCCCGCCATATCCTCGAAGTACGCCTGAATCATCAACAGCAATCGCTTGTCCCAAAGCCGATCCGACACCCCTCCCAGGTCGTCGATGCACTTCCGGTAAAGTGCGCCGAAGTCGCTCCTTGTCGGCATCTCCCACTTGGCCTGCACGTGCGACCGAATCGTCCGAAGGCGGATCTTCATCAGGTCATTCGTCGAAGCCACGAAATCACCGAGAAACAACTCCGGCCGATACACATCAGAATAGTCAAACGAATTCAAGTAGGGCGGTGAAGTAATGCAAAGGCGAAACTTCTCCTTAGACGCCCCAATCTTCTCCCGGGCATCGCCTCGAATCAACCGGGCGGCGACCCCGCGAAGCGGGGGCCTATCAATGTCCACCCCCATCTCGCGAAACCGCGCCTCGAACCGCGCTCGTACTTGGCCGGCTGTCGCTTCACGGTCCCGCCATCCCGGTCGAAACCGTAGACACTTACCATCTCGCGTCGCATTGCAGGCGTCCATCGCTGCGCCGATCAGCGCAAGTTTCAGCAGCGCACGACACCGACCGTCCTGCACCAAGAGCAGAGCTCGCCTCCCTGCCTCAAATGCACGAATAGCGGACAACGGAAAAAGCCATCGACCCCATCTATTTCCCTCGGTAAATGTAGAAACGCCCTCCAACGGGGACGTCACCGGTTGCTCCATGGTCCTCAGAACAATCTCACCGGAGCGCAGCAGTTCGCCGGCGTCCGCGGTCAACAGCTTGGCCGTAGAGAGAAAATGGAGAAAGGGATTGACCTCGCACGTCTCTACACGCACACCGGCCATTACCCCGACTAACGGAACGGTCCCGCCACCGGAAAACGGATCCATCAATAGTTCGCCGGGAAGTACTTCTTCCGTTTGCAATACCTGCGAAACGAAGAAAGGCGAGAAGCCCTCCTTGACGAAATACCAACGATGCCTCGGCAATTCCCCAACGCCGACAGCGGCAGGGGATGTCCATTCCCCCGGCTCCAAGAGCAAAGAATCTACCATTCGGTCACCCTCAGGCTGAACACTCCGGTCTGGCAAACATCCGGTATGGTGGATCGAAGTCGTCCCTGACGTCTTCGTATCGCGGAGACAGTTCTACGTCTAAGTTTTCATAGTAGTAACCGTCGACGCGAGACAGTACAGTTGCACCGGGAAGTAAGCCGCGCCGTCGCCCGTCAATGATCACGTAATAGCCGTGGACGACCCGCCGCGGCGCGGATTGCCTCTGGGAATCCAAGTACTGTGCCAATTGGTCTGCACCTGCCTGAGCCCGGGCCCGCCGATGTCGAGCAGTAACGTGACCGTCGGCCGCCAAGGAATCCCCCAGCCACTTGATCTCCACTAGCATAAGGCGATTGCTACTCAATCTAGGTTGGATTCGAATGTCCACAGGATGACTTTCGTCTACGCTCTGTTCAGCCCATACGTCGAGATGGGCCCCAAGACGATTTCTAAGGAACTGCGTCATGGATGTCCGCATAATCTCCTCGGGTTTAGCGCGAAAGAACAGCCTCTTCTCGTCGTGCCAAACGCGCCGGAATATGAAACAGGACGACTCTTGAACGTTATCCGTGGCGTAGTGCCGCAAAGCCTCACGTAGATCAGCGAATGTCGGAACACAAAACTGACTACGTGCCGAGGAGTCCAGGCGAGGCACCTCTCTTTTTAGCGTTCCCGCGAAGAACTCCTCCCGGCCGTCGGAATAGCAGTACACAACTGCAGAATGCGCCAAGAGCTCGATCGCGTTGTTCTTAGATGGCCGCAAATGCGGAGTGCCGTTCCGGTCAACTTCCAAAACCAAGTTCTCAAAAGAGCGGTTCGCCAACAGGGAAAAATCGACGGCCGGTTCTGCGGAGACGACTGCAACATCGTCTGACGTTCCGACAACTCTATAGATCAGTATCGTACCCGTCACTCTTTCTGGTTCCACATGCATGTACAATTCTCTGACAGCCCGCATGATCTGGAATGCGGCTTCGACGCCAGCGGCCCCGAAAACATCTTGGGCCATGGGAACGTGTGTGCGGGCACACACCGTCGCAATGGCATCTGCCATGGAGATCATGATTCCAAGTTCCTTCCGAGTGAATGAAGGGCTCCCAACCAAACGACGGCGGGTACGCGGAGGTCGAGTTCGGTTCGCGGAAGATTCTTCTTCAACGCTTCGAAATGCCGATAGAGTACGGCTCTGGCGGGTCGCTCCAAGAGTTGACGCGTCAAGGGGACCGCGCGGGCGCGCTGCAACTCTGGGTCCTGAGCCAGGGCGCCACCGATCATGCCAAGCGAAAAAGCGGAGGTGCTTGCGCATGCGGCATCAAGACACTCCGTCCTATCACGGTTGAGCTCGAGTGATCGGAGCGGCTGTAGACGGTCCTCGGCCACGGATGACATGCGGAGTCGCTCGCCGGCGGGACCCAAGAATCCTCGGGCGGTCAGTTCGGTGACGGCGACGTCCATCGCTGGGCTAAACGGGGCGCCAAGTTCGGTTCCGAGAAAGGCGTAACCCCAGCCATGGGCGGTACGCCCGGTGTACAACCACAGAACACATGCCAAGTAGCCGAATAGATGCAGTTCCGCGGGCATCAATCCCCCAGCCGTGCGCTGGAGACTGTGGGTGATGTAGAGGACGTCGAACGCCGCCGCGGAGTCAAGCCTCATATCCGTGCTCAGTCACCGCTCAGTCACCAAGTGCGGTATCGATCTGACGGTATGCCTCTACGAACAGCTCATCCTCTTCCTTTTGCACGTCAGATAAGTCCGCCCATTCAGTCATTCGACACAGAGTCATCAGCGGCCGACCACAGTCATGCGCAAGTTCGAGTAACAGCTTAGAACTGTTGAGATTCGCGGTCATCACAATCTGGTGTCCCAGTCGAACAAAATCCGAAAGCATATCACCGGCACGCTTTTCGTACGCGATGTCAAGAGAGCCTTCCGGAGTATCGATGAACATGCCGCCCAATGAATACGGATCTGACATGTGTCGAGTAAGTGCCATCCGAAGCGCGATGTCTAGGAAGAAACGCTGGCTCTCCGAAAGCTGCTGCTGTTCCCGACGAGTGGTGCCGCGAACCTCCACCACAAGTTTCACACTATCTCTCTGCCCTGCGTCCATCTGCACGGAGAGCGGCATTCCGAGGAATTGCTGCGCAAGGTCGGAGAACATCGGGACGAATGTTGCCTCAACCTGAAGGTACTGCTCTTCCAGATCGCGCTGAAGCTCCAGGAGTTGTCGCTTGAGCGTTTCGCGTCGGTCGTAGGCGACCTTCTTGTCCTCTTCAATTACCCGCAACTGGTCCGAATAGTCGGCAAGGGATTTCTCCTTAACCTCCTCGTTTAGCAAAGTCCTCAGTTCCTCCATAGTTACATTGTTCTGATGCTGGAACTCGTTGAGTTCTCGGCTAGTTGAATCCCATGCGAGTTGGGCTTGGCGCTGGGTCTCGGTAAGTGATTCTATGCTCTTGTGAACGTCGCGGAGGTGGGTCTTGATGTCCGACAGCTGCCGATCGATGTCCTGTAGATCTTCCGTGCCGGCCGTGGCTTCTGGTGCGGCCCGTGTAGGGGAGGCACATAACGGGCAGGTGGTGGCCTTGGCGCGGTCAGCGATGGTGGTCGCCGGTTCAGAACCCGCGGCGCCGCACAGGCCACAGACCTGGGTCTCCAGGGACCTGAGGATGAGCGGGTGTTGAGTTAGCGGAGGGCGCGTTGCAAACTGCGCGTCGAAGAACCGAGAGTACTCGTCGCGGAGGGCGGTTTCCCGGACGGACAGCTCGGCTAGGCGAAGGTGGGCATCCTTGAGCGCGTCTTGGGCAGCTCGGAGGTCGTTGGTCTGTTCATCAAACAGCGTGGAGAGCCGTTTATGGTCGTCGACTAGTCGGCTGTAGTCCTCCTCCGCACCTGTTAGCTTGTCCGCGCGGGCCCGGATCGCGCGAATCCGTCTTCCCATGCGAGTGGATTCCCATTGGTAGTTCCGCACACGAGAGTCTTGGTGCTGAATCTCGCGGCGGATGGAATCAGCCTTCTTAGCCATTGCAGGGTCAAGGCCAAACGCTCGGTAAAGGACACGCTCCATAATTCTGGGGTCCCAGAACAAAGTGCGGCGCTGTTCGTCAAACGTGAAGACGAAATGCTGCAGAAACACGAATTCCTCAAAGGAAGTTAGACCAGCATGCGCGACGAGGGAGTCGGCATAAACGCGGTGCCGATGTAGACGTGGAACATCGTCGCCGGGTGGGGGATCGGTGTGCATGCGCCCCTCAAGGTCGGTGATAAGTAGGAAGCGCAGTTCGTCGGGTTCAAAAAGACCTCTGGTGACAGTGTACTTGAACTCTCCTAGAGTGAAGACGAGAGTGATCTCGGCGTCGTCTTCGTCGCTGCCTCGAATGCGCCCCCGGAAGTAGGTGCGGGAGTACTGGCGTGTGAATTTATAGTACTCGTCGATGGATTCGAAAGCGCGACGCGGATCGGGCACTGTTCCAGTGAGGCAAAAGTTAATCGCCGAAAGGAGCGTTGATTTGCCTATCCCGTTGGCCCCGACTAGGCAAAGAACGCCGTCGCCAGCGGCAAACTCTGCATCTGGGTTGGCGGCAAAGAGTGAGAACCTTCTGAGACGGACGAAGTCAATCTTTGGAAGCTTGAGCTTGGGTAGTGCGGGAGCATTGACGGTAGTCATCTATCTTAATGGGGTGAAGAACCAGAATACGTGCCTGAGCATAGTCGCGTCGATCAGTGTATCCGGCAGGGTCACCGTGTCGCCGTCCGACACATCGTGCACCGTCACCGAGACGATGGCCCGCGTGTCCAAGGCCACGGTCGTACTCGGCCATGTGGGGCCGGGTGCGTCGGGCCGCCCGTCGTCTTCGCGATCTTCGCGTCCCGAGGAGACCGGCACTCGTTGTTCGCGAATCTTCCCTTGCCGCGACCGGTCGAACCGAGCCACATCCACCCGCATCCGGTGTCTCCACCCCGACCTCTCCGCCAGACGCCGCACGAGAGCCTCGTGCGAGTCGCCGGTATCCCGCCGCTCGATGCTCCGCATCGCGGCATTCGATTCCAGCGTCGTCGAATCGATGCCGACCATCTTCCCACGCACCGGAACCGCGTCGGGCATCCGCTCCAGCATCCACGTGAACCTCGCCAGATTCGTGTCCAGCTGGACCAGCAGCCGCGTACGCGGCAGCAGCGAGCGGCACGGCGCCGTGCGCGCAACATCCGAGTTGGGAAGGCCTGCAGATTCAGCGAATCGGCCACCCACCACGGAGTCCCGCGCTCCGATGAGAGTCTTTCGAAGTAGCCGCTGAACAGCAGGCAGATGGACCGCGCCGGGCGCACGGCTACGGCGTCCCTGCCGTGACGCGTAGAACGCCACGCACAGCCCCTCAATGAAGGCATCGAACCCGGCGTCCTCCAGGTTCTGATTCCGCCGTTCGGCGAAGCGATGCCCCGCGCTCATGGAAGGTCCGCCGTGGTCGCCGCCGGCTTCTTGCCCATCGCCACCGCCGTCAAGTGTACGAAACTCGGTCGATTTGGTCGAGCCAGCATCCCGACTACTGCAACGGGTTGCTACGCCCTCTGAAGCGGATGGAGTCAACGATCACAGGACAGTCCTCGGGCGGATGTCGTTGAGCTGCCTGAGCTCGGTCCGCGTGCTTCGCTCAACGGCTCGTGAAGATGTCGAGCGGCAGCAGCGCCGTCACGCCGACGTTCGGCGCGTCGACGAGCTGGCCGATGCGGAGGTCGACGGCGACACTGGCGACGACGTAGGCCTGCTCGGGGGTGAGGCCGTAGGTCTCGCTGATGTAGTCGATCATCTCCAGCAGGGCGTTGCGAGCGGCCAGCGAGATGTCCTTGGAGAGGTTCGTGAGGGCGCCGATGCGCTCCGAGGCGCCCAGATAGCGCATGTCGGGCGGCACCTCACCCGGGGCCTTCAGCGGGAAGCCGGTCGTGGCGTAGAAGCGGCGCGACGGGATGTCGAGCACGCGGACCGGCCCCTCGAAGTGCGGGCCGCGGCGGAGCGCCGGGCCGTCCTCGATGAGCCGGGTGGTCACCGTGAAGTCGGCGTCCATCTCGATCGCGGTGCCCGAGACCTCGCCGTCGCCCTGTGCGAAGTGCGGGTCGCCGATGGCGAGTCCGCAGCCCTCGACGTAGCAGGGCAGGTACAGCGTCACCCCGACCTGGAGATAACGGATGTCGAGGTTGCCGCCATGCTCGCGGGGCGGGAGGGTGCGGAGGCACTCGGCGGGGTGCGAACCGTCGGGGCCGCAGACGGAAGCCGGAGAGGCGTGCACGGGATACGGCGGGAAGCCGGCCCCGCCGACCGCGCGGAGCTCGGCCTCGCGTGCGAGCATCGCGGCGAGCTCGTCCGGACCCGGCAGCACCGTGACGATGCCGGGGAAGCTGGCGTTGGGAATGCGCACGCCGGGCAGGTCGGCGCTGACCGCCTCCGTGCGGTCGAGGCGCCACGTCGCGCGGAACGCACCCGTAACGTGGTCGGAGACGAAGCCGATAGGGCTGACCGACGTGTAGCCGAAGCGCCCCGGCGCGACGTCGAGCAGCGTCACCGCCAGCACGTCGCCCGGCTCGGCGCCCTCGATGTGGACCGGCCCCGCGAGTGGGTGCACTGTCCCGATCTGCCCGTCGCCCGCCCGCGGGTCGTCGTACGTGCTCGCCGGATCGAGGTCGAAGTCGCTGGCGTTCCGCACGCGGTAGACGATGGTCTGCCCGGGCCGCGCCCGCGCCGCCATCGGGATGGCCGGGTGCAGCCGATTGAAGCACTGCGGGTCCTCGCCGCAGTGGCGCCCCTCCCCGCCGACCACGACGATCTCCCCCTGCGCCGAGGCCGGCGGAGCCCCGGCGGCTACCAGCAAGGCAAGCACGATCGCGCCGGCCACGCCAAGCGTTGCGGAACTCATCGGCATGGGCCGATTGTTCGTGCCGGGCAACGGCGTGTCAACCAACGCTGCCGCACGCCGGCCCTTCCCAGGCGGCCCGCCGGCTGCGGGCCC
>Ga0209543_1002794_pt1 | contig 11913 bp, 13 predicted proteins | sample MesohylFT_FD_187296 | JGI IMG/M metagenome (GOLD analysis project Ga0209543, IMG submission 187296) | Host-associated microbial community of the marine sponge Aplysina aerophoba from Gulf of Piran - sponge mesohyl, lysed by freeze-thaw... | ecosystem: Host-associated > Porifera > Sponge >...
CGAGATAGATCTCCGCCTCCCGCGCCATCAGCGTGCCGTCCTGCTTGACGCCGGTCTTCAGGCGTATCTTGGCGCTGTGCCGCCGCACCGTGAGCATGGCTTCCGGCACCGACAGGCACACCCGCACCGGGCGTCCCACCTTGCGTGAGGCCGCCACCACCAGCGGCTCGATCTTGGCGTAGGACTTGCCGCCGAAGCCGCCGCCCAGGTAGGGCACGTTCAGGCTCACCTTGCTGGCGGGAAACCCGAAGATGCGCGCCAGGTCGGCCTGGACCAGGAACGGGTGCTGGGCGGAAGACCACAGCGTAATGCCGTCCTCCCGGTAGTCCGCGATGACCCCGTGGGGTTCCATCGTGTAGTGGTAGATCATCGGGAAGGTGAAGTGGTGTTCGAAGACGTGGTCCGACTGGGCGAAGCCCTCTTCCGCGTCGCCGCGTCTCACCTGCTCGTGCCCGCAGATGTTGCCGCTTCGGTCCTCATGAACCAGCGGCGCGTCCGGGGCCAGTGCCTCGTCAAGCCCGACCGCGGACGGGATCTCCCGGTAGACCACGTTGACGGCGGCCGCCGCCTGCTCGGCCGTCAACGGATCCTCGGCCACCACCACCGCCACCGGCTCGCCCGCGTAGCGGGCTCGTTCCAGCGCGATGAGCGGGCGGCCGGCGTAGTGGGGATCCAGATCGCCCACGTCCCGGCCCGTCAGCACGCCGGCCACGCCGGGGAGGCTCTCGGCCGCCGAGGTGTCGATGTCCTCGATGAGCGCGTGGGGGTGGTGGCTGCGCAGGACATGCCCGTAAAGCATGCCAGGAATCTCCAGGTCACCCGTGTACTTGGCCCGGCCCGTGACCTTGTCGACGCCGTCGACCCTGCGAGTGTTGTTGCCGACGTATTTCAACTGGGGTTTTGCCATGGGCGCCCGTCCTCAAAACCCGTACAAAGCCCGGGGATTGTCGTCCAGGATCTTGGCTGCCGACGCGGCACTGACCTTGCCGTCGTCCTTGAGTTTCTCCAGTGCCAGGATCTCGCTCGAAGTATCGTTGTGACCGTAGTCGGTGCCGATGATGATGTTGTCGTCACCGGTGTATTCCAGCACGTAGTCGAGGTCGTCGTCGGTCTGGCAGGCGACGAAGATGCGGCTGTCGCTGAGCAGGCTGCGGGACAGCTCGATGCCGCGCTTCTGGCGGAAACGCTTGGCGAGGTCGTGGAACACGTAGGGGACCCATTGGGCGCTGACTTCGATAAAGCCGATGCGCAGCCTCGGGAACCGCTCCGGAACACGGTCCCAGATTATCGAATGGAACGAGCCCACGACAGCGAGCTTGAACTTGTTGAAGCCGGGTTCGTCGAAGAAGAGGTCGTGCTGTGTGAAGCTGCCGGTGGCCGAGTGCACGCACAGGGGCACGTTGGCGTCGCTCAGGGCCTCGTAGAGCGGGGTGAAGTAGGGGTCGCTCAGGCGCCGGTCGCCGATGAGGCCGGGGACAAACACGCCGCAGGCGCCGTATTGCAGGACCTCCTCCAACTCCTTGAGCGCCTCGTCCATGGTGCGGAGCGGCAGGATCGCGGCCCAGCGGAGCCGGTTGTCGCCTGCCTTCCAGATGTCGGACAACCAGCGGTTGTAGCTCTTGGACAGCGCCATCTCCACCTCTGGCTTGTCGGTGACCGGGCGGAGGAAAATGGTAGGGTAGAGCACCTGCATGGACACGCCCATCTCGTCCATGTGCCGCAGGCGTGAGGCGGTGTCCGACATCTCGCGGGATTCCTCGGGGGTGTCCTCTCCCACGTTGTCGGACTTGGCAAACAGCCTTCCGTCCACCAGCCAGTACTCGCCGCTGTTGCCCTCGGCGTCGCTGGAAGTCACGATGCGAGGGCGGAATGCCTTCTCTGCTCCCTCCATGTACTCCCAGGTGCGGTTGGTCTCCAGCACGTGTGCGTCTGCATCGATGATCGCCATGATACGACCTCCGTTGAAATCAATTCGTTTTCGAAACCGATGACCCCAAGTTTTAGACGACTACAAGAGGCTCATCAACTCGTGGAGCCCGCCGATGCGCACCGCTCCATCGTGGCGCGTGTCGCCGTCGCGGTCCAGCAGCACGGGCCGGACGCCGGCGCGCAGCGCTCCCTCGACGTCGGTCTCCGGGCTGTCGCCCACGTGCAGGGCCTCGTCGGGCGCGATGTGGTGGCGTTCCAGGGCCAGATGGAAGATTTCCGCGTCGGGCTTGGCGAAGCCCGCGCTGCTCGAGATGAACACCGAGTCGAAGTAGTCCGCGATCCCCAGCCCGCGGATGATCTCCAGCACTCGGGAGTCGAAGTTCGAGATCATCACCAGGATCAGGCCGCGCGCTCTCAGCGCGTCGAGGGCCGCCCGCGCGTCATCGTACAGCACCCAGGAGTCGGAGCGGGCGAAATAGGCGAAGAGCTCGTCGAAGTAGTCGTCGAAACCGGCGAAGGCACCCTCGGGTTCGAAGATGCGCCACACCAGCTCGTGCCACCAGGCCTTTTCCAGCGCCTCCAGCCGTTGCCCGTCCGCCCCCGGAAACGCCATCGGCGGGGCGGTGCCGAAGAAGTGGCTGAAACGCCGCGAGATCTCTTCGGAGGGGACGTTCTTGCCGTACGGCCGCGCCAGCTCCGCATAGCTGACCGCCACCGGCCGGGTGGATTTGAACAGGGTGCCGGCGGCGTCCAGAAAGACGGCCTTGGGCCTTGTAACGGGTCCGGGAGGTATCACTTTTCGCGAATTTTCCGAGTATCGGCTATACTTAAAGGGATGGCTCGACTGCATTATGAACCCTTGGAGCAACCTTTGTCCAGCGGACCGGGGCTGCTGGCGGCAGAGGCGCGGACAACCCCGGCTGAATCGAGCTTGTCACAACGGAGCGGCGAAGCGGCTTCGGTACCGTTCGCGGAGGAGCTGAGGGCGGCCGAAAGGGCGGCTAGGGAGGCCGGCGACATCATCGCCGGGCTCTACCGGGGCGACTACCGGGTCGAGGAGAAATCCCGCGGCAATCCGGTGACCACCGCCGACCTCAACGCCAACCGGGCCATTCGCGAGATCCTCTCGGAGCGATTTCCGGGTGACGCGTGGCTGTCGGAGGAGGACGCGGACAATCCCGGACGGCTCGACCGGAGCCGGGTGTGGATCGTCGACCCGCTGGACGGCACCCGGGAGTTCATCCGCGGGATACCGGAGTTCTGCGTCTCCATCGGCTTCGCGGTGAACGGCTCGCCGGTGCTGGGGGTGATCTATCACCCGTTGCGGAAGGAATTGTTCGGCGCGGTGAGGGGGGGTGGAGCGCGGCTGAACGGCGAGCCGGTGCAGGTAAGCCGACCCGCCAACGGCGAGCGTCCCACGCTGCTCATCAGCCGGGCCGAACCGCGCAAACGCCTGAAGGAACTGGCCAGGGAGTTCGAGCTCGAGCCCATGGGCAGCATCGCCTACCGCCTGGCGGTGGTGGCCCGGGGGGATGCGGATGCCACCCTGACTTTTCGCCGGGTCAAGGAATGGGACGTGTGCGCCGGTATCGTCATCGTCGAGGAAGCCGGCGGCCGCACCATGACCGGGCATGGGGAGCGTCCGGTGTTCAACCGGCGGGAGCCGGTGCTCCAGCAACTGCTGGCCGGAAGCGAGGCCACCAACGCTAGGATCAAGGCGCTGCTGGCTCTGCTGCCGGACTAGCGGCCCGGGGAACATGGCGAACTGCATCTACTGTGGCGAACGCGCGGGCATTTGGGCCCGCAGTTGCAAGGACTGCCGGAAACTGGAGGAGACGGCCGGGGCCTATGGGGGACAGGTGGGCTTCAGCGAGCTGCTGGACCGCATGGAGGAAACCGGAGTCAGGCCGGAGAAGATCATGGACTTCCTCAAGGCCAACCCGGACGGCCGCGGCAGCGTGCGGGACCGTCTGACCGCGGAAATGACCAATGAGCTGCTGAAGGTCATGGGCATGAACGAGCGGCAGAGGCCGGAAGACGTGGAACGCATCCGGAAGAGCGGCGACAAGCCCTCCGAATCGAACTGACGTCCCGCCGCAAGACGGCGGGGCCGAAAGCCGCCCGCGGGGCGGACTCCCAAGTCATGGAGTGGACTCTCTACGCATCGGCCGTGTTTTTCGGCGTGTATGTCGTGGCGCTGGCGGTGCGACGGCTTCGCTTCAGGCGCGACCGGTTGCGCATGACTCGCGAGGCGCGTTCCGGCGGCAAGGTCGTGGCCGCGGTCGATGAGGTGCCCGCGGGGACGGTCAAGAAGTTCTGGCTGATCTGCGACAAGTACCGGATCGACTGTTTCGTCACCAATCATCAAGGTCGATTCCATGCCTACATCAACAGTTGCCGCCATATGGTCACGCCGCTGGACTTCGTCCGTTACCAGTTCTTCACCGAGGACGGCAGGCACCTGATGTGCGCAACCCACGGCGCGGTCTACGAACCCGACACCGGCCTGTGCGTGGAGGGTCCGTGCAAGGGACTCTCGCTTCACGCCCTCCCCGTGGTTGTGGACCAAGGCGAGATCGTTGTAGGTTGTCCGGCGGGAGACCTGTCCTTTCTGCGCGAGATGGCGGACTAGACGGATGAGTAACGACGGCAGGGTTCCATGGCAAGACGTCCTGTAGGCAAGCGGATCGGACGCAGGGAGGACTTCCCCGACGGCACGAGCCGGAAATTCACGCTCCGCTGCGGCGGCGAGAGCCTCGAAGGCTTCATCCTCGGGTTCAACGGAGAGTTGTTCGCGTACGTGAACCGCTGCCGCCACGTTCCCCTGCCGCTGGATTGGGTGGACAACCAGTTCTTCACCGAAGATGAACGCTACCTGATGTGCGCCAACCACGGTGCGGTCTACGAGCCCAGCACGGGTGAATGTCTTTGGGGCCCCTGTTTCGGGGCGTGGCTGCAGAAGGTCCCGTTGCAGGTGGACGCGGGTACGGTCAGGGCTTTCTGCCCCGGACGCGATTGAGGGAGGCAACCGGAAAGTGGCTGAATGTCTGTTCTGCGGTATCGCAAGCGGCGCTATCCCCGGCGATATCGTTTACCGCGACGAATCGGTGCTCGCCTTCAGGGACATCGATCCCAAGGCACCGGTGCATCTCCTGATCATCCCCCGCAAGCATACCGCCAGCGTCATGGATCTCGAGGCGGAAGACGAGGCGACCCTGGGCCACGCCATGGCGGTGGCCAAGCAGCTTGCGACGGAGAACGGCGTGTCCGAGAGCGGCTTCCGCCTGGTGGTCAACTGCGGCCGGGACGCGGCCCAGAGCGTCGGCCATATTCATCTCCACCTGCTCGGCGGCAGGGCACTGAGCTGGCCCCCGGGCTAATGGAGACATGACGGCGGCGCACGACCGTCACACGAGCGGGTTTGAAACTTGGCCGTCTCTAGCCCCGCCTAGTGTTCCTTCAGTATCCCGATCACCGGCTCCTCGCTGGAACGGCTCCCGCGCATGTCCTCCCCCTCCCTAGGCAAACACTGACCCTCAAGTGAGGACAATCATGGGGAGCAGGTCAGTGGACGCCGACATCCACGAAGATCTGAAGCGCCCATACGACCGCGGGCGCTAACAGACCAACCCTACACAGGAGGGCGACAAGTGACCCGAGTACGATGGGAGCAGGTAGACTACGCCGAGCTGAATGCCAAGCAAAAAGAGGTTTACAACTTCCAAAAGATCGCAGCGTTGCTCGCCGATTATGGCTTCAACTGTATCAGGCTGTCACATGACTGGAAGGGGGCGGATTTTCTGGCTTTGCATATGCCCAGCGACGACGTGATCCGGGTGCAGTTGAAAGCCCGTTTGACGGTCGACAGGAAGTACGAGAACAAAGGGTTGTGGATCGCCTTTCCGGTCAATGAAGATTGGTATCTACTTGAGCACGACAAACTCAGGGACATGGTTGGGGAGAGAACGCCAGCGCTCGAAAATAATGCATGGCGACAAGACGGCCTTCTTTCATGGGCCTCCCCGACGAAAGCGTTACTCAACGCTCTTGTTCCGTACCGGATTGGACCATGAACGACACCTACCCGCCTTTTTCACTCCATGCTTCGCTCGTTATAGCTTGGCCCTCGCCGACATCCGCACGGCCGGCGTGGGTGAGGCTGAACGCGTGCAACCCAAGAAGCAGCTCTGTCTAAGGCGAAGCCTTCCTATCAACCGCCTCCCGGAAGCAGAGTATCCCGAAGCCGAGGAAGCGTGACGCAACCGGTTACGACCGAGCCTTGTAGGCACCAAAACACTGCGGTATGAGGGGTGGTCTTGGCAGTGGAGTGAGATCAGATACCGTAGCTTATCGCTAATCCGTCGACTCCAGAGGTGTTTTCAATGAACTCGATGCCCGTTTCAAGAACCGTGAGTCTTCGTTCCGTTGGCAAGGACGAAGCTTGGCTGCAGGACCAGATCTGGGAAGACCCAGCCTGCCTCGGTCTTGGTGAACTCGAAGGAATGGCGAAGGAGCGCGTCGTCAGCTCTGGCGGGCGGGTCGATATCCTCCTCAAAAATCCCCTGGACGACTCGATGTACGAAGTCGAAACGATGCTCGGCGATACCGATCCCGACCATATCGTGAGAACGATAGAGTACTGGGATCTTCTCAGGAATAAGTGGCCCCAACGCCAGCACTTCGCGGTCCTAGTAGCGGAGCGCATTACTAAACGTTTTTTCAACGTGATCCGAGTTCTCAGCGACGCTGTGCCCCTCATCGCCATCCAGGTCAACGTGATTGAGAGTCCCCATGGACGCAGTCTCCATTTCACCAAGATTCTGGATGTTTACGAGGAGCCTGACGACGGGATATCCGCCGACGGCGGAACGTACGACGAAGCGTATTGGCGCGAGAGGTCCAAAGAGGCACTGGAGGCCGCCCGGTATCTTTTCGAGCTTACGGGTCCGTTCTACACGGATACTCAGCTGCGGTACAACAAGACCAGCATCGTTCTCCAATCATCCAGCGGATACAACCAGTTGTCCGTCAGAAAGGGCGCCGGAAAGAATGTCCTCTTGCGATTCCGTCACGGTGCGAAGCGTGACGAGATCCACGAGTTGCTTGAGTCTAGCAGCATTGATTTCCACGAACAGTCAACGAGCTTCAGATTCCAGATGACACCGGAGACGATTAAGAGCAGGCACGAGATCCTGGCGCAGATCGCACGACTGAACAAGGAATGGTGGGCTCACTGACACGACGACGTTGTCCTCGCCCCGGAAAACAGGACGTATGTCCCTCTGCACCGGAACGCAACACAAGGTGAACTACACTCACAGACAACTCCCCTAAAACATGAAGACACAAAGATCGCCTACGGGAAAGGGAGGGGACCTCACGCAACTCCGACTCGTAGTGGTGTCCCTGCAAATGGGGGAATGTCAGATGACCGATGTCATCCACACGGACATCAATAGACTCCAGGACGGAGAGACATGACCGGCGCCGCCGCGCGTGCTATATTCGAGAACCCGGTGCACGGGCGTTAGGCGGCGAGAATGCTCTCGGATCGCAGGACTTACGCTATCGCCCAAATTTGGAACCCGTCCCACCAACCGGAACGACCGGCGCCGTCGACGACCCGGTGTTTCACGAAAGGACAAGCCAGCACATGATCAACGCGACACAGCTTCGGACCGGCATGCTCATCATCTATGAAGGCGACCTTTACCGGGTTACGGCGGTCAAGCACCTCACCCCCGGGAAGGGCCACGGTTTCATGCAGACGAAGCTCAGGAACCTGAAGACCGGGGCGGGCACCGAGCACAAGTTCCGCTCCGAGGAAAGGGTCGACCGGGCAACTCTCGAGAGCCGCGAAATGCAGTACCTCTACGCGGAGGACGACCGCCACACGTTCATGGACACCGAGAGCTACGAGCAGACCGAGCTCTCATCCGAGGAGGTGGGCGACATCCTGCCGTATCTCCTGCCGACGCATGTCGTGAACATGGAGTTGTTCGAGAACCGTCCCGTGGGCGTGAGCATCGCTTCGGCCGTGGAACTCGAAGTGGTGGAGACCGAGCCTTCCATGAAAGGGGCCACCGCCTCCGCGTCCTACAAGCCGGCCAGGCTGGAAACCGGAGTGACGGTCCAGGTACCCCCGTTCATCCAGATCGGTGACCGGATTCGGGTGGATCCTTCAGAAGGAAAATATATCGAGCGGGCGAAGTAGCCACCACGTCTTCCCACACCGTGGCCACCGCGTTTTCGAGGTCCGCCAGCGTGCCGTCGTTCTCGACGACGAAGTCGGACAGCCGGCGCTTGTCCGCCAGCGGCATCTGGGCTTTCAGATGCCGTTCGATGGCGTCGTCGTCGAGCCCGTCCCGTTGACGCAGCCGTTGCTCCTGCACGGTCCGGGCGCACGCCACCAGTATGACGGGTCGGAGCCAGTGATGTATTTTCGCCTCGAACAACAGCGGCGCGTCGTAGATGACGAACTCGTCGTTGCGGGAAAGCTCGACGATACGCTCCCTCGCCAACGCTCGAATACGGGGATGGGTAATGGCCTCCAGCCGCTTGCGGATGGCCGGATCCTGGAACACGATCTGCCGCAGGTAGGCGCGATCGAGGGTCTCGTCTTCCCTGAGCGCCTCGCGGCCGAACAGCTCGACGATCTCGCGCCAGGCCTCCTTGCCCGGCTCGACGATCTCGCGCGCAAACCGGTCGGCATCGACGATGGCGGCCCGATCGCTCAGGATGGCCGAGACAGTGCTCTTGCCGGTGGCGATGCCCCCGGTCAACCCGATGGCCTTTATCATCTCAACACTCGCGGAAACTCCGTGTTTGGGGCATCATGGGCTCTTTGCGTAACAACTCCCCGGTCCTGCATCAACCATGTGCGGGCAAAGCGGATGATCGAGGCCCCGGGCCGATGAATGAAATGAAACTGCCGTTGCTGGACCTGAAGGCCCAGTATGAAACCATACGGGAGGAGATTCAGGAGACGATCCTGAGGGTCTGCTCATCACAGCGTTTTATCCTGGGCCCCGAGGTCGCGGAGCTGGAGGAGGAGATTGCCGCCCATACCGGGACGCGTTTCGCCATCGGCGTCTCGTCCGGCACCGACGCTTTGCTGGCGTCGTTGATGGCGCTCGAGATCGGTCCCGGCGACGAGGTGGTCACCACGGCGTATTCGTTTTTCGCCACCGCCGGCGTCATCTCGCGGCTGGGGGCGCGCCCGGTCTTCGTCGACATCGATCCGGACACCTTCAACATGGATCCCAGGGCGGTAGCGGCGCGCATGAGCCCCCGCACCCGGGCCATCATGCCGGTCCATCTCTTCGGCCGCTGCATGGAACTCGACTCGATCCTGGAACTGGCCGGGGAGAGGGGCGTGGCCGTGGTCGAGGATGCGGCGCAGTCCTTCGGCGCCGCCGACGCCCAGGGCAGGAGCGCCGGAACCGTCGGATCGGCCGGGTGCTTCTCCTTTTACCCCAGCAAGAACCTGGGGGCCTTCGGGGACGGCGGGATGGTGATCACCGACGACGAGGAGCTGGCCCGGCGGATGCGCATGCTCCGGGTCCACGGTGAGGCGCCCAAGTACTTTCATCGGCTGGTGGGCGGGAACTTCCGGCTCGACAGTCTTCAGGCCGCCGTTCTGCGCGTAAAGCTCAAATACATCGGCGAGTGGACCCATGCCCGCCGCGCCAACGCCGGACGGTACCGCGAGCTGTTTGCCGCGACGGCATCGCCGGAACGTCTCGTGCTCCCCGAGGACTGTCCCGGCCACGCCTACAACCAGTTCGTCGTGCGCTTGCCGGAGCGGGACCGCTTGCGGTCCTTTCTGCAGGATCGCGGCGTGGCCACGGAAATCTACTATCCGTTGCCCCTGCATTTGCAGGAATGCTTCGGATCGCTCGGCCATGGCCAGGGCGATTTCCCGGCGGCCGAGGAGGCCGCCCGGTCCTCGCTGGCCCTGCCGCTCTATCCGGAGTTGACATTGGCGCAGCAGCAATACGTCTGCACCCAGATCCGCCGGTTCCTCGAAGCCTGACCGGCGGCGCCGTCACCGGTGCGGGATCAATGAGCCCTTTGTGCTATAGTCCGGACATGGCCTACCGGAGTCTTGCCGACCTTTTCCTGTCTCAGGCGGACGCCCAGAAGGACCGTCCTCTGTATCGTTTCTGGCGCGACGGTGAATGGCGCGACCAAACCTGGGCGGAGGCCGCGGCCGAGGTCGAAAGCATCGCCCTAGGGCTGCTCGCCTCCGGAGTGAGCAAGGGCGATCGCGTCGCCTTGTACGCCGCCAACCGTGTCGAGTGGTGCCTGCTGGACTGGGCGAATATCTGCATCGGCGCCTTGACCGTTCCGCTTTACCCTTCCAGCACGCGGGCTCAGATTCATCACATCGTGGAGCACTCCGGATCCGTGGTCCTTGTGGTGGACTCCCGGGCAGCCCTGGATCAGCTCGACGCGTCGGCACCGGCCATGGCGTCGGTTAGCACCACCGTGATCCTGGACCCGCCTTCGGCGACGGATGCGCCGGCCTCCAACGCGGAGCCGGGGCTCGTTTCCCTGGATCGCCTGAAGGAAATCGGGCGTGCCTACGGACAGGAGCATCCCGGGCGGTTCCGTGAGGCGGCCGCGGCCCTGGAGCCCGCCGACGACCTCACCATCATCTACACGTCCGGCACCACCGGCGAGCCCAAGGGGGTGCTCACCACCCATGGCCATTACCTGTTCACCATCGCTTCGTCCCTGGCGGCCATAGCCGTGAGGGAGGACGACGTGGCGCTCCAGTTTCTTCCGCTGGCACACTCCTTCGGCCGGCTGGAGCACTTCGTGGTGGTGGCGAGAGGTTACCTGTGCGCCTTTGCGCGTTCCATCGAGAGCCTGTCGGCCGACTTGCAGACCATCCGCCCGACGATGCTTTTCTCGGTGCCCCGGGTGTACGAAAACGCCTACCGACGCATCCACAACCGGGTCGAGGGCAGCAGCGCCGTCAAGCAACGGCTCTTTCGATGGGCGATGGGAGTGGGCGGGCGGTACAACCATGCGGCCAGGAGGGGCGAGCGTTGCGGTGCCTGGCTGCGGCTCCGTCACCGGGTCGCGGACAAGCTCGTGCTGTCAAAGGTCAGGCAGGGCATGGGAGGGAGGCTGCGGCTGGCCATCTCCGGCGGGGCGCCGCTCTCGGAACCCATTGCGAATTTCTTTCAGGGCCTGGGGGTCTGGATCGTGGAAGGCTACGGCCTTACCGAAACCTCCACGGTGACGCACGTGAACCGGCTGGACCGGTATCGCGTGGGCACCGTCGGCCTGCCCATGGACGGCGTGGAGTGCCGTATCGCCGAAGACGGCGAGGTCCTGATCCGGGGTGCCAACGTGATGAAGGGATACTTCAAGGATCCGGCGGCCACCCGGGAGGCCATCGACGACGACGGGTGGTTTCACACCGGCGACGTGGGACGTATCGAGGACGGGGGATTCCTGCGCATTACCGACCGCAAGAAGGATCTCATCGTGACCTCGGGCGGAAAGAACATCGCGCCACAGATGATCGAGAATCACCTGCGGGAGGAGCCGCTCATCAGCCAGGCCATGGTATGGGGCGACAAGACCAGCCACCTGGTGGCCTTGATCACGCTGGATCCCAATGAGGCCCAGCGTTGGGTAGAAAAGGAAGGCTTCGGGTGGGAGGGGCTGGAGGAAGCGGCGGCGGATTCCCGGCTTGTCGGACACATCAGGCAAAGAATCCGCGAACGCAACAAGGAGTTGGCGCCCTTCGAGGCGGTTCGTGACTTTCGTATCCTGCCGGCGGACTTTTCCATCGACACCGGCGAGTTGACCCCGAGCATGAAGCTGAAACGGCGGATCGTGATGGAGCGCTATGGGGGCTTGCTGGAGGAGATGCTGAAACAGCGCTGACCGGGGAAAGTGGAGGCGGCGGGCGGATTCGAACCGCCGCATCGAGGTTTTGCAGACCTCTCCCTTAACCACTTGGGT
>Ga0209543_1002796_pt1 | contig 11907 bp, 3 predicted proteins | sample MesohylFT_FD_187296 | JGI IMG/M metagenome (GOLD analysis project Ga0209543, IMG submission 187296) | Host-associated microbial community of the marine sponge Aplysina aerophoba from Gulf of Piran - sponge mesohyl, lysed by freeze-thaw... | ecosystem: Host-associated > Porifera > Sponge >...
CCCTTTCACCGGGAAACAGAGTCTGAGGGCGTGTTCGGATCAGTTCCGGCGTTGGGTCGACGGGCACCGTCACCTTCCCGGGCGGCAGGAGCGGCGCTTCGGGCGGCTTGCCGTCGTTGGGCGGCCCGGTTGGCACTGACGTTGTCGATCCGTCGACCAATTCCCTGGTCTCTTCACGGGTGGCATCCGTACGAGGATGCTCCTCTGCCGCCGCCTCCTCCACTGTTTGAGCGGGCTTGGCCTCAACTTTCGGCGCTTCAGTTGCGGTCGTTACCTCCTCATCGGCGTCAATAATGGTCGTCTCCGCAACGGACGCGGATGGATCGGAAGCCACCAAGCTCCCGACCGCGTCGAGCGTCTCCTGCTCTCCCAGTGCGCCAAGCTCCTCTACGGCCTCCGCGCCGATCATCCGGCAAAGAAGATCTCTCAGCGCAGTGATCATCGGCTCGGAGTCGTTCACGGCCGCGTCCTTGGCCAGCTCGTAGCGCTTGGCTTCGCCCGAAAGGCGTCCGACCTCATCCCAATCGCGTCTGGCTATGGCTGCCTCGACGGCCTGTTCCGCCTCTTCAAGGGCGGCAACGCATTGGCGGATGTCTGCAAGTTTAGTGCCGCATTCCGAGGCGTGCGCGATGATCTCGGAGAGGCCGGAATCCCTGAACGTCTCCAGATGCGCCTCGATACCTGCGATCCGGCTCGCGCCCCAGACGGTCGCAAGTGCTTGCGAGGCCGCGCGCACCGCCTTGCTTTGGGCTGCTTCGCGCGCTGTCTCGCAGATCTCGGCCATCCGATCGAACATCTCGCGGGCCTCAGCAACCCGCGAGGCCTCGCTCAACTCGCCCATCTCGCCGACGATGTTCTCCAGATCGGCACAGAGCCTGCGCCATTCCCCCATGAGATCCTCGGGCACCGGCAGCGGAGGGGCCGTGGCCTCGCAATGCTCTTCCGTACGGTGGGCGAATACTTCGTCGAGGTTGGCCTTCTGCGAGCAAATATCCTCCGTGCCGGTGTCTGCCTCTTGGTGGCGAGCGTGGTTCAACGATGCCGAGATGCAGTTCGACAAGAAGATGCAAAACAGGGCCTCGTCGTTTTCCCCGGCGCTCGCTGCGGAGAGATAGGTGCCCCGGAGACTGTCCCATTTGTCAGGTTGACCTATTCGGTTGAATATCCGCGAGGCTGGTGTCCGACGCCGTTTGCGTTCGGGAAGCATGTCGGTGAAGTTCATATCGAGGGTATTGAACCGCCACGGCTTTTCTTCCAGGAAGGACAGCAAGCCAACGTAGAAGTCATTCTCATCCTTGGGGTCTATATCGAACCCGCTCTCGCCTTCGAGGATCCCGGCGACAGCCTTTCGGTCACGAACCGACAACGGCATCACATTGCGTAGGCGATCCACCGCGTCCGGGACGTAGTCGCTGATGTAGAACGGCACCAGCGGGAGCTTCGTCACGTCCTCGATCGTGCTGATTGTCTCTGGTGAAATTTTTTCGCCTTCATTGACCATTGGTCACCATTCTTTTCCATGTGCCCATCGGTTGCCGCCGATCGGCAAACGTTCCGTTCGATCCCGGGGGACTGCCGAGATTTCTCGTACCGTCAACGCACCGATGCGGCTTTCGCTCCCGGCCGCCGCCGCGGTGGGACTGTCACCCCGTTCGCGCGAAGGATGTCCTCGACCCAGGAAAGTGCCGGCAAGCGCTCGAAGTCCTGCCAGTTCCTCTGGTTGCTGTAGTCGTTGAGACACCGTGTGCAGGATGTAATACAGTTGCGGTTCAAGCAATTGAGGATGTCGCGAACGGCAAGCAGGATATCGCGCATGGTGAAGCGCTGGTCTGTTGTGAGCCGGGTCGTGTAGCCTGCGCCGCCCGCGACCGCGTCGTAGAGTACAATGACTGGACAGCGCGAGATTCGCTGGTCGGTGGCTCGGATATCGCGCGGATCGGTCTCCAAGAGCCGCGCCACGGCCAACCGCATCGCCTCTCGCAGCGTCTTACGTACCCGTTCGGTTGGCTCGACCACTTCACCATGTCCCCTGCTGGCGCTCCGCAACGGCTCGATCATGAAGTTGCGCACATCGGTCTCGAAAACATGACCGAGATCGGTCGGCCAAGTTTTACCCTCGAAAGGGCAGACTTCGTCCGAGCGCGGATTGCAATGCTTGGGTACCGTGGTCTCCTGCTGCCAGCCTTGCGGTGAAGCTCTGACCGGTTCGGCATGCTCGCAATAGGGGCACCAAACGAAGCCACCACCCTTGGGTCCGCGGTTGATGCTGATGATTCGGCCCATTTCCGGATCAGGGCAGTTAGAGCCCGGCGCGTGGAAGGTCTTGATCCCGGCAATGTCGGTGTCTGTGTAGCTCTCCGGGGGCGCGGTGGTCAGGAGCCGCGCGTCGTCAGTGGCCCGCATCTTGATCCGCGTCGCACCGGGATCTTTGCCCTGGCTCTCGCCAAATGAGGTGAGAAAGCCCACCGGCCGGATGAACTTACGCGGTGCGTTGGCCGCCGCGAAGGGCGCTCCGCATTGCGGGCAATCATCGTGCCTGCTTTCATCGGGCGCAGTCACGTCCGGGTAGAAGCACTCTTCGCAGACCCTCAGGCGCCCCTGGTCGACGAAGGTATCTTCACCCGAGAATTTGTCCTTCTTGACGATACCACGGCTCGTCCAGACCCGGCCGCCGGCGATCACCTCACTGCCAGGCGCATATTCGCTGATTCCGATCGCGCCGTCCCGGTCGAGCTCGAGAACTGTGTTGTCGCGGTTCTGGCGCCGGCTCGATATCACCTCGAGCGATACCGAATGCACCGGAAAACTATAGGTCGGAATAAGGGCCCGCCGCGACAGCTGGTCCACAAGCATCTGCTTCATGAAGCGGGTCTGCTGTGAGGTCATTCCATCGATCTTCCGGGCGATCTTCTGGCGGTCCGCGCTTGCCGTCGTCGGCAGTGCCGCCCGCTTCACGTCGAGCGCCTCGATCTGACGCTGGTAGGTGCGCCAGCGTAGCTCGATCGCGTCACGGAAGTTCCCCACCCGCTGCCGTAGGGCCATCTCCAGATCGTCGCCCGAGAGGCCGATCCCCCGCAGTTCGGCAGGCAGTGTGTCGATCAACTGCTCGGCAGAAGCCAGCGCGGCCCTACCGCTTTCGTCCGCTAGCCAAGCGGACAGATCGACATCGAAAGTCTCGCTGGCGTTTTCGTCGAGAACCGCTCCGAAGACATCCGTTAGCCGCGGAGCGCCCGACCGGGTCATATCCCGCAATCTGTGCCGCAGGAAGCCCGACAGGGCGGTCGCCATTTGGTGACGGCGAAAAAAGTTGGCGTTGTTGATCGAGAGATACGGGACCGCGGGCAGGTCGGCGAGGTAGCTTTCAAACTCCCGAAATTTTGCCTGGTCGTAGCGCGATGATCGCGCTGTCGTCAGCACGATCGGTGCCGCCTGCGCCCTGCGGCCGGCCCGGCCTGCACGCTGTAAGTAGTTGGAAATATTTGGCGGCACGTTTTTGCAATGCACTGCCTCGAGATCGCCAAGATCGACGCCCATTTCCATCGTTGTCGTACAGGACAGAAGATTGACTTCGCCTTCCTTGAACCTCTGCTCGATCAAGCCTCGCATCGAGACAGCGATCGCGGCTGTGTGCTCGCGCGCGATCCCCAAAAGCGGCGTCTCGCGATAGCGTCGAACATAGTGGTTGGCCTCCTCGAAAGCGTCCCGTTCAGCCCGGCCGATCTCGACAATCCGACTACCGCACTTATAGGACTGGCACTTGCCGGCGGTTCCAAACTGGGTCCGCGCGCCGCAACTGAGGCAGCGATAGAGAGGAACGTCCCGCCCGTCAGCCAGTATTAGGCTCGAATCGAGCTTCAGACCCAGGCCCTTGCCATGCTGGGCGCAGGGGCTACGTGAGGATTTCAAGGCCCGGACGAAGGCGGTCAGGACATCTCGCCCGACGATTGGATCGACACCGAGGCAGTCCTCAAGCAGGTAGGTGAAGCGGTTCCGGCGCCCCCGGGCCGGCAGGTAGCTCATCACCAGGCTACTGCGAGGGTTCGGCTCCAGCGCTATCGCGCGGTTCTCCTGCGCGAAAGCGCTGGTCCAAATTGAATCGTCATCGAGTCTGATTCCGTGCGAGGGCAGCTTGGAAACCGCCCGGTGGGTCCGGATGGCTTTCAAAAGGAACAGCGTGAGCGCCCGCGCGTTATCCTTCAAGCTCTCCGGCAACGCGCCGGCGACGGCGTTTTCGATCCGGCTGGAATAGGAGTAGTCGACCATGACCAAACCTAGTCCCTCCAGCGAGGTTCTGAGTCGGGAAAGCACCGTCAATTCCGAGACGATCAGCGCCTTGAGACGTATCTCCTCGTTTTCACCGATCTCACGGGAGCTGGTCAGCCCGCCGCTGTAGAGCCGCAGCCCCAAGACATCAAGCCGGCGGCGCACTGCAGTCGTCAAGTTGTCTAGATCGATTCGGCCAGCACCTTCGACCGATTTTAGGATCGCCGAACGGATCGCTTGATCGCGCGAAGTGCGCTCGAAGAATGGGGCGAAGAAGGCTGCGTCCTGGCGGTTGTCGGAGAAGACTAGGAGGTTTCGGCCCTTCATCGGCACATCTTGGCCTGGCCTGCGCTCGGGCAGCGTCTCCAGAAGCGCTTGGCCGCAGACCGCAGCGAAAGCATCGTCGCCGGGATGGATCGGTGTGATCGGCTCGGCATAGCGTCGCGGCGCGTACCCGCAGGCGCTGCACTTCTTCATGTAGAAAGCGCGCTCCTCCTCGTCCTCCCTGAGTTCGACTATCTCGAGGCGCACCCCGGCTGGATTGTCAATTTCAACAACTTCACCCGTCGCAGGATCGACTCTCAGGCAGAGCAGTTCGTCTTCTACGTCTTCGGTCTCGTCTTCCGTCTCCTCGTCAACCTCCGAGGCCCGCGGCCCGTCAAGCAGCCGCAGCACCGTCCGGCGGGCACGGCGCTCCATCACCGATTTCAAATAGCCTTCGGCCAGCCAACCCTCGAGATAGGGCTCACCACAATTTCGGCAGACCATCAGCTGGTAAGCGGGCGTCTCACCATCATCGGCGGTGAAGCCGCCCACGACGATGTCAGAGAACTTCTCGGACGCCGCGGCATCAAGTACTAGCGAGACCGCTTCGATGCTTGCGGCGACCAGGTGATAGCGAGCCGGCAGGAGCGGATAGACACTTTGTCTGGACGAAACCGCAAGCACACTGACCGAAATCAGGCTCACCAAGGCCTCGGCGGCAAGGCCCGCTTCCGCCTCGGAAAAGACGCTACTGGCTAGTACATCGAGATGAATAGCGCCACCCTCCAAGGCGTCAACTAGAGCGGCGATCTCCGCGAAGCGGCCGAGCGTCTCTATGAGCCCGTCGCCGAGATCCCTGTTCTCAGCAACACGGAGCGCGGCGAGGCCGTCGAGATCGCATTCCTCGTTCCACGTTTCCGAGTTGAACGTGCCGCCCACCTTGCGAGCGCTGCGCACCGTCTGCGCCAAGTGGCCCGCGCGGCTCCAGTCCTGGGGCGTCAACCCGCTCGCCACCGGTCGCGCCGCGAGGCTCCGATGCCGCTTGCGGCGAGAGGTGATCACGGAGCCCGGCCCGGCGAAGGGTTCGCCGAAAAGGTTACCCGCAAACTCGGCCAGCTCGTCCTTGCGACCCGGGTCGAGCGAGGCGGAGGTCCCGACACAGCGAGTCGTGCCCGACGGGATCCCGAGATATGTCTTCAGTCGCCGCAACAGGAACGCGACCTCGATCGCCTGCGCACCCGCATAGGTATGGATCTCGTCGAGCACGAGCCATTTCAGTTGTGCCCGATCCAGAAGCGCCCTGTTACCCGGCAAGAGCAGAATGTGCTCAAGCATGGCGTAGTTGGTAATCAGGATATGCGGAGGCGTCTGCCGCATCTCTGATCGGCTCAGAAGCCAATTCGCTGGCACCTCGTCAAAATCCGTAAAATCCTCCTCGAAGGTCGGACTCTGGAGAAGCTTGATGGCTTCTTCCTCGCGTGTCGCCGAGGAGGCAACTTGGCCGGTATAGCGCCCTAGCGTGATCCCGGGATTGCCGAGGTCTTGAAATAGTAGCCTCGCTATCCTGTGCATCTGATCGTTGGCTAGCGCGTTCAGCGGGTAGACAAGGATCGCACGCACGCCCGGGCGCGACAGTTCTCCTTCGCGTAGAATATCGTCGATCATCGGGTAGAGAAAACACTCGGTTTTGCCCGAGCCCGTGCCCGTGGCCACTAGAAAATTCTCGTCACGCCGGATCGCGGCGTCTTGGTGGGCATGGAGCGGGCGGTAGAAGAGTGGGCTGCCGCGCAGCGCGCCCCAATGTGCTGTCATTGTCCCATCAGCCACCATGTCGTCGATCGATACTCCCTTCTCGAAATCCGGCAAAGTTTCGATGAATGGTCCCTTAACTAGATGTTGACCGCTGACCACCATCCCGAGCGCCTGCGCAAGTCTCGGCGACCGCAAAGCCGAAACCGGCGAGGAGGTCGCGATGAACCGCGTCAGCACCCGGTCGAGGCTGTCCCTGAACTGGTTTGGATCGAGATCGATTATCCCCTCCTTTCTCGAGAGACGAGTTCCCAGAAAATCATGAAGTAAGCGAAGAGCTCCCACCCAACATGGAGCGCAAAAGAGGTGGCTGGCGTTACATGCTCCACCGGCAGGCTGGTGCGGTGCGACACGGCGCGGTGGAATTCGAGCGCGGTGCCGGCCCGACAGGCCCGAGCGAACCGCGACAGGTAAGCCGCGAGGTGCACTCCGGTTCGGTCGGTGCCTGCGGCATTGTCATAGGCGAGAAGTTCTTTGAGGTGTGACCCGTAGACATGGAGTGCTTTGGTCAACGTCTGGCCGATTGTCTCATGCGCCATGGCGACATAGAAGTCGCTGCCAATTGCGTTCTGACGGAAGGATTGAAATGCTTGACGCAACGCATCCGCCGAAAGCGCATCGGGAACATCTGTGCCCGCCCCTTCCAGGTCCTCCAGCCATTCACTCAGTAAACCGTCCTCGGCGGGAGCCGTGCGTATCATATCCGGGATCTTCATCACGGGCGTTTCAGCCATTGCCGCAAGACGTCGCGCAGCCGCAATGCCCCCCAATGCGGAAAAGCTGCGCGGATCACCGGAAAAGAGCTCCGGCGCAAAGTTGGGATGCAGCATGTCGAGGCGCGAGAGAAAGCCCGGCTGTCGGACCACGGGCGGCGTGAAGACCAAGCGCATGAGCAGTGAGTGGAGGCCACGCACCGCTCGCGTCGAAATCACCCCGCTGGCGCGTGGCAAGAGCGCTTCGCGCACGACCGAATCGCAGACCGGCTGATAGCTGCCTGCCAGCATGCTCGCGAGATCGCGAGCCGCAAGAACAGGATCTCGCGTCGTCGGAGGCCCGGACGCGGCGATTAGTGGAAGCATGAAGGGGCGTCCGCGAGCATCCTTGAGAGCGACGATTTCGTCGCCCCCTGCCGGGCGCATCACGATGAGCCCTAGCCCGGGGTTGATCCGCCAGCACCGGCGGTCGACGATCAGCTCGACGACTTGTGGCGCCACTTCCAAGATTTCCGCGCGGAGCCAGGCAGGGGTGTGGGCCGAGATAGGTCGGCTGCCTAACTGTACCAGCGCTGTTTCAGAATCGTCCTTACCATGTTCTCGGTAGATTTCGAATCCTATCGCGTCGCAGTGATAGGGAAGCTGCGTCCGCGCACGGACTTCGGCCTCGCTCGCCTCCACGCTGAAGTTGTGCGGCTCGATTGGGTTAGAGATGCGACAGAGAAGCCGACGGCTCCCATCATCGAGCAGAAGAGCGATCTGGTCGTCGACCGGGCTATTGGGATTGATCTGGCTTGCCGGGATCTCCCATTCAGAACGGGCAATGAAGGGGCGTCGGATGACGGTTCCCCGGACCCATAGATCGACATACCGGTCCGTCGAGCGCACACTAATTGTGTCTTGCCGACCCGCATGGCTCAGGATCAGAATGCTGCCGAGCCGCACGGGATGTTGTTGGCCGTCCGCGAGGGTGTTTCGAAAGAGCCTCGTGCCGCGTACGGGAATCGCAAAATCGCGTTGACGGCCAGCAATCTCAAGCGATAGCGTGGCATGGCGGAACGCGGCGCCGGGATCGATCCAAAGCCCGCCCTCATCCTGGCCTATATGCTCGGTGGTGTTTGCCAAAAGGTTGGCTGGAATCCGGTTAACTCGGAAGGGTACATCGGGATTGAAGCTCTCTGTCCCCGGCCAGATAAAGAAACGCCCGGAGAACTCCGCTCGTGCCTCCGGCCCTGGGGCGGCGCCAGTCACCAGAAGCTCGATCTGCGCATCAACCGGATCACCCGCCCTGCCAAAGCCGAGCTCGGCCAGGGGAACCTCCGCCTCGCCACGCGTATCGAAGGCAACATCCTCGACGTACCAGACCGTCCCAGCTGAGCGGACGCGCAGCACCCGCCCCTCATTGGCAAAATCCTTGCCCGCGACCACGGCTAGCACCGCTGCTGAGCCGTATAGCGGCAGAGATCCGCAACGGCCGATTATCGGGCTTGAGATCCGCATAGCCGGGTCCTGCTCGCGATCGAGCAGTACCGTGCTGGCGCCTGTCTTGATGCACACCCCTTCGACCGGCACTTCGACGAGGCTGAGGTGCGCCTGACCCTGCGGAATGCTCGGCGTTGCACAGGCCGGGCCATGCAGCACGAAGGCTGCCCCGCCAAGGACTAGGATTGCCGCCGACGGTACCGCGATACGCTCAGTGTCGGTCGTGATTCGGGTGACTAGACGCTGCGTGTCGAGGGCGAAAATCAGGATCTCATCCGCCTTCGGCGTGATTCGAATATCGTGTAACAAGTGGCCGCATTTCCACCGCAAACTGTCGGGCCAAGGCACCGGCACGCTCCAAGGTTGTCCAGGCGTGACAATGCTCGGCACCCTCTGATATTCCACCACTTGCCGACGCGACGAAGCACTCGCCATCAGTGCGAGCCCGTGCTCGGTCCATAAAAGCCGGGGTGGGGAGACCAACGCGGCGGCGTCCACGTGAAGACGCGCAGCGGCCGCCTCGAGGGCCTCGAAGAGATACGTGTTCACCAGGTTTGTTGCAGCTTCACCGGCACGCCAGTCGCAAAAGAGTTGGGAGTAGGAGGCAATCGTGTCCTGCCGCAAGGCGGCTTGGGCGCGCGTGTAGGTCTTGAGACCCTCGCGCGTTACGGCGCTTTGCCAAGCGCGCAGTTCGGTCAAATCCTCTTCGGGTGGGGGGCCCAGTCTGACCGCGCCGTTCAGCAGACATTCGGCAAGCTTGTCGGTCTGGGCGTCAGCTACTCCGAGATTGGAAAAGAACAGGCCCGTAGGCATGGTTGATTCTTGGAATTTGAGGCCGATCTTGCGGCAAGCGCGGCGGTAGGCGGTTTTGAACATCTCCCGGTCGGACTGGAGGCCGAGCACGAGGCCGAGTTCGTCGCCAATATGGAGATATACGTCCTTAGTTGCAGCACCATAGCGCTTGCTAAGGGCATGGAGCGTCGTCCAAACGGCCGCATAAGGCGCGTCCGCGAAGACGTTGTGACAATTATGGACACTGCCGAGGATGTTACGCCGGATTGCCACGCCGATCCCAGTGGTCATCTTGGCATCAAATCTGATCTGGCCCAAGAAAGGTGAAGCGGACTGGTTCTCCCAAGCATTCCGTACCGCTTTGTCCGCGGCCGGCAGGCTCAGCACGTCTAAATTTATCCTGGTGGTCATTCTATTGGGGTATATAGCGGTTAGTGTGGCTTCCGTAGTGATCGTCAGTCATCATGATGTCACGGCTTCTGACCAGCGTTCACCGCGTCCTTGAGTGTCTTGCCCGCCTTAAACGCGGGAGACTTCGACGCAGGTATTGAAACGGTTTCGCCGGTCTTCGGATTGCGGCCGGTACGGGCTGCCCGGCTCCTGGTGCCGAAGCTCCCCTGACTTCGACGGTTGATTCGCATAAGTAGTTGATATTGCCCGGTTCTCATTTCCGGCTAGGCACTACATTCGGTATTTCTTCGAGCCCGGGCCGGGCTTCGCCGGCGGTCAGGCGAGCTGGTACGGGGTGATCGTCAGGGGTAGCCCCATGGTCGCATAAATCTGTTCTGCCGCCGGTGTCGGCTTCGAGGGGATGACGTAGCGGTTGCCCGATTGCCGGCAGCGCAGCACCGAGCATTGGCGGTGGACGAGGGCTGAGCGGATGACCTCCGGGGACATCCGCCGCTTCTGGATGGCGACGCGGTATGCCAGGTGGCGGACACAGGCGAAGGCCATGAAGGCGATGGCGATGTGGGCGCGGATCCGGTCCGGGTTCCAGTGCCAGATGGGGCGCACCCGGAGGTCGTGCTTGGTGATCCGGAAGCTCTCCTCGACCTGCCAGAGCCCGTGGTAGTGGGACATCACTTCGGTGACGCTCGCGTCGCGCAGATTGGTGATGACGCCGGCGAGCCCGTCCCATCGCTCGGCCTCGGCGATCTTCTCCGGGTTCACCGTGAGCCGGGCTTCGCCCTCGACGGCGATGAAGCGCTTCGCCCCGTGATTGGAGAGCAGCTCCTTCGGATTATCGCTGCGGGCCAGCCTGTCGAGCAGACGCTCCACCTGCTTGCGGCGCTCGTGCGCATCCTTGCGCGCGCGCTCGGGGCAGAAGACGACGATCAGGCGCCGGCCCTTGTACTCCCATTCGCCGACCCGGCGGTTCTCCGAGCCCTCCAGCGGGGCATAGGTGTTCGGGTCGAGAATCTGCCTCAGCAGCGCGAGCGGCAGCTTGCGCAGCCGCGCGCCGACGACGTACTCGCCGCCGATCTTGTCCATGGCGTCGAGGTTGTCGGCGCTCAGCATGCCCCGGTCGGCCACGCACACCGTGCGCTCCACCTGGTGGCGGCGCTGCATGTCCTGCAGGACCGGGACCAGGCTGTGCCCCTCGTAGGTGGCGCCGGGGAAGACCTCGTAGCCGATCGGCAGCCCTTCGCGCGTCACCATCAGCGCCAGCAGGACCTGCGAGTCCCTGTGCTTGCCGTCCTTGCTGAAGCCGTGCTGGCGAAGCTCATCCTCAACGGCGGTCTCGAAGTAGAGCGTGGTGCAGTCGAAGAAGAGGATCGCAACTGGCTCCGGCAGCAGCGACCGGCTCGCCTCGCCGACGCGCGTGCGCAGACGCTCGATCACCCTCGCGTCGAGCTGGTCCATCATCCGGTAGACCTTCTCGAGGGGGAGGCTCACGGCGAAGTCCTCCTCGAGCCGGCGCACGCTGCCCCGCTTGCTGTCGGGGTTGGCGATCCGTGCCATCACCACATGGAACAGCGCGTCATGGGAGGCCCGGTAGCGCGAGCGCGGCAGCAGCGCGTCGAGACCCAGCAGGCGGTACATCTCGCCGTAGACCTCGTGGACGCCGGTGACCAGCCGCTGCTCCTCCTCAATCTGCTTGAGATCGACCGGGAGCTCGTGCTTGCCGTCGCCCTGGCGTCCGACGCGGATCACCTGGTCTGCGATCTTCTCGGGCGCAAACAGCAAAGGCTGGCGCTCGTCCTCCAGCTTCGCCTTGACGTACTCGCCGAGCTGCCTCAGGCGCTCGAGCTCGTCCTCGTCAATGGCCACGCCGATGTGGCGGACGATGCGCTGTCGGACCTTGCCGCCGTCGCGCACGGCCTCGACGAGCTGGACCGAGCGTCGCGGGCTGTTTGGCGTGGTCTTGATGCGAACGAACATGAGGGGAGTGTAGCGCGCGGCGGGGATATCGACAATCAAATATCCCTACTAGGCACTACAACGCGACTTGACCACTCCGCAACTGCTAAGTCATTGTCTTCGCTCAAAACTCCAGACGGGAGATCAGCCGAAATCCGGCTCAACCGTCGAAGTCAGGAAGGCTCATCCGCTGGTGAGTGTCTGGCGTTTGACTCGTCCCGTG
>Ga0209543_1002806_pt1 | contig 11855 bp, 5 predicted proteins | sample MesohylFT_FD_187296 | JGI IMG/M metagenome (GOLD analysis project Ga0209543, IMG submission 187296) | Host-associated microbial community of the marine sponge Aplysina aerophoba from Gulf of Piran - sponge mesohyl, lysed by freeze-thaw... | ecosystem: Host-associated > Porifera > Sponge >...
CTTCATTGAGCGTGGTGGAGGCGGTGTCCACATCCAGCATGGCACTGGTGGAGAGCTTGCTGGCCGGCTTGATCACGCGTGCGGCAATCATGCCGAGGATGAGTCGGCGGAAGCGGGAATTCTTCGGAGCAATCAGTTCGGGCAGCTTGAGCTGCTTCATGACGCCCAGGATGGCGGCGACCTGTCCGTGGTTCTTGCTGCTTTGAATGGCAAAGGCCTCGTCAAACGATTTGACGGCGGTACCGCCTTTGAGGAGAATTCGAATCCCATCAATGACGCCCTGGGGGAGTTTGGTGATATTGGCGAGGGTGTTTTTTTGGATTTTTCCGTTGACGCGTCTGGATTCACGGATGAGCCAAGTGGGATTGGAATTCCGGTTGGGGATTCGCGCTACATACATGGGTACTATATCATGATTCTATCTTCGATAATATACGAAAAATACCGGGAATATGCCCATAAATCGGCCATAAAATCGAAAACATTCAAAGTAATGACATGGGTATACCTGTTTGAAACCCAATCGCCAAAAAAACATGCCGAAAACAGAGAAATACCCCATAAAAAGCCCGAAAAAGAGGCGAAATGAGCGGAAAAGTTCAACGATAAGGCCCAAATATTCGGCCCTACGTTCCAAAATCAGAACAAAAAGGAAAAAACCGTAGGATAAGGGGGGAAGTTCAGACAAGGCGGTCCGCCAGGTCTTCGGAGCGTACGCACAGGTGCAGTGCTGCACTTGCACAAACGGGAGAATGTGGTGGAAAAGCTCAAAAGAAAAGAAGATCCGGAAGCTGTAAGACAGCAGTTCAATGACGCCTACCGTCAGGTCATGTGCGACGAGGCAAAACAGCGTCTGGGGGCGATCTGCGAGGCATCGCAGAGCGAATGGCAATACTGGGCCGCCCGAAGCCTGCTGGAAGGTATGGAAGAAACGCTAACGCTACACCGGTTAAACGTGGACAAGGGGCTACGGCGGAGTTTGCGAACCACCAACATCATGGAACATCTCAACAGTCAGGTCAACGGATTCCTGCGTAGAATCAAGCGCTGGGTCAACTCGGATCAGTGTCATCGGTGGGTGGCCATGGCGTTGAAAGAGGCGGAATCAGGACTGAAACAGCTCCAGTACACAGACCAGTTGTCAGCCCTGCAAGCAACCCTGCTGGAACAAATACAAAAACATTAACTTAAATCCACCTCCAACCGATTATGAACGTCAAGTTCCAACTAACTTTGCAACCACGCCGCCCTGCGCCTGCAGCTTGCTTTTTTCGCCATTACATGCACCAAATAATGATCCTTCTTTCTGTATGCAAACCTGGGGGCAGAAGCTTTTTCGTCTCCGCAGCCCTTCTGTTAATTCTGGCCTTACTTGCGCCGACGACCCTGGCGCAGAAAGAGCCTACCAAGGACGATCACGCCCGCCGCAAGCTACGCCCCTTAGTTGCGCCAACAGCCCTGGCGCAGGAAGAGCCAGTGTACAAGACCGGTGTCGTCGTGGTCCAGTTTACTCCCGGTGTCTCCATTGCCAACAAGGCCGCCCGTGCAGGACTGCAGGACTTTGATCGGCGGGCAGCGGGTTACGGCGTCCACCTGATTGAGCGCGTGTATCCGTTTCTGGATCACGTACTGCCGACGCCGAAGACCCGTCGCAACCTTCTGGCGCTCCGCCGCATGTATTATGTGCGCTATACTGCCGACGCCCTACCGAAAGAGGTCGTCGCCGATCTGGCTTCGGCGCCGGGCGTGGTGTATGCCGAGCCGGTGCTTATTAATCGGACGCAGGCGGGCCGCGGGCAGCGCGTGGATCCAAACGATCCGGACTTTGGCGATCAGCCGGAGCTTCGTCTGTTGCAGTTGCCGGAGGCGTGGGATGTGGTCAGGGGCGAGGAGGGTGCGCCGCGGGTCGTGATAGCGGTCGTGGACGGTGGCGGCGAATGGCGCCACGAGGATCTTCATGCCAACGTATGGACGAATCCGGGCGAGGTTGCCGGCAACGGCATTGATGACGACGACAACGGGTTCATCGATGATGTGCACGGCGTCAATTTTGCCAATCAAGATGACACGGACAACGATCCGACAGGGTTGCCGGAGACGCCCGGCGATGCCCTTCACGGCACGGCGAGTGCGGGATCGGCGAGCGCCGTGACCGACAACGGCGTCGGCATAGCCGGCGCAGCCTGGAACGCCGAAATCATGCACATTAATACCAGTTGCGGGAGGGCCGAAACCGACGGGGAAGTCTGCTACGGCTACGAAGGCATCCTCTATGCGGCCGCCAACGGGGCGGACATCATCAACGCGAGCTGGAGCGGTCTGGAGGACACCGATGATCAGGTCAAGCTCCCTGACCAGACGCTGGATTTGGCCACCGACATGGGCGCGCTCGTGGTGGCAGCGGCCACTAACGCCAATCGCAACAACGACTTTTTTCGGTACTACCCGGCCCGCAATCCACGGGTGCTGTCGGTGGGTGCCACGGAGAAGGCCTCGCGCAGGCGGGCGGGCTTTTCGAACTACGGGAAGCTGGTGAACGTCTTTGCTCCGGGCGAGGACATTCTGACGACCGCATCCGGCAACGGGTATGTGTACATCAGCGGCACGTCGTTCTCGTCGCCGTTGACGGCCGGCGTAGCAGCCTTGGTGAAGACGAGGTTTCCCGAGATGACGCCGGACGCGTTGCGGGAGCACATTCGACTGACGAGCGACAACATGGACGCGGAGAACCCGGACTATGCCGGGCACTTGGGGCGCGGGTTTGTCAATGCGCTGTCCGCTGTTCAGGCGCCGTCCTTGCCCGCGGTGCGCCTCAAGCGCTGGAGCTGGGCTGACCGCGACGGCAACCGCCAGATTGCATCCGGCGATGTGGTAACCGTAACGGCGACGGTGCTCAACTACCTTTCCGATACCCGTCAGCTCACCGTGGGGCTTGTGGGGGCCGAGCCGTATCCGTTCATAGACCTGACGGTGGCGGAAGCGGATGTCGGCTACCTAGCCAGCGGAGACTCGGTTGAGGTCCAATTAGAGTTCAGGATAGCCGCGAACGCGCCTACGAACCAGCGGGTACGATTCTATACGCACATCCGTGACGGTGCGCACGAGGACCAGGCGGACATGCTTTCTTTTCGGGTCAACCGTTCGTTGGAGGAAGTGCACCGGAGCCTGAGTGCGCTTTACACGGCGACGGGCGGCGACAACTGGACGTACAATGACAACTGGGACATCACGCGGGTTCCGACAGAGGAGGAGTTGGGCACATGGGCTGGCGTTGTCCTGAGCGAGGGATGGCTGGTCACGTTAGACTTGTCGGAGAACAATCTCACGGAACAGCTGCCGCCCGAGCTCGGCAACCTCACGCAGCTGCAGGAGTTGTATCTGTTTTACAATTCCCTTACCGGAACTATCCCGCCCGAGTTCGGCAACCTCATGCAGCTGCAGGTGCTGGATATGGATGACAATACCCTTACCGGGGCGATTCCGCCCGAGCTCGGCAACCTCCAGCAGCTGCAAGTGCTGGATCTGCGAAGCAATACCCTTACCGGGGCGATTCCGCCCGAGCTCGGCAACCTCCAGCAGCTGCAGGAGCTGTATCTGCTTTACAATTCCCTTACCGGGACTATACCGCCCGAGTTCGGCAACCTCATGCAGCTGCAGACGCTGGATCTGGATGGCAATACCCTTACCGGGGTGATTCCGCCCGAGCTCGGCAACCTCCCGCAGCTGCAAGTGCTGGATCTGCGAAACAATACCCTTAGCGGGGCGATTCCGCCCGAGCTCGGCAACCTCACGCAGCTGCAGCTGCTGTATCTGTATGGCAATACTCTTACCGGGACTATCCCGCCCGAGCTCGGCAACCTCACGCAGCTACAGGAGCTGCATATGTATGGCAATACTCTTACCGGGACTATCCCGCCCGAGCTCGGCAACCTCTCGCAGCTGGAGGTGCTGAGTCTGTATGACAATTCTCTTACCGGAGTGATTCCGCCCGAACTCGGCAATCTCACGCAGCTGCAGTCGCTGTGGCTGGATGACAATTCCCTTACCGGGGTGATTCCGCCCGAACTCGGCAACCTCACGCAGCTGCTGTGGCTGGATCTGTATGATAATACCCTTACCGGGGCGATTCCGCCCGAGCTCGGTAACCTTACGCAGCTGGAGCAGCTGGATCTGTCCAACAACCATTTAACGGGTGTGCTGCCGCGTAGCTTGATGCAGTTGAATAGTCTTGAGTCTTTCAACTTTGACGGCCAGACGCTCTGCGCTCCGTCTGACGATGCGTTTCAGGGGTGGCTCGCCGGTATCCCGGACGTAAGCGGTCCGACCTGTGGCTCGTTGCAATTTGCAAGTGACATGGATAACCGGACCTTTACCGTGAACCGACCCGTTGCTTCTCTTGTCCTTCCCGAGGCCACTGGCGGTGCGACGCCGTACACCTATGTGCTGGAGCCCGCACTGCCCGCAGGATTGAGCTTTGACGCCTCCTTGCGGACCATTGGCGGCACACCGACCGCGGTCACGCCCGCCACAAGCTATATGTATTCGGTTGCTGACAACTCCGGGAACGCCGCCAGCCTGACATTCACGGTTGAAGTCGTTTCGGGTGTTTCGTTCGGAGATATGATTGCCGATCTGTCCTTTGCTCTCGCACAGCCCATTGATCCTCTCGTTCTTCCCGAAGCCGCAGGAGGCGGTGCTCCAGTAGTGTATGCCTTGACCCCCGCACTTCCGACAGGACTGGCTTTTGACGCCACCATTCGCACCTTGACTGGAACGCCGACCGTGGTCACAGATGCTCCAAAGCCGTACACGTACAGCGCCACCGGGGCAAACGGCTCCCGCGACAGTTTGCTGTTTACTATGGAGGTATTCTCTCCGGTGGCAGCCGAACACGAATCGTTGCCAGCGTCTTTTGCCGTGCATGGCAACTATCCCAATCCGTTCCAAGAGTCCACGCGCCTTGTGTTTGACCTTCCTTGGCCTGCCAGCGTGACGGTCGAGGTCATGGACATAACGGGTCGGCGCGTGTTTACGGTGCCGGCGACCGAGAAAGCCGCAGGATGGAAGAACATGATATCGCTGAGTGGCCGTGCGATGCCCTCCGGCTTATACCTGTACCGCCTGACGGCTACTTCGCCGGAGGGAAACTCCGTTCACACAGGCAAATTCGTACGCATAAAGTGACGACACAACCGAACCCGTAAGTCAGGCTGCGGCTCTAGCTGGTCAACAACGGCGCAGGGCGTGGGCTGCAAACAGCCTCGAAAATTTTCCAATCGCACCGCTCTGCATGGTCGCTAAGCTACTCGCGTAGCCCGTTAAACCTCAGTGCTTCATATCATTTCGTTACCTCCATAATATGCTAACGCCGCTACCAACCGGAGCAACAGGGCTTGGGCGGGATTCGCACCCGCCACAGGAAAGCGCCTTTCCACGGCGTACAATAAAGATGGGTTAGGCTTCAGATGTTAACAACGAGGAAAAGAGTATTTACCTGGGGACTAAGAACCACCGTCCACCATTTACTAGTCCCAAGCCCTGCCCTTTACCCAACTTTTTGATCCGACATTCTGAACAGTGCCCCCATATTGGTGGCATGTTCACGCAGAGTCAGGTTTTGCACACCTTGAGTGCTCCGGAATCGCAGGCGCGTCTCACCGCGGTGGTGGGCGATGCCGCGTTGTTCACGCGCGCGGCGATAGCAAGGCGCGTGTGTGAACTTTTCAGGTTCGTTGATGCCTGCGGTCGGTTGCAAGTGTCCACCTGCGCCCGTGCGTTGTCAAAGCTGGCCGAGCCGGTGCCTGCACCGGAACGTTTGCCTGCGGTTGTCAACGAGGTGCAGGGGCTTACGCTGGTTAAGGTGACCGACACCGATCAGCGTGAGATCTGGAACACGCTGTTACATCATGAGCATCCGCGAGGTGTGACGACATTTTGCGGTGCCCAAGTGCGATACCTGCTATGCTATTATATCTTGCGTTGAGAAACACGGCTGCAGGCTAAGTTTGGTATTTTATTGCCAAACGTAGCCCGCAGCATGCGTATTAGGGAATTAATGCTAAGGGCTTTACTTTACAAGCACCATAGCTTTTGCTCCGATCAGCTTGCCATCTGCTTCCATCCGATAGATATACTGTCCGCTACTCATCGCTGAAGCATCCCATTGAATTTGGTGAGTACCTCTTGAATAGGGTTCATCCGTCAGCGTCGCAACCTTACGGCCCAATACATCGAACACAGTTACGCGAATGTGACTATCTGCTGCGGTCTTGAAGCCAATAGTTGTACTTGGATTAAATGGATTGGGGTAATTGCTGAGCAGTTCAAACGAGGTCGGTAGCTCTGCCGCAGCTTCTTCTACGGCGGTTTGCACCTGTGTAATATCAAGTGACCAAACGCCACGCCCATGTGTGGCAAGAACTACTTCACCATCGACAATGCGAATACGCCAAACACTTACAGCGGGGAGTCCATTATCAGCGTAAGCCCAGGTCTGGCCATGGTCACGGGACTCAAAGATACCCAGATCAGTACCAGCCCAAATAATCCGGGGTGTATCAGGAAAGACCTCAATGTCCCAAACTTGAGCATTAGGGAATCCATTGCTGCTCTGGCAGTTTTCAATTCCAGCGAATCCTCCCGAAAGGTCCTCCCAGGTGTTTCCCATATCCTCTGTTCGTAACACCTTGGGCTGGCATGAAACAGCAAACGTCACATAAGCGGTGGCACGACTAAACGGATGGGTGGCTAAGCCTGCAATTGGGCTTGTAGGTGCAAAACTTGGTGAACTAACCGGTCGCAGTGCCACTGGATCCTGCACGCCTTCTCCTTGGCGGGGATTCAAAGCATTTTCGGATACGTGCAGCCTTGCAGCACCACTAGCATCCCTCATTCTAAATCCTGCCCAGACTACTGAGGGATCAGCGAGAGAAACACGTACCTTACCGTAGAACCCCGTCGACCAAGCCTCGGCGCTACTTGCTGGGATCGCATGCCAAGATGCACCAAAATCGAGAGATCTAAGTAGTCCTCCACTTGGATCTGGTGTCATGCTAAATACGGTAGCTCCCGATTCAGGAGTCCATCCAATGGACGTGAGAAATTGCCCGGGCCAGGAGTCTATATTGCCTGCAAAATCCCATCCAGTGCCGCCATTGATTGATCGAAAGATAGCATTACCCTGAATTGAGCCCATAAGTGAATCTGCCCCCTTCCAAATGACATCGAATCCGTCCCCGCCCAGCATCTCCCGCCATCCAGCCCGGCTATCAGCATTATTGTAGGAGGCCCAGGTACCATTATCTTGCATACCACCTAAATACATGGGGAACCCCGGACGCTTGGTTGCGTCATAAAACTGAGATGTATTGTATCCGGGGTATGCGTCTCCTTCTGCCCAGGTTTCGCCGCCGTCACGTGAATAGGCGAAACCACCATCATTTCCATTCAGGATATGAAATTCATTACCGCTTTCATCAATGGGCACAACGGTAAAATTATGGTGATCCACATGGACCTCGCCATTTTCCCAAGTCTCTATATTTCGGAGCTCTCCTTCGATTGAGGTAAAATCAATCTCCAAAGTACCTGGGGTTGGCGAGTTTGGGTCCCATACGACCTCATCCCCATCGGCTAGAAATGGCCACATAAAATACATGAGACCGCTGGAGAATCCTCCGTCTACCATGTAGTCGGACAGGGGGGCACTGGCATTGTAATCATGCTTGGAGATGAATATATATTCCCGGCTATGTGTATTCCCTGGGCCCGCTGTATTGATAGGAATCAAGTCCCATGCACCATCGTTCGCCTGATCTCTGAATGAGACCATCAATTGGCGGTTGTTGTCCGTATCCCAAACCTGAAAGGGGACCTCTACATAATCTTGATACATATAATCCGCAAACGCAATTCCTGCACCGCCATCCCCGATGGTTCCCCCGTTTGCCGGCACTGAGAATCGGTGAGCAAATTGAGTGAGGTTTGGACCAAATCGAATTTCTATAGAGGTCATTTCGGTTACATCCATATTTGTTACCAAGGAATCGGAATAGCCCACATCTATTGTGCCGCCCACATGACTTGCACCAAAGTTGACTAGGTTCAAGAAACTGCTTGCGTTATTTACAAAACTTCCCACTGCTCCTGCACGAAATGTTGAATCTCCCTCAACCCATGTTTTCCAACGGATAATACCGCCGATATAAGCAGTATCCGGCGAAAAGGGATGAACTGTAATCGTATTGTCATACCACCCCTGTTGACCTAGGTAAATCTGGAAGAACTCTGGTACACTCTCCAAATTATCGACAAAAGTCCAGGACTCGCCAGCATCTAAAGAGCGATAAATATCCGGTATAGGTGTGGACTCACCGAATATGTCGGTGATACTTCTTGCCCCTGTACTTTCAATTGAAGCCCAGATCACCTCTGGATGAGATTGTGAAATTGCCAATTCAATACGAGCCCCTCCGTAAACAAACTCCGAAAATGAATCCTCCCAAGTTTTTCCTCCATCGGTTGAACGTAATATTCCAGAACCATTCACTGTTGCAAACTGCACATTAAAATTGTCTGGTTTTGCCCGTAAATCCTGAATTCGACTGTCTCTACCTAAAACCTTTGAGAATGATTGTCCGCCGTTTTCTGAGCGAAAGATGCTCGTATTTGTCGCTGCTACAACAATATCTGGATTGTTAGGATCTACGGCTATGCGATTTATAAAAGTCCAGTCAGGGTTGTTGGTCGTCGAGGTCAAATGCATCCAAGTATCTCCCCCGTCGGTCGTTTTGAACATGCCAGCGCCGGAGGAAGCATCAGCGTTCCAAAATCCTTCACCAGTTCCAACATATATAACATTGGGGTGGTTGACGGATGCTCCTGCCATAGCAGAAACAGCGAGACTGGGAAGGTGATCGGTAAGTGGAGTCCACTCAATCGCCGCTTGATCAAATGTATCAATGTATCGACGCGCCTTCCATACACCGCCTCCTACGGCTCCAACGAACCACGAATTAGCGGTCGGATCTGTGTGATCAATCAAAATAGCACGGGTTCTTCCACCTATACGCCCAGGTCCGCGCTCTACCCATGCGAGCTCAGCTGTGTTCCCCCGCTTGGAATTAGCGAGCATGGCTCTTCGGAATTCTTCCATCTTGTAGCCCTGTGGATAGGGCGCATAACCCTGATCAAGACCCTCAACTGCAGCGAAGAATTCTACAAACTTATCTGGATGTCCAAACGGAGCTTTCAGACGTTTGGATTTCTCTGATCTAAACTTAAACTCTTCCTGAGTATCTCCAGGAAGCAAAAACGTAACCCCAATTACGGGTACAATGAGGAGTATGGCTGCCAAGCCAATGAATCTGATTTCGCGGTAAGTCATGTTTCACCATTGTTTGAGATAACGACCGAGAAAACCCAACCCCTCAATCAGCGGAGTTAGCCCAAGTTCACCACTTCATAGTGCTCTGAGAGCCTTTTGCAAAACTGGCTTTAGGAATTGGGGCAAGCAGTTTACCGGTATCCGTACGAGAATCCCACGTACAACAAGCTAACTTCTTTGTTCAAATTTGTGTGCGTAATTTTTCAGGCATAGTTCAGCGCCTAACGCAAGATATAATAGCATAGCAGGTTCCTCAGCCGGGACTTATCCTTCTGCTGAACCTAACCTTCAATCACTATGCTATTCCAACCCACACCCCCTTCTTTCCAGACGCGTTACTTTATCGGACTGGACGTTCACCATGCCACGATTGCATCGTGCGTTTATGATGTGGACCTGCGGTGTTTCTGTGATGAGCGGGAGTTTTCCGCACAAAAGCCGGAACGTCTGTCCCAATTTGTGGCATCAATGCGGTCAAGATACGGTGATTTCCGTTGTTGCTACGAAGCGTCTTTTTGCGGCACGGCGCTCTACGAAGCGCTGACGGCCCTGAGCGTTGATTGTGCCATCATCGCGCCGGGTTCTATTCCTCGGAGCAATGGGGATCGCATTAAAACAGACCGGCGCGATGCCAGGAAGCTGGCCGAGTACTTTGCGGCGGGTCTTTTGACCGAATGTTTTATTCTGGATTCGGAATTGAGGTCTGTGCGGAGTCTGGTACGGAGTCGTGAAGCGCTGATCAAGAATCTCCACCGATCCAAAATGCAAGTCATTCATTTTTTGCATGGCCGTGGACACAGCTATAATGCAGGAGGCTACTGGACGCAAAAGTTTATGGTCTGGATCAATAAGGTCGAACTGGATCAGTCCAACGACGCGCAGGTGTTACGGGGAAACCTGGAGGATATTATCTATATCCAGTCACGGATTCGGGAGGTGGAACAGCAGATACGGACTGCGTCCGAGTCCTCCAGGTTTCAGGAACCGATCCAGATTCTGCAGGGCTTTCGCGGCATTGGACTGATTACGGCCATGCAACTGGTCTGCGAGATCGGTGACTTTCGGCGGTTTGAAAAACCGACCGCCCTGATGGCCTATCTGGGACTGGTTCCATCTCAGCGTTCATCGGGGAACACCATTCGGTCTGGTTCGATCACGAAGACCGGAAATGTCCATGCGCGGAAAGCCTTGGTGAGTGTAGCTTGGAAATACATACACTATCCCCGGATCAGTGCATCCCTTGGTGAACGGCACTGCAGCGCCCGAACCGTGACCATTAGCCAGCGGGCACAAAAACACTTACATCAACGATACCGAGCACTGACCAAACGAAAGTCGCCCAAAGTCGCGATGGTTGCGCTTGCCCACGAACTGGTCGGCTTTCTATGGGAGGCCATGCAATCCCCCGTTCAGACTGCATGAGTCATCGATACGACAGAATATCCACGGGGAAGGATCCCCAAGCAAAGATGGAGAGTCCATGTGCAAACTTTTCGGTAGCGATTACCGCGAGCCCGAGACGCAAGATAATGGCAGCTCCGACGAGGTCAAATATTGAGCATTATGGCCTATGGCCTAGCATGCGTACACCAGATTGATCAGCTGTCGCAATTGCTCAAGGGCCCTTCTTCGTGGCTATCTGTCCTAAATTATAACAAAATGTAACCTAAAACATACATATTACCCGTAATTGGAACCTGCTATACTGTACCAGTTTGCAAATTCAGTCGCACACTGACTGATCTTTTACGCTAAGACTGTGCTTGCATATTGCTAAGTTAAACAATATGGCTCTTCACTTTCATGAGTGGGTAGTCTATTTTTGGAAGCCTTCGGAGGACTGGAGCTCTGCCCAGATGGAGTCCGAAATCAATCTTTCCACTAAAAAGGATGAAGAACCAACAAAGAAATCCATCCTAGACCTAATCCTAAGGGGGCATCCATAAATAACTTTCCCATTTTGTTCCGTTTGCGTCCCAGATATTCCTAATTTGAGCATGTTAAAGGGGAGGGTTTGGCGATTTGATCAGCATGGTTCGGAGATGCAGGTTTCTATTGCTATTTCCACAGGATCCGCGGAATTTTTCGGATCGATGTCGTAGTTCCACTTGGGGAGCACTTTATTGAAGATAAGTTTAAGGTCATCCATCTGTTCTTGGCTGATCTTAACTCCGGTCTGATATTGTTTCGTCACCCGAACTGCGTCTACTCGTAATCCAGACTTGTTGGTGGTTGTGCGAATGTAGTTCAGCATCGTCTCCCAGCTGTCCAGGGGTCGTCCAGCCCAGTTGCAACTGATCGCACTAAAGAGGCGATGTTCAATGGGGTTCCACTTGCTTGAATCGCTGGGATAATGGGCCACCGTAACCTGTAGCTGGTGAGGATCGCAAAGTTTTTTTTGCAGGAAGTATTTCCATGCTCGCGCGCGATTGCTGTTGGATCCCCCACAGTCGGCCAGAATCACGAGTCG
>Ga0209543_1002813_pt1 | contig 11835 bp, 7 predicted proteins | sample MesohylFT_FD_187296 | JGI IMG/M metagenome (GOLD analysis project Ga0209543, IMG submission 187296) | Host-associated microbial community of the marine sponge Aplysina aerophoba from Gulf of Piran - sponge mesohyl, lysed by freeze-thaw... | ecosystem: Host-associated > Porifera > Sponge >...
ATGCCGACCGAGAAGATGAATGTGCCCTGATAGATGCCGAGCGCCCGACCCCGCCATTCGGGCCGGGTGATGTCGGCGAGTACGACGTGACCCGTTGTGATAACCGCGCCTGCGCCTGCGCCGGCGACGAATCGCGCGAGAACGAATTCGGGAAAATCGGCCGCCCACGCGCACCAGAGATTGCCCGTCGCCGAAAGCAATCCGCCAAGCGCCAGCGCGGTCCGGCGTCCGAGCGCGTCCGACAGGCGCCCGACGGGCATGGCGATGAGGAATCGTGCGAGCCCGTATATGGCAACGGCCATGCCAACTGCCGACGCCGTGACGCCGAAATCCTGCGCGTAGAGCGGGAGCACCGGCACGATCGCGCCGAAGCCGAGCTGGTTGACGCCGATCAGCACGCACATCCAGATCAGGACGCGCCGCTCGGTTGGTGAAGGTCGCGACATGGATGGCGATTGTAGCGGCGGAATCGCGTGTTCCGCGCGACTTCCGGGTTCAGAGGATCCCGGCGGCTTTCGCGCGCAGCGTCACCACTGATTCCATCGCGTCGATCAGCGGCGTCGGCACACCCTCCGCCGCGCCGATTTCGCTGACGCATGTCATCAATGCGGCGATCTCGGGCGGCTTGCCGTTCTCGAAGTCCTGAAGCATGGAGGTCTTGAAGGCGCCGAGGCTGCGCCCGAGTTCGACCCGCGCTTCAAGCGAGATCACGGGCTCGATGCCGATGGCGCGGCCGACCGCCGTTGTCTCGGCCATCAGCGCCATGGCGACATCCAGCGTGCCGTCGGGCGACAGAATCCGGTCGAGTGTGGCTCCGGTGACCGCGCTGATGGGGTTGCCGGAGAGATTGCCGAGCAGTTTGCTCCAGACTTCCGCGCGGATATCGCCGGAGCGCTGCACATTGAAACCGCCGGCCTCGAACGCGGCAGCCAACGGGGAAATGTCCGTCTCGCCGGGGCTGCCGAGGATGACGCGGTCGCCGGGCCCTGCATCGATACGGCCTGGTTCCGGCACGGTCGCCCAGAGATGCAGCACAGCCCCGACTGCCTGGTGCGAGGGGAGCGCAGCCTCGATCCGGCCCTCCGGGTCCAGGCAGGCGATCCGCCGGTCGCCCGCACCGTGAAAGAACCACCAGGACAGCCCGTTCATCGCGGTGACGATTGCCGTCTCCGGACCGATCAGTGGGGCGAGCGAAGGTGCCAGCCCCGCCAGGGCCGGCTCCTTGACGGCGATAATCACCGCATCCTGGACGCCCAGCGCGGCGGGGTCGTCATTCGCGGCGATCCGCGCTTCGTGCCGTTCTCCCTTGAAGTCCAGGACCAGGCCGCGCGACCGGACCGCCTCGAGGGTCGCGCCCCGCGCAAGGCCCGATACCTCCGCGCCGCCGCGTGAGAGCAGGGCGGCAATCATGCCGCCCATCGCGCCGAGTCCTGCTACGGCGATCCGCATCGGTCTGTCAGACAACGGCGGCGCCGCCGCACACATTGATGACCTGGCCGGTGACGTAGGATGCCGCCCGGCTGGCGAGGAAGACGGCGACGGAGCCGACCTCGTCCGGGTCCCCTATCCGCCTGAGCGGCAGCATCTGGTTGACGCCGTCAAGCCGGACCGGGTCGGTCCACAGCGCTTTAGCGAAATCGGTCTTGATGAGGCCCGGTGCAATCGCATTGGCCCGGATGTTCTGCGGCCCGTATTCCACGGCGATATTGCGGGCGATCTGGTGCTCCGCAACCTTCGAGATCGCGTAGGCCCCGAGCGTGGTATTGCCCTTCAGGCCCGCAATCGACGCGATGATGATGATCGATCCCCTGCCGGCGGCCTCCATATGCGGCAGCGCGAGTGTGCACAGCCAGTGGGTGGAGCGGATATTCGTCTCCATGATCTTGTCGAACGCGGAGTCGGGTATTCCGGCTATCGGCCCGTAATAGGGATTCGCCGCGGCATTAGGCACGGCGATGGTAAGCCTGCCCCAGCGTTTGACGGCGCAATCGACCAGATTCTGCAGCTCCTCCTTGTGTCCGACATGAGTAGGGCAGGAGATGGCCTCGGCCCCGTTGCGCGCCCATTTTTCGTTGATTTCGGCCGTCACGGCCTCGCAGGCGTCGGCCTTGCGCGAAGACACCACGACATTGGCGCCGGCCTCGGCCATGCGGCAGGCAATAGCCTTGCCGATGCCCTTGGTAGAGCCCGTGACAACGGCGACCTCGCCGGTGAGATCGAACAGCGATTCGGAGTGCGACATGGAGCTACGCCCGTTTCCTCGTTACATTTTGCCAGCGGGCCGGTTATGGCTTGTCGACGCCCCCGACACAACCGGTCAGGTCCTTGGTCTCCTATTTCCGTTTCGTCGTCGCGAACGCGCCGTTTCTCGGGTTCGGCCTGTTGCTCGCCTGTTTTTCCAGCTTTGGCCAGACCTTCTATATCGGGCTGTTCGGCGCGCCGATTCGCACCGAGTTCGGGCTTGACCATGCGGGCTTCGGTTCGCTCTACATGGTCGGGACGCTGCTCAGCGGTGCGGCGTTCGCATTCGCAGGACGTGCAATCGACCGCATTACGCTTCGCCGCTACGCGGCATTCGCCCTCGCCGGTCTCGCCGGCGCCTGTGCTCTCATGGCGAGTGCGGCCAATGCGATCCTGTTGACGGCGGCATTGTGCGGCCTGCGCTTCTTCGGCCAGGGGCTCGTCACCCATACAGCCCATACCGCGACCGCGCGGCATTTCGAGGGGAACCGCGGCAAGGCGCTGAGCATCGTCATGCTCGGGCATCCGTTGGGCGAAGCCTTGCTGCCGCCGGTCGCCGTGGCGGCTGCGGCCTGGCTCGGGTGGCGCGAAGTCTGGTGGGCGGCCTCGATCCTGCTGATCGTCGCGATATTGCCGTCGGCCATGCTGCTGCTTCCCAGGATGCCGGCGCCCGCCCGCTCCGGGTCCGCCCGCTCCGGAGCCTGGAGCATGCTGTTTCGCGACCGGCGGTTCCTGCTGACCCTGCCGGCGGTGCTGGTGCCTGCCTTCGTGTCCACGGGGTTCGCCTTTCACATTGTCCCGTTGGCCGCAGAGCGGAGCTGGGACATGAAGCTCGTGGCCGCCGCTTTCAGCGCCTTCGCGGTCGTCAAGGTCGCAACATCGCTTGCCATGGGTCCGGCAATCGACCGCTTCGGCGCGCGCGCCCTGTTGCCGGCGCTGCTATTGCCGCTGATAGCCGCGTGCCTCACCCTGTCGTCGGGTACGGCGACCTGGATCGCGTTCCTCTTCATGGCATTTCTCGGCATGTCGGGCGGCGTGACGCAGACCCTGCTGGGCGCCATCTGGGCGGAGGTTTACGGAGTCGGTCACCTGGGCGCGATCCGCTCGGTTTATTTTGTGCTGATGGTGTTCTCGAGCGCGCTTGCGCCGGCGGCATTCGGGCGCGCAATCGACGCCGGTGCCGGTCTCGCGGATATCGGCCTGGTGTGCGCGGCCTTCATGGTCGGTGCGAAGCTGTTGCTCTTGGCCGGCGGCTTCAATCGCCGGTAAGTGCGTCGAGCACTGCCTGGGCGTGGCCCTTGACGCGTACCTTGCGCCAGATGCGCGCGATCCGGCCGTCCTCGTCGATGAGGAAGGTCGAGCGCTCGATACCCATATAGACGCGGCCGTACATGCGCTTCTCGACCCACACCCCGTAGGCCTCCGCTACCGAGTGGTCCTCGTCCGACCCGAGTTTGAAGGGCAGGCCATGCTTCGCCTTGAAACGGTCGTGTCTTGCCGGCTTGTCCGGAGAGATGCCCAGGATTGCGGCGTCGGCCCGGCCGAAGTCGTCGGAAGCGTCCCGAAACGCCTGAGCTTCGGTGGTGCAGCCGGGCGTGTCGTCCTTCGGATAGAAATACAGCACCAGCTTGCGGCCCCGGAAATCCCGGAGCGCGACACTGTTTTCGCCGTCGGCGGGCAGGCTGAAATCCGGGGCGGGATCGCCGATATTCAGGGCCATTCGTTCTACCTTTCTTCGAGATGATGCCGGAAGAACCGACGTGTCAGAGCGCCGTCTTCCTCTATCCGGTTCTGCACGCCCTCGAAATCGGCGCAGTCGCACAGCTCTGCTGCAAGTCGGGCGAGCGCCGGCATCCGGTCCGGCGGAGACGTGCCCGACAGCCGGAAGAGGGCTTGCAGGCCAGCCAGCCGCCGGGCTGTCGCTGCCAGCTCTTCCCACGGGGCGGGGCCGCTCTCGAACCCGGCGGTGCCCGCGGCGTGGAAGACTGCAGCGGCCGAGCGTTCCGCGATAGGTGGATGGGTGGCGGTATGTTTCAGCACCAGATACTGCGCCAGAAACTCCAGATCGATCAGGCCGCCAGGGCGGTGCTTCAGGTCGAACGGCTCGTTTGTTGTGCGTTGTGCCGCCATCTTCGCGCGCATTTCACGGACAGTGCGGCGCAGGCCGTGGCGAGGCCTCGCCAGGGCTTCCATGCGTATGGCGTCCAGTCGCGCCGCCAGTTCCGGCGGACCGATCGCGACGCGAGAGCGAACGAGCGCCATGTGCTCCCAGGTCCAGGCATCTTCCTTCTGGTAGCGGTCGAAACCGTCGGCATGGATGGCGAGCGGCCCGTCATTTCCTGACGGTCTGAGACGCAGGTCGATCTCGAAGAGTCTTCCTTCTCCCGTCTGGGCCGTGATCGCGGTTTGCAGGCGCTGCATCAGCCGGTTGAAGTAAGTCGACGCCCACAAAGGCTTCGGACCGTCCGAATGCGTTACCTCCGCTGGCGCATCGTAAACGGCAACCATATCCAGGTCGGAACCCAACGTAAGGTCTCTGCTTCCCCATTTTCCGTAGGCCAGGATGGCAAAGCTGGTGCCCGGAAAGGCGCCGTGCCGCTCCGCGAACTCGTCCAGGGTCGCCGCCAGCAGAGATTCGACTGTCGCATCGGCAATTTCGGACAGGTCGGCGCCGGCTTCCCACGGCGTGCGCCGGCCCCGGAGCAGACCGAGGCCGACATCGAAACGTGCGTCGTTTGCCCAGCGTCGCGCGATGTCGAGCACGTCCTGATAGGTCTGCGACACTCGGAGCGCGCTGCCGAGGTCCGCACGCATTCGGCCGTCCGGGACGGCGCCGCCGGCGAGTATGCCTTCGAGCACACCCGGATGACGGGTCATGTGCTCGGCCAGAAACGGCGAATTCCCGAGCACTTCCGCCACAAGGTCGATGAGTTGCGGGTTGGTCTGGAACATTGCGAAGACCGGAACGCCGAGCGGCAACCGTGCTAGGAACCGGTCGAAATCCAACAGGGCCCGGTCCGGCTCGCGGGCGTCGGCCAGGGACTTCAGCAGAGCGGGAACCAGTTCCGTCAGGATTTCGCGCGCCCTTGCGCTGCGGGTTGCCCGAATCGAGCCCGAATGCCAGGCGCGCACGACCTCGAAAACGCGCTGCGGATCGCGAAAGCCGAGCTCGGCCAGCGTTGCCGTCGTTTCGGGGTCGGGGTCGGTGCCGGTGAACACCAGATTGCCCGGCTCGGCAAGCGTGTCGGCATCCGAAAAAAGGCTGTCGTATAACTGCCGGACACTGTCCAGATGGCGCAGCAACGCATCCGCGAAGGTGCGTTCTTCGCTGTAGCCCATGAACCGCGCAAACCCCGCGAGTCCATTCTCATCCGGGAGCTCATGGGTCTGCCGGTCGTCAATCATCTGCACGCGATGTTCGACGCCGCGCAGGAACTCGTACGCATTCGTGAGGCGCTCGGCCGCGGCGCGCTCGACGTGGCCTGCCGCGACCAGCGCCTCCAGCGCTTCGCAGGTCGGGCGCACACGCAGACTCATGTCGCGGCCGCCCCAAATCAATTGCTGCGTCTGCACGTAGAACTCGATCTCGCGGATACCGCCGCGCCCGAGCTTCACATTGTGTCCGGCGACCGCCAGCTTGTCGTGGCCGCGATGGACGTGGATCTGGCGCTTGATGGAATGGATGTCCTGGATGGCCCAGAAATCGAGGCTACGCCGCCAGATAAAGGGGCGGATGTAGTCAAGAAAATCCCGGCCGGCGACCAGATCGCCGGCCACCGGGCGGGCCTTAAGCATGGCCGCCCGCTCCCAATTCTGGCCCATGCTCTCGTAATAGGCCTCAGCCGCCCGGATCGGGACCGCCAGCGGTGTGGAAGCCGGGTCCGGGCGGAGCCGCAGATCGACCCGCACCACATATCCGTCCGCGGTGCGCTCCTGGAGCAGGCGGACGAGATCGCGCGCGAAGCGGACCATCGCCTGGCCGATCCGGTCCCGCCGCCGCACCGGCGCAACCGCATCGTCATAGATGAGCACGATGTCGATATCGCTTGAATAGTTGAGCTCGGCGGCGCCTAGCTTGCCCATGCCGAGAACGACGATGCCGGACCCTTCCGGTTCGGTGGCAGCAAATTCGCGCCCTGTGGCCAACAGGTGTCGCACGGCGGCATCCAGAGCGGCGGACGCGAAACCGCTCAAGGTCGCTGTCACCCGTTCCAGCGGCCACTCGCCCGCGATATCGGCAATGGCGACCGCGGCCGCGAGCCGGGCGCGCTCTTCCCGCATGAACCGCATCCAGCGGTCGGCGTCGCAGTCGGGCGCGAATTCCCGCAGTCGTTCGAATATGTCCCCAACCGGCCCGTCCGGCCCGTGGATCGTGAGTTCCCGCGCAAAGTCCGGGAACCTGAGCAGACAGTCGGCCAGGAACGGGCTGGAACCCAGCGCCGCCCAGACGGCTTGGCCTCTGGCAGTATCGCGGTTCAGAGGTCCCGCCCGCTCCTGCCAGTCATCCAGCCGGCGGGCGGCCAATTCCGGGTCGGCCGGAAGCGGAATGCTGTCTGTTGTCGTCATCGTTCCCATAGGTCCCATATAGTTAGGAACGGTCAAGCGGAGCGATCAATTGCGGGTAAGGCTTCGATATTTCCTGTGGATATTGGCGGCCCTCGCGATTTCCGTTCTGGCGCTGGCGGCGGTTGCGGTCTGGCGCCTGTCCCAGGGGCCGGTGAATCTCGCCTTGCTCGCGCCGCATGTGGAGATGGCCCTTTCCCGTCCAGAACGCGGCTACAGGGTGCAAGTGGACTCGGTCGAGGCCGCCTGGGCCGGCTGGAAACGGCTGCTGCGTTTCAGGGTCTCCGAGGCGAAGCTCGTGAATCTGGAAGGCGTGCCGCTGGTGGAAACGCAGGGACTGGAATTCGTCCTGAGCGCAAGCGGGGTCCTGAGCGGCCGGATCGTGCCGCGGGAAGTGGAATTGCTCGGTGTCAGCGCCACCTTGCGGCGCCGGACCGACGGCGCCGTCACCCTCCTCGCCGCATCGGGCACAACAACGGAAGGAGAATCCCCGGAGATCGATCTGCGGGGGTTGCTGGCCCCGGGCCGGGCGGACGGAATGCCCGATCTTGCTGGCTTCGGCGTACGCCGGGCGGCGTTGATTGTTGTCGATGACATCATGGACGCGAAATGGAGCGTACCCCAGCTCGACCTGTCTTTCCGGGACGGGGCGGACGGCACGATTGCGGAAGGAGCGGCATCATTGCGCCTCGGCCAAGCGGAAACGGATGTCGGCTTCACTTTGTCGTCTTCCGGTGAAGCGGGAGGCCCGTCGCTTTCGGCCCGACTTCACGGTTTGCGGCCCCAGGACATCGCGGGAGCCCATCCGCTGTTGGCGCTACTCGGCCATGTGACGACGCCGCTTAGCGGTAATGTCACGGTCCATTTGGCCCCCGACTTCGCCGTCGTCGCGCTCGGTGCGGACCTGCACGGAGCCGGCGGCGCCCTCGTCGACTCTGCGGATGCCGGGCGTAGCGTGCCTGTGGACGGGCTCGCCATTCGTGCCCGTGCGGTCGACGGGCTGACGAGGCTTGAGATCGAGGCGGTCGAGGTCAAAGCGCTCGGCCATACGGCGCGGCTGTCCGGCGCGGGGGGACGGCAGGACGAGACGCTGTCCGCCTTCACCCATCTGGAGGATGTGCTGCCCGAGCTGCTGCTGCCGTTGATGCCGGCACGCTTCGCCATTGCGGCTGCGCTAGACGCCCCCGTTTCCGGCACTGTGGCGTGGACGTTCGATTCGGAGTTCCGGCCCTCCGCGCTGGATGCAGGACTGAACATCGGCACCGGCGAGCTGCGGGTCGGCGGCTCCGGGTCGGATGCCGTCGCCGTCGAGGGCGGCAGCGCCCTGTTTCAGATGGACCTTGCAGCCGGGCAGGTGCTGGTCGAGAAGCTGGAACTGGACCTGGGCCGCGGCCAGGTCGAAGCCGTTGGCAGCGCCAAGCGCATGGAATCCGCATGGAACATGCACCTGGAGGCCGAGGCGGCAGCCATTCCGGTGGACGACCTCAGGCTTCTGTGGCCTCCCGACATCGGATCGCCGGGCGCGCGGGACTGGGTCGTATCGAATTTGAGCCGGGGCCGGATAGACGGTGCCGGGATCGTCGTCGATGCCGATATCGCGGTCGAGCACGGCTTCGATGTCCGAACGCCAGAAATCGACGGCAGCCTGTCCTTCTCCGGCGTTACCGCGCGTTATTGGCGCCCGCTTCCGCCTTTCGAGGATATCTACGGCACTGCCACCTTCGATGCGAAGTCGTTCGCGCTGACACTGTCGGGCGGAAAGTACCGGGACATCGCGATCGCCGGCGCCAAGGTGGATTTTGTCGGCTTGAACCGCGAAAAACCGCCTTCCAGGCTGGCCGTCGATGCGCGATTCGAGGGGCCGTTGAACCGTGTCCTGGAAGTGCTCGACCGCGAGCCGCTCGGCTATGCCCGCTATCTGCAGATGGACCCGGCGGCAGCTCGGGGCGATGCCGGGTTCCGCCTCCGCGTAGGCTTGCCGCTCCTCGAAGCACTGGTATTCGACGATGTCGAGGTCGAAGCGGAAGGAGAGGCAGGAGACGTTCATATGCCTATCACGGCGCTCAGGACGAACCTTGAAGGCGCGCGGATCGACGTGAAGGTGGACAAGCGGCATTTCGCCGTTTCCGGAGGCGGCTCGCTCGGCGGGCAGCCGGCGACATTCGATTTCGAGCGGCGATTTCTGGAAAGTGAGCCGGTGGAGTCCCGTTACAGGCTGCGCACCACCGTCGACGATAGCGGGCGAGCCCGTCTGGGTTTCGATCTTTCGCCGTACGTCAACGGGCCTATCGAAATCGACGTTGCCGCGACCGAATTTCGCGCCGGGACGGCCGACTACACTGTCAAGGCCGGCCTGGGGAAGAGCGAAGTCCAGCTGGATCCGTTGGGCTGGGCGAAGCCGGGAGGTGAGCCCGCCTGGCTGGAAGCGAGCCTTCGAGGCGGGCCCGAGGGGCAGCTCGAAGCGTCTTCGGTCGTTGCCGCCGGGCCGGGTCTCGAACTTGTCGGCAGGGGGCGCTACGACATTGCTGACAACAGGCTGATCGAAGGCTCGCTCGACCGGCTGCGGCTCGGGGAACGAACCGACATTGCGGTCGATGTCCTGCCAACATCCGACGGAGCGGTCTCCATCCGAGTATCGGGGCCGAGCGTCGATCTCTCGGGCTACCTTGGAGGGAAAGACGGCGAAAGGTCCCCGCGAGAGGGGGGCGACCGACTTGGCATTCTTCTGGATACCGACCGTGCCTGGCTCGGAGGCGATGCGCCGCTGCATGGATTCAGCGCGCAATTCCGCCTGGAAGGCGAACGGTTACTGGAGGGAACAGCGGAAGCGCTCACAGAGGGCGGTCGGGCTGTATCGGTTTCCCTCCGGCCCGACGCGGACAAGGCCAGACTAACGATCGAAGCCGAGGATACCGGCGCGCTGCTTTCCGCGCTTGGCTGGTACCGCAACATGCGGGGCGGCCTTTTGCGCTTCAACGCTGCAGGTCCTGCGGGGGCGTTGGACGACTACGAGGGTTCGCTGCTCGTCAAGGATTTCCGGATAAGAAACGCCCCTGTCCTGGCCCGGCTCCTTGCCGCAGCCTCGATCACCGGTATCGGCGACGCCTTGTCCAGCGATGCGGGTCTTCGCTTCGAGCGTCTGGAGACACCCGTGAGGATAGGGAACCGCCACATCGGACTCGGTCCGGGCCGCGCCTTCGGAACTTCCATCGGCGTGACATTTCGCGGGGAATTCGACCGGGATCGAGAGACAGTGGCGCTCGACGGGGTGTTGGTCCCGGCCTACTTCGTCAGTCGTGTCCTGGAGAAAATTCCGTTGATCGGGGGTCTGCTGACAAGAGGCGGCGAAGGTTTATTTGCTGCGACTTACGAACTGGACGGGCCTGTGGACGACCCCCGGACCAAGGTGAACCCGCTTACAGTCCTGGCTCCCGGATTCCTCCGAGGCCTGTTCGGTCCCCTGCTGGGCGCGGAAGGGCGCGACTGGAACCCCGACGAACCGCCGGACGGCAAGTCCACCCGGTAGCCGGCACGCCGGCGCCCGGTATTGGCATCACGTCCCGACCCTGAGCGTCTGGGTGAGGCTCTTCAGGCAGGCGATCACGCTCGGGGCGACGATCTTTCCCGTTCGGGGATTCTCCTCCGAGGGCACGCCCGCGATCTCCAGCGTAAAGCGTACCGCTTCGGCCTCGACCTCGATTCTGTGCCGATTGCGGTCCACGTCCGGGTCCGCCCAGATTTCAAGCTCCGTGCGGTCGGGCCCGATGCCGGCGAGCGAGAGCGCAGCGGCGACATTGACATTGGCGGGAAAGCCCCGCGCGCCCTCCCTTGCGCTGCCCTTGAAGACGCATTTCGCCTCCGTCAGCCCGTCCACCTCGATCCCGTTCTCGACCAGATGAGGCGCGCCGGCGAGCCCGCCGGGCGGTTTCCGCGTCACCATGGTTACACGGTGGATGGTGCCCTCCGCCGCCGCCTTGACGGCGTCCAGGCCCAGCAGGGCGCCCGTTGGCACCACGATCCTGGCGCCGGTCTGCTTCGCCCGGTCGACGAGATGCATGCGCGGCAGCAGCGCCCCGACGCTGGTCGGCATGAAGATCCGCGCCCGTTCGATGGCGGGCAGCGCAACATCTTCGAAAACGGCTGCCGGCGCGCATTCCAGCACCAGGTCGGAGCAGGCTGCCAATTCGCCCAGTGGCACAACCGGCACCGGCGTTCGAAACCCTGCCTGCCGCGCTTCTGCGCGGGCTGCGTCCCGCGCCGATACGGCGGCGAGCGCCAGTCCCTCGATTCCCCCGTCGATGGCGGCGGCCACTTCCCGGCCGATCGTGCCGAAGCCGCCTATGCCTACCCGAAGCGCCATGTTGGTCCCGCCTTTGCCGGTGCTTGCCGATGAGGAAAGTCTAGCGCATCGTCCGGCCCGGCTGAACGAAGGGGCCCCAGATGACCGCTACCGTCAACCCGACAGACCTGCGAATTCCGGACCCGGGCATCCGCGCGCTCTTCCATATCGAGGCGCGGTGGCAGGCCTGGCTAGATGTGGAGGCGGCGCTGGCTCTCGCGGAAGCCGATCTCGGCATGATCCCGCAAGCGGCGGCGGAAGAGATTGCGGCCAAGGCGAAGCTCGAACTGATCGACCGGGAGAGCCTCGCCGAAGGGTTCAGGCGGACGGCGCATCAACTGGTGCCGCTCGTCTGGGAGCTCTCGGAGATCTGCGAGGACGATGCCGGCAAATATGTGCACTGGGGCGCCACGACCCAGAACATCGTTCAGACGGGCGACCTGCTGCTGCTTCGCCGGGTGCATGGGGTGTTGCTGGGTCAGATCGGGCGCGCGCTCGACGCGATGGCCGGGCTTGCGGAAACCTGGGCCGATGCCGCGCTTCCGGGCCGTACCCACGGCCAGCACGCCGTGCCGACGACATTCGGCGCCAAGGTCGCGGTCTGGATCGACGAGATGGCCCGGCATGTCGCGCGTCTGCGGGGGCTGGAAGGCCGCACATTCGTCGCCATGCTGGGCGGTGCGGCGGGCACG
>Ga0209543_1002818_pt1 | contig 11801 bp, 9 predicted proteins | sample MesohylFT_FD_187296 | JGI IMG/M metagenome (GOLD analysis project Ga0209543, IMG submission 187296) | Host-associated microbial community of the marine sponge Aplysina aerophoba from Gulf of Piran - sponge mesohyl, lysed by freeze-thaw... | ecosystem: Host-associated > Porifera > Sponge >...
CTTGCCAGCATTCATCTTTCGATACGCCATTCTTGCCTGGAAGATGCCATGTGGGCAAGCGCTTGTCTTGGAACGCATAGATAAAATACCTGTCTTATCGCATATTTTTCCATTGTAATGCCATTTTCTGGCTTGTCAAGGAATTGCTGGATTAAGACCCTCCTCGGTCCCCCCCGACAGGTCAGGGGGAGGCAAGGAAACACGCGGATTTCTACGCATGTCGGGGGATGGGGAACGGCCCCGCATACACGAATATAGACACTCCCATCGCCCCTGTCTTTTGCGCAGGCGCACGCTTTGTGGTCAAATGCAGACGACAGCCAGCACAGGATCCCCCGCATGAGAATCGACCGCGTTCGCGCCATCCATGTCCGCGCGCAATGGGATTATCACGAGCCTGTTGCCGAAGCCCACCTCGCCAGCCCGGCCGCCATCTATCCCGAGCTGGCTGGCAAGGTCAACTGGCCCGTCGATCCAGCTGGCGGGCCGCCCTACGAAATCGACAGGCGCTTTCTGCTGATTGATACTGACCAGGGCATGACCGGCATCTGTGGCGCGCTCGGCGACGAAGATTGCGCCATCATCAAACGCAGCTTTGCCAACCTGCTGATCGGCGAAGACCCGCATGCTGTCGAACGCATCTGGGACAAGATGTACCGCCATGCCATTCACGGCCGCAAAGGCGCTGCCATGATGGCGCTGAGCAAGGTCGACCTGGCATTGTGGGATCTCAAAGGCAAGCTGCTGGGCGCGCCGGTCTATCAGCTGTTGGGCGGGCCGACTCGCAGCAAAATCAAGGCCTACGCCTCCATGCTGGGTTATTCGGTAGAGCCGAACAAGGTCATCGAGCGCACTCGACATGTTGCCGCGCAGGGCTTCAGCGCCTTCAAGTGGTTTTTGCCGGGCGTGCCACAGGATGGCGAAGCGGGCATTCGCCGCAATCTGGCCATCATCCGCGCCGCCCGCGAAGCTGCGGGGCCCGATGCCGATCTCATGTTTGATGCCTGGAGCAGCTGGAATGTGCCTTTCACCCAGCGCATGATCGAGCTGTCCGCTCCCTATCGCCCGACCTGGTTCGAAGAGCCGGTGCTGGCCGACCTCATCCCCCAATATGCCGAGCTGCGGCGTGGGGCGCGTGGCGTCTTCATCAGCGGCGGCGAGCATGAATATACGCGCTGGGGCATCAAGGCGCTGCTGGATGCGCAAGCCGTGCATATCTTGCAGCCAGATGTAACCTGGGCGGGCGGCCTCAGCGAAATGACCAAGATCTGCGCGCTGGCATCGGCTTATGCCATCCCTGTCATCCCGCATCATGGCGGCTGGGCATCCACGCACTTGATCGCCTCGCAAGCTATCACCACCTGTCCCATGCAAGAATGGCTCTTCCTGGCTGGCAGGCCCGACAATGTCTTTTACAAGCACAAGCTCGTGCCTGTCGATGGGCATATTCACCTGCCGAGCGCGCCTGGGCTCAGCATGGATATGGCGGACGGGCTGGATGTGCTGGAAGAAAGCGTGCTGGCTGGCTAGGCGGTGACATCCTTGCCCCGCGCCTGGCAACTTCCGCCACAAACCGAGCCGCCCCACGCGCTCCTCTCGACCATCGGCGGGCGCCCAATCGTGTCGGGGCGGCTGGCGCGCATGGGCATCAGCGATCCTGCCGCCGCTCGTCAATTCCTCGATCCCGCGCAGTACAATCCAGCGCCAGCCAGCGGTCTGCCCGATATCGAGCCAGCTGTGTCCCGCCTGCGAAAAGCCATCCGCCAGCGAGAGCGCATCCTGGTCTGGGGCGACTTTGATGTCGATGGCCAGACAGCTGCCGCCTTGCTCTATGCTTCTCTCAGCCAGCTGGGCGCGCGCGTCGACGTGCATCTGCCCAACCGATTCCGCGAAGGGCATGGCATTCATCTGGCGACTCTGGGGCGCCACTTGAAAAACGGCTTTGACCTGCTGTTGACCTGCGATACTGGCGTTGACGCGCACCAGGCGGTCAAGCTGGCTGCCCAGCAGGGCGTCGATACCATCATCACCGACCACCATGCGTTGCCAGAGCGGCTGCCCGCTGCGCTGGCTGTCGTCAATCCGCGCCGCCTGACCGAAGGACACCCCCTGCGCGATTTGCCCGGCGTCGGCGTAGCCTACAAGCTCATCCAGGCGCTGGAACCAGAAATCGCCGCTGCACATGTCGATCTGGTCGCGCTGGGCATGGTCGCCGATGTCATGCCGTTGCTGGGAGAAAACCGCTATCTGCTGCAACTCGGGCTGGCACAGCTGCGGTCTCATCCGCGCACTGGGCTTCGCGCCATCCTGCAGCGCGCTCACATTGATGCCGCCACGCTCAACGAAGGACATATCGGTTTTGCCATCGCGCCACGCCTGAATGCCCTTGGCCGAGTCACAGACGCCAACCCGGCCATTGAGCTGCTGACCACCGCCGACATGGACCGCGCTATGAGCCTGGCCGGCAGCCTGGAAGAAGCCAACGCCCGCCGGCGATTCTTGTCCAACCAGGTCTATGCCGCCGCCATCAAGCAGATCGAAGCCGAACCGCATCTGTTGGACTATGCCGCGCTCGTCTTGCATCATCACGAATGGCACAGCGGTGTCATCGGCATCGTGGCCAGCCGCCTGGTGGAAGAATTCGCTTTGCCCACTGTGCTGCTGTCTGCGCCCGCGGACGAACTGGCGCGAGGCTCGGCGCGGTCGATAGCCGGGCTGGATATCATGGCGGCGCTGCGGCAGACGCAAAACCTGCTGCACACATTCGGCGGGCACAGCATGGCCGCGGGGATGAGCCTGCGCGCGCAAGCCATCAGCGACTTTCGGCGGGCGCTTTCACGAGCGGTGCGCGGACTGGGCGGCGCGCCAAAAGCCCCACCTCTGCCCATCGACGCCTGCCTGGGCCTGCCCGAAATCACAGCCGAGCTGACGGAGGAAATTGAAGGCCTGGCGCCATTTGGGCAAGGCAATCCACCCATGACCCTGCTGACGCGCGGCTTGACATTGGTCAGCCAAAGTGGCTTGGGGCGGCGCGGAGATCATCTGCAACTGACCGTCGCCGACCAAGCCGACAACCGACAACGCGTCATCTGGTGGCGCGGCGCGGGCAAGACGCTGCCCAGCGGAGCCTTCGACTTGGCATATACCCTGCGCAGTAGCCACTATCGAGGGCAGCGCGAAAACCTGGTCGAATGGCTGGACTGGCGCGAAAGTCCGAGAACGATCCCCGAATTGCGATCGGCCGCTCCCAAGCTGCTATACATAGACTATAGATACAGTGCAAATGCCCGAGCCGATCTTGCGCGTGCTCGCGAGCAATATCCCGCCGCGCAAGTCTGGGCAGAAGGCGCGCAAATGCCAGATTGTGTTACGCGCTTGCAGCTTGTGCCCGGCGAGACCTTGATCGTCTGGACAATCCCGGCTTCGCGCGCGATCTGGCAGGCGGCTCTGGACACGGTCAATCCATCGCGGCTGGTTGTATTTGCGGCTCGCCCAGCTTGGGCGCGTCCCAATGCCTTTCTGGCGCGCCTGTATGGCATGGCGAAATATGTGGTCGCCCAGCGAGATGGCGCTGCGGATATGCAAGAGCTGGCGGTGGCGCTGGGAGATCGGGCGCTGGCGGTGCAAGCCGGTTTGCATTTGCTGCGCGCCCAGGGCAGGCTGGAGCATGACGGGGCTGCCGATGGCCTGCTGCGGCTGCGGATGATGCAGACCGGGCCGGATGAAAAGCTCTGCGACAAATGGCGGGCGCGCCTGAACCTGATCTTGCGAGAGACGCGCGCCTACCGCGATTATTGGCGTCTGCATGCGCTGGATGATTTTGTGGCGGTCAAGCCAAATCGTTAATCACCCGCTGCCACGCCATGTTACAATCCGCCGCAAACAAGCCTGGGGAGGCGCCTGATATGTCTTTTGCGCAATCCGTATCCTGGTGGTGTTATGAGCGGCGCGGCATAGACGAAAACGACTTGCTGCGCGAAATCAAAGCGGTCGGATACAGCGCCGTCGAGTTGGCGCCAGTCCACAAATTTTCACTAGTGCGCGATCATGGCTTGCGCATCGCCGCCCATCAGTTGCATGTGCCGCTGGAGCAGGGCATCAGCCACAGAAAATACTGGGACGACATCCAGCGCCAGGCGGACGAGTCGCTGAAGATGGCGCAGGAATGGGATATCCCCTACCTCATCTGTTTCAGCGGCAATCGCGAGGGGCTGGACGACCAGCAAGGGGCGGAAAATGCCATCCGTCATCTCTCGCAGTTGGCGAAGTCGGCCGAAAGCGCCGGCATCACCCTCATCCTGGAGCTGCTCAACAGCAAGGTCGATCATCCCGACTACCAGTGCGACAAGACAGCCTGGGGCTTGCAGGTGGTATCGGCAGTCAATTCGCCGCGCGCGCGCCTGCTATATGACATTTATCACATGCAGGTGATGGAAGGCGACATCATCCAGACCATACGCGACAATCACCAGTGGATCGACTATTACCACACAGCCGGTGTGCCCGGACGCAACGAGATTGATGATTCGCAGGAGCTCTATTATCCCGCCATCTGCCGCGCCATTGCAGAGACGGGCTTTACGGGCTATCTCGGGCAAGAATTTGTGCCGACCGGCGACTGGCGTTCCGCGCTGCGCGAGGCATACCAAATCTGCGCTGTGAAATGAAACCCCTGCAGGCCGTCTGCAGGGGCTAGGTGTATGGTCTCAGCGGCTCAAATCAATACGAGCCACGATGCGGGAAGCGCCGCCAGATGCCAGCCGGCTTCTTCACTTCTTGCAGCAGCGCGATGCCAGCCACGATCACCGCCATGCCTGCCAACATGGTATCGGTAATCTCCTCGTTGAGCGCCACGACGCCGCCCAAGCCCGCCACGATCGGGATGATATACGAAGCCATGACAGCCGCCGTCGCGCCGAATCGCTTGATATTGTAGAAAGACAGCATGAAACCTAAAAATGTGCCCACCAGCGCCGCATAGCCCAGCGCCATCACGCCCGCGCCATCTACTGCGCTCACATCAAAGCCCACCGTCAGCAGCGACAGCGGCAGCGCCACCAGCCCAGTCGTGAACATGCGGATGCTGCCCACATCCCAGGCGTTGTATCCGCGCAGGTTTTTGCGCGCATAAATCACCATCACCGACGTGAAAACCATGCCCACGCCCACCAGCAGGTAACCGACCGGCAGTGTCTGCTCGACATCGGGCAAGCCGTCTTCGCCACTCAATGCCAACAGCAGCGCCCCGCCCAGCGCCAAGCCGACGCCCAATGCCTTGCGTCGCGTCAGCAGCTCGTCGGGCAAGACGAAATGCGCCAGGCAGATCGTCAGCGCCGGGCCAGTCGCCAGCAGCAGCGATGACACGCCGCTGGATTGATATTGCAGGGACGAAATGACGCAATACATGGGCACAGCCGTGCCAAATACCCCCAGCAAGCCCGCCCGCCACCACAATGTTCGGTCGCGCGGCAGTCGCTTGCCCGCCAGAAAATACACGACAAGGCACAGCGCGCTGGCAAAGAGCATGCGCAAAGCGATATAGGTTGACGGGTCGAATTGTCCGACGCTGAAGCGCGAGGCGACCATCGACGAGCCAAAAAAGAAGCCCAGCAGCGCCACAAAGGGCAACGCGGCGATTTTCAAAAGGATTCCTTTGACTGCGCTATTGTGTGTAAGTCGGGCATCTTATCACAGAGATACAGAAAATCCGTATAGAGGCGATTGCCAGGAGTGGTGAATTTGCTGGATACAGGCACCCCCCTCGGTCCCCCCGACAGGTCAGGGGGAGGCAAAGCACACGCGGATTCTGTCCACAGGCTGGAGAGAGATTTAGGGTGGGGAAATGAGGGACATATCAACACCTTCACCACTCCCCGATTGCCCTGATGTGCGCTGGCTCTGTGGCGAAACCGATCAGCCATTAACCTGGAAGAGCTCGACCACTTCGCCGCCAGGACCCTCAAAAAAGGCGATGGTCACTGGCAAATGCCCCAACTGTACATCTTTCAACTCAACTGTCACAGTCATGCCAGCCGCCCGCACCCGTTCCAACGTTGCCGCGATATCGGTGCAGGCCAGCGCGAAGTGAAAGACGATATTGCCCTTCGCGTCTCGAACAGGCTCTTGCCCGGGCAGCGGCTCAAACAGCTCAAGGTGGCTGCCATCGCCGATATCCAGCATGCAGATGCGCCGTCCGCCGCCGTCCCATTCGACCGTCTGGCTCATGCCAAGCACATCGCAATAAAAGGCTTTTGAGGCCGCATAGTCGCGCGTCTGGATGGCGATGTGGTGGCTGCCCAAACCGGGCGCAAGCTGATTCTTCGTTCCCACTGGCATCTGTTTTCTCCCTGTTGATCTTGGCGAAACTTGCACAAAGCGCTTTCGTGTCTAGCCGTCCTCTTCACGCGCATTCCACAAGTCGGCGCGCGCCATAAACACAGCATGGTTGGCTGCCCAGTCTTCATAGCCGATGCGCTGATTGTCGGTCAGCCAGTTGATCTTGTCATTCAGGCAAGCCAGCAAGTCTACCTCGTCGACATCCAGGCTGAAGCCGCCATATTCGACCAGGTCGTCCAGCGCGCTGACCACCAGCGCTCCATCGGAAGTGACGGCGGCTGTGCTGTTGCCGACCTGCCCGCGCGCGACCACATCAATCTGCCCGGCCAGCAAGGCGGTTATGAGTTCGCTTTCTCCTGTGTCGCCGCCCATATAAATTATCTGGGGCATGCTGTCGTCGGGCGGCTCTATGCTGGTTCGCTGCGCCAGACCGGCAGTTTCACGAGCCGGCGTGATGACAAAATCTTCGCTGCCATCGGCGATCACGCTGCCTTGCGGACTATGCACAGTCGCGCCAGCTGCCAGCAGTCCCTCAGCATCGACCAAGCCAGTCAATTCCAGCAGGCGGAACTCGCCCGTCGTGCCCGCCAGCGCCCCCGCACGCACCTGGCTGCTGAGCGAGTCATAGCTGTTAAGACGCTCGGCATCTTCGGCGCGCGCCAGCAGCGACTGCCGAAAAGTTACATGCCCGTCTGTGAAGGCGATCTGCTCTTCGCCATCGGCATCATAACGCCGCGAATCCAGGATGGTGATGCCGCCGCCAACGATATCATAGTCGGGACTGGCCGAGCGCAGCCAAATCTCGTCCCAAAGCGCGATACCCTGACGCGTGAATGACAAACCGGCCTCATCCAGGCTTTCAAGCGCGTTGAGCAAATCGGCTTCGTAGCCCAACTGCGTATCAAAGTCGGGCGAATCAGGGTCGGTATCGGCGCTGTAGCTGACGGGCTCGAAGAAGGCATAAAAGCCCACGCTGAGACTGCGGTCGGCGCAGGGCAGCATGGCATCGTCAGCGGCGCCCGCCGGCAAGCAGAGCAGAACGAGCGAGAGCAGAATCAGCAGCGAGCGAAGCATGTCACCATCTCCTTTGGGATTCGTCCGACTATACCAGTTTGCGCGACAAAGCGATACCTCGCAGCGACGGGGGAGTGGTGAATTATGGATATGCGACTATTGTGAAAGCCGCAAAGGTTTTACCACCGGGTACACCGAGATTGTTTCACAAGATTGCGCTACCTTCATAGTTCACTGATTTCATCACTCCCGCGACGGCTGTGGCTATGGGCCTGGCTGTTGGCGGGCTGGCGGTCGGGCTGCTATTGGGCGCGGTGGTCTGCCTGGCTGTCGTGGCTGCTTTGGATGACAGCCGCAGTATCAGAAGCGCTCGCCGTGGCGCTGTGCCAGAGCAAGTCTTTCAGCTGGGCATCGATCACGAATACATCATCGAGCGCCTGGACGAGATGCAGCGCGACATCGACACGATCAAACAGGCCAGCGCCGGCGACACAATCACGCTGGCCGAATACTGGGGCGAGCCGCGACACGATGACTGAGCGCCAGAAAGAAACAGCGCGCTAGTTTGCTACTTGTATGTTCTGCTCGTTTCCTGGCCAGTGTGCGTTATCTCTGTTCGGGTGCCGGACGAGTGGTCAAATCTGACAACCGAGCCGTCCGGTAAGGTGACGATGGTGGAGTTTGTCCCAGTGATGGCGGTTATTGTTGTCCCGTCAGGGTAATGGGTTGTTATCGCGGAATGTTCGAAAAATGGCGTCTGGGTTGTTGGGAGCGGTTCGTTATTTCCTGATCTCGTCCCTCGTGGCGGGTGGTCAACTGTCCTCGTTGTTGTTGAGACCGTTTTACTAACGTCATCAAGAGTACTGGCAAGCCAGCCCAGATTGTTTCGTGTCCATGTCGTGCCATGGCGATATACATACCATCCCGCTTGCCAGTCGAGATCGTTGACGCATATGCCAGCCCATCCTCCGTCAGCCGTGTTGAGGAGGCACATGTTGTCGATGTCGTCGGCATTGGACAGGGAAGCCGCGAAGGGCATCAACAGACAGATCACAAGCAAGGCGCGCAACTTCATGATGATTTCCTTTTCAGTTTCGATTGACGAGAATGCTGTTTTGAATGCGCAGCGGGCAACTGGAGTGAATGTGGTTGAATAAGCCATCGTTTCCGGTTGCGGAGTTGTTGCGCGATATTACAGGGGGGGGGGGGGGGGGGGGGGGGTGCGCTTGCCAGCGTTCATCTTTGGATACGCCATTCTTGCCTGGAAGATGCCATGTGGGCAAGCGCTTGTCTTGGAACGCATAGATAAAATACCTATCTTATCGCATATTTTTCCATGATAGTGCCATTTTCTAACTTGTCAAGCATTTGCTAGAAAGAGGTTGTCTAGTTTCGTGTATGTGGGGCCGTTCCCCATCCTCCGACATGCGTAGAAATCCGCGCGCGCATTGCCTCCCTCCGACTTTTTGGGCGGACTGAGGGGGGCTTAATCCAGTAACTTCGACACTCCCGCGCGGGGGACGAATCCTGCCCCATCCGCTACAATAGACACTGCGCTCTCTGTACTTGGCAACCATGTCGAATGTCCGCACACTGCAGGAATACAAGGCTTTGGTGGCGCGGTATGTGCCGAAGCTTCCGCTGGATCGCGCGCGGCTGATCCAAGGCGTCGGGCAATTCAACCAGGTGCTCTGCCTGGACGAACGCTGGATCCTGCGCTTCCCCAAGAGCGCTGCCGCTGCTGTCGGCCTGACGCGCGAGCTGGCGCTGCTGCCGCGCCTGGATGGTCGCCTGCCCTTGCCCATCCCAAAACCGCGATTTTCTGCCTGTGACCCGAAAAGCGGACAGTTGCTTTTCATGGGATATGCCATGCTGCCCGGCGCTCCGCTGCTGCGCGACCGATTCGATTCTTTGCGTGGCGACACGCAGATCGTCGAGCAAATCGCGATAGACCTGGCCGGCTTTTTGCGCGACTTGCATGCCATTCCGCCCGGCGACTTGGCGCTGCCGTCAGTAGTGGAAAGTCCCCGCGAGGAATGGGCGCGCTTTTATGCAGCGATTCGGGCGCAGCTATTTCCGTTCATGCGCTGTGATGCGCGATCCGCCACCGGTCGCAGTTTTGATAAAGCGCTTGCGGACAAGAGCTTGTGGCGCGGCGAGCCTTGCGTTGTTCACGGCGATTTTGGCACGGGCAATATCTTGTTTCATGTCGGGCTCATCAGTGGCATTATCGACTGGGGATTCTGCGGTCTGGGCGATCCAGCGCAAGATCTGGGCGCGCTGCTGGCCAGCTATGGCGAGGCATTCGTGGCGCGCGTCTGTCGGCATTTCCCTGCGCTGGGCAAAGGTCTGGCGCGGGCGCGTTTCTATCGCCGACACTATGCGCTGCTGCAAGCGCTTTTTGCCTTGCGCGATGGCGACCAGGCCGAATTTGACGATGGCATCGCCGCTTATCGCTAGGGCGCAATTATGATATACTTCGCTAGTAGAATCGTTTCGCGTAACCAGCGGTAAGAATATGGCGGAAATCAGCCTACGCGCCTATCAGGACAAACTGGATGGTTTGGCGCGCGCCAGCCGATTCGACGAAGTTATCGCCCATGCCCGCCACATCCTCGCGGCACAGCCAAAGAATCTGCGCGCTCATCAGCAGCTAGGCAGCGCCTTGGCCGGCGCAGGGCAATGGCAGCCGGCGGCCGATGTCTTGCGGCGGGCGCTGGGGGTGCAGCCGGGCGATTTCCAGACGCATTTGCAGCTGGCGCAGGTTTATGAACAGCTGGGCAGCAGCGACCGAGCCATCTGGCATGCCGAGCGCGCCTACGACCAAAAACCCCAGGACCCCGCTGCCGCCGATATGATCCGCTCGCTATATCGTGAACAGCGCGGGCAGCAGGTCGAACGGCTGCAGCTGACAGTCAGCGCCCTGGCACAGCAGCAGATCCGCGGTAACCTGCTGGACGAAGCGGTCGCCACACTGGACGAAGCCCTGAGCGAGCAGCCAAAGCGCATTGATTTGCAACTGCTGCGGGCGCGCGCCTTGTGGCTGAATGGCCAGCGCATGGATGCTGCCGAAGCTGCCGCCGACATCCTCGAACAGCTGCCCAATGCTATCGACGCCAACCGCATTCTCACCGAGCTGTGGCTGGCCGAACAACGCCCATCGGATGCCGCGCCATTCTTGCAGCGTATAGAAGAGCTTGACCCCTACCTTGCGCAACAGCTGGCAACTGGCGAGCGCGCGCCAGACGGACTGGTCATGCTGGAAGAATTGCCCCCCAGCCAAGTCATAGAAGCCGACCTGGGACCTCTCTTTGTGGGCGCAGCCGGCGGCGACAGGGACGACAGCTTGTCCGAAACGCAGATGGACGAACTTTTTAAGGAATTGGTGATCGGCGAGTCGGTTGCGACAGTCCGCGATCTTCCGCCACAAACGCCGCCCACGGATGAACCCGACGATCTGGATGACATGCTCTCACAGCTGGATGTGGATCGGGCGGCGGACGAAAACTTGGACGACGAGCTGGCCGACTTGCTGGCGGAACTGGACACCACGGACGAGGGCGGCAACTGGATGGCGGAAATCCAGCACAGCTCGGACGCTGACGAAGACGAGGCGCTGGACTATGTAGAAGGTTTTGACCGCGAGTGGGTGGCGCCGCCCGAAGCGGACGATTCGTCTGGCGCGCCCTGGCTGTCGGCGGCCATGCGCGAGGTGATCGACCAAAACGAAGATGGCGCATTTGACCTCTTTGGCGATGACGAAGGTTTGCAGAGCCTGCTGCAAAATGCTGGCGATACCCAGCCTATCGATGCTGCCAGCATTGAAGATTGGCTGGATGCCGACGAAGAAATCATCAACCAAGAATCAGAAGAAGCGCCACTGGAACTGGACGAAGAAATCCTGATGTCGCCGCCAGCCGATTCCTGGCTGGAGACAGATGGGACCGACGCCGAACTATCGGAGGACCCCAACCAAGTCAATGCCGACTTGATCGACAGTTGGACTTCCGAGCTGGGCGAAGACGATGAAGACGATCCGTATGTCGACTGGCTGAGCGATGACTTGCTGGCTGAATCAGCAACTGGCAGCCCCGATACCGATGCCCATGACGATGAAGCCGCGACAGAACGCGCGCGCGCCTGGGGCTTGGACGACCCGCATCAGCTGGCCGACTTCGTCGAGACGCAGAGCAAATCCGATGCTAGCGACGAGCTGTTGAATGTGGCGCTGCCAGGCTTGGACCGCAAAGACGATGCCCAGCCAGATGACCCTGATGAATTCGCCAGCCCATCCATACGCGGCGATGAGTTTGGCTGGCTCAGCGAGATCGTCGACGAAGAAACGGGCAGTATGCCAGCTGTCGAAGCGAGCGGAGACGATAGCGCGCTCTACTTCCGCTTCAGTCAGCCGCCCGCCTGGATGAAGGTCTTGCGCGATGAAGTGGCTGGGG
>Ga0209543_1002830_pt1 | contig 11768 bp, 8 predicted proteins | sample MesohylFT_FD_187296 | JGI IMG/M metagenome (GOLD analysis project Ga0209543, IMG submission 187296) | Host-associated microbial community of the marine sponge Aplysina aerophoba from Gulf of Piran - sponge mesohyl, lysed by freeze-thaw... | ecosystem: Host-associated > Porifera > Sponge >...
CCGCCGGGACCGCCCGCCGGTGGCGACTCTCCTACTTCGAAGCGGCGAGCGCGGCTTCGGCTTCTTCACGGCGATGGCCGGCGAGGATGTTCGTCAGGCCGTAGTTGCCCTCGTGGCAGGCGTACTCGAAGATTGGACCCTCGATGCGCCGCATCGGGATCGACGCCGTCCACTCGGCCGTGAACGTGGCCGGATCGTCGACCGTGACGCGATAGTCCATCGTGTCGGCGCCGATCCGCGTGAAGCGCTCGATCACGCGGCCCTGCTCGCTGGTTCCGAAGACCGCCACGCCGCGCTGGTCGAGGTGCGGCAGGTTGGTCGTCTCGACGACGAGGGTGTCGCCCTCCCAGCGGCCGCGCGAGTCGCCCAGCCACTGCCTGATGTCGCCGTCGACGTGGTCGCGCCCGTCCATCGGGATGATCCGTGCGTCGTGGATCATCTCCACGAGGATGACCACGTAGCCCGGCGTCTGCAGGATCTGGTAGTTGTGGTTGTAGAAGCCGGGCATCATCGCGCCGGGCAGCCCGCGCGACACGCACCGCTCGTACGGTCCGCGGTCCCACCAGGTGTCGGCGGGGCTGTTGCGCCGCGCCTCCGCCACGACCTCCGCCATCCGCGCCGCCACCGAGGTCAGCGGCGGGAGTCGGCCGTCCGGGGGATCCACCAGCAGGGAGGTGCGGCCGCCGGCCAGCAGGTCGCTCGACTCGAACCAGATGCTCGCCGCGTATCCGGTGTGCGGCTGCGCCTCGCGCTCCGCGCGCTGCTCGGCGAGCTCGGCCGAGAACTGGGCCGACTCCTCGGCCGTCAACTGCTCGCGGCCGGCGAAGTCGGCCGGCCGTTCGAGCCGCGTCGCCGTCACGTTGTTCCAGATGCCCTGGAGGTCGGGGTCGCCCCACGCGGTCCGTTGCAGCGTCCAGTCCGCGCCCGAGGCGTCCGACTCGGGCAGCGCGGTCACGAAACCGGGGGCAGGCGACACGCCCGGCGCCTGCGACTGCGCCGCCGCGAGAGCGGGAGCCAGCGCCGTCGCGGCCGCGAGCGCCAGCACGGCAACGAGGGATCGATTCTGCATCTGAGGTCTCTCCATCTGCGCCCGCAACCGGTCGGCCGGCGCGGGCAGGCCACGAACGGGCAGTCCCGCTGCCCAACACCGGGCGCGTCCGCCGCGACGCGTGGCCGCCGGCGGGCGCCCGGACCTTCGAGCCCAGCCTACCACCATCGGCGATGCGTCCGGAACACTCTGCGCGTGCCCCGCGTCCCGCGGCCGGGTGCGCGCCGCGCTCCGCAAGCGGCAGGGGCGCGCGACTATAATCAACCGGCATCCTCGAACGACGCCGGTCCGCTCGGACCGGCCACGGCTTCAACGAACGGAACGGACAGGTGAGCCCAATGTACTGCTGGATCCGTCGACTGGCCATCGCCGGCCTGCTGCTGGCGGTGGCGGTCCAGACGTCGCTCGCGCAAGGCCTCCCCAAGGCTTCGCCCGAAGACGTCGGCATGTCGGGAGAACGCCTGGAGCGCCTCACGGAAGCGCTCCAGGGCTACGTGGAAGACGGCCGGCTGGCGGGCGCGGTCACGCTGGTGGCGCGCCGCGGCAAGGTGGTCTACGCCGAGGGCGTCGGCTTTCGCGACCGCGAGGCGAACGCCCCGATGAGCGACGACGTCATCTTCCGCATCGCGTCGCAGACGAAGGCGCCGATCAGCGTCGGCGTCCTGATGCTGCAGGAGGACGGACTCCTGCAGATCGGCGACCCGGTCGGCAAGCACCTCCCGGAGTACCTGGAGACGACCGTCGCCGAGCCGGACGGCAACGGCGGTTACCGCGTCGTCCCGGCCGAACGCCCCATCACCATTCGCGACCTGCTGACGCACACCGCCGGCATCAGCTACGGCGTGGGGCCGGCGAGCGAGGCGTGGGAGGACGCCGGCATCGTCGGCTGGTACTTCGGCCATCGCGACGAGCCGATCGGCGAGACGATGGAGCGCCTGGCCGCCCTGCCGTTCGACGCGCAGCCGGGGGCGGCGTTCGTCTACGGCTACAACACCGACATCCTCGGCGCCCTCATCGAGAAGGTCAGCGGACAGCCGCTCGACGCGTTCATGCGCGAGCGCATCCTGGACCCGCTCGGCATGGTCGACACGCACTTCTACCTCCCGCCCGCCAAGGCGTCGCGGCTCGCCGCGGTCTACTCGGCGACGGCCGGCGGCATCGAGCGCGCGCCGGACGCCGGGCACGAGACGGCTCGCGACCCGTTCGGGGCGGCGATCGGCCAGGGCGCCTACGTCGAGGGCCCGCGGGCGAGCTTCTCCGGCGGGGCCGGCTTCGTCTCGACCGCCGCCGACTACTCGCGGTTCCTCCAGGCGATGGCCAACGGCGGCGAGCTCGACGGCGCGCGCATGCTGAGCCCCGAGACCGTGGAGCTGATGACGACCGACCATCTCGGGGGCCTCCCGTTTCCGTTCGGCGTCGGGCAGGGGTTCGGCCTCGGCTTCTTCGTGGTGCAGGATCCCGCCGCGGGCGGGCTGCCGGCGTCCGCCGGCGAGTACGGCTGGTACGGCGCCTACCATTCGGCCTACTGGGTGGACCCCGAGGAGGAGCTCATCGTCGTCCACCTGACCCAGTTGATACCGGCCGGCGACATCGACGACCAGGCCCGGGTGCGGCAGCTCGTCCACGAGGCCATCGTCGACTGACGTCGGGCGAGCGGCGGCGTGCGCAAGCGGCGCGAACTGCGGGTGGTCCGGCCCGTCCGAACCGGCCCCCGTCCTTTGAGGGAAGCGCGTGGTGGAGGACGGATCATGATTATCGACAGACGGACGTTTCTCGGCACCTCGGCAATGACGGCCCTGGCGGCCGCGCTCCGGCCGCTGCCCGGGTGGGCGCAGCAGGGCGAGCTCGTCACCTCGTTCGAGGACCTGCGCCGCGGCGTGGGGATCTTCAACGGGCAGGGCGGGACGATCGGCTGGCTGATCAACGGCGACGGCATCGTCGTCGTCGACAGCCAGAACGCGGCGGCGGCGCAGGCCTGCATCGAAGGCATCCGCGAGCGCTCCGACCGCGTCATCGACCTGCTGATCAACACCCACCACCACGGCGACCACACGGGTGGCAACGCGACCTTCCGGCCGGTCGTCGGCTCGATCGTGGCCCACGCGAACAGCGCCGACTGGCAGCGGCAGACGACCGAGCAGACCGGAAGCGTCGACCCCTTCCCCGACGTCACCTTCACCGACGTCTGGGAGACGACCGTCGGCGACGAGACGATCGTGGCGCGCCACCACGGCGCCGGGCACACGAGCGGCGACGCCGTGCTGACGTTCCAGCAGGCCAACGTCGTGCACATGGGCGACCTGATGTTCAACCGCCTGCACCCGTTCGTGGATCGGTCTTCAGGGGCGCGAATCGGGAGCTGGATCACGACGCTGGAGCAGGTGGTCGCCGCGCACGACGCCGACACCATCTACGTCTTCGGGCACGGCAGCCCGGCCGCCGGCGTGACCGGGACCGCGGCGGACCTCACCCACCTCCGGGACTACTTCAGCGCCGCGCTCGAGCTGACGCGCCGCGAGATGGCGGCGGGACGCTCGCGCGACGAGATCACGGCGACCGAGTCGCTCGAAGGCTTCGACGACTACATCTCGCCGTTCGCGCTGCTGAGCCTCGCCGGCGTGCTCGGCGTGGCCTACGACGAGCTGAGCGCCGACTGAGAATCCGCCGCCCGGGGCCGGACGCCCGTCCGCCCCGGGCCTTCTTCTTTCCGGCCCGTGCGACCGCGCCGCCCGGCGCTCCGCGAAGCCGTGCACGACGCCCGGCGCGACACACCGCCCGCAACAGCCGGCGGCGCCCGCCTCCGGGTCCGGCGCCCACGGGGAAGTGGCACGCGACGTGCTAGAGCACGCATCGACGGTGTTGCACCGTGATACGGTTTGCACGGTCGCACCCTTCGAGGACGATCAGCATGTCGCTCGTCAACCGGGAGCTGCAGGACGTCTGGCGGTCGTTGCGGGCGAGCGGCGTGGAGCGCCGCTTCGGGCTGTACGACGTTCGGATTCGAAACCTGCGCGGCATCCGCGACCTCCGCATCACCTTCGACTACCCGGTCTCCGTGCTCGCGGGGCCGAACGGCTGCGGCAAGTCGACGGTCCTCTTCGCGTGCGCCTGCGCCTACCGGGTCCCGGGCCGGGGACCGTGGGAGTTCGCGCCGGCGACGCTCTTCCCGCACTTCGCCGGCGGGGAATCGACGGTCTTCACCGACCCGGTCGACCCCACGGAGCTCGAGTTCTACTACCTGCACGACGCCGAGCGCCTGTCCATGCTTTGGCGCCGCAACAAGTCGTGGACGCGGAGCTTCATGGGACGGCGGGGCGGCCGGCAGCCGCAGCGGCCGCTCTACCTCCGGCGCTTCTCGGGTCACGTCCACTCGAAGGCGGAACAACGCGGGAGACGCGCGGAGGCGGCGGTGGAGGTGACCGACCTTCCTCCGGAGCTCCTCATCTTCGCCCACCGCATCCTGCCCCTCCGCTACCGCCGGTTGTCGCTCTTCCGCATGCGCACCCGCGACCTGCTGTTCGCCGCCGTCGAGGGGCCGGGCGACGTCAGCTACTCCGAGTTCCACATGTCGTCCGGCGAGCGCACGATCCTCCGCATGTCGAAGGACCTCTCCGAGCTCGAGGACGCGCTCGTCCTGATCGACGAGGTGGAGACCGGCCTCCACCCGCACACCCAGCAGCAGGTGATGCTGGAGCTCCAGCGTCTCGCGCTCCGGCAGCGCCTGCAGGTCATCGTGGCGTCGCACAGCGCCGTCGTGCTGAACAGCGTGCCGCCGGATGCCCGCATCGTGCTCGACCGCGAGCGCTGGCCGGGCGACGTCCGCCGCCTGCCCGCGTATCGGGACGTCGTGCAGCGGTCGCTCTACGGGCAGTCGATCGACCGCCTGTCCATCCTGTGCCAGGACGACGTCGCCGAGGGACTCATCGTCGGCGTGCTCGACGCGCTGGGCGCCAGGCTGGGGCTGCGCCCCGACGACTTCGACATCGGCCGCAACGCAGGCCCCGGCGACCTGCCTGCCCAGGTTCGCACGCTCGGGCAAGGCGGCAAGCTGAGCGAGTTCGTGTTCGTGCTCGACGGAGGCTCCCGCGACCAGGAGGCGCGGCTGGCGGGTGTCGCGGAGGAGTTCGGGCGGCGCGTTCGCCCCCTGTTCCTGCCCGGCGGCGGGCCGCCCGAAGCCTGGGTGTGGCAGATGCTTTCGCGAGACACGCCCTCCTACGCCAGCGCCTTCGGCCTCGCCGCGGACGATCTGCAGGCCCTGATGCGCAACCTGGAAGACCTGCTCGACGGCGCCCCGCGGCAGCGGCCCGGCTCGAAGGCCGCGCTCGCCGCCCTCGCCGACGAGCTCAACCGCACGGAGCAGCAGGTGGCGCGCGTCGTCGGCAAGCTGGAGGCGCACGGGGGGCGGCACGACATCGCGGTCTTCCGCACCGCGCTCGAAGACGCGATCGGCGCATGGCGGAAGCACGTGCAGTGATCGCGCCCGCGCGGTCGCCTACAATGCGAGCTGCGTAGCGCCGCGACCCGTCGCGCCGGCCGGCGGCCCGTGCGGGCGGATCCGCGCGCGCGCGGCGCGAGCCGAATCCCCGATGCTGACCCGTCTGCGACTCAAGGCCTTCAAGTCCTGGGCCGACACCGGCAACGTCGCCCTCAAGCCGCTGACCGCCTTCTTCGGTCCGCACGGCGCCGGCAAGACCAACCTGCTCCAGGCGCCGCTGCTGCTGAAGCAGACCGCGGAATCGTCGAACCGCGGAATCGTGTTCGATTTCGGCGACGGCGAGACGCCGGCCGATCTGGGCGACTTCCGCAGCGTCATCCACCGCCACCGCGAGGACTCGCGCCTGGCGATCGCCCTCGACTGGAACGTGCCGACGCCACTGCGGCTCGCCAACCCGGACGACGGCGGCCCGCCCCTGGCCGAAGATACGCAGCTCGGGTTCACGGTGGTCGCCCGCCAGTCCCCGCCCTCCGGGTTCCGGAGCGACGCCGCGGGGCGCAGGGCCGCCGTGCGGCGCACGATCCTGCAGGAGATGGGCCACCGGGTGGGCCGGACCTCCTTCGGAATGCGGCGCCGGAACGCCCGCGGCGAGTACGACCTCCTCGTCGAGGGGACGGAGTTCCAGTTCGTCAGCCGCATGGGACGCAGCATGTGGCCGCTGCCGGCGCCGAACAAGTGCTACGGGTTCCCGGGGCACGCGCGCCTCCACTACCAGAACGCCGGGTTCCTGACCGGGCTCGAGTCGGCCTTCGAGGAACGGCTGCAGCATCTCCACCACCTCGGCCCCTGGCGGGCCGCGCTCCGGCGACGCTACCAGTGGGCCGGCGAGCAGCCGGCCGACGTGGGGCGGGCGGGCGAGTCGGCGGTGGGGGCCCTGCTCGCCTCGCGGGAACGGGGCGAGACGGTCGGGCGCGGCCGGACCGGCCGGCGGCTGACGCTCGAGGAGTATGTCGCGCAGTGGCTGCGGGACCTCGACATCGCCTATCACTTCCGGCTCGCCTCGCTGCCCGAGGACAGTCAGATGTTCGAGGTGCGCGTGGCGACGTCCGCGGACTCCCCCGAGGTGCTCGCCACGGACGCCGGGGCCGGGCTGGCCCAGGTGCTCCCCCTCCTCGCCCTCTGCTTCCGGGCGCCGGCCGGGTCGACGGTCATCCTGGAGCAGCCGGAGCTGGGCCTGCACCCGATGGCGCGCTCCGTGCTGGCCGACGTGCTGGTCGACGCCTGCCAGAAGCGCGGGGTGCAGATCCTGCTGGAGAGCCACAGCCAGCGCCTGCTGCGCCGTCTCCAGCGCCGGCTGGCCGACAAGACGGTGGCGGAGGACGACGTGGCGCTCTTCCACTGCGCGGCGACCGACAGCCACTCCGCCCTGACGCCGCTCGAGCTCGACCGCTTCGGCAACATCCGGAACGCGCCCGAGGGCTTCTTCGGCGACGAGTTCGGGGAGATCGCGGCCCTGAGCCTGGCCGGCGTGCAGCGCCGCCGGGAGCCTGGCGAGTGACGCGCCGCGCGGCGCGGACTGCCGACCTGGAGGCCGACGCGCCGGACCTTGCCGGCGGCCTTCGAGCGGCGGCGCGACGCGTGGCACCGAGGATCTCCTGCGCCCTCGCGGCGCTGGCCACGGTGGCGGGACTTCCGGCGCCGGGCGCGGCCGCGGGCCAGGCCGGGTTGCACGATCCGCCCGGGCGGCTCTTCGGCCCGCCGCCGCCCGTCCCGCCCGCCGTCGTCAACCGGGCGCCCGACGGCGGCGTCACCGCCCGCGCCGTGCGCGTCGACGAGCCGCTCAGCATCGACGGCCGGCTCGACGAGCCGGTCTACGGGCGCGTGCCGGCGATGTCCGACTTCGTCCAGAACGACCCGGTGGAGGGAGCACCGGCCTCGGAGAAGACCGAGCTCTGGATTCTCTTCGACCGCGACAACGTCTACGTCGTCGCCCGCTGCTGGGAGAGCCGGCCCGACCTCGTCATGGCGAGCGAGATGCGGCGCGACAACACGCGCATCGTCCGCGACGACAACTTCGCGTGGTCGTTCGACACGTTCTACGACCGGCGCAATGCCGTCCTGTTCGAGGTGTCGGCGGTCGGCGGGCGGATCGACGCCCAGGTGACGAACGAGCAGCAGATCAGCATCGACTGGAACCCGGTGTGGGACGTCGCGGTGGAGCGCTTCGACGGCGGCTGGACGATGGAGGCGGCCCTGCCCTTCAAGTCGCTGCGCTACCGCGGGGCGGGCCCGCAGGTCTGGGGCGTGCAGGCCCGGCGGGTCAACCGCTGGCGGAACGAGTCCTCCTACCTGACGCCGCTGACCGCGGCCCAGGGCCTGCGGGGCCACTTCCGGGCGTCGCTGGCGGCGACGCTGGTCGGTATCGACGCGCCGCCCGCGTCGCGGCTCTTCGAGGCCAAGCCCTACGTCATCGGCGACCTGACGACCAGCACCGTGACGGCGGAGCCGTTCGCGAACGAGATCGGGGCCGCGGGCGGGCTCGACGTCAAGCTCGGCGTGACGCAGGGGGTGACGGCCGACTTCACCGTCAACCCCGACTTCGCGCAGGTGGAGGTCGACGAGCAGCAGATCAACCTGACGCGCTTCAACCTGTTCTTCCCCGAGAAACGCGAGTTCTTCCTGGAGAACCAGGGCATCTTCGGCTTCGGCGGCGTCGCCACCGCCGGGCGCTTCGCCGGCGTCAGCGACACCCCGGTCCTCTTCTACAGCCGCCGCATCGGCCTGACCCAGAACTTCCGGTCGGTCCCGTTGCGGGCCGGCGGCCGGGTGACGGGGCGCGCCGGCGCGTTCACCTTCGGCGCCCTGAACATCCGGGCCGGCGACGCGCCGCAGGCTCCGGCCGGACCGGACGGGGACGCGGGCGCCCGCGCCACGAGCTTCACCGTGCTGCGCGCGCGGCGCGACCTGCTGCGGCGCAGCAGCATCGGCGCCATGTTCACGGAGCGCTCGGTCAGCGTCGACGGCCGCGGCGAGAACACGGCGTACGGCGTCGACGGGGCCTTCGGGTTCTTCGACGACCTGACCCTCAACACGCACTGGGCGCAGACGCACAGCGAGGGGCGGACGGGCAACGACACGAGCTACCGGGGACACCTCGACTACGCCGGCGACCGCTACGGCGTGCAGCTCGAGCACCTGCTCGTCGGGGACGCCTTCAACCCCGAGGTGGGCTTCGTGCGCCGCCGCGACATGCGCCGCAGCTTCGCGGAGTTCCGCTTCAGCCCGCGGCCACGGGCGATCGACTGGGTGCGCCGCTTCGTCGGGACCGGCTCGTTCGCCTACGTCGAGAACCTGGCCGGGCAGGTCGAGACGCGCGAGACGCTCGCGTCGTTCGCCCTCGAGCTCGACAACAGCGACGTGTTCACGGTGGGCGGCCTGCGGTCGTACGAGTTCCTGCCCCGGCCGTTCCCGATCGCGCGGGACGTGACGCTGCCGGTCGGCGGCTACGACTTCGCCAGCGTCAACGCCAGCTACGACTTCGGGCAGCAGCGGCCCTGGTCGGCGAACGTCCTCGCCGAGCACGGGACGTTCTTCAGCGGGCACAAGACGGGACTGACGATCACACGCGGAAGGGCTAGCGTCACCAATCAGCTCTCCGTGGAGCCGATGTGGTCGATCAACTGGATCGACCTCGCGGAGGGAGCCTTCACCACCAATCTCGTCGGCACCCGCGTGACCTACACGATGACGCCGCTCATGTTCACGAGCGCGCTCGTGCAGTACAACTCGAGCATCGACGGCGTGTCGGCCAACGTCCGCTTCCGCTGGGAGTACCAGCCGGGCAGCGAGCTCTTCGTGGTCTACAACGAGGACCGCGACACGACGACCCGCCGCTTTCCGGGCCTCCGGAACCGGGCCTTCGTGGTCAAGTTCAATCGTCTCTTCCGTTTCTGAGGGGACCGTCGGCCGGCGCCGGGTCGGCCGGCGCACCGCCGTCCGACTCCCGCGGCCCGATCACCCCGGCCGCGATCAGCGCGTCGATGTCGATGCGGCGGTCGCCGTCGCGGTCGCCGATGCCCCAGGCCCGAAGCGTCTCGCGCGGGTCCGGCCCGGCCGGCGCGGGGTCGCTCCGGATCCGGCTCGGCGTGCGGCTGAAGCGGGGAGCGGCGTTCGGCTGCCAGCGCCCGGCGCGACGCACGAACGTATCGCGCGCGCGGTTGTGGGGGTGGCGCGGCGCTTCGTCCAGGTCGAGGACGGGGGCCACGCACGCGTCGCTCCCCTCGAACACGGTCATCCATTCGTCGCGCGTGCGGGAGCGGAAGGCGGCGGCGAGCGCCGCCTTGTGCGCCGGCCAGTCCTCCCGCGGCGCCTGGGGCAACGCGTCGGGGTCGAGATCGAGCCGCCGGAGGAGCTCCGCGTAGAACTTCGGCTCGATGGGGGCGACGGCGAGATGGCGGCCGTCGCGCGTCTCGTAGACGTCGTAGTAGTGGGCGCCGCCGTCGAGCACGTTCGTTCCCCGCCGATCGTTCGCGAGCCCGGCCGCGCGCAGGGCGTAGGCCGCGGTCATCAGGGACGCGGCCCCGTCGACCATCGCGGCGTCGACCACCTGCCCGCGCCCGGACTGCCGCGCCTCGACGAGCGCCGCCAGGACCCCTACGGCCAGGTACAGCGCGCCGCCGCCGAAGTCCCCCACGAGGTTCAGCGGCGGCGCCGGCGGCTGCCCCGCACGGCCGATCGCGTGCAGGGCGCCGGTCAGGGCGATGTAGTTCAGGTCGTGCCCCGCCGAGCCGGCGAGGGGGCCGCTCTGCCCCCAGCCGGTGACGCGGCCGTAGACGAGGCGCCGGTTGCGGCGCGCGCACGCATCCGGTCCGAGACCCAGGCGCTCCATCACCCCCGGACGGAACCCTTCAATGAGCGCCTCCGCCCGCTCGGCCAACGCCAGCACCAGCTCGACGCCCTCCGGCCGCCGGAGGTCGACCGCCACCGCCGGCCGGCTCCGGTGCAGCAGATCGTCCTCGGGAGCGAGGTCGAAGCCGAGGCCGGACGGCCTCACGCGCTCGATGCGCAGCACGGTAGCGCCCAGCTCCGCGAGCAGCATGCCGCACATCGGGCACGGCCCGAGGCCGGCCAGCTCGATCACCGTGACGCCGTCGAGCGGTCCCCGAGGTTCCATGTGGTTGTCGGGCGTCGCGCGTCAACGGATCGCGCCACCGGCGGCGGTGCACCCGGAACCGCGCGGAGGGTCGAGCGCCCTCGGGTCCGGCATCGTCGCGCCGCGCCGGGGCGCGGAGCGCGGCGCCATGGAGGCCTCGTCAGTGCGTCAGGCCGTACATCCAGTAGTTGATTCCGAGCTCGAAGCCGTTGTTCATCGGCTCGATCGGGAAGAATCCGGTCCCGCCCGACTGCCAGTACTCGGCGAGGTTGGTGTTGTAGTTGGCGATCGACATCAGGCGGCCGGTCGGGTCGTTGTTCTCGAAAAGGCCGAAGAACTCGGGCGTCAGCCCGGCGAGGTGGTGGTTGTAGGGGTTGGGAAGGTCGATCTGCTCGACGAGGAAGAACGAGTCGAATATGCGGTGCGTCGGGTCGAGCCGCAGCCAGCGCCCGTCGGGCAGCACGCGGCGCACCTGGGCCTCGAAGTTCTCCCACTGCCGCCCCTCGAAGTCGTTGAAGATGACGAAGCCGCCTTTCAGCAGGTACTCGCGCAGCCGCCCCGCTTCCTCGTCCGTCATGGTCCAGAAGCCCGGCTCCTGCATCAGGGCGATCGGGTGCTGGAAGAGGGCCGGATCGTCGAGCGTCAGGATCAGGCTGCCGTCGACCTTCGCGTCGACCGTCGTGAAGTCGCGCAGCAGCCCCATGAGGAATTGCTCGGCCCGCGGGAACTCGTGCAGCCACATGTTGACGCCGCGGCCGTAGGTCTGGGCCCCGAGCGTCCCCTGCGTCCAGCGCAGGCGCACGAAGGTGACCTCGGCGTCGTAAGGCTGCGCAATCCGGCCCCAGTTCCCGAGACCGCGGAACAGCGACTGGGCCGATACGACGGTGACGCCCGCCAGAGCGAGGGCGACGGTGACGGCGGCCGCCCGCCGCGCGCCCCACCTTCGTCCATCGCGAACGGACCGGCACGACCTCCGGACCCAACCGACCGTTCGACGCACGTCCCCTCCTCGCCCCGGCGCCGCCGCGGGCGGTCGGCTCCGGCGGCCGCCACAGTTCATCGATTCTACCCGCCCCGGGCCCCGGCGGGATGGGAGGGTGTTCGATCCCCAGACCCGCCCGCCACGCCCACTC
>Ga0209543_1002831_pt1 | contig 11766 bp, 9 predicted proteins | sample MesohylFT_FD_187296 | JGI IMG/M metagenome (GOLD analysis project Ga0209543, IMG submission 187296) | Host-associated microbial community of the marine sponge Aplysina aerophoba from Gulf of Piran - sponge mesohyl, lysed by freeze-thaw... | ecosystem: Host-associated > Porifera > Sponge >...
TGCCAGCCGCCGAATGCGGACGGGCGGCCGCTCAGTCCGCCCCACCCTCGCTCACGCCACTCGCCCGAACCGCCTAACAGGCCTAACCGAGCGTCTCCGCGACAGCCCAAGTCCGACAGACTGCTAGCTCCGCCCGTAGAACAACCGGGCCACCGGACCGCGGCCGGCTAGCTCCGCTTCGGTGTAGCCGGTCGCGGTCTTCGGATCCCGCCACCTTCCCGCCTGCATCAACTCCGCCGTTGACGCCCCGGCCCTGACCAGGGACTGAGCCGAGCCGACCCGGAGCGAGTGCCCCGAGACGCGCCCCGAGACGCCCGCGGCCGCGGCCCGCCTGACCACGGCCCGCCGCACCGTCCGCGCCGAGCACCGGAACAGCGGCCCGTCATCGACGCCGGCAGCCTTGCGCCAAGCCTCCACCGCCTTCACCGTCGCCGGCCCGACGTAGAGCACGGCCCCGCGCCCGTCCTGGTCCGTCTTCGAGCGCCGCACGGCCAGCCGCCCGGAGCCGGCCGCCCGCCGTTCCAGATCGCCCACCCGGACCGCCGCAAGCTCCGAGACCCGGAGCAGGCAGTCAGAGCCAAGCCGCAGGATCGCCGCGTCCCGCAGGCCGCGCCGCGAGCCGTCCCGAGCCGCCAGCGCCTTCGCTCCCTTGGCCGACAATCGATAACTGTCGGACACCAAGCGGTCCGAGCTAGCCGCGCCCCTTCGAACCGTTGTCCGCAGTTCTTGCCCGTAGCCAGGCACGCCTGACATGACGCCGTCTCCGGGGAAGCCAACGCCACGGGTAAACTCGCGCACCGTGAAGGAACGTCTCACCTTCGGACCGCTCCGGACCTCCGCCGACCTGGAAGCGCTGGCCTACCAGGAGTCTCTGGCCTTCAACACGCCTTATGACTCCTGCGTGTCCTGGCTGCGGACAACCCGCGACCACGTGCGGGCCGTACGCGCGGGCAGCGAGGTCATCGGCGGACTGGTCCAGTACGACATGGGGCAGTTCTTCGGCGGCCGTTCCGTCCGCAACATCGGCATCGCCGGTGTCGCGATCAGTCCCACGGCACGCGGTCGCGGCGCGGCGAAGTCGCTCATGGCGGCAACCCTGAACGAACTGCACGACGCGGGCGTGGCGGTCTCGACCCTCTACCCCACGACGTTCACGCTCTACGGACGCGCCGGCTACGCCGTCGCCGGCCATCGCTACCAGTACCGGTTGCCGCTCGCCAAGCTGGGCAGGATCACCGCGACCGGGGAGATCCGCCGCCTCGACCCGGGGGCCGACGGGGAGGCGCTCAAACAGCTATACCGCCGCCTGGCGACGAACCGCCCCGGCTGGCTGGACCGCAACGATCACATCTGGGAACGGGTCCACAACCACCCGGCCGGGCGCGACGTCCATGGCTACGTCATCCCGGGCGACGACGGCATCGACGGCTACGTCGTCTACACCCAGGGTGAAGTCGCGCGCTATCCCTACAACCTCCAGATCCGGGACGTCCAGGCGGCGAACCGCGAGGCAGCGCAGCGTATTCTGGCCCTCTTCTCCGACTGCCGCACGCTGGCGCGTCACGCGACCTGGTACGGCGGTCTGGACGATTCCCTGCTGCTCGAGGTGCCCGAAACAGGCACGGAGATCTCGGTCGCGGAGACCTGGATGCTGCGCATCGTGGACATCGCCGCCGCGTTCACCGAGCGCGGGTACGCGCCGGGCACTGACGCCCGCCTCGAACTCGACGTGACCGACGACGTGGTCGCCCGCAACGAGGGACGCTGGATCATCGAGATCGAGGGAGGGCAGGCCGACGTCCGCCGCGCCGGCGGCGAGACCGGGCCCGACGCGCTGCGGCTGGACATCCGCGCCCTCGCCTCTCTCTACACCGGGCACCTCAGCGCCCGGCGCCTCGCCGAGCTCGGTTCCGTGCAAGGATCGGTATCCGCGCTGGACCAGGCCGAGCGGGTCTTCGCCGGTCCACCTCCGGCCATGCCGGACTACTTCTAGGCCCTCCGCCTACCCACGGAGACTCTCCAACATGGAACGAAGACGGAACACCACTCTCACCGCTCTCGCCCTCGCCGCCACGTTGACGTTTGCCGGCGCCGCGCAGTCTCAGGACGCTCCGCCATCGAAGGCGCCTCGCCTGGACACCGCCGAGATCGAGCCCTTCCTCGGCGAGTGGGTGCTGGAAGCTCTTACCGATCGCGGCTCGCTGAACAGCCTGATCACGTTCTCGGATGACGACGGCAAGGCGACGGCCGACTTCTACCTCGCACGAATCGCCGACTCGATCGTCACCAACATCAGCCGCACGGAAACAGGCGTCCTGCTGAAGTGGAACATCGAGTTCGGCGACCAGATCGTCCCGGTCGAGCTCGAACTAGCACTCGAAGACGACCGGATGGCCGGCGAGCTGCGCACCGCTTTCTTCGAGGCGGAGATCAAGGGTCAGACGAAGGTGGCGGCGGAAGCCGCGGGGATCGTCGTAGAGAGGCAGGAGCTCGAAGATGACGACGAGCCGTCCTCGTCCCGAATCGAGATCGCCGGCCAGGCGGTCCGGCTCCGCTTCGACCGGTTGCCCGCCCCGGGACCCGACTACGACCGGCTCGAAGGCCTGGCCGACGGCGAAGTTCTTGGCCCGATCTACGGCAAGCCGTTCAAGTTCTGGACCGATGCCGACCTCGCGTTCGAAGATGCGAAGATCGCCGCTCACAACCACGGCCCGACCTATCCCGGCGTCTACAGCCTGTGGCTCAAGCGCGAGGGCGATGGTTGGAAACTCGTGTTCAACCATCTGGCCGACGTCTGGGGCACGATGCACATGGCGGAACACGACGCCGCTGAGACTCCCCTGAACGTCCGGACTCTTGACGAAGCCGCGGAGCTGACCGAGGGTCGGATCGAGGCGGACGGAGACGGCGGACTGCTGACCCTCCGCTGGGGCAAGATGGAATGGTCGGCGCCGTTCCGCGTCGTTGAGTGAAACGCCAGTCCTGATGCCGGCCCAGGACCCGGGGTGACGCCGGGCGCCGGCTACAGTTCGGCCGCCACCCTCGATCCGTCGCTCAGGCTGTCGCTCGGATAGACGACGACCTCCTGGCCTGGCTCCAGGCCGCCCAGCACCTGGGCCTCCCGGGCATTCCGCTCCCCGATCTCGATCGACCTCAGCACCGCCCTGCCGCCGTCGACCGCGAACACGGCCCAGCCCTCGTCGCGCCGGAACAGCGCTCCCGTCGGCGCCTTCAACTCGTCCTCGCTCTGCCAGACGACGACCCGGGTCTCGACCCGGAACCCGTCGCCGAGGCCGGCCCAGACCTCCGGCGGGTCGGTGATGTCCATCACCACGTTGACCCGCTGCTCCTCTACTCCGAGCGCCGAGATCTTCGTGAACCCGGAGGGCTCCACCCGCCGCACCCGTCCACCCAGCGGCCGGTCGCCTCCCCACCGATCGATGAGGACTCGCTGGCCCGGCCGGATTCGCACCGCGTCCTTCGACAGATAGTCGGTGACCACCTCGATCTGCCGCGGATCGCCGATCTCGAGCAGGGCCTCGCCCGCCGGCACCACGGATTCGCTCTCGCGCAGGCGGCGCAGCACGACGCCGGAAACCGGAGACGTGATCTCGATCGTCTCGCCGTCGGCGGCGGCGGTCCGGCCGCTGAACCGCTGCAGCCGCACCCGGGCAGCCTGCAGTTCGCTCAGCGCCGTCCGCACCGCGTACTCGGCCGCCTCCAGGGCCTCCTGGCGCGTGTCCAGGTCGAGCTGGGAAGTCTCCATCTGCTCCACCGACACGATCCCGTCGCGCGCCAGTCGGCGGTAGCGCTCGACCTCGGCCCTGGAGAACGTGACTTCCGCGGCCGCCTGCTCGTAGTGCGCCTCGGCCTGCCCGACCGCCGCGAGCGCCGTCTCCACCGCGGCCTGCGCCTCCGCCCGGCTGCGTGCGTCGAGCAGCACCGGCGCGGATGGCAGGAATACGGCCAGGACCGTCTCGCTCGCGACCACCGTGTCGCCGGGTTCGAGCTCGATCCGCAACACCCGGCCGCCAAGCGGCGCCGAGATGACGAAACGGTCCCGGACCCTGGTTTCGCCTTCGTCGTCGATCGACACGTCGATCGGACCGCGGGTCACCTGGGACACTTCCGCCGGCACCGGCTGCGGTCGCGTGCCGAAGAACACCACCACCGCAGCCACGATCGCCCCCGCAATCCAGACTATCCACCGCCGCAGGCCCATTGCTTCGTCGTCCTCCAGTTGTCAGAAGCCCAGGCTTGCGACAACTCCGGTTAAGTCCTACTCGCGGGTCTTGAGCACCGCGACGAGGTCCAGGTCGTGGAGCTTACGCCGGACCGTCCAGGCCGAGATGGCCATCGACCCGAGAACGGCCGCCGCGGAAATCAGGAAGGTGCTCGGCTCGATCACCACCGGAAGCCGGAACAGCTCACTCTCGAAGACGCTCATCACGCCGGTGATCATGCCGTAGCCGATGAAGAGGCCGAGTGGAATCGAGACCAGGGTGAGGATCCCGAGTTCGCCCAGCAGAATCGAGGAGATCTCGCCGCGGGTGAAGCCGATCACCCGCAGGCTGGCGAGCTCGCGGCTGGTCTCGGACAGGGAGATGCGCGCCGTGTTGTAGATCACGCCGAAGGCGATGATCACGGCGAAGACCAGGTTGACGCTCATCATCATGCCCATGTTGTCGAGCATGTAGGTCTGGATGTTCTCCAGCGCCGCGCGGCGCAGCGTCACTCCCGCGACCGCCGGCATCGCCTTCAGCAGACCGAACAGCCGCTCCTCGGCCAGACTGTCGATCTTGAGCATCGCTCCGTTCACCGTCTCGTCGCGCCGCACCAACCGCTGCAGGGACTCCTGTTCCATGTAGGCGGTTACGCCGAGAAGGTCGTCGACGGTGTCCGTCAGCACGACATCGCGCACCGGCCGCGCCGCCTCCATGACCTCGACGACGAGCACGTCTCCCGGCTCGACCTGCAACTTGTCGGCGAGCAGCGTGGACAGGACCAGGCCGGGCCGGTCGAGCTGGATCGCGCGATAGTCGATATCGACCACCCGCCGCAGTCTGGCGCCGGGCGCCAGCGCCTGGATCGCCGTCTGCTCCTGCAGGTGGCCGTTGCGCAACCGGGCCGCGACCGCGCCCGTTGGTTCCACCTGCAGTACGCCCGGGAGGGCCGCGAGTTCGTGCACCGCGCTCCGCTCGACCGGCTCGAAGAAGCTCACCGAAAGGTCCTGGCGCTGGATGATGTTGAACTGCACCTCGAGCAGTTCGTCCATCGAGTCCATCATCGCCCAGCCCACGACCATGATCGCGCCGGCGAAGGCGATGCCGACGATCGACAGGCCCGCGCGCATCGGGCGCCGCGACAGGTTGCGGAGCACCATCCGCGCCGGTTGCGACAACCATCGCCTGGCGCCCAGGCGTTCGAGCAGGGACACGCGGAAGTTCTCGGGCGGCGCCGGGCGCATCGCCTCGGCGGGCGGCAGCGAAACGACGCTGCGCACGGCGCCCAGCGCGCCCACCGCCGCGGCGGCGAGGCTAACGCCGACGGCGATCAGGATGCTCGACGCCGACACCTTGTAGATCAGGAGCGGGAAGCGGAAGTACTCCATGTAGAGGCCGAGCATCGCTTCGGCCAGCAACAGGCCGGCGCCGATCCCGAGCAGGGCGCCGAGGGCCACCACGGCAATCGCCCACTGCACGTAGTGGACGCCGAGCCGGATGTTCGAGTAGCCGAGGGCCTTGAGCGCCGCGATCTGCTCGCGCTGCACCGCGACCGTTCGCCGCAGAACCACGTTGAGCAGGAACGTCGCCACGCCGAGAAAGATCATGGGCACGAGGAGTCCCATGTTCTGAAGCTGGGACAACTCGTTCTGGAGGTACCAGTTCGAAGTCTGCTCAGAACGCGGAATCGCGCCCAGACCGCCGTACGGATCGAGAAGCGCGTCGAGTTGGACGATCGCCGCGCGCTCGAGGCTGGGCGAGCCGTCGGCGAGCGTCAGGGCGACATCGTTGAACCCGCCCTCCATCTCGAACGCGGTGGCAAGGGGCCGCCGCGACATCCACAGGAAGCCGAAGTGCTTTGGATCCGGGACGATTTCGCCCGGGCCGATGCCGTAGACGTACTCCGGGCTGAGCGCGACACCGACGATCAGAAGCGGCTGCCGGCGACCGTTGATGATCGCGAACAGGCGATCGCCCAGGTCGAGGCCGTGAGCTTCGGCGAAACGCTCGCCGACAAGGGCTTCCTCCGCCCGGTCCGGGTCCAGGAACCGCCCGCGGCGCAGGGCAAGGTCGTTGAGCACCGGCCGGCCGCGATCCGGCAGGGAGATCAGGCGTCCGTTGACCGGATCGGACACTCCGGGCACGTCCAGCGAGACGCTCACGACCACCCGAGTCTGGACCTGCCTGACTCCCGGGATCGCCGCGATCCGCTCTTCGACCCAGTTGGGGACGCGTTTGGCGCCGGCGAACACGTCGGCGAAGGCGTACCGGTTGTAGTAGGCGTCGCGGGTCGTCAGGAGCGACCCGAACACTCCCTGCGACATGACGAGCAGCGCGATTCCCGACGAGACGACCAGCGCGATCGCCAGTACCTGGGACCGCACGTTCCACAGGTCGCGCAGCAGTTTGCGGTCGAGGGCTCTCAACGTCCGGCTTCCGGATTCACTTCAGGACATCTACCACTCGATCGTGGCCGCCGGCTGCTTCGTCGCGTTGCGGACGTCGCTCGTGATCTGACCGTCCGCGAGCGAGATTACTCGATCCGCCATCGCCGAGATGGCCGCGTTGTGGGTGATCACGGCGGTCGTCGTGCCCAGTTCGGAGTTCACCCTCTCGAGCGCCCCCAGGACCGCGATGCCGGTGCTGATGTCGAGAGCTCCCGTCGGTTCGTCGCAGAGCAGCACGTCCGGACGCTTGGCGATGGCCCGAGCGATCGCCACGCGCTGCTGCTCGCCGCCCGACATCTGCGACGGGAAGTGGTCCAGGCGGTACTTCAGGCCGACCAGCGCCAGGGCCTCCTCCGGAGCGATCGGATCGCCGGCGATCTCGGTGACGAGGGCAACGTTCTCGCGCGCGGTAAGCGAGGGAATCAGGTTGTAGAACTGGAACACGAAGCCGACGTGGCGGCGCCGGTAGCGGGTCAGGGCCCGTTCCCGGGCCTCGCTCAGATCCCCTTCACGGTAGGTCACCCGGCCGGCGGTAGGCCGATCGAGCCCGCCCAGGATGTTCAGGAGGGTCGACTTGCCGCTTCCGGACGGCCCGAGCAGGACCGTGAACTCGCCCTCCTGGAGTTCCAGGTCGACGCCGCGCAGCGCATGGACCTCGACTTCGCCCATCACGTACACCTTCGTCACCCCCCGCATGGAGAAGACGGGAGTCGCCTGGGCCGCGGCGGTCGGTGATCGTGTTGTGGCGGCGACCTCCATGCGGCGCTAGGGCAGATCGAAGTCGGGCGGCGCCGCCGACAACTCGACGATCATCTCCGTGTACTCGCCCGGCTCCGTGTCGACGCGGATCATGCCGCCGTGTTCGCGCACGATGTCGGCCGAAAGCGCCAGCCCCAGTCCCGTGCCCTGATCGGTCGGCTTGGTCGTGAAGAAGGGATTGAAGATCTTGTCCACCACGTCGCGCGGAATCCCGTTGCCGTTGTCCCGTACCCGAACCTCGACCCCGTCGTCCATCTTCCGCGTCGTGACCGTCAGGGTCGGCTCGTAGGACTCGTCGGCCGAGCGCCGTCTCTCGTCGGTGGCGTAGCACGCATTGCTGACCAGGTTGAGGAACACGCGGCCCACGTCCTGCGAGACGACCTCGAGGGTTCCGAGATCGGGATCGAAGTCCTTCTCGATCGTCAGGTTGAAGTTCGGATCCGTGGCGCGAGCGCTGTGGTAGGCCAGCGCGATGTGCTCGTCGACCAGGCGGTTGATGTCGGCGACCTCCCGGCCGGCGGCGCCGCGGCCCATCTTCAGCATGTCGGTGACGATCCGGTTGGCGCGCTCGCCGTGATTCTGGATCAGCTTCAGGTTGCCGCTCAGGTCCTCGAAGATCTCCCCGATCTCCTCCCGCTGGTCATCGTCCAGGCTGCCGTCCTCGCTCTCCTTCATGATCTCCTCGACCTCCTCGAGGAGTTCGGAGGAAACCTCCGAGAAGTTCTTCACGAAGTTCAGAGGGTTCTTGATCTCGTGGGCGACGCCGGCCGTCAGCTCGCCCAGCGCGGCGAGCTTCTCGCGCATCACGATCTGATCCTGCGCCTTCTGCAGGTCGGCCAGGACGACCTCCAGTTCGTCGTTCTTCTCCTTCAGCTCGTCCGCCAGCTTCTCGACCAGGTTCAGGCGCTGCACTTCCAGTGCGTGACGGCGGAAGACCTCGAGAGCGGCCGCCATGTCGGCGACCTCGTCCTTGCCGCCGATCCCGATCTCGGCTTCCAGGTTGCCGCCCGCCATCTCCCGCATGCTGCTCGACAGCGCCTCGAAGCGGCGTACCAGCAGTCGTCCGACGAACAGCCAGCCGATGAAGACCGCGCCGGCGATGCTCAGAATGTTGAGCCCCAGGAGCAGTGCGCGGCCGGTGCTGATGGCCTGGGACGCAGCCTCTGTCGCCGCATCGGTGCGGGCCTGGGACGCGGCGACCAGCCTCTCGACGTCGTCACCGACGTCGACGGCCAAGTTCTGGTTCTCCTCCAGCAGTGCCTGCTGCCGGTTGAGCGCGTCGACTTCCTGTCGTCTCAGGTCGAAGGCGCTGCGACTTTTCGCCAGCATCTCAACGAAGAGCGCCTTCAACCGGTCCGAGGTCGCGGTTTCGTCGACTGCGCTGAGGGCGCGCTCGATGCTCGTCGCCGACGACTCGTACCGCTCCTCCACCGGCTCGATCAGCGGCCGGTCGGTCAGCACCGCCAGACTCTTCAGGAGTTGATCGATGATCGTGACGTCCTGCTGCAGCCCGACCAGCACGCGGTAACGGTCGATCTCCGGCTCCGAGAAGTGTCGATCGCGGGGTACCGGCGGCTGCTCGAACGAGCGAAAACCGGTCATGGCGTAAAAGAGCTGGTCATCGAGAGCGGGCACCAGAAGCACCTCGATCCGGCTGTGGAGCGACTCCAGTTCCAGCCGCAGCTCCTCGCTCTCCGCGCCCAGTTGGAAACCCTCCGAAACCGACTCCTCGATCGCCGCGATGTTCCCGATCAGCTCCCCGCCCCGCGTTCGGATGCTCACGATCTCCGTGTCGCCGCCAAAAGACTCCTCGGACGCGGTGCCTCGGCTCATCAGGTCCTCGAGCGCGGACTCGAACGCTCGCTGCGCCGGCGCGATCTCGACGACCGCCCGATTCAGTTCGTCCTGGTTCGCCGTCGCGGTCAGTCTGGGTCCCGCCGCCACCAGCGTTCCGCTGCCCTGGGCGACGCCGAAAGCGGCCGCCAGTTCAGGCACCGTTCCCAGGGTGACCCGGTTCTGCGAATCGCCGACCTGAGCGAAGGCGAAGAGAGCCACAAGACTGGCCGCCAGCGTCAACGCGGCGGCGCCGCCTATGCCGACGTAGAGTTGGGTGGCGATCCTGTAGCGGGCCTCGGCCAGTCGCCGGAACCACGGGATCATTGCTTCACAGCGCCTTCGAGCCGTGTCGCCGGTCGATACCGGCCCCGTTCGTCGATCACGGTCAGGAACACGGCATCCGATCCCTGGTTGTCTTCGTCGCCGAACACGAGCCTGAAGCCGTCCAGGTCGATGGAACCCGCGCTCTTCAGCGTCTGGATGAAGCGATCGCGATCGACCGCCGTCCCGCACCGCTCGAGCGCTTCGATCACCAGACGCCCGGCCAGGTACCCCTCGAACGAGACGAAACCGGGTTCGGCCTCGGGGGTGTGGGCGCGCAAGGCGCGCCGGTAGGCCGCGGCGACTCTCGAGTTTCGCGCGGTCGGGAAGGGCACGACCTGAGTAACGTAAACGCCGGCGCCGCGTGGACCGAGCTCTTCCGCCAAGGCATTGCTGCCCACGAAGGACAGCGTCATGAACACGGGATCCAGGCCTATGTGCCGGGTCCAGGCGATCAGGCTGGCCACCGGCTGATAGGCGCCCACCATGATCACTGCCTCAGGCCGCCCCACCTCGATGTCGACGATGGCCGTCTTCACGGCGGTCGTGTTGCGCGGATAGACGCCAATGGCGACCGCATCCATGCCCCGCCGGTCGAATGCGGCACGAACGCCCGCCAGCCCGGCTCGCCCGAAGGAGTCGTTCTGGATGACGACCGCGATCCGCTCGATGCCGAGATCCCTGGTCAGTCGCTCCACCATCTCCTCCGTCTCCTGGGCGTAGGAGGCGCGGAGGTTGATCACGTGCGGTTCGCCGCGGAGAAAGCCCGCGCCGGTGAACGGAGCGATGTACGGGACACCCGCCTCTTCGGCAACCGGTACCGCGGAACGGGATGTCGGCGTACCGACGCCGCCGACCAGTGCGAACACGCCCTCGTCCTCGATCAGTCGGCGCGTGTTGCTGATAGCCGCCTCCGGCTCGTATCCGTCATCTACCGTGACGAGCTCCAGGCGCCGCCCGTGCACGCCGCCGGCATCGTTGGCCTCCTTGAACGCGGCCTGGATGCCGAGCCGCATGCCCCTGCCCAGTTCGGCTGCCGGGCCGCTGAAGGCGGCGGACTGGCCGAACAGGACGCGCTCGGCCGAAACGCCCGGAACCTCGTCCGCCTGTGCGCCGGCCGCGGCCGGAGCGAGTACGGCGATGACGGCGCAGGCCGACGCCGTCAGGGCCACCTGTGCACGAACGCGCATCGTGTGCCGCAGGGGTTCAGCTCCGGCGTTTGACCATGGTCACATGGTTGCGATCGTCCTCGCGCCGGTAGGACGCCTCGTCCATCAGCACCCGCACGAAGTGGACGCCGAGGCCGCCGATCTTCCGGTCCGCCAGCCCGGCGTCGACATCCGGCTCGGGAGCGTCGTGGAACGGATCGAACGGCTTGCCGCTATCGCGAACCTCCACCCGGACCTCCTCGTCCGTCGAGCTGATCTCGATCTCGATCTCGCTGGTCCCTTCTGCGCCACCGCCGTGCCGAACGACGTTCGTCGCCACCTCCTCCAGCGCCAGGACGACGGCATAGGAAACGTCGGGAGTCCAGGCCTCCTCCCGGCCGAGCTTCTCCACTGCCTCCGAAACGCCCGAAAGCTCCTCGACCCGGTTGGGGATACGCAGTGTGAGGTTGGCGCTCACTCGTCGGCAACACGCAGGATCATGCAGGTCAGGTCGTCGAACTGCGGCGCCTCCCCGGCAAACTCGCGCACCGCCTTCAGGATCATCTCCGCGGCCTCCTGGGCGCTCCGGGTCGCGCCGTCCTCGAACAGGGCCTGGACGGCCTCCAGACCGAACTCGTCGTTCCTGGGATTGATCGCCTCGGTCACGCCGTCGGTGAAGAAGACGACCATGTCGCCCGGACTGAGCTGAACGCTGGCCTGGCCGTAAGCGAACTGCGGGATCGCGCCCAGGGCGATTCCACCGGTCAGATCGAGTTCCTCGGAGGTTCCGTCGGCGTGAACGATGAGAGGCGGGTTGTGACCGCCGTTCGAGAACGTCAGCACCTTGCTCGCGGGGTCGTAGACGCCGTAGAAGACGGTCACGAACATCGCGGCGTCGTTCGTCTCGTTCAACAGGTCGTTGACTTCCGACAGCACGGGCCCCGGATCCCCGACGCCGACCGCCGCGCCCTTGAGCAGGGTGCGGCTCGACATCATGAACAGAGCAGCCGGCACGCCCTTGTCCGAGACGTC
>Ga0209543_1002836_pt1 | contig 11749 bp, 14 predicted proteins | sample MesohylFT_FD_187296 | JGI IMG/M metagenome (GOLD analysis project Ga0209543, IMG submission 187296) | Host-associated microbial community of the marine sponge Aplysina aerophoba from Gulf of Piran - sponge mesohyl, lysed by freeze-thaw... | ecosystem: Host-associated > Porifera > Sponge >...
AACAGGCTGCTGAAAAACTCCGATGTTCCCATCTCGTTCCCAAGAATTGTTGGAACGAATGAGAATCGAACTTGGAACGAAAGGGAATCATCGACAGGGTCCGAATGGTTTTTCAGCAGCCTGCTAATGCCGATCCGGTGAACGAGAGTTGCCGCAGCTACTCATGTACGCCGATCCTGCCCCTCCGCGACCGAACATCGCGCCTTGTCGCCGCGAACCCAACTACATCAAGATGACCATCGGGCCATGCACGGCCGTTTCCGCCGCTTATGCCCGCGTGCGGACCGCGGAGATCATCACGGACACGAGGGCCACCAAGAACCCTGCGGGGCGCAGGTCCAAGGCGCCCAACATTCGTGATCTGGGGAAGCGGTTCCTCAATGGGCGCGTGCTGCTGGCGCATCCCAACCGCAGAGAGCGGCGGATCGTCGCTGCCGGCTCGACCTCTACGCGGCCCGGCCGATGGTGCTCAGAGCCGGAGACCGGGTGCGCTGGACCCGCAACAATGCTTCGCGAAGCCTGATTGTTGTTCCGAAAGCGGTGGTGAACCGTGACCGTCTCGGCTGCAACGTGGGGTTTGTGTGCATGTTCATATGACGTTGCGCTACGCCCACGTCGGCGACCGCGAAATTGAAGCGGCAGCAGAGCGCATCGGTAAGGCAATTGCGCGGACGTTGGATATTAGTGCAAACATGAGGTGAGTGAGAACCCTGTCGAAACCGCGAACATGCGCATGGTGGCCGCCCAAATTTGTGTTGAGCTGCCATTTGAGCCGCTCGGACGTGGCGCACTCGACGTAGCGATGTTTCTCAGGATACGGCATCGCGCTTTCGCCGCGCCGTCTTCTCCATCTCCAACGCCTCCTTCAGTTTCACCCAACAGCGACAGTTCACATCGATCAGCACCTTGTAGCACAGAGAGATGCTGTGTGTTCACATTTCGATGGAGTCACGGACCCAGTCCAGTGTAGTTTCCGATGAGCTGGCCAAGTCCAATATTGCAGGCCATTCGCAGCCAATTCCCGAGCAGGATGAAAATGATATGACTACGCTGGACCGATCCCGCATTCTCAACAACATCGAGAGGTGTGATGACCCCGTTAAACTCAGACAGTTCATGAAAAATGCTCAGGAGCGCGATGCCGTCGACGTCTACGACGCCGCCTTTCAGCGGCTCATATCCATACAGCCGTCTTCCCAGCCAGGGACCATTGCCTACGACGTTTGGCGCACGATTTACGCATTCGAGGAACTGCTCAAGGAAGAACGCGGCAAGACCGTCCGGCTTTCGAGAACGCGCCAGAAGATACAGAGGGACGGTGAAGTCAAGACAGTGATGGACCTAGCTCTGAAGACAGAACCATCAGACGGATTCCACATGCTGAAAGATCGCGGCATTCTCGAGTTGAGTTTCGAGGCCCTCGTCGTCGCCCGGTCAAAGCACTTCCCAACCAACGTCGTTGACGCAGCCCGTTCGCGCCTTCACAGCCACGGACTGGATATTCAGAGGGCCTGTGACTACTGGTCACGAACTACGTGACATCCCATCTGTTTTGGACTCGCTCAGCATACTTCATTCAAATCCGGCAGTTGATGGAGGTCTGGATTCGCTGAACCCCTTGTAGATTGGGGACAAAAGGGCGACTCAACAGATGAGCTCCTGGATGTGCACAGGGCGAAACATAAGATGTATCAAGTATATTGTTGAAGTATCTCACTGACATTAGCAGTATGGCGTCGCGAGAGAAGGGGGCGCCGCTGTGTGTGCTTCTAACTGGCGATATGCCTTCCAATAGGTTCCCGGTGGCGCCACCAATGCAGGAGACCAGATGGTCGTTCAGAGCGCCAATGCTCGCGACACGAAACTGTCCGCCGAGTTGCAGTTGCGCAAGCGAATGACGGCACTGGAGACACGCCTCGATGCCAGGCTGCCCCATCTGGCGACAGAGGCGGACATTCAGGCCGAAAAGGCCTGGATGTTGAGCGCTTCCCTTGGTTCTCTCGTCGCCGCGTTGCTTGCCGGCGCCACTTTCATCGATGCTCAATTGAGGATGCCCGTATGTCCGAGCGTCGGGACAAGCCCTAAATCTATCAGCCCCCCAAGGAGGAGTTGGAGGAAGTCATCAGGATCGACGCCACTCCCGACCTGCTTGCGGGTGCCGTGTTCAAGCGCGGCACTGCAAGGCAGGAGCCCAAGCGGCACTGACGCTATCCCTGTCCGGGCCCCTGCAGCCTTCGGGTCGCTCGCCTTGTTCCCTCAGTCGCGGTGGGAACGTCCTCGCTGGCGAGCGGCCCGCCTTCACCCAGCAGGGTTCTTTTCATTGCGTGCAACCGCTTGGCCGCCCGTCCATCACTTCCTGTGAACGACACGTTGCCCGCTATGGGCGGGCGGCCGTTTTTTGGAGGTGTCCATGATCCGCTTCCAGGCGGGTGATCTTGTCCGGCGTGCGTTGGGTGGACCGTTGATGACGATCTCAGAGCTATCGGCGGACGCTGAGACCGCGCACTGCACCTGGTTCGATGGACGGGAAATGCGCCGGGCACCATTCCCGACCGGGCGACTGGAAGCAGACCACCAAGCTGACTGGCGTGACCAGTTCATCAAAGATTGACCCGCAACAGATGCTCAGGGACATCCGCACTGCCCGCAGAGAGTATCGCTTGCCCTACAGGTTCTTACCCCGACAGTTGGCGACGGTCTGCCCTGGTCCGTCCGCTGCGGAATACACCAGATTCCTCTACCAGCACCGCGTAGGGAACGAACATGGCAAGGTCGCCTACTTCTGGCGGCGCGGCGACAAGAGCTATTCTCTGATCGGCGACAACTGGCAGTGACAATCGCTGGGATCGCGACTACCCACGAGCGTCTGACAGCGCCTGAGACTGAGTTTCCACCCGAGCTTCGTCACCTCGGGACCAAGGCCGATCTGAAGAGTGAGACCGGCGCTGTCGAACGCAGGCTTCGCCGCCCTCTTCAAGGTGGGCGGCGCCGCCGTGGCAGCGTTGAAACTCCTGTATCCATGAGAATCATCGCTGCTGCCCTGGCGCTCATCCTGCTCGCGGCCGCGCCCGCTGCAGCCGGGACGATCCGCGTCGGCACGGTCGGCGACTATCCACCGTTCAACTACATCGACGGCGCCGGCGAGCTGACAGGCTTCGATATCGACATCGCCCACGCGCTATGCGAGCGGCTGGAAGACCGCTGCCTGTTCCAGCGCCACGCCCGGCCAATACTGATCCCCGAACTTCGCGCCGGCACCTTCGATGCGACAATCGCCTCGATGTTGATCACCAAAAAGAACACCCGTGCGTGGGCGCCGAGGCTATGCTCGCGAAGCAGCTCTGCCTGCGTCTCGATTTGACCCAGTACCGGCCCAACGGCGAGTGGGTGAGCGAGCTCTCACTGTGAAGTTGCAGTTCTAGCCATGACCTACGGGCATGCCCTCGTCGCGTTCATCCTGACCGTGGCGGTGATCGCCTTCCAGGCGGTCCTCGCCACGCTCGTCATCGTCCACGAACTGTGAGCATATGGCGCTTGGTTGCGATCCTGCTCGGGCTATTGTTCTGTCTACCTCTGGCGACTGGCAAAGATCATGAAGTTCTCCCCTCATGATTCGTCTGCTGCAACAAGTGCGTCGCAGCCCTCGAAAATAGCCACATATCCAGAGGCGAGACCTTCTTCGTGAGGCACCCGGATGGGCTCTATTCTCTGCGGGACGACGCGCACGATTGAAGACACGCCATGGACCGCTACCTGGCATACATTCGGGCCGCACGAAGCGAGGGGCGCTTGCCCCAACGCTTCAAGCTCGACGAACTGAGGGAAGCCCGTCCAGGCTGGCCTGAGCCCGCATGCCACACCTTCCTGCCGAAACATCGGGTGGGGAACTCCGATCGCAACTGGCCGAACTTCCGGCACAACAAAGACAGAAGCTACTGCCTCGCCAGGGATTGGCCTCCGTGAGAGCGCTCGCCGCAGCCTTGGTGCTGATCCTGCTCGCCACAGGGTCCGCCGGCGCGGCCGGGACGCTCCGCGTCGCGACCTCAGCTGACTATCCGCCGTTCAACTATTTCGACGAAGAGGGCCGGCTCGCCGGCTTCGATATAGATATCGCCCGCACGCTCTGCGCCGAGATGGAGGTTCAGTGTTTGTTCATCCAGCGGGAGTGGGCGTTACTGATCCCGGCGCTGCTCGCCGGCGAGTTCGATGCGATCGCCGCCAGTTTGTCGATCACCGAGAAGCGCCGGCGCATCGTGGGTTTCACAGATCACTACTACAGGAACGCCTCCCATTTCGTGACGAGGGAGGGCTCCGATTTCGATCCCAAATGGCCTGAAGGAAAGACCATCGGTGCCGTGCGCGCCACCATAGCCTCAGATTGGCTCGAGGAAAACGTCGCCGGCATCGCGACCGTCAGGCTGTACCGCGGCCAGACCGAGCTCCTGCAAGCCCTCGTCAATGGCCACGTGGACGCCGTCTTCGGCGATATCCTGGGCCTCCATGCTTGGCTAAGTACGTTCGAAGACGCCAAGTTCAGGTTCATCGGCGAAGGCGTCCACCTCGATGAGGGCATCGGGATCGCGGTGCGCCATCAGGACGAGGCGCTGCGCCTGCGTTTGAACGGCGCGCTGCGGGCCCTCATCACCAACGGCATCTACCGGCGGATCAACGCGCGCTACTTCCCGTTCTCGATCCATTGAGGCACCCCCTTGATACTGTCGACGAAATGCAGTTTAGGCGGGCTCGGAAGCGCCGAGGGGAGCGGGCGGTACCGCCCGCTCCGCACGATAACCGGCGGGACGCCCATCGGAAGAAACCCCTCCATGGTCGCTGAGACAATTTCTGGAGCAATCCCGAGTTCCAGGTAGCCTCATGTCCCTGCACCCGAGCAGGCGCCTGCGCGAACAACTGAGGGATACCAAGTAGTGATCCCAAACAATCCGCACTTTCACCGTACACTCTGCTTGAGCGACGCTTCGCTCCCATCCGTCCCATCGATCTATCGCATTGTCGGCCTCCAGACCGGCTACAACCGGGATGTACTCATTTCCTTTCTCGCCCTCGTCGGTCTGAATCTTGATCGATACGGACAGGAAATAATTGCCGCCCCCATTCGAGGCCCCGCCAACGTCACCGTCAGGGCATTGCATGCGTCTATTTCTCGATCTCACACGGAATCGCTCACAAGTCGGAGTGAGGTTTCGTTCGATTTTGCGTGTAGCGCAAGGTCCGCCTGCGTCGATGAGCTGGCCGGTCAGCTACCGGGATTGTTCCGACGCAAGAAAGACAATGCCGTCTGCGATGTCCTCTAACAGGCTGCTGAAAAACCATTCGGACCCTGTCGATGATTCCCTTTCGTTCCAAGTTCGATTCTCATTCGTTCCAACAATTCTTGGGAACGAGATGGGAACATCGGAGTTTTTCAGCAGCCTGCTAGGGGCCCGAGACGCCCTGAAGGAATTTGCGGGACCAGGTGTGCTTCACTTGGAGTGGGCCCCTGGGGTCGGACAGTTTCATGCGGCGGTTTTGACCGGCTTGCGGGACTGCTCCTCCTCGAAGCGGTTGGGGCTGAGATAGCCGAGGGCGGAGTGTAGGCGCCTCTTGTTGTAGCTGTCGATGAAGCGCGGCAGGTGTTCCGCCACGTCTTCCGCACTCTCGAAGGCCATGGGATAGACGCCCTCGACCTTCAGCGTCTTCATGAAGCTCTCCATCATGGCGTTGTCGTAGGGGTTGCCGCGCCGCCCCATCGAGCCGACCAGGCCGTGTTCGTCGAGCAGGGCCCGGTAGGTCTGGGCGGCGTATTGCGAGCCTCTATCGGAGTGATGGACGCAGCCAGGTGGCGGATGGCGGCTTTCGATCGCCGCTGTGAGCGCGGCAAGGGTCAGCCTGACATCGATCCGCCGGCCAAGCGCGTAGCCCACGATGCGCCGCGACCACGCATCCATGATCGCCGCCAGGTAGACGAAGCCGCCGAGGATGGCAATATAGGCCAGATCGGCGACCCAGAGCTGGTTTGGGCCATCGACCTCGCGCTCTCTGGAGCGATCGGGGAAGACGGGCTCGCGATGGTCGCTGTCGGTGGTGGCGACGAAGCGGCGTCGGCGCGGCGGATGCAAAGCGTGCTCGCGCATCAGGCGCTTGATCTTCTTGTGGTTCACGACCCAGCCCCGATGCCTGAGCGCCGCCTGCATGCGGCGCCAGCCGTAGGCTTCGAACTCGTCCTTGATCGCGTGCATGGCCTCGACCAGGGCGGTGTCGTCGGCCGACGCCGTCGGTTCGCTGTAGTAGGTGGAGCGCGCGATCTCCATCAGTCGGCATCCTTCGGCGATGGAGAGGCCTTCGGGCCGGTGATGACGGACATGGGCGCGTTTCTCGGCGGCCGTCCGTGCCGCTGAGCCCCCTTTAGAAACTCAAGCTCCAGGGCCTGCTTGCCGACCAGGCGCTCGAGCGCCGCGATCCGGGCTTCGTATTCCTGGATCGTGCTGGCCGCCTCGGTGTCCTCGTCGAAGGCGCCGGCCTCGTACTTGTCCACCCAGATCCTGATCAAGGTGCGGGAGAGGTCGTGGCGGCGGGCCAGGCCGTGGAGGGTCTCGCCAGCGAGATACTCCTGAACGACTTGGCGCTTGAAGGCGATGCTGTGGGTGCGGTGGGCTCGGTGCTTTGCCATGGGCGTCGATCCTTCGAATGCCCGGCGCACCGGTCAAATCATTTCAAGCCGCCTGTCCGACCCCAGGGGCCCACTCCAACTCTCGGCCGAAAAGTAGCCCGTCTGCGTCGGTCCCGTTGCGACGGATCACGCACAGGACTTGAGGGCGCGCTTGCTGGCCGCATAGCTCATTTCGGCCACATGGGCTTGCGGCCGTGGCATCGCATCGGATTGCGGAGTTCCAAGCGACCGAGGCCTGCACTCCGGGAGCCGCGCCGTCTTCAGGGCTTCGAAGCAGAGCGCGGCGGCGTTGGACGCCCGCTCCTCGGAGCTCGGCAACTGGCAGCGATCGCGTCGCCCCTGGCAGCGTAAGCCGTCAATAATCGTCCGCGGTCGGTCAGGGCATCGATCTGGCGTCGGATAGCCGCTTCTTGTCCACCGCCCAAGCTGTCACCCGCCCTCCGGCTTCGGCATGCGGTAGCCGACGCCGCGCACGTTGAATATCCAGGTCGGGTTTGCCGCATCCTCGGCGAGCTTTGCGCGCAGTTTCTTGACGAGGTTGCGCACCGAGTCCGTGTCGCCCTCCTTGCGCCCGTCCCACACTTGGCGCAGCAGGGCATCGTAGGTCACAACCCGTCCCGCGTTGAGGGAGAGCACGCGCAGGAGTTCGTACTCCTTCCCCGTCAGCGCCACCTCATGGCCACCCACCGTAACGCGGTGCGCCTCGTAGTGAATGGCGAGCGTGCCAAGCGCGAAGGGCTCCGGTCGGGCGATGCGGCGAAGCACCGCTCCCACCCTGGCCACCAGCTCGGTCGGCGAGAAGGGCTTGACGATGTAGTCTGCGGCGCCCGCAGCGAGCGCCCGCGCCACAGTCTCGTCACGGCCGTAGCCAGAGATGAAGAGCACCGGCAACTCGCCGAGTTCCGGAACGTTCTCCATCAGCGCGATGCCGTCGGTGCCGGGGAGCATCAGGTCAAGTAGGACCAAGTGAGGATTCTCAGAGCCGATGATCTCCGACAGCTCCGTATGGTCACCCGTCACAATTGTCCTGTAGCCCGCAGCGGTCAGGGCATCGCGCACGAAGCGAAGCATCTGCGGGTCGTCGTCCACCACCAGGATGCGAGCAGGCTCGCGCGATTCCGTCAGCGTGCCGGAGGGTACAGCCGCCGGGTCCGCGGGCTCGCTCTGGCGCGGATCCTCAACCACGGGGATGGTGAACGTGAAACGGCTGCCCTGTCCGGTGCCGTCGCTCTCGGCGCGGATCCGCCCTCCGTGCGTGCGCCTCTACCAGCCCTTTGCAAATGACGAGCCCAAGGCCGCTCCCAGCAATCGCCCGCTGGCCGCTCCCTGCGGGTCCGGCGTACTTGCGGAAGAGATGGGGCAGCACATCGGGCGCGATACCCCGACCCTCGTCGGAAATCGAGATTTCGACGTGCACGCCCTCCCGCACGGCCGAGACCCGGATCGCTGAGGACTCCGGCGAGTGCCTGGCGGCGTTGGCGAAAAGGCTGTTCAGCACCTGCACGATGCGCCGGCGATCGGCCATCACCCGGGGCAGGTCCGCCGGCAAATCGATGACAACGACGTGCCGGCTGTCTCCGCTCAGGAAGGTGTTCCTCGCCGCTTCCAGCAGCGCTGCCACCTCCGAGGCCTCCGGTGTGACCGAAAAGTGTGCCTGCTTCGATGCGCCCCGCATCCAGCAAGTCTCCGACGAGCCGGCGCACGTGGTGAACCTGCTCGTAGATGATACGCTGGAACTCGCGCATCTCGGCCGCGTCGAGATCCGCCGACTCTTCCAGCAGGGTGACAGCCGAGCCCTTGATGGCGGCGAGCGGCGCGCGCAACTCGTGGCTCACCAGGCCGAGGAACTCGGCACGCAGCCGCTCGAGCTCCTGCAGCGGTGCCAGGTCCTGCATGGTGACCACGACCGAGACGACCTCGCCGTCGTCGGAATGAATCGGGGTCGAATTGAGGAGCACGGTGACGCTGCGACCGTCCGGGACCGAGAACACGATCTCTTCGGCGCGCACCGTCTCTTCGATGCGCAGCAGCTCCGCGATGGCGAGCTCGCTCAAGGACTTCTCGCGGCCGTCGGCGCGTCGGAAGATCATCAGATGCAGCAGCTCTTCCACCGGGCGGCCCGCCGTGCGCAGACCCTCCACGATTCGCCGCGCTTCGAGGTTGAACGACACCGGGCGACCCGATCGGGCGTCGAACACTACGACGCCGACCGGCGAGGTCTCGACCAGAGCCTCCAGATCGGCGCGGGCACGTTGTTCCTCCCGGTGCGTGCGCGCGTTGGCGATCGCTATCGCCGCCTGCGAGGCAAACAGCAACAGTATCTCCTCGTCCTCGTCGGTAAACTCGGGCGCCCCCTCCTTATTGGCGAGGAAGAAGCTGCCCACGTGAACGCCTCTATGACGAATCGGGGTGCCCTGGAAGGTTCTGGATTGAATCAGTTCGGCAGAGAACCCGAGCTCACGGACGTAGGCCGGCAGGTCCGAGATCCTGACCGGTCCCGGCAGGTCGCGCAGGTGTGCGAACAGCCGGCGCCCGTCCCGCCACTCGACGTACTGGCGCTGCACATCGGGGGTGATGCCGGACGTGACGAACTCGCGAACCTTGCCCGCCTCGACGATGGTAGTAATGATCCCGTAGCGGGCGTCGGTTAACGCGCGAGCACTGTCGACAACCTCCTGCAGGACGGTGTTGACATCAAGGCTTGCGCTGATACGCAGGATCGCCGCACTGAGCGCGGAGATCCGTTCGCGCAGCGCCTCAATCTCCCGTCCCGGATCACTGCTGGCCTTGGTCGACCGATCCTCCTCTCCGGACCCGGTAGGGGGATCCGTGCCGAGACGGCCTTCGAGGTCTTCACCGCGTCGCGCCGGAAGCGCGCGCTTTGCGAGGAGCCCCCCTCTCGCTGTGCAGCCGATACAAACCGAGCGCGGCCAGTTTACTTCAATGATTACGAAACAAACACTAAATGCTTCCGCGAGGCTACGCACAATTTACGGAAACTTGGGTAAGTTTCGTTGCGTAGCAGTAGATGTCGCGAGGTTCGCTTGCGGGCGCCGGGAACGCGCCGAAAGCGGACCACAACAAGGAGCTTGGTGATTTTGCTTCCACTATCGTGCACCGGTTCGGGAGACGCCAGACAAGCGATTGCAGGGGGCACAAGAGGTCAAGCGGACCGAGCCGCAAATTTCACACATCCGGTGTGCTCCGCCCCAGGATCAGGCCATTCCCGGCAAATTCCATTCATCTACCGTATTGTCCGTGTAGCGAAACAAGTCCGGACAGCGGGCAATGATCGCGTCGTGCTGAACGGCTGCCCGAGCGAAGGCCTGTCGAAGATGCTGCGTTCGTGAGTGCTGCGACCGTGGGCCGCGTTCGATGACTCGGTTGAGCCGCAAGTGAGGTCCGAACGAACTTGCGCCCGCCCGGCGCGCGCAGTGCCCGTATCGAAACCCCGCTCCGGGGCAGATTTTCACCCCCAAGAGACGAAGAACGAGCGCCGACGAAAGGCCAGGAGCCCTGGGAGCGCCAGCTCCATCCCTGTCCTGGCTCCTGCCCCTGGGGTCGTCCGCCGCGTTCCCGTTGTCGCGGCGGGAATGTCGCCTCAGGCGGGCGACCCCAATTCAAGGTTTTGTTCCCTTAATCGCAAAGGGAACACTTGGCCGCCCACCCACACGATCCTCGTGACGCCTTGTGCTGCTGTTGTGGGTGGGCGGTCTTTCTTGCTTCGGAGTCGAACATGAAACTCCCTCTTTTGTGCTGCCTGGCCATGGCAGCCATCCTTTCCCTAGCGGCCTGCGGCGGGGACGGCGATTCAGAGTCACGCCCTGACCTCAGTCTCGACGACATCAGGGAATTGACAGGCTTGTCGGCGCCGATCGAGGCGGCGACGGCGCAGCAGCAGCGTCAGCAGGACATAGTCTCGCGGGCCGATTCTCTCATCGTTTCGACGATGCACATGGAGGCGGTGCTCCCCGACGCGACCCATACCTTCTGGCTGGTGTCGCAGTGCTCCGGGCCGCAGTGCGAACTGCTCGACCCCACAACCGGCGAGACCGATACAACCGGCCTCAGCACGTCCGAGATCGTGGTTGGCGACGCCCAGGCCACCGGCTCCAAGCATGGCGTCACTCTGATCTCAGGGAACGCGCGCCACATGGGAGTGGAGAGGACCGCGTTCGGTGCCTGGATGGAGAACAGCTATTTCGGCTTTCACACCGATCACGCGAACCTCGAGCAAATCGAGTCCAATGCCCTGTACGCAACCGCCCTGGGAGATCTCACCGGGCGCCCGCTGAACGGGAGCGCCACGTGGCTCGGCATCATGGTGGGAACGCCCACCGCCGGGAACGATCTGGGCGACCGGCTCGTTGGGACAGCCGCCTTGAACTACGACATGGCCGCCGGCGGGCTCGATGCTGCGTTCAGCGGCATCAAGAACATCGACCGAGGGATGGCGCACACCACGGAGACGGTCATCTTCTCCAATCTGGCGATCGACACGGACGGAACATTCGCAACCGGCCAGTCAGGCACGCGCATCCAAGGCGGGTTCTACGGATCCGATCACGTCGAGGCGGCCGGCATCTTCGAACAGTCCGATATCCTCGGTGCCTTCGGCGCCAAGCGGCAATAGACGCCTGATGGAAGAACACCCGTCATGGCGCCGGATGGACTGAAAGGCGCCCGCCCTGCGCCGTTCGGATTTGCAATCCCGCGCAGCAGGGATCTGGTCGGACGCCGGCGCAAGCGCATTATCGTCGAGCCGGTGCAGCGCCAGGCCAGCCGTCGGCGGATATAGATCGCGCGCTCTCCAATGCACGCCCGATCCATGCAACAAGCGCCCGACTCCGGTGCCCAGAGCGCGCTCAAGCTCTCGCTCGTCGACGATATCCGAGAGATCGACCTCGCGGCCGCCAAGATCGAAGCCCATTGCGCCGAGAACGGTCTGGCCCTGTAGATCGTCTTCGACATCAAGCTGGCGGTCGACGAGCTTCTCACCAACACCATCAGCTACGGCTACGACGACGACCGGGAGCATCGCATCGACCTGGTCCTCCGTCTCGAAGGGAACAAGCTGGTCGT
>Ga0209543_1002845_pt1 | contig 11728 bp, 18 predicted proteins | sample MesohylFT_FD_187296 | JGI IMG/M metagenome (GOLD analysis project Ga0209543, IMG submission 187296) | Host-associated microbial community of the marine sponge Aplysina aerophoba from Gulf of Piran - sponge mesohyl, lysed by freeze-thaw... | ecosystem: Host-associated > Porifera > Sponge >...
GGGACAGCCGCGGTCTTGAGTGCGACCTGCTGTGTGAGAACGGCCACGGCATGGCGGCCATAGAGATCAAGTCTGGTGCGACGGTCGCTTCCGACTGGTTTGATTCGCTCAAACGGGTAGCGAAAGAGCTTCCGGAAATCGCCACCAGGGCTGTTGTCTATGGTGGTACGGATCGACAATCTCGGCAGGATGGAGAGGTGGTTCCTCTGACTGACCTGAGCGATTTGCTTGAGTGAATGGAAGATCGGCGGGAATCCTGATGGGCGCAAATTCCAGTGTACCGCTCCACAGGAGGCCGAAGTGTCCTGGCCTCGATGCCGATTTATCGTCGTACCCGCCGGATGATAGGCTGACGATCAAGCGATCGCAGTCTGCGTCGAGCGCTTGCACCGAGAGCTTGTGGTGGACATATTCGATCTTGATGAGGCCGTCATCGATCGCTACCAGGCCTTCCCGCGCTCCTTCACCGATACCCGCTCTGCGGAGTTGAACGCCAGGCTCGACGAACTGTGCGCGACCAGGCGTTTCCGGCCGGAGCCGCTGGTCCAGCTGAAATCGCACTACGCCGACGGCGGTTCGATACAGGATTTCATCGACGCAGGAGATCTGGAACCGGAATGCGTCGAGGTGTTTCGGGGCGTGCCGAACGCGGGCCGTGAGAGAGACGAAACGCTCAAGCTCCGCAAGCATCAGCAGCAGGCTGTGGGCTATGCCCTGAGCAATCGGAGTTACGCCGTCACGACGGACACCGACTCGGGCAAGTCGCTGTGTTTCTTCATCCCGATCATCGATGCAGCAATCAGGGCGCGGACCGGCGATCCGAAGCGTCCGCCGATCTGCGTCGGAACTTCCGCGACCATGGCAAACGGGGGAGCCGCGGAACAGAGGAATGCGGCGGTGGCCCGGATTGCAGCGAAGATATTCAGCACGGAGATCGGGGGTAGACGCGGTCGTCACGGATACGCTTCGTCGCGTGACCGACACGCCCAGGAGCGGCGAACACGAATCGGCCGGGCTCGCGGCGGTGGTCCAGGCCGCCCTGGGGGAATGTCGGCCATGGGCGCACGAACGCCGAATTGGCGAACGACGACCTGGCTATCCGGATCGAGGCACGGATCGGCTTGCAGAGTGTCGATCAAAAGCCCGAGCGGGCGAGTCCGGTATCGCGCAAGCAGGCGGCCGCCGCACTGGCCGCGGATTGCAGGCTCTCAGAAGAAGACTGTGCGACTGCCATCGGGAACGCGCTGATCGGGTTCGGTACGCCGAAAAACATGCGTGGCGTAGACGGCGGAACCGGCGAACCTCTGTTCGCCTTCAAGCACCATCGATGCATCGCGGGCGCCGGACGGCTGTATTCCACCCTTGGTCCCGAAGGCCAGCGCCACGTGACGTTCTCCGGGCAGATTCTCAACCCGAACCACGAGGAAGAACGGCTGTACCCTGTCCGTTTCTGCCGGAATTGCGGTGAGGAGTTTCACCCGGTTACGTTGTGGACCGATCAGGGGCGCGAATATTTCCCCCGTTCAGGGGTCACAGCGCAATTTCTCGGGCGCTGCCCGCTTGCCGGTGGCACAGATGCTGGCGTTGCTCGTTCCGGGGTATTGCCATCGGCTCCGCGAGACCGTGCCGACGCTGGTTGCCGAGTCAGTTCCTGAACGCAGACGTATTCTGCACCCTGATGGAAGCTCAGGTTCCGATCAAAGCCTGGCGGCACCATTTCACTGCAGTACGCACGCAGAGCAGTCCGGGATACCGGCTCTTGAAGGCAATCGTCATGCCCGGCTACCTGCCCGGCTCTGCTCCGCCGACCGGCCGGCTTGGCTGGAAAGCCAGCAACGCACTAGCATCGAAACTTGACGAGGCGTCGGTGACAGGTCATGGGCAATTTGGAACTATCTTTCGGCGGAACGGTTCTGGTCTCGTTTGCCGCAGCAACGGCCTTGCTGCTCTGCCGCGTGGCACCCGTCTGCTGATCCGGAGAGACTGACATGCGCGACCTGCACCGACCCGGCCGTTCCCCGGTCATGGCACCGGACGCGATGATTGCCACCAGCCACCCGCTGGCGAGCCAGGTCGGGATCGACATCCTCAAGTCGGGCGGCAATGCCGTCGATGCGGCGATCGCCGCCTGTGCGACGCTGTGCGTGGTCGAGCCCGCCATGACCGGGATCGGAGGTGACTGCTTTGCGCTCTACGCACCGGACGGAGCCTCGCAGCCCATCGCCATCAACGGGTCGGGCCGCGCACCGGCTGCCGCCAGTGTGGACGCACTTCTCGAACGCGGTGTTTCCACCATCGAGGTCCAGAGCCCGCATGCTGTCACCGTGCCGGGAGCGGTCGCGGCCTGGTGCCGGCTCAATGCCGATTACGGCCGCAAGGGGCTCGATGAGCTGCTGGCGCCGGCCATCCACTATGCCGAGAACGGGTATCCGGTGGCGCAGCGGGTCGGTTCCGACTGGGCCGGACTGATACCAAAGCTGATGGCCGACGCGGTATCGTCACGCAAGATGACCCTCAACGGGTCCGCGCCCCGCATCGGGACGATCTTCCGTCAACCGGAACTTGGCACGACCCTGCGGCGGATTGCGGAGCATGGCAGGGACGGCTTCTACACCGGTCCGGTTGCCGACGACATTGTCGAGCGGTTGCGCGGTCTCGGCGGCCTGCACACACTTGATGATTTCGCTGGCTGCGAGCCAGAATATGTCATCCCCATTTCGACCGACTACCGCGGATTCAGCGTCTATGAATGCCCGCCGAACGGACAGGGAATCTGTGCCCTGATGCTGCTCAACATCCTGTCCCGTCACCAGCCGGGCGGCATGTCGGAGGTCGACCGGGTTCATCTGCTGGCGGAGGCGGCAAAACGAGCCTACAGACAGCGTGACCGCTACGTGACCGACCCCGGGTTCTGCACCGTGCCGGTCGACTGGCTGCTGTCCGGGGAACACGCGGCCCGGCTTGATGCCCTGATCGATCCTGCCCGGGCAACGGAGATGGCGGAAACGGATTTCCCTGATCATGAGGACACGACCTACCTCTGCTGCGTCGATGCCGACGGCAACGCCATCTCGTTCATCAACTCGCTGTTCGCCGGGTTCGGATCCGGCATCATGGCGGAAAGGTCCGGCGTGATGCTGCAGAACCGGGGCAGTTCATTCCGCGTCGGCCATGACCATGCCAACCGGATCGAGGGCGGAAAGCGCCCGATGCACACCATCATTCCCGGCATGGTCATGAAGGACAACGCGTGTGTGGCGCCATTCGGGGTCATGGGCGGTCATTACCAGCCTGTCGGCCACGCGAGCCTGCTCAGCCATGTCCTCGACCGCGGACTGGACATTCAGGAGGCGATGGACCGGCCACGCAGCCTTGCGATCAACGGTGTCCTTCAGGTCGAGAATGCCTTCGCGCCAGAGACCTATGGCGAACTCGAGCGTCGCGGCCATGTGCTCGAACATGTCGCCACGCCGCTTGGCGGTAGCCAGTGTGTCTGGATTGACCGGACCGAAGGGGTGCTGATCGGAGGATCGGATCCGCGCAAGGACGGGTGCGCGATCGGCTACTGAGCGGACCGGTCGTCCACGGCCTGGCGGTCGGGGTTCATCGGCCGGAGAGATCGTGCTTGTCGGGCCCGCTTGGGATGCCGACAATCCGGCATCGTTGTCTGCAGGAAGGGGTCACGTCATGGCGCGACGGTGGGTCAACAGGCCGGAAGGATCGAACTGGGGTGAATTCGGCCCGGATGACCAGAGAGGCCGTCTCAACCTGCTCACTCCGGAATCGGTCGAGAGCGTGAGGCATGCCGGAATCGTGGAAAGCGCCGCCGGTAAGGTTTGTATCCTCAAGCGCGATGAAATCGATGCCGGATGGGACCCTGCAGCCGATACTCATATGACCGTATGGGAATGCTGCCAACACCTGATCCGCGAACTGAAACAGGGCGGTGAGCAGGCGGCGTCGTTTCTTCTCCGGAAGATCGGCCCTGCCCATGCGGATGCAGCCAAGGACCTCGCCTATTGCCTGTACGACATCTGCACAAACAACAGGCGCGACGCCAGCGAGGCGGCATCCTATAACGGCCTTATCGCCGTATGGTCGGAACTGACCCGCCAAGCGGCCACGATCCACGATACACGTGGCGACCTGCAAGGTTCGCTGAAAGTGTAGAGGCATGAGCTACCGGGTCGAGGAAATCGAAAGCCGGCTGCGGTCGGGCGAGGACAGCGGCTGGGAATTCAAGCAGGTCGAATTTGCCGGGGATCGTCCGAGACGACCGGCTCGCGGCGACTGGGCCGACGAGATTGCGGCCTTCGCCAACGCTGCCGGGGGCGTGGTGCTCGCTGGCGTTGCCGACGACGGAAACGTCATCGGCATGTCACGCGCGCAAATTGCGAACCTGGATTCCCTTCTCGTAGAGGTGAGCACTGATACGATTGAGCCGCCTGTTCGTATCCACACACATCACAGGGAACTGTCCGACGGCAAGCTCGTCCTGCTAGCTGAAGTGCCAGAGAGCGACGCCGTGCATGAGAGTCCCGGCGGGTGCTATATCCGTGTGGGCGCATCGAAGCGGCTAATGGCCGGCGACGAGCGGTTACGCTTGGCACAACGGCGGTCGCAGGCCCGCTTCTTGTGGTTCGACAAGCAGCCGGTGCCGGAGACCGGTTTCAGTACATTGGCCGAGGCCCTTTGGAAACCGTTGCTCAGCGCCGAGGGTGCGGCCGAGCCGGAGGCGGCACTCGGGAAGCTGGCGCTCCTTGAAGACGATGAGGCCGGAGTCCTTCGCGCCACCGTAGCCGGCGTGCTGTTGTGCACTCAAGATCCGGAACGATGGCTCCCGAACGCCTGCATCACGGCCACCAGATACCGCGGCGGAGACCGTGCATCGGGCCAGATCGACGCCCGGGAGATCACCGGCCCGCTGAACGAACAGATCGCCGGCGCCGTTGCCTTTGCCGTCAGAAACATGCAGGTCGCGGCGCGTAAGGATCCGGCTCGTTCGGATCTGCCCCAGTACAGCGAAAAGGCCCTGTTCGAAGCTTTGGTCAACGCAGTTGTCCATCGCGACTATTCCATGAGAGGAAGCAAGATTTTCCTGTCCATGTTCGACGATCGCCTGGAAATTCAATCGCCCGGTTCCCTGCCAAACAACCTGACGGTGGAGAGCATGGCCTCGCGGCAATCCACCCGAAACGAAGCCCTGACCTCTATATTGGCGCGCATGCCTGTCGGAGGGACCCGTGGCGGCGAAGACAGGCGTTACTACATGGAGCGCCGCGGCGACGGTGTGCTCATTATCCAACGCGAGACATGGGAACTGTGCGGGAAGTATCCCAAGTACCAGATCGTCGACGACTCAGAGGTCCTTCTTGTCATTCCCGCGGCGACGCAAGAACGGAGTCCCGCTCGTGCCGTAATCTCCGTGCGCTCCCACGGTCGGTCCTTTCCGGGCGCCGATCTCCTGCTCCTATTTCCGAACAAGACATGGAAACAAGCCACCACGGACGAGCAGGGCGAAGCGGCAATCGATCTGCACACGACCCAGCTGCCCATGACCGTGTTCGCGTCCGCGCCGGGACATGCCGCGCAACTAGAGCGGGACTGGAAACCCAGCGAACGCGCGCTGGCGATCGATTTGGAGGCCCTGCCGGCAGGCGGGTCCGTCATTTTCGCGGAGGCGACCGGTCATCTTCCAGGATTGAAGGGCAGGCTCAATCCCATACGCGATGCCCATGACCGGACGTATCTCTACGCGTCGAACATCGCGATCGACGAAGGCAAGCAGCAGCCGGTCCACTTCATCCCGGGCGAGGAACTGCAATTGACCGATGCGGAAGGGACGGAACTGCACGTGCGGATCGTCGATATCGTGGGCCGGTCAGCCCTTGTCGAGTATTTCTACGCTCGGCGAGCAGGTCAGTGATCGCCCGTTCATTCCTGAACTGCAACGGGTAGGGCTAACCGACAGATAGGCAGGGAGACGTAGCGTATGGCCAAGAGCACCCGCCAGTACGTGTTCGAAGGCATGGACGTGTTGCCGGAAGCGCTGGTTCCGTTTGTGGAGAAGCGGCTGGAGAGCGCGCTGACCGGTCACTGGCAGGTTCGAGTAGCCGAAAACTCCGGCTGCACGCCAACCCCAACGGCAGCATCGCCTGGGACCAGGCCGCGCTGCTGAACGCAATGGACCGGTTCTGGACAGACGCGTTCAAGACCGTGCTCGGACGCGCCGAACGGTCGATCGCGAACGAATTGGTCGCCGTCCGCAATAAGCTCGCGCACAACGAGCATCCATGTTTCGCGTCAAGGGGGCGTGGTTGGCGGGTTTGCGATTTATTCACAGTTTTTCCACAAGGTTATCCCCGGGGTCGTTGCCCTCGATCGCTTCCGGTTGCCACGCACTCGCGGCGTGTCTTTGACTGGTTCGATCAATTGACTGCAGCTCGTTGAGTGTGATCACGCGTTCGTTTCCGCTGCGGAGACGGGCGGTTGTGGGGTCCAGGAGCGCTGCTGGCCAAGCAGGACATTGGCCAGGACGATCAGTTTGCGCATGACCGCGACGACACCCGCCTTGTGGGCCTTGCCGGCATTGCGGAGCCGTTCGGCGAAGCTGCGCAGGTCTGGGTTCCAGTTGATTGCCGACAACGCAGCCATGTAGACAACATCGCGCGGTCGTCTGCGGCCCCCCGGACATGGCGGTTTCCGGAGGATGTCCCGCTGTCGCGGGCGTACGGGGCAACACCGGGCAGAGCGGCAGCCTGCCGGTTACCGATCGTGCCGAGTTCCGGCATCCAGGCGATCAGGGCTGCGGCGGTGATCGGTCCGACGCCGGTGATGGATGTCAGGATGGCAGAGGCCTGCGCATGATCATCGGACCCTTCGATGAGGATCTTGATGTCCTCTTCAATCCCGGTGATCTGTTCCTTGAGGCTCTCAACAGCGCTCTTTGCCCGTGTCACCGCCATGGGAGTGATAACGCTCTGGCTGACCAGCTTCAGGGCGGTTCTGCCGTCGATCAGCCGGTCGCGGGTCACCATCAGATCCTGGAGCTGAGCGATACAGGCATCCTGTGGCGCCACCGGCGCCAGATCTGTCAAGGCCTGACCGTATCGCTGCAGCATGGCAGATCCTATGAGGCCCCGTTCGGGGGTCGGCGCTACGGTGCCGTCTTTTCCCATTTGACGAGGAGATTGACGATGTCCGCAAGGATCGCACCCGCGGCGCCGACCGGTGCCGAGACGACCACGCGTGGCCATCGAGATCAGCCGGAAGAGCTGGGCGGTGGGGCTCAAGAGCCCGCTGGGCGAGAAGATCGGGCTGTACACGCTGGCCGCGGCGGACGTGGCCAGCCTCAAGGGGTTGCTCGAGCAGCACCGCACCCGGGCTGAGAAGTCGCTGGGCCGGGGGGGGGGAGAGATGCGGGTGTGCTACGAGGCCGGAGCTACGAGGGGGTCTGGCTGGCGCGCTGGCTGAAGCAGGAAATGGGTCTGGAGACGGTGGTGCTGGACCCGGCGAGTCTCCTGGTGAACCGCAAGGCGAAGCAACGCAAGACCGATCGGATCGACGCGACGAAGATGGTGCGTGCGCTGCTGGCGTATGACCGGGGCGACGCGGCAGTCCTGAGCCGGGTGCGGGTGCCGAGCGTCGAAGAGGAGGATCGCAAGCGTCTGCTCCGGGAGCGCCAGCGCCTGGTGAAGGAGCGGACGGCGCTGACGAATGCCATCAAAGGACTTCTCAAGCTGCACGGGGTGTTCGGCCTGGAGCCGCGTGCCCGCGACTTCGATGTGGCGTTCGCGGCCGTGACCACGGCCTGTGGCGAGCCGTTCCCGCCGCAGGCCGGCCAGGAGATCGAGCGTCTCGCCAACGGCTGGGGCTGGGGCTGGTCCTGCGACAGATCGAGGCGATCGAGGCCGAACGCGACCAGGCCGTGCGCCGCGCGGAGGCCGTGCACTGCGAGGCAGGCCGTCGTGCGGCGACGGGCGCGGGCAGCGGGGCCCGGGCCGACGCGTCGATCGCGGCGCTGGCCCGGCTCAAGGGGATCGGCACCAACGACGCGACCCTGCTGATGCACGAGATCTTCTACCGCCAGTTCGGCAACCGCCGCGAGCTCGCGAGCTGGGCCGGCCTGACACCGACACCGTGGGCCAGCGGCGATGTCCAGCGTGATCAGGGGATCGGCCGCGACGGGCCCGCCTGGATCCGCGCCCAGCTGGTGCAGATGGCCTGGCGCTGGGTCCGGTTCCAACCCGACAGTGCACTCAGCCAGTGGTTCGAGGCCCGCACCGCCGGTGCCCGGGGACGGATCCGCAGGGTCATGATCGTGGCCGTGGCCTGCAAGCTCCTGATCGCCCTGTGGCGCAATGCCGACACCGGTCTGGTGCCCATCGGCGCGCGCGTCGCCTGACTCCGAGTTCCCGGAACCGGCCGGACGCGGCCGGCGCTGGGCCGGGTGGCGCGTGACCGAATCGATGGAGGGCTGCAAAATGCCGACTGCGCAGATGGGTCCCGCCTCCGGAACGTGGCGCCCGCAAGCAAGCGGGATCGAGGGACGGGCCGGCCATACCGCCGGCGACCGCCCGGATACAAGTTGTGTGCGCGGCTCAAGGCGCGACCGGTGCCAACGCGTTCCGACCCGGCATGACCAGATGCCGAACCGCTCCTCCGGAGGAGACCTGAACATGCTGTAGATCGCGCCGCCATCGCCGCTTGACACGGGGGGCCCTCATACAAGCATCGATGCGGTCCGTCTTGGCCAACTCGCCGAACGCGAGGGCGAAGTGCCGGGTGTTTCTCGGGTTGACCACGAGGGCCTCGTAGCCCCGTTCATGCAGGGACTGGTGGACGCTGCGGTGATAGCGCCCGGTCGCCGCCTCCGTCACCACCCGGGTGACCGAGTGCGTGCGCAGGAAACCGTGGAGCCCCCTCCAGTTCGATGCGGTGTTCTCGAACCGGCGGTCAACACCATCGACATGAACGTCGAGGTGTTGCTTGCTGCACCTCGATGCCGGCGACTACCATTGTCATGTCCCTCGCTCCTCGTCTTGCAACAATACGGGTATGTCCAGGCATCCATTCAGGACACGAGGGACATAAGGGGCAGGCCGACCACGCTCACGCACGGGTCAATCACCCGAGACGCCATCGGTCCGACCTGCCCCTGATGCCTCCATCCCGGCGAGGGGACGGAGGCCTCTCCAGAGTGCATCACCACCCCGGAAACCGTGTCAAATTCCGAAAGTTTTCCACAGAGGCCCCGACACCAGCCGCCTGTGGACAAATCAACACCAAAAGTGATGAAGAGGGTCAGACAAGAGGGTACGAGATACCGGCCTGCATCTTCGACCTCGAACATTGGCCGGTATGCTTGCGTAGCCAGATAGCGCTTCAAGCTCGGGTCATAGCTCAGGTTGTGCGGCGCCATCTCTTGGTACCGTGCGAGATCGGCTGATGCCTGGGGGATGGAAGTTCCAAACTGCTCGGTGAGGTTGCCGCGGTTATGCGACCATTCAAAAAAAGGCGGTCGGAAGTCGATGAACTCGAGCTACCGTTCATGTATGCGCATCCGCACTTGCGTCGGTTCCGGTTCATCCGACCCTTTTTCGATTGTGTCAAACACCCGTTTCTTGCGTTCTGGACCGATAGATAGGGGAACACACCTGGCACGATTTCGTGCAGCCCCGCTTGTGGTTGACGGGATCATGTATCGTGTTGGGAAGGGTGTGCATACGACAGGGTCTGCAGCAAAAGTGCTGGCAGGGATTTTGCCGGAGGCCCTTCAGCTGGCACTTCCTGACATGGGAGGACTGGCGGCTCGGCTGGAATGGCCTGCGTGTGACGCGAAAGGCGTCAATGCGAAGTTCTGTAGGCGAACGCGGCGGCAAACCGATGCTCACCCAGGTCGATGAGGTGCCAACTGTCCGATGGAGCGTGGGGGAACCGAAATTCACCCGACCGGGCGCCCCGCAGCATTGTCTCGGGCACTTCGAACCCGGACGGGTTCAGCGAAAAGCCGGAGCCAAGGGCCTTGATAAGTGCCTCCTTCATGCTCCAGAGCCGGAAAAAGAGGTGTTCCTTCTGCTGTCCGGAGGCGAGCGACAGCAGGCGGCGTTCCATCGGGCCGTAGACCAGGCTGCCGATGCCGTCGAGGTCGCGCCCGGGAGTGCGCTCGGCCACATCGATGCCAATCCTGTCATTCGATGCGAACACGAGGAGTCCGTGCTGACCACAGTGGCTGACGTTGAACCCCGTACGCGCACGCCGGCCGTCGATGAGAGCGTAAGGTTTGCCGTGTTCACCGTACTCGAATGACAACTGGCTGTTGGTGCAGCCCAGTCGTTCCGCAAGGTTGATGCGGAGTGCCGCCCGGCAGAGGACGAAACGCCGCCCGGCGCCGGGTACAAGAAAACGGTGCCAACGGGCCTTCTCTTCATCGTCAAGGAGAGAGAACGCGCGCGCCTCGCGATCTGCATGCGGCGCGAGATCCACGTGGAACATGGTCGCACCCGCCACGGTGTGCCAGGGCCTCCACCACAGGGACGCTGTCGTCGGCATTTGAAACTCGTACCAGTCTGATGTCAGTCGCGTCCAGCGCCGGCGGTTTGAGGACCGGTCGACGCGCGATACCGGCGCTGCCCCCACAGTGTCGGGCCGGGACCGGATGGGAACCATCCGGATGCGTGAATGTGACAACGCGCATTTGAGGCGAGACGAGCCGAAAGGGGGAGATCCGGTTCCGGCTTGCCGGTGCCTGTTCTGCGCAGTGCAACCGACCTCGGCACCTGCAGTCGGTCACGGTCCGTCGCGACAGCGGACGGCGCGGTTCACACGGCCTGGAAAGGAGCCTCCTGTAAACAGCATGCCTGCTCGCGGGACCGGCGTCCGCGGTGATGTCACCGGGTCAACAGGAGATGGAAACACAGCCGATCGGAAGTCATGCTGTGCGAGTGATGGGGGTCGAGCCTTCGGCGGCGCTGCCGTATCCGGGAGGCATGGTGGTGAGCGCGCAGGGACCAGGCCGGACAGAAGAACCGGTCAGGCGCACAGCCCGGCACAGTTTCCAGTTCCTTCATGGGGGTCGTCGTGACGGTGCCCGACACCCGCAGCATCTTGGCATTGACGCTGGTGCCTTCGCTCACGGACAGCAGCCCGACTGCCGCGGCCTTGATCTCCCCCATGATCCCGCCCGTGGCGCATGGGGCACCTCTTGCAGCGGTACCTGCACAGACGAATCCGATTCGTGCCAGTCCGGAGTCAGGACGACCCGCGACCTTCGTCCCGTTCGTGTGTTTCTTCCCCGCGCCCGACCCGGGACCGGCCACCCGGGTCGAATTGCCGTACGCCCTGACCATGTCCGGATGCGCAATCGCGGGGCATGTTGCTGTCGACAGCGCTCCGGGGCTACCTTCATGAGGCTGGACATCTGATCCGACTGATAGCTCTGCAGTGGCTGATCCGCGCGGTACTGCTAGTCTCCGCGATGGCGCTCGCCATGCCCGGCAAGGATGTGATCAGCGTGGACAACCTGGAACCGTCTATCGGCGGGACGGTTCCGGTCACGCCTGGCGCGGCAGCAGCCTGGCTGTTCCGCCGCATGGTACCTGCCCGCTGATCCGGAGAGATCGACATGCGCGACCTGCACCGGCCCGGCCGTTCCCCGGTCATGGCACCGGACGCGATGATTGCCACCAGCCACCCGCTGGCGAGCCAGGTCGGGATCGACATCCTCAAG